>ERZ1023658.10-NODE-10-length-105803-cov-40.511858_pt1 | contig 105803 bp, 91 predicted proteins | sample MGYA00380339_ERZ1023658 | MGnify/ENA primary metagenome ERZ1023658 (study PRJEB33179, sample SAMN07448981) | human gut metagenome | biome: Human-gut; feature: Human associated habitat; material: Faeces | host: Homo sapiens | place: India: Bhopal | collected... | reverse complement strand
GCCAAACGCCTGTTACCTGCTGGCATTCTTTTAAATTATATTCAAGTCTTTAAATACTTTTTTGGTAATTTCTTTTCTGCAACTTCCGAAATCAGACCTTTTCATTTTTCTGTCTTGTAAAAGTCTTGTTGCAAAAATATAAGTCCCATTTTTGGTCTCAATGTACCCTGTCCACCAACCTGTATTGATGTTATTTTCCCTTGTCCAACCTGTCTTAGCCCTTATAGTATATTCTTCATTTTGTTCCGTAATCATTACGTTTTTAACAATGTCAATATTTCGCTTAGAAAAGGGTAATTTTTCTTCATAAAAAGATTTTACAAATTCGACCTGATTTTTAGGCGAAATTGCAAAGTCTCCAAAATTCCAAAAATCGGCTTCAGTTTGGGATAAATTATTGTTTCCATACTTGCTCTCTGCGAGGTGTTTTCTATAGGTATCTTTTCCGATTTTCTTTGCAAGTTCTACAAAAACCCAACCTGCTGATAATTCAAAGGCTTCTTTGACTGGCATATCGTGATAAATTTCGGGTCTATAACCATACTTAACTGTATCTGTACTACCAACCCATTTTATTATTTCGTTTTCATCTTTGATAGTATTAGTTTCAAGAGCAATCAATAAATTTATAATCTTGAATGTAGATGCTGGAAGCGTTTCAATTTCTAATCCAACTGTGTCCGATACAATCCATTTATCATTTCTAATGTCATAAATAGCAATTGTGCCTTCAACTCCGCAACTGTCAAAATAATTTTGGAAGTCGCCCCGTATATTTATGTCGTTCTTAGCCAAAATATTTGATTTTCCATCTGCTTGTCTGTTAGACGAACATCCATAAATAAGGAAAAGTGTTACAATAAAAGAAAATAAACTTTTTGATTTCATTAGTTTCTTGAATTTACGGTTTGGTTTTTTATGCTTGCAGGTAACGTGCCGCGTATTGGCGATGGGCGGGATTTTTAGCACTGAACTTTAATCGAAGAACAGAAGTTGAATTTTGCACTTCCGTTGATACGAAGCCGTTCAGCCCGCCTATTGCCAATACGATGTTGTACGACGTAGTTATGTTTTGGGTTTTAGTCCAGCTAAATATTTTCGTATGTCATTTTCTAATTTATCCGGGTATTTGTACTCTAATTTTTTTGACAATTCAGTTCCTATTTCTGAAACTAAATCAGTCATTGAAAATAGAGCAGTCCAATTTTCCTTTATATCGCTCCCTGAAAATGTTTGTTCTGTTTTAGCCCACATTTCCTGGTTAAGATACTTTTTGAAAAGCCGTCCATATTTATTGGTCGTTATGTTCCAATTGTGTTCACTTGCAATGTGCCATTCAATTAAAGGAATTAAATATTCTGTGCGAATAACGGTTTCCGACATAAATTTCGCATAGAATATTTCATCTCTCACAAGACACTTTGCCACGTAAGTTGTGTCCCACCAAAAATCGTTTATTAGATTTTGAAACTCTTTTTCAGACGGTTTTTTGATAATGGAAATTTGATAAGTTGGTTTCAGCATTTGCTTTGTAATACCATCTTTATCAATTAAAATTTTATAACCAATATCCCAATCTTCTGGTAATTCTTTCTCTTGCGTTTCCTTTATAAATTTTGATTTGCTGTAAAGTTTAAAATCTACTTTCACACCGTCTTCATAAAGTAGCATTTTCATTGCGTGTTTATGGTTAAAACAACTTTCGTCTTCTTCAATCATAGCAATTGGATTTCCGAATTTAAGCGTCCAGCTTTTGTCTGAAATGTAATTTGTATTATCCTCAAAAACAAATTCAATGTCTAAATCACTAAATTCGTCAACAAGTGCTAAAGGATTTACAAGTGAACTTGTCAGAAGAAGAACTCTTACATCTTCGTTTTTCTCCGACCATTCTATAATTGTTCTTAACTTTTCTTCTCTGACTTTCATTTTGTTTGGTTCGGTTTTACTATGTCGTACAACGTCTTATTTACGCAACAAATATACAACATTCGTAAATACAAACCATATAACATTCGTAAACCGATTTGTGAGTAAAAGTGGAACTCCTTGATATGATATTGATAGAGAGAAGGATAAGCACGAAAATAAACATAGAATTATTTTGCATTTACGAATGTTTTGTTATCTTTGCCACTCACACTTATAACCGGAGGCATGGATGTTGACAGATTGATACTTGAATTTGAGCGGAAGCTCGTCTTGCAGCGCTACAGTGCGAACTCGATCGCTAACTACAAAAGCAGCGCGAGGAGCTTCCTTGATCTTGCGAAAAGGAAATTCTCGCATCCGGCTGAAATCGACGAGTTGGCGGTTGAGAAATATGTGCTGTGGAAAATCGAGAGGCACAGGATCGGCAGTTCTCACCAGCGCATGATAGTGGCGTCGATCGACAAGTTCTACAAGTCGATTTATGGCAGGGAGTTAAAGATAAAACACCTTTATCCGTCGAGGAGGACCTTTGCGTTGCCCAATTGTCTGAATATAGATGAAGTGAAAAGGATCATCGACGGCACCGAAAACATCAAGCACCGTTGCATGATCAAAATGCTTTATGGATCGGGGCTGCGATTGAGCGAACTGATCAATCTGGAGATAGCCGATATTGATTCTGCCAGGATGCTGATCCGCATCGTCAAGTCCAAGGGGAACAAAGACAGGGTTGTGACGCTCCCGGAATCCATTCTGACTGATCTTCGCACCTGTTACATCCTGCATAAGCCCGATGTATATCTGTTTGAAGGGCAGTGGGGCGGCCCATATTCGGCAAAGTCCGTGCAGATGGTTGTCAAGAACGCCGCGTCAAGAGCCGGAATCAGGAAGAGAGTCACGCCTGGATGCGTTCTGAATATTTTTCAACTCCCGACCTCCACCTCAAGTGGGCATCCGAGTCAAATGTCATAAAAAAAAGGGATTGCATTCGCATCGGAACACAAACCCTTTCGAGATAAAGAGAGAATGAAATTATCTTTTATTTTTGTCTGTCGCTCGTTGTGGCTACCACGCCCCTGAAATAACCGATGGATTCGGCAATTCCGATGAACGGATCCTTCATGTTGCGTTCGTGCTCCAAACTGACGACGCCGTCGTAGCCGGTTTTTCGGAGCATCCTCACGAATCCGGGGATATCAAGGATTCCCCGGCCGACCTCAACCGAATATCCCGCTTTTGAAGCTCCGGTGACATCTTTCAGGTGAATGTCGAACACGCGAGAGATGTATTTCTCCAAATCGGCGACCGGGTCTTTTCCGTTGCGTCTGTCATGACCGATATCCAGGCACATGCCGATGCGCGGGTCCAAATCCTTCACGTTTTCCCAAACGTCGTCGGCATCGGGATAGAGCGGCATGTCGGGGCCGTGCAGGTGGATGGCGTAATTGAAATCGTATTCCTTCACCTTTTTATCCAGATAAGGAAGCAGGTCGTAGTTTGGAACGCCGACGATCAGCTTCACTCCAACCCGTTTGGCATACTCGAATGCGTTGTCGATTTCCTGCTCCGTTTTCATGTAAATCGGTCCCACGGCATAACCGGTAACTCCCTTCGATTTCAATTTCTCGTGGAAATCGGCAATCTGTTGGTCGGTGCTGTTGAACGGCAGATGAAAATCCTTGATGCAGAGGTAGTGGACATCGCATTTTTCCAATGTCTGCAAGGTCTTGTCCAAATCGAAATTCACGAAAGTATAACCCGCCATTCCCACCTTGAATTTCTCGTAGGTGTCGGCAGCCGGTTGCGGATCGGGTCGATCTTGCGCGCTGATCATCATCGAAACGACGATTGCGGATAAGAAGAGGAGTAATTTTCTCATGACTTGCAAATGTTTTTACGTGTACGAACACAAATGTACGATTAAATATCATATGCAGGCAATGAATCAAATGTTTGTTATAGATATTTACCTTAATAAATTTAAAAATCACTTTTGTTCAATAAATCCCCGCTTTTTTCGTTACTTTGCATGCGGATTAAACGGATATGTCGGCATGATTGATTTCAATTCTCATCAATGGATCAAGTACGGTTTTGTTGCTTTTGCAGTGGCCATTGCATTGGCTTCTTTGTTGTTCTCCAACAAATTGGTGCGGGAACTGACCATCGAGGAGCGCAACAAGATTGAAATCTGGGCAAAAGCCACCGAGCATCTCGCCACCGAAACCGATAACAGCGACATGAACCTTGTGTTGCGGATCTTGCAGGGCAACACCACCATTCCGGTTATTTTGTACGACAAATCGAACCGAAGTTTCATTGTCAACAACATCAAACTTTCCGACAAAGGGCGGGACAGGTTTCTTCAAAAGAAAATGGAGGCATTTTCCAAAAAACGAAATGCCATTGAACTCACCGAACTCAATCAATCTCTTTATTACGATGATTCCTACACGCTCAAGCAGTTGCAGGTTTTTCCCTATGTGCAGCTGGCGGTGATAGCATTTTTCATCGCGCTGGTGTTCTTCGCCCTTCGCAATTCGTTGAAAGCGCAGCAGAACCGGGTGTGGGTGGGATTGTCCAAGGAGACGGCACACCAGTTGGGAACGCCGATTTCATCGTTGGTCGCGTGGATCGAGTTTTTGAAGCTGAAAGATATCGATCCCGCTCTATTGTCCGAAATCGACAAGGACGTGCATCGCTTGGAGATGATTGCCCGGCGTTTCTCGAAGATCGGTTCCGCCACGGATCTCCGGCAGGCAGATTTGCGCGAGGTTGTCCGCCGATCGTTAGGTTATATGGAAAAGCGGATTTCCGATAAAGTGCGGATCGATCTGGATTTTCCCGAACATGGGGTGACGGTTACCGTGAGCGAGCCGCTTTTCGATTGGGTGATCGAGAACCTGTTGAAAAATGCGGTGGATGCCATGGGCGGCGAGGGAACGGTTTTGTTCCATATTTCCGAAAGGCGGGGAAAGGTGCTTTTGGATATTTCCGATACTGGAAAAGGTGTCCCGAAATCACAGTTCAAAACCCTTTTTTATCCCGGATTCACCACCAAGGAGCGTGGTTGGGGACTTGGCCTGTCGCTTGTGAAGCGGATTGTGGAGGAATACCACAAAGGAAAGATTTTTGTGAAGGAATCGGAGCTTGGGAAAGGAACCACGTTCAGGATGGTGCTGAAATGATTATATATCTTAATTAGCTGGGCATTAGAAAATTATCAGGTCATCATGCGCAATAGAAAACGTGTATAGCTATGTTCATGAGAATGCAATTTTAAGGCTTAATTTCCATAATTCCCATGAGAATTATATCTGAATTGTCAGTATCTCCTTTAAATCAGACAGATAGTTACCGATCCGGAACTCGCTCTTGGCATGCCAGGCCTGCTTCTCTTCGCCCTCCACGGCCAGATGTATCTTCCGCAGACCGAAGCGGTGATTCAGTGCATCAATGCTTTTCATGAGCTGCATCCGTTCCGGTCGGTTCTTTACCTCATCAAAGAGATTCTGCTGGATATAGGAAGCATCCGTGATGTCTCCGAGAATGACTCCCGTCTTCTTGTAGCTGATTCCTTCCCGATAAATCTCCTTCAGCACACTCAGCGCCGCCTGTGTAATCTCAATCGTGTCTGAGGTCGGCATAGGCAGGATCCTCGTCTGCCCGTTGGAGTACTGAGTAAGGTCCTCCCGGAAGCGGTTGCTCGACACAAAGACCGTCACGGCCGAAGTCAGCGAGTGCTGTCCCCGTAGCTTGTTGGCGCAGCTGGCCGCAAAGCTGGCGACCGATGCCTGCAACGCATCATAGTCCGTAACCAAATTCCCAAAGCTCCGACTGGTACAAATGGTCTGCCGCTGCGCTACTTCCGAAGTATCAATGCACGAAATACCGTTCAACTCCTTCCACGTCTGCCATCCCGGCTTGGAGAAGTGGCTGCGCACCCAACTTTCCTTCTTGTCGGCAAATTCCAAAGGAGTACGGATGCCCAGGTAGTTCAGCTTGGCAAGGGTCTGTTTACCAATTCCCCATACGTCAGAAAGGTCAAAGAGCGCCAACGCTTTCCGGCGCTTTTCTTCATTGTCTATCATGCACACTGAATGGTAGCCTTTGTACTGCTTGGCAAACTTGCTTCCAATCTTCGCCAAAGTCTTGGTATGTGCAATTCCTACACTAACCGGGATGTCCGTATAAAGCCGGACCTTCTCCACCACTCCACGCATATAGTCCTCCAAGTCATGATATTTCTCTAGACCATCCAGATAGAGGAAGGATTCATCAATCGAATAGACTTCTGAATGAGGCACAGCAGACCGCAGAATGTTGTTCACCCGTTTGGACATGGCCGCATAGAGATACATGTTCGTAGAGAACAGCTTCACTCCATAGTGCTGCACTATATCCTTCTTCTTGAAGATGGGGTCTCCACGACGCAGTCCCAGTGCCTTGGCTTCCGGAGTCAAGGCCACAATGCAGCCATCGTTGCAGGAAAGCACGCAGACGGGCTTTCCGTTCAGTCCGGGATGGAAGACCTTCTCCACGGAACAGAAGAAACTGTTGCAATCGACTAAAGCAATCATAGGTTGTAGGCAAACGGGTTATAGCAATTAGTAAACAGGCTTGTGGATGATATATGTCACGACTCCCCAAACACTGAAATCATCGCCCTCGGTGATTTCAATCTCGGGGTACTCGGGATTGGCCGGAACCAGCCAAAGGGTTCCTTCCTTCCTGCAAACCCGTTTCAGCGTGTATTCTCCATTCAGTTCACAGACTGCAATCTGCTTTTCCGTAGGGTTCCGTTCACTCTTATCGACTATGATGATGTCGCCATCATGCACTCCGGCTTCAATCATCGAACGGCCCTGCACACGGATCAAGTATGAAGAGTCCGGGTGTGGGCACAACATCTTCAATACCTCGATGTCCTGCGCCAGTTCATCATTGTTCAAAGGAATGGGAAAACCGGCCACCACCTTTACATCAAAGAAAGGCAGCGACATCGGCTTGATACGGCTGGTAGGCATCACTTCTCCCAACTGCCTCAAGGCTTCGTCTTCCTGTCTGCTTTTAGCTACTTCCATCTGCCGGATGATACATTCCTTGATGAAGTCCGTCTTGTTCTCCTGGCTGTCCAGATAGGCAGCCACCTCCTTATCGGCCCGAAAAGCATAGAGCTTGCTGGTGCCATCTCCCTTGGGGCGGCCTGCACCTGGTCTTTTACCACCTCTGCCGGGTTTCTGGGGTTGGTTTTCCGCTTGATTTATCACTTGTTTTTCCTGATTATCCATGGTCTAAACACTATTTCAGCACAAAGATAAGCAGTTTTCCGAATAATGTTATACGCTTTTCAGAAAATCTATGAAAAGCGTATAACATCGTTCGTCTAATACACATTGACGACAGGCATCCGTTTCTCCCTTGCCTTGCGACAGGTATAGGCTGTGCCGCCCTTCGGCTTGCCGTCAAAGTAGGCAATCACACTGCCGGAATGCGACAGCATGTAGTCGTTCCGTTTGAAATAGCATCCATTGAAGTAGTCTTCACTCAGATGCACCACATCGTCCGCCTTGGAAAGGATATAGGCATAGCGCTGCTGCTCCACCATGGACCAGGAAGCGCTCTGTCCCTTGAAGGGAACGACTGCTACCAGCTTCAGCATGGGGATGCTCAACTTGAGGGAAAGGACTTCTTCTGCCGCCATCATGTCAAAACCGAGCGCCATGCCGCAGTAGAACTTGTTCGCTCCTTGACGGATGGCTTGCAGCACGGCTTCCTTCAGCCGTTCCCTTACTTGTTCTTGATGAATATGGGAAATTTCTCTATGTCCGGTAAAGGCAACCGCCTTTGCCGTTGCCTTTACCTTCGTTGTTTTCTTTTCTATCATTGTCAGTTCGTTTTTACTTTGTAATGGGTCTTTGCCAAGAAGATGCCACTGAGAACGTGTGCGCCCAAGTTCTCCAATTGGTCGGAATAGGTAGCCCAAGTGATGCCGCGGGTGATTACATCGTCAAAGGTAACAATATTCTTGCCTTTGAACCAAATTTCATCAAACTCGATGATGCTCACCTTGCGGATTTCCTTCTCCAGCTTGCGGTTCTCGTGGATGGCAAGGCGCCCACCGATTACCTTTACATGCTCGTAGCCGTTGATGGCTCCGGTCAGTTCGCAGACTCTCTCGCAAAATGCCTTGTAGCGGAGTTCGTTCTTCTCGGAGGTGGATGCCGGAACCGGAACAAAGGTGATGTCCTTGCAGCCATCGCCATACTGCTCCTTTAGGCTTGCTGCGGTCATTTGTGCCACTGCTTCAAAGCTTCGTCCGTCCTTGAAGTCATATACCATCTGTCTGTCAGCCACTTCCTTTTCGCCGACGTTACGGATGCGTTTCGGGAAATACTTGCAGAACCATGTCTGAGTTTTTTCCAACTGCTTCTTGAGGTGATTGTCCATGTGTGCCATACGCTCTGATTTTTTTCCCTCTTGTTTTGCTGTTTTGCAGCTTGTCCGAAGGGATGTTTTTTGCTTTTCTCAGAGTGCTGGCAGCCACCAATTAGGCAAATTCAGGGCAGAAAATACGCTCAACTTGTTTGAGGAAGATTTTCTGCAAGGGATTTGACGTTTGGTGGGGACAGCCTACCTTTGCAAAAAAATATCCTCGCAGGCAAGATGAGAAAACGGTGAGCGGTCATTGCCTTTATACTTCACAGAGCCGGATATTCCTCATTCCATTACTGTCTGATGCTTCCACAACACCTTGCAGGCACGATTTGCTTCCTTTTCTACACCATCATACTCACACGGATAATTCCTTATAAAATAGTTGCTTCATTTTCTAGAATGGGGGCATTTTCGCTTTGACAAGATAGCCACAGCCAAAATCCTTGTATATCAATTACTTTTATACATCCGTTAGCGTTGACAAACGTTGACAAGCGTTGACAAAAAAATCTGCGGCAAAAATTTTATAGCCACCGGTTGACAAACTCCGACTTCTCTATTCTATTCTCTTTTTCCTTTAAAAAGAAAAGATATTGAATTACAGGGGCTTTCGGAAGCGGCTTCAGGCCCTTCCAGCCCGTTGTCACCCTGGCTAGCTTGTCACCACCCCAACTATACCGCCGGAAACTGCAGAAGGTGTTTTTTTGATGCAGACCCACACTAAGCGCCATTCTTGGATGAAAGATGGATGAATGTTTAAGCAACCTTTTGCAAGGGGTATCACAAAATCCCACAAAGTCACCCAAAATCCCTCATTGCATCACACGGAAGCTATTGTCACACAAGAGCTTTCTTCGTAATTTTACTGCATCAAACGCTTATGCCTATGACCGACTTGAAGAACACATGGATAGCGATAGCTCCCGACCGGAACTACACCATTAAGGAAGCCTGCCTTTTCCTCGGGGTTCACCGATGCACCATCTACGACTACATCCACCATCCCGAGCGACCTTTGCCTTTTATCCGGATCCATACCGATAAAAGGGGCATCCTCTTCCGAGGAAGCGACCTCATTGCCTACAAGGAAGCGGGTCTCCCGAGAAGAGGACGCAAGTTCAAGAACAGCCCTCGTGAATAGAGGACTGTCTTTGAACTTGCCTTCTTGCGGAACTCAGTTCCACTGGTTCCAGGGCAGACCTGCCAACACGGATTTGCCGTCCGCCTCGGCAAGCTGGCAAGCCAAGAGCCACGCATCGGTGCGGATGGCATCCATATCGCTCACGGCTTGCCGGAAACGGGAAGGTGCTACGGCACCCGACCGGACCATCCACTCCGAAGCACAGGTCTCCGGCTCAATGGCTTCCACAAAGGACTCAATCTCCTTCACCAGGTTACTTACCTTGCCGTCCTTCATTTCTGCCGTGAAGGTAAACGGCACACCGCTCAAGGTCTTCCGGTGGAAGTCAAAGAAGAGCCTGCCTTCCTTGTACTGAGCGGAAGCAGTCCAACCGAGTTGGGCTGCGATACTGATTATATTTCCATTCCTCATATCTCAGACTAAACCTACTATTTGAGACCTGCCCGGTCCGTGACGGATAAGGCAGGTCATTTTGTTATCACTCCGTTCTAACACTCATTCACCCATTCTTGCAAGGAACTCCTGCAAACGGCTGTCACGCAACTTCTTCAGCGGTACCGGCTGGAAGTTCTCCTGCTGCCTTACTTGCAGCTTGCCGAAACCTTGTCTGGTCAAATCCAATTCGATGTCCGACAGCTCGTTCAAGGAAATGTAGCCGTACTCGTCCTCCATCAGTCCGATGACGATACCGAAGAGGATGGTGTCATTTCCTTCCTTTTCACCTTCAAGAATGAACCATCGCACACCACCGAGCGCGAAGATGGCACGGCAAATAGCATCCTTTCCCTTGCCGTCCTGGGAATAGAGAGGATAGCCTTTCAAGGCTTCCTCCAACTGTGTTGTCATAAGTCTGCACATAGCTGTATTATTTAGAGGTTGGAAATTCGGGGTCAAAAATCAAGTCACACTCGATGAGCCGTTGGTAGGCTTCTGCTGAAAGCCGTGATGCCCACTCATTGCGGTCATCGTATCTTCCCTGCTGATAGTTGAGTGCCAGCTGCTTCATGAAGCCGAGGAAAACCTTGAACATCTGTTGTTGCAGGTAGCGGTGAGCCTTGGTCAGTTCCCTGCCAGTCTGGTCAGGTGAAGACATACTGCCATTCACAAAGTTGGCGAACTCTTGGGCAAAAGCCTTGTCACGTTCGGAGATGGTTGCTCCGGATAATTCTAAATAGTCCATAACAAATATTTTTGATGTTTACGTTTCCGATTCTTTTCCCTCTTGTGAAGCCCTTTAGAGCTTCTCGGTCGGGAAAACCGTTTTACGTGCATCCCCTCACTGCGGACACCGGGGAGAATAAGGCAAGTGTGAGGACAGAGAACTTTACGGAATACCCAATTTGGTACAAATTGTGGAAGGCTGCCGGAAAGTTCTCCGTCCAAAAGCTTCAGCGGCACTTGATGTTTCTCCCGTCCGCAGTATCTTTGCACGACAAAACGTAAAAAGACCGGGAAGCTCCAAGGATTTACCAGGCATTTCATTCAACCTGGACTCCAAGGGAAAAGTACCTTAGTATAAGCCACCGAACACGTTACTTCGTTCAAGCCTTCATGTACTAATGTATAATGGGTGTACGTTAGTACGAACAAGCCTGAGCGACCTAACGTCCAAACCCTTACGAAGTAACGTCCTCCCAAAAACCGTTGCCGTTGTGAGAACCTACAAAGTGAAGCGAAGTGGAGCCTTGCAGGTTCTCTCTATGACAACGGACTGGAGTCCTCCACTCGTAGCAAAAGCCAATCAGCCGGGCTTTGCTTGGTGTCATCGACACGGAGCAAACCGGATGGCACATCCTCCCCAAAAGGTCGTCACTTCCGGCATCGCATGAAATACGATAAGTCGGAAGTGGCGGCCAACATCTGTGAGCCAGCCCCCAAAACCATTCGATGGCTCTACTTCCGCAAGCGTCAGCCTGCGTTCGGTAGAGCCATCGAGCATGTTTTCATTTGAAGACCAGCTACCTGACCTCATTGACACTGTGAGAAACTGCTGAGTGGAGCGTAGTGGAACCCTGCTGCTTCTCTCTGTGGCAATGGAATGGAATCTTCCACTTGTTGCAAAAGTCTATCAGCCGAGTTTTGCTTGGTGTCATCGACACGGAGCAAACCGGATGGCACATCCTCCCCAAAAGGTCGTCACTTCCGGCATCGCATGCAATACGATAAGTCGGAAGTGGTGACCAACATCTGTGAGCCAACCTCCAAAACCATTCGATGGCTCTACTTCCGCAAGCGTTAGCCTGCGTTCGGTAGAGCCATCGAGCAAGTCATCATTTGTAGATATGTTTTCCAACCTCATTGACACTGTGAGAAACAGCTGAGTGGAGCGAAGTGAAACCCTGCTGCTTCTCTCTGTGGCAATGGAATGGAACTTCTACTTGTAGCAAAATCCTATCAGCCGGGCTTTGCTTGGTATTGAAAATACAGAGCAACCGGATGGCATATTCTTCCCAAAAGGTCGTCACTTCCGGCATCGCATACAATACGATAAGTCGGAAGTGGCGGCCAACATCTGTGAGCTAACCATATAAACCATTCGATGGCTCTACTTCTGCAAGCGTCAGCCTGCGTTCAGTAGAGCCTTCATTATGATATTCATTGAAGCCTTTTTCAGCATTAATAGTCTAGTATTTAGAAATACTTTATAAATAGTGAGTATTTTTCATGGTGGTAAATAAGGAATTTCGTACTTTTGTAGGAATGACATAAATATGTTTATAATCATAAGAATATGAAGATCAATCGTATTAAATCTGTACTGGTAGAAAAGGATAAATCTCAGACTTGGCTTGCTGAAAAGTTGGGCAAAAGCTTTTGTACCGTAAATGGTTATTGCACGAACCGCAATCAACCCTCACTTGAGACCTTAAAGCAAATAGCCGACATCCTTTCGGTTAGTATCAAAGATTTAATTGTTGATAATCAAGAATAATATTATGGCAAAGAAAGCGAAATCAGTAAAAGAACAAACCCTCGAACAGAAGTTGTGGGGTGCAGCAGAAAAACTTCGTGGCAATCTTGATGCTGCAGAATATAAGAGTGTGGTATTGGGACTTGTGTTCCTAAAATATATAAATGACAGCTTTAAGGCTAAATATGAAGAACTCACGTCTGATCCTTACGGAGACCCAGAGGATGCAGACGAATACATCGGTGACAATATCTTTTTCGTCCCAAAAGAAAGCCGATGGAAGCTGATTGCTGATTCTGCCTTAACTGCAGAAATCGGCATAGTCATAGATAAAGCTATGGAAGCTATTGAAAAGGACAATGCCCATCTTAAAGGTATATTACCCAAAAATTATGCTCGTCCGGAACTTGACAAAAGGAGATTAGGAGAAGTTGTTGACATTTTCGACAATACCGTTTTTGATGTAAGTCAAGCAAGAGATGTTTTGGGTAGAGTTTACGAATATTTCCTTGGAGAATTTGCGCGTGAAGAAGGGAAAAAAGGTGGAGAGTTCTATACTCCGGAGTGCGTAGTCCGTACATTAGTAGAAGTTCTGCAGCCGTATGAGGGTAAGATTTTTGACCCGGCTTGTGGTAGCGGTGGTATGTTTGTGCAGAGCGCTAAATTCATAGAACGCCATAGTGGAAATATGAATAACATTTCTGTCTTCGGTCAAGAAATGAACAGCAACACATGGAGATTAGCCAAAATGAACTTAGCCATTCGTGGAATTGAGGCTAACTTTGGTGAGACCTGGGCAGATTCATTTCATAATGACCAGCACCCATTTCGTAAGTTTGACTTCGTAATGGCTAATCCTCCATTCAACATTTCTGATTGGGGCGGAGACAAATTAAAAGATGATCCACGTTGGGTATATGGTATTCCCCCTGAAGGAAATGCCAATTATGCCTGGATTCAGCATATGATTTACCACCTGAATGACAACGGACGTATCGGTCTTGTACTTGCCAATGGCTCACTTAGCAGTCAAAGCGGAGGAGAAGGAGATATACGCCGTAAACTTATTGAAGCAGATTTGGTAGAAGGTATTGTTGCGATGCCTAGCCAGTTATTTTATAACGTGCAAATCCCATGTTGTCTCTGGTTCTTTAATAAAAAGAAAACTCAAGCAGGTAAGACACTCTTCATTGACGCACGTAACTTGGGGTACATGTTTGATCGCACCCATCGGAGATTGTCATCCGGCACGCCCAATCCAGAAGAAAACGAAAAATGTCAAGAAGCAGAAAGAACTACAAATGACATAGCACGCATAGCCGAAGCGTTTGAGCAGTATCGAGAAGGTAATCTAGTTCCAGAAGCGGGATTCTCAGCTGTTGCAACTATTGAAGAAATGGCTGCACAAGACTTCGTTTTGACTCCTGGACGATATGTAGGCATAGCCGAAACAGAGGACGACGGAGAACCCTTCGAAGAGAAGATGGCTCGCCTGACTTCGGAATTGTCTGACCTATTTGAGCAATCCCATAAGCTTGAAGACGAAATACGCAAGCAACTTGGGCGTATAGGTTACAAAATTTGATTGCTTGCTTAATTCTTCGGTTTTAATTAAGAAATCATTAACATCGAAGAAACATGAAAGAAAGATTCATTCAAGAAATTACTAACTCAATGGCGGAATTCTTAGATATAGAACAGTTGGCAACTCTTAATGGTGTATTGCTCCAAGCTGTGAGCAAATACACCATCACGGGCGATGAAGAGACTCAACAAGACTCTTCGGCATCCAACTTGCGCCTGTTGGAGATGTTTCTGGCTGCTAAACAAGTTGAAGGTTGCTCTATTAAAACAGCCAAATACTATGAAGTAACTATCAAACAGCTTTTCAAGAAGATGCCAAAGAAAGTGGTAAATTTCACAACAGATGATATACGCGCCTATTTGGCCGTTTACCAGCGAAAACATAAATCAAGCAAAGTAACTATTGACAATATTCGTCGGATATTCTCTTCCTTTTTTGCGTGGCTTGAAGAGGAAGACTATATCATAAAGAGTCCGGTAAGACGAATCCATAAAGTTAAAACGGGCACACAAGTTAAAGAAGTTCTCACTGACGAAAATCTTGAAACCTTGCGTGATAACTGTAAAAATATTCGAGATCTTGCAATCATAGATTTGCTCTCCTCTACTGGTATGCGTGTGGGCGAATTAGTTAAACTCAATCGGGAGGATGTCAACTTCAATGAACGCGAGTGTATTGTTTTTGGAAAAGGCAATAAAGAGCGTATGGTCTATTTCAATGCTCGTACAAAAATCCATTTACAACAATACTTGTCTTCAAGGCGAGATCGCAACAAGGCACTTTTTGTTTCACTTGCTAAGCCACATGCAAGACTTGGAATATCAGGCATTGAAAGTAGATTACGTAAAATAGGAAGAAATTGTAAAATTTCTCGTGTACATCCTCATAAGTTCCGAAGGACATTGGCAACCATGGCCATCGACAAGGGTATGCCTGTTGAACAAGTTCAGCAATTGCTTGGTCACGTTAAGATTGACACCACCATGCACTATGCAATGGTCAACCAGAATAACGTAAAATTGTCTCACCGTAAATACATTGGCTGATGAGAGTTATAAATAGATATTATACCCATAAGCAAGTGCTCTTTAATAAGCGCATAAATGATAATTTAGAACAGCAGGCACAGGCGTTGTTCAAGTCTTGGTTCGTGGAAAAACCTAATCCTCAATGGACAAAGGGAAGTTTATCTGATATAGCTTCATTTGTAGGAGGATATTCATACAAGGGTGATGAACTGGTCGATAGTTCCAATACAGGTATGGCTACGATAAAGAATTACAATCGTTCTGGAGGATTTAAGACTGATGGTTTTAAGGCTATAAATCCGTCAGATAAAGTAAAAAACGCACAATATGCAGAATTGTTTGAAATTCTAGTAGCGCATACTGATTTGACGCAAAATGCTGAAGTTATAGGAAATGCTGAACTTGTGCTTTCTCTAGGAGAGTATAATAAAATAATCTTCTCAATGGATTTGGTAAAAGTGTTGCCAAGTTCGAGTTTTCCTTATCGCTTTTTAATAGCAGCTATGCTTAAAAATAAACTGTTTAAAGGGCACTGTCAGGGCTACGTAAATGGTACAACCGTTCTGCATCTTAACAAAAAAGCTCTTCCTGAGTATAAAGTAATGATACCTACAGATACAGAGGCTAAAAAGATGAACGAGATTTTGGGCGGTTATTATAAACGAATGAGTGAAAATTTAAAGGAAAACGATATGTTAGAACAATTGCGTGATACAATACTCCCAAAGCTAATGTCCGGTGAATTAAAAATTAACGATTTAAACTGCTAAATTCTCATTGATAATGAATGACTTTGAAGAATATATAAGACAAGGTGAGCCTCAGAAAAAAGAAAAAGGCTATGCTTGGCAGACCGCTATCGGATTGCAGGCAGTAGATGATCTGAAACCGTCTGAGTACTTGATTCAAACAGCGCGTCAGCACATTGAGGGTGATATAACTATCGAAGAAGCCAAACAGCTTATTGATAGCTACTATCAATCCAAAACAGTCAGAGCAAACATCGAAGACAGAACGGAAGAAGCAGATAAAGTTTCAGCCCGTATTGCTGAAATTTTATCTGAAAAGACCTTCACATTTTCGCCCGTTGAGTATATCACCATTCATCGTCGCCTTTTCCAAGGTATCTATAAATTTGCAGGAAAGGTCAGAGATTACAATATCACCAAAAAAGAATGGGTATTGAAAGGAGAAACCGTCCTTTATGCCAGTGCTGACAGCATACGTGAAACGTTAGATTTCGATTTCATGCAGGAGAAAAATTTTAGCTATAAGGATTTGAATATCAACGATGCTATCATTCACATCGCAAAGTTTATTTCCGGCATATGGCAGATTCATGCTTTCGGTGAGGGAAATACTCGTACTACGGCAGTGTTTGCTATCAAATACCTGCGTACGTTTGGATTCGACATCAGTAACGAGGCGTTTGCCAATCATTCATGGTATTTCCGCAACGCTTTGGTCCGCGCCAACTATAACAATTTGAGCAAAGGCATTTACGCTACCACTGAATATATTGAAGCGTTCTTTAGGAACCTTATTCTTTCCGAACATAACGAACTAAAGAACCGAGTAATGCTTGTGCAAGAATCTTCTGTGCAAGGCGTTCAAAGTGCAAATACAACAAAGGAAATCTCCCCAAAGTGCAATATTTGCACTTTGAATTGCACTTTAGAAGAAATGGCCGTGCTGAACTTCTTGAGAGAACAGCCTAAAGCCACGCAAAAAGAAATCGCTGCGCATATAGGCAAATCTGAGCGAACAGTTAAGACCATTACCGTAAATTTGACCGAAAAAGGCATAATAGAACGCAAAAATGGCAAAAGAAACGGTTTTTGGGAAGTGAAAACGAATAATTTAAACAGCTAAATTCTCATTTATGGAAGAGTGGAAAATATATAGATTAGGCGATTTAGTGGATTTCCAAAATGGTTATGCATTTAAATCCTCTAAATTCCTCTACGATGGTAAATACAAAATCATTAGGATAAAAGAATTAAAGAATGGCTTAGTTAAGTTTTTCGAAGACACTGTATCCATTTCCGACGAACCAAACGAGATTTTGTCTAAAATATTGGTCAACAAGGGGGATGTTATATTCGCATTAACAGGAGATCCAGTAAGTAAACAAAATGCAAATAGCTGGGTTGGTCGTGTATCTCTATATACACATGATATACCAGCTTATCTAAATCAACGAACATGTAAGATAATTCAATGTAATAATGTTGTCCCACAATATGTTTACTATTATTTCAGACAATACGAAAATCTTTATTCATTAGCATCTAAAGCAACAGGAAGCGCAAGTCAGGCTAATATTTCTACAAAAATTCTCGAAGATACGGAAATACTATTACCGTCACTGAGCGTTCAAAAGAAGATGGTAGCCATCCTAGCTTCTCTTGATAATAAAATCGCCCTCAACCGCCGTATAAATGATAATTTAAAATCTACGGCAGCGTAGGAAATCGTGAAACCGACAACATATAACTATATATAATACTTTGATTATGAACACATATCATTATACTGAAGATTCGTATGAACAAACCATTCTTGATTTGTTCAAGGAAATGGGCTACGACTACCGTTATGGACCAGAGCTAGAACAAGAAACAGCTCGTGACCTAGAGGATGTATCAATATCCTGCATTACTAGAAAGCAGCTGCTTGTTATTAACGGAGCCACGAAACAACTGGCGATAGAAGAAGCCATGCGTCAATTGCATACTATTCAAAATGAGCCGCTTCTGTCAGCTAATATAAAAATGACAGAATGGTTACAACAAGGTTTAGATGTAAGCTATCGCGCCAGTGATGGTCAAATACGCTGTGACCACTTGAAGCTGATAGATCAAGAAAATATAGACAATAATGTCTTTACCGTAGTGAATCAGTGGACAATTGTAAACGGAACTAACACCAAGCGCGCAGACATTGTTGTGTTCATCAATGGTCTGCCTATTGCAGTTGTAGAGCTCAAATCGCCAACCAGAGAAGTAACGAACAGTGAAGAAGCTTGGCTACAGCTACAAAACTACATGCGCCGTGTTCCTCAACTATTTACGGCTTGTCAACTATGCGTCATTAGTGACATGGCTGATACCAGAGTGGGAAGTATCACTGCTCCTCTTGACCGTTTCATGGAGTGGAAAACCACTGATGGCAGCTACGAAAGCACATCCGTTGCTGATTTTGAAACGCTCTTCAACGGCATGTTTAAGAAAGAACGGTTAGTGGATATTATCACCCACTTCACGATGGCAATGGGTACCGACAAGAAAGCACGAATCCTTGCCGGTTATCACCAATATTTTGCTGTAAAGAAAGCAATGGAATGCACCAAAGAAGCCATCAAACGTCAAGATGGTAAAATTGGTGTATTTTGGCATACGCAAGGATCAGGAAAAAGCCTAAGTATGGTTTTTTATGCCCATCAATTGCTACATAATCTTTTGAGTTCAACCATTCTGGTGCTAACGGACCGCTTGGACTTAAACGAACAACTTTATGGCACGTTTAGCGCTTGCTGTGATTATTTGCGTCAACAGCCTGTGATGGCAAAAGATGGAGAACACCTGTATGAATTACTGGAAACCCGCCAAAGCCGTGGAATCATCTTTGCCAACTTACAAAAGTTCAAGGACAGAAAGACTCCGCTTACTACACGCAAAGATATTATAGTTTTAAGTGATGAAGCACACCGTAGTCAGAGTAACACCCAAACCAAGGTAGATACCGAAACCGGAGAATTGAAACTGGGTTTTGCTGCCATCGTTCGTAAACTTCTGCCGGGAGCTTCTTTTATAGGCTTCACCGGTACACCTATTGAAGCAGATGATCACGACACTCGTGAAGTGTTTGGCAATTACATTGACATCTATGACATGACGCAAGCTGTAGAAGATGGTGCAACGGTTCCAGTGTACTACGAAAGCCGACTTATAAAACTTGATCTGGATGCAGAAACAATGAAACTGTTGGATCAAGAATATGACAAATTAGCCGAAGAAGGAGCCAGCGATGAAGATTTAAAACGTAGCAAACAAGAAAATGCTCGCTTGCATGCACTGCTTAGAGCCCCGGAAACCATAGATACATTGTGTCGCGACTTGGTACAACATTATGAAGAATGTAGAAAAAATCATCTCACAGGAAAAGCCATGATAGTAGCCATAGATCGTGCCACAGGTATTGATATCTATCGTAAATTATGCGAGCTACGTCCTGACTGGAAAGAAATCATAGGGGTTGTCATGACAAGCGGCAATCAAGATCCCGTAGAATGGGCTGATATTATTGGGAGTGCAGCACACAAGGAGCAACTTGCCCGCGACTTTAAGGACAACAGCTCCAAGATGAAGATTGCAATCGTAGTGGATATGTGGTTGACTGGATTTGATGTGCCTTCCTTGGCTACCATGTATGTGTACAAGCCCATGAAGGGGCACAATCTGATGCAAGCCATTGCCAGAGTAAACCGTGTTTTCCCAGAAAAATCTGGAGGACTTGTGGTGGATTATATCGGCATTGCTGGAGCATTAAAGAAAGCCATGCACGATTACACAGGGCGCGACAAAAAGAACTTCGGGAATCAAGACATCAAGCAAACTGCTTATGAACAATTTCTGGAAGCAATCAGCATGTGCCGTTTGTGTATAAGTGATTTAGTGGATTACTCCACATTTGCGACATGTACCAATCTACAAAGAAGCAGACTCATTCGAGAAGGACTGGATACATTGCTGATTCCCGATCGGATGGTGCCCGGCTGCCCAAGCGAACGAACCATGTATGATGAGAATGGTAACATCATACATGTGCACTGTGATCCTGTACTGACTCCCGTAAGTGAGGTATTCTCAGAATATAGCAAACGTATGATGCAAGCAGCAACAATTTGTCGCAGTATTCTGACACCGGAAGAAAAATTTGAAGAAGCATACTTTGAAGCTGTACGTACTTTATTTATCCGCTTGACCAGTAAGGCTCCTATCACACGGAAGATAATAGACGAACGCATCTCAGAATTGCTTAAAGTTGCGATTCAATCAGATGGTGTTGTAGAAATTATCAATACTAAAGGGGAAGAGTTTTCTCTCTTTGATGAGCAATTCTTGAATGATGTTGCCAATATGAAGGAGAAGAATCTAGCTATTGAAATGTTGAAAAAGTTACTTGCTCAACATATCAAAAAACATCAAAAAAAGAATCTAACACAAGCTGAATTGTTCAGTGAAATGTTAGATAAACGCTTGGCTGAATATCTCCGTGGTATGATTTCCAATGAAGAAGTGATAAAGGAACTTCTGGAAATGGCTAAGTTAATGAAGCAACACGCAGAAGAAGGTAATGCTCTTGGTTTATCTGATGAAGAGCAGGCATTCTACGATGCGTTGACACGACCTCGGGCCGTCAAGGATTTCTACGAAAACAATCAACTGGTCGCCATGGCAAGAGAGATCACAGATGCACTCAGGAAAAACCGTACTTTGGATTGGAGACAAAAGGAAACAGCTCGCGCTAAAATGCGAACGATGATAAAACGTCTTCTAAAGAAGTACCATTATCCACCAGAAGAAGCACAAAATGCTATTGAAGTTGTAATGCGTCAATGCGAACTTTGGGCAGATAATGAAGAGTAAATATACCGTTAAATGATTGACTATCATAAAATGAGACAATATAATCGTATCATGTTAGGTGAAGGTGGAAAGTACATTCAAGACTGCCTTGAACACAACTACATCGGGGTCAACTTTATAAAAGAGGAGGATTTAACATCCTATCCTCACAATGATGAAAATAGCTGGCGGCATCATATGATTGCCAAATATTTAGAATGCAATCCTGAGAAATCTATGGGTACAGCTAGAACATCCATTGGATTTCTTTGGACTGTATGCTATGGACTAAAGATAGGTGACATAGTTCTTGCTCCCAATGGAGAAGGTGGTTATTGTGTGGCAGAGATTACCGGGAACTACCACTATGTTCCCAATCAAGCTCTTCCACATCGTAGACAAGTGCAATGGCTAAATATTACCATTCCCAGACAAAGCATGTCTAAAAGTCTGCAAAACTCCACAGGCTCAATCGGTACTTGCTGTAACATCACTAAATATACTGAAGAGTTGGAACAGTTGATAAGTAACGAAAAGCCATTTATTGCACCGGTTGTTCAAGCAAAAGTAGAAATGTACAAAGAACGCAGTCTGCACCGACTCCTTACTAACTATCTTCTCAGCAAAAGTATCTATTCCAAGACCATTTTCCATGAGAATAGCTTCAAAAGTGCAGACCAAGCTCAAAAGTGGGTGCATCCTGATATGGTGGGCGTAGAATTTCACGAGTTTCAAGAGACTGCAACCCGTTCCTTGCTGAAAGCTACAGAGACCAAAGAGTACATCGCTTTGCATTCGTATGAACTAAAGCGTACGATTGAAAACGACCACCAACTGAAGGAGTATTTCTTTCAAGCCCTCTCCAACAGCAGTTGGGCCAATTATGGGTACTTGATTGCATTTGAAATCAATGAAGATCTGATGGAAGAGATAGCCCGTCTCAACCGAGCCTTTGGTATAGGAATCATCCTATTATCTCCTTATACAGATGCAACTAAAGAACTCTTCCCAGCTCGTAGAAATGAGTTGGACTATTATACCATAGATAAACTCTGCCGAATAAATGCAGACTATAAAAGTTTTATTAATAAAGCAACTAGTGTCCTCAATGCACAAAAAGAGTTCATTGAAGATGTAAAGGGAGGACTACAAAAGTTCTGTGACAAAGGATTCGACACTCAAGAGGAGGTTATCGAATATTGCAACAAGCACCATATTCCTTGCTAGTCTGCTAAGTTCAAATCTGTTTTAACGAAATATTATGCTCAGACTTCGCTGCGTAGTAGAACGAATAACCTACCAGAATCCCGAGAACGGGTATTCGGTAATGAGGGTCAAGGTCAAAGGCTATGACGACCTGGTGACACTGGTGGGCAACCTGCTGGAGGTGCCTGCCGGAAGTGTGCTGTTGTGTGAGGGCGACTGGAAGGTGGACAAACGCTACGGCAGCCAGTTCGTATGCCAATCGTGGGAGGAAGTAATGCCGGCCACAGTCTATGGCATCGAGAAATATCTGGGAAGCGGACTGGTAAAAGGCATCGGTCCGAAATTTGCCCAACTCATCGTCCGTCAGTTTGGTCTGGAAACCATCGATGTGATCGAGACAGACATCGAACGGCTTTACGAGGTGCCGGGCATCGGAAAAAAACGCGTGGAGAAGATTCGCGAGAGTTGGGAGAAGCAGAAGGACATCAAGAATGTGATGCTTTTCCTGCAGGGGTATGGTGTCAGTACGGCCTATGCGGCCAAGATTTACCGCCAGTACGGCAAGGAAAGCATCGACAAGGTAAAGGAGAACCCTTACCGACTAGCAGACGACATCTGGGGCATCGGCTTCAAGACGGCCGACAGCATTGCAGCGAAGATGGGCTACGAAAAGAACGACCTGCGCCGCTGTAAGAGTGGCATCATCTATACCTTGAATCAGCTGGCCAACGAAGGGCATGTCTATGCTGAAGAGGAACAGTTGGTCAAAGCAGCGTTGGAATTGCTGGAAGCGGACGAAGCGCCTATCCGTGAGGCTTTGAGTAATATGGTGCAGACGGATGACTTGAAGTTGGAAGACGAAGCCATCTATCTGCCGCCTTTCTATTTTGCCGAAGTAGGTACGACCAACAGGCTGCAGGCTTTGCTCCGTGAATCAGGACAGGATCTCTTTGCCAAGAAGATGGATGTGCAGGCTTTATCGAAGGAAACAGGCATTGAATATGACGAGGTGCAGTTGCAAGCCATCGAGGAAGCCATCCGTTCAAAGGTGATGGTATTGACGGGTGGACCGGGTACCGGTAAGACGACCACTACGCAGGGTATCATTGCGGCTTTGAAGCATATGGGACTCCGCATTCTGCTGGCGGCTCCTACGGGGCGGGCAGCCAAACGTATGAGCGAAGCCACCGGCATGGAGGCCAAGACCATTCACCGGCTGCTGGAGTTCAATCCGAAAGACGGCTACAAGCGGAACGATGAGAATCCCCTGGAAGGGGACGCACTGATTGTGGACGAGTGTTCGATGATTGACATCATCCTGATGAACAACCTGATGAAGGCCATCCCCTCTTCCATGCGCGTGGTCTTCGTGGGCGACATCGACCAGTTGCCGAGTGTAGGTGCCGGCAACGTGTTGCGCGACATCATTGAGAGTGAAAAGATTCCGGTCATCCGGCTGACCCGCATTTTCCGTCAGGCACAAACCAGCCGCATCGTAATGAGTGCCCATGCTATCAACCAGGGACGTTTCCCTGATACGAGCAACGGCAAGCAGACGGACTTCTTCTTCATCCAGCAGGAGGAGCCGGAAAAAGTGGCGGAGGACATCGTCAATCTAGTGAAGAGTAGACTGCCGAAAGCCTACAGCCAAAGGGTGAGCAACATTCAGGTACTGACTCCCATGCAACGGGGTGTGGTGGGTGCTGCCAATCTGAACATGGCTCTGCAAAATGCACTGAATCCTTCCCAGATTGCCTTGAACCGGGGCGGCTATTCCTTCCGTCAGGGCGACCGGGTGATGCAGCTGCGCAACAACTACGACAAGGATGTGTTCAACGGGGACCTCGGCTATGTGGAATCGGTGGATATGGAGGAACGTACGCTGCTGGTGAACTTTGAGGAGCGTCTGGTAGAATACGAAGCCTCAGAACTGGATGAGTTGACACTGGCCTACGCTACGACCATTCACAAGTCGCAAGGATCGGAATATCCCATCGTGGTGATGCCTGTTCTTATGACACACTATGTTATGCTTCAGCGTAACCTGATTTATACGGGCATCACCCGTGCCAAGAAGATTTGCGTGCTCATCGGTACCAAAAAGGCGCTCTCTTTTGCCATCCGCAACATGTCGGTGCTGAAACGGAACACGAAACTGAAGGAGCGTCTGAATCCAGAATTGGCAAAACCCACGGAGAAGAAGTTGGGCAAGATTTATCCGATGAATGAACCTGTTATGGAAGCAGCCGCCGAACCCAGCGAAAGCTACGGAAAGGAACAACCTACCATTAAAACGAAAATGAATGACAACCATGATGACCATTGATACTACCAATATGTGTTCCCACCTTCAAAAGAAGCTGTTTCTACAGGGAGGTGAATACTATCCGATATGGAAAGCCATACAGGAGGATAAAGAAATCACTGCAGTGGTACGCAGTCGACAACTCCATATCTACCGCAACGGCAAGAAAGTACTGATTCTGGCAGGTAAGGCGCAGCCTAAAATTGTCAGAGAGGACAAGCTCAACGAGCTGATTCGATAAATTCAATACAACCATTCACCATGAACAAGATAGATAAAAGCAATGTGATAAAAGCAATCATAAAAGAGATTGCCAAGCAATACAAGTTAAGCTACCAGCCAACTGATTGTACCTGTGATGACAATTGTTCGGAAGTAACAGTCAAAGCGGATAATGACTGGAATACCTTGCAGGAGCAATTGAAAAGACAAGGCATTGACCATATTGACTGGTATGAAAATATCTGGAAACAACTGGAAAATCCGGGAAAAACAGTTCTGAAAGACACTCCCTTTAAAAGAAGAAAACGGTTTTTCTTCAAGGAATGTGCCATCAGCAGATGGAACAGATATAATCCGGAAGAATGGTGGGAAGATGTAGATGAAGGAGAACAATTGGTACTGATTCGTGATTACAACAACAAGCATGATTTCAATGCAGTTGCCATAGCCTTTGCCGGAGACTATGAAGGTGACCCTGAGAATTTCGATTTCGAATACATCATCGGCTACGTTCCCCAAAGCGATAACGAACTGATTGCTCAATTGATGGACCAAGGCTTGCACAATACTTTCATTGCTGAACTGACTACAAAGAAAATGAATGGCACCATGAAAGAGCGTCTACGCATGACTATCTATGTCCAAAGTGACGAAGAACTGGAAGATATGGAAGCCCTATCCTGCAACACCTTTGCTGTGAAAGTAAACAAAGATGACTTTAAGGGCATTTCGAATGAACTTGAAAATCTCGGATCTGTAGAGTTTCAATGGGGTGGATTCCCCATATCGCTGAAAGACCTTCCTCAAAAGAATGACGAGGTAATCTTCCTTTGTCCCGCAGGAAGAAAGACCAGGTTGTATCGCATGAAAGTGATGGCACGGGGAGAATATGAAGCCGCTAAATTTCTGGATGTTGAACCGGTGGATTTAATGTTTGACGATGACACTACGATTTTTATCCTGACCAATATCCAGGGGCCATTGAGCTGCAAAAACAAAGACCTGGAGTTCCTGGACTTCCAGCAAATCCCTACCAGCGAACCAGAGGGAAGACTATCTCCGGATATAAAGGAACATTTCAAACAATTATTTGATTGCGAGTAATATGTGATAGTCAGTATTCAGTAGATTTGAAAACCAAGAAAGCGAACAAACAAAACGGAGCAGGCTGTAACAGTTTGCTCCGTTTTTGCATGTTATCACTTCGCCTTCGGCAACCGGATTTTCTTGTTCTTCTCCTCCCAGGCATCCACATAGTTGTTCAGCGCTTCGGAGATAACATCCTTCAAGAGGATGCCTTCCACGAGGGAAATGTACTTCACTTTGCGAACCAAATCCGGATCCACGATGAAGGTGGCGCGGATTTCCTGGGGCTTCTTGACACTTTTGGCTGTTTCTCCTTTCTTGGGGCGACCCACATTCTCCCTGCGTTTGGCATCCAGTTTGGACTTCAGTTGCTCGGGAGCAGCCGTTTCGGTTGTTTCCTGCTTAGAAGATGCTTTTGCAGGTGCTGCCTTCGGAATTTCCTGCTTATCATCTTGAGCTGCTGGCTGTTCCGCTTGTTCTGCGACTTGTTCAACAGCTTTTTCCTTAGGCTGTTCCTTTGCCAGTTCTGCTTGATTGGCTTCACCCATGAAGCCGTCCATCAATAAGGATAAATTCTTCTTACTCATATTGCTTACTTTATTACTTGTTTACTTGCTGATTTACTTACTATGTTACCAATAACCTTTGTGAATAGTCATATAGTAATATAGTTTACCAATTTTCCTCCCGACTGATTATTTCATCGGTCAGTGTGCGATAGTCCGCTGCACCATTGCTTTTCGGGTCGTATTCAAAGATGGTCTGACCGGACAGCGGCATCTCGGCTATGGCGATATTCTCACGGATTTTCGTCTGAAACACCTTCTCTCCGTACCGTTTTTCTACCATGGAAATCACTTCCTTGTTCAGCTTCCGGTTATTGAACCGGGTGAAGAACACTCCACCCAACTCCAGCGTCGGGTTCACTCGGCGCTTCACCTCCCGGACTATATCATCCAGCATGGTCAAGCCTTTCAAGGGCAAGGCTTCGGCAGTAAGCGGTATGTAGAGTTTGTCCGCTGCCACCAGCGCATTGGTGGTTACGATACCGAGTGAGGGCGAACAATCCATCAGGATGTAGTCATACTTCTCCTTCTGTTCATCGAGGTAGGATTTGAGGATGCCCTCCCTTGCCATCATGGTAGCCATGTCTATTTCGGCTCTTGCCAAATCCAATGAAGCCGGAACGAGGTCAAGATTTTCTCGGACGGAAACGATGGGCAGCGGTTGGTCTTTGACCAGGGTGTCATAGATGCTCGTTTCCGGGTCTTCGTTCTGCGTCAGCGTGAACGTGAGGTTCTGCTGTGCATCCAGGTCAATGAGCAACACACGTCTTCCTTGCAGGGCGAGCGCTGCACCTATACAGGCTGTCGAGGTGGTCTTCCCGACTCCACCTTTCTGATTGCCGATAGCGATTGTCAAGTTATTTCCTTTCATTATCTTCAAGATTAAAAGTTTACTATTCCATTTTTTCTTTACTTACAAAAATACTTTATTACTTGCTGATTAGGCAGAAAGCTTACTCATTTATTCTGCGGAAATATCACTTTTCTGATGATTTTATTTCCTTGTTAATCAACCATTAAATAAACATTAAACAAATATCAGACAAACATCAAGATGGTTTTTGTCCTGCTGAACAATCTTCCCTATATTCAAGTATTGGCAAGCAGAAAGAGCGTCTTAATTCAGTATGAAATAATTTGTCAATACATTTCGCATGGTATGCTTTTAAACTCCGACCCACGCCTCACGGCGGAAGTCGGAGCGGAACATATATAAGGAATTTACGCTGTCTGTTTGGCTGCGAGTATCTGATGGGCATGGGCATTGACCAGCCGGACAATCCGGTCGTGGTGCGGAGTATTCGTATTGCACAGCCCTCGGCTCTGTATCACTTTCCCCTCGGTCAGTGAAAACTCAATCGTTTCGATGGGATTCCCCTCCTTGTCATGAGCCGATAGTATCAAGCTGTCCGCCTTGGCATAGTATTCGCATTGGAAGACACAATGATGCAGGGCATTTCCCTCGGTTTGGAAGGCCTCCAGACTATCGAGTACCGAAATCACCAGGTCTTTGTCGGTGATGGTGATACCGAAGTAGCGTGACTTCTCCTTGTAGAACTCGGCTTCCTTCCGTTTGGCTCGCTGCATCTGCTCCTGGCTTCTGCGTTTCTGCTCCATTTGGTTGTGTCGGTTCATCCAATAGTCATGCTCGGCTCTGAGGTTCTGCGGACAGATATACTTGGGGTTGCAGATGTCCTTGCCACACTGCTCCAGCAAGCGGATGGTATCTGCCCACAATCCCATGTCCGAAGGGCGGTAGTGATGCCGGGTGGCTACTTTATACGACTGCCAGCATCGGTCAAGTTCCAAAGGTCGGTGTACAAAGTAAGACACGGCATGTAAATCTTTTGACTTGAGGATGGTTTCCATCCGGCTGTCTGTCAGCACGGCTTTCATCAGCTTCATCGGGTGGCAGTCGGGCAGCTTGCCTTTCATGCCGTTGCGTTTCAGTTCGGGCAGCAACCGATAGTGCGGATAGACATAGGTGTCTGCAATGAGCCAGTGAACTTCGTTCGGTCGCTTCAAGGAGATTTCGGATGCCCAATCAAAGCAGTCCACATAATAGCTCAATGTCCTTGCCCTTGCCGTGACAGCCAACTTGCCTTCGGCATTAAGCCACAAACGGCATGCTTCCCAGTAGTCTACCTCCATCGGCATTCCTTTCCGGAAGGTCGTTTCCAAACGGAATACCCGTTGCACCTGCAAATGGTCTATTACTTCGAGGGAAGAAAAGTAGTAGGCTTCCTTGATGGTGCGTTTGAGGGTGTCCTTTATCTGTAAGCGAGTACCGCAATAAGGGCAGCAGACAGACTTGCCTTTTCCCTCATAGTCGAACTGCCTGCTACAATCGCCACAGGTACATTTGTGTGCGGAAGTACGGAAGCAGACATGTCCTGCCACTTTCCGCACTGCCCATGTTATCACTTTGGGGCTTAGGACGGTCAGCTTCTCATTGGAAGCTGCCACCTGTTTTTCTATTTTCGTTCTTGCCTTCATAGTTCCATGCCTTGAAAGAGTGAGAGTTCTTGAATGGGTTTGGGTTGCGGTTTGGCTGCTTTTGGTCGGCTGTTGCGTTGCTGCAACTTTCGCATTTCCTCCTCCTGATACCGCTTGAGGGCAATGGCTCGCTGTTCTGCCTTCTCAGCCTCAGTCAGCTCAATGTGATGATTCACTACCACATTGCAGTCCATCGGCTTGCCAATTTCCAAATGAGGTTCATCTATCGCATGGACTGCCATGGCATAAACCTCCATGTCGCTGAAACCGCAGCAGCCGGATTGCTGTACGGCATGGAAGATATAGTTTACCACATCGTCAATGGTGCGTGTGGTGGTTTCATACTTGGCACGGAAGAGTTCATCTTCCTTGGCTCGGTTATCAAGATAGTTCTTGATGAGTTTCTTGAAATGGTCAGTTCCTTTCATATGTTCCTATGTTTAAGCGTAAATAATCATCAGCAGTCACCGGCTGTATTCAGCGTACCATAACGTGGCAGTCCACCACTTCGGCAGGAAGTCCGAAAGCCGGATAGTGTGAGAAGTAAGGGAAACATTCTCCCTCTTGTTCCGTTGCGGTAGTGATACCCATGACCTTGTTCTCTGTGTACCACTGGTCAATCAGAGCGATTTCTTCATCCGTCAGTCCGGTTGCATCCGAGTTGAACAGATAGCAGAGTGCCCATGTCGGGATGGCTTCAATGAGTGTGTCCATAGCGTTTTCTTTTTAAGTTCGTTACTCCTTGAATTAGATAGGAAGCAGTTCCAGCAGTTTCTTTAGTGGAATGGAATTGATGTCCGACTTTAGGAAGTGAACTATCCATTCCGGCTCTTCAAAAAGCGGGTGCATGGGTTCCACACTGAAATCGTCCCCGGTGGAATAGCAGTCGATATGTGCGAAGTTGTTGCCGTCCTTCCGGATGTGTGCATAGAAAGGAGGCATACCACAAAAGCACTTGCGGAGACTCTCTCTGTCCCACTGCAGGGTAAGTTCGTAAACACTGCCCTTATAGAGCATCTTTTCTTTTCGGTCTTTAAGTTTGTATGCCATAGCTGAACTAATTTTTTCCCTTTGGTTTGAAGCCTTTCGGCTTCTCACTCCCGGGTGATTTTTACGATGCCTCTTCTCACGAAGGGTGTAAGGGACGGAAGGCAAATGTGGCAAGGGGAAAGCAGACGGAATACCCAATTTGGCACAAATTGTGGAAGGCTGCCGGCTGCTTTCCTTGCAGCCAAGCAAAGCGCCATTTGCTGCCGTACCGACCCTTCGTTTCTTTGTATCGGAAAATTCATCGGGAGTGGAAATGCCTGACTAAGGAAAGAATCCGCCAGCTGTTAAAGATGAATGTTTAACTTTTAATCTATCCGAAAACTCACTATCTTTGCAGGCCCTGAAAATAAATGTTCAGAAAGGCACGATAAAGCACAGAATTAATCACCAAGAACAATGAAAGATCAAATACGCTTATTGAGAGACTGTTTCCATAACGAGATTCCGGCTGTTGTATTCCAAGGAAATGACAGCTGCGCCGGAGAGATACTGGAAGCCGCCAAAGAAATTTATCAGAAACACGGTTGTAGCGAGGAATTCCTTTACGACTGGCAAATGCTCATCAACGAAGTGAAGGCTTACCAGCAAGAGAGTCCGGAACAGGTACAACTTCCGAAGTTGACCCATACCGAAGCAGAACTTATTCGGGAAGAAATGAAACAGAAAGGCATAGTTTACTGATTTGAGCAGAACTCTATACATTCAACCAAAGAACAACCCATGAAAGATTTTGCAGCCATAGACTTTGAGACCGCCAACAACGAACGCTCATCCGTTTGTTCCGTAGGCATTGTCATCGTACGCAACGGAGAGATTGTAGATTCCTTCTACTCCCTCATCAGCCCCGAGCCCAATTACTACAACTACTGGTGCAGTCAGGTGCATGGCCTTACCCGTGAGGACACCGAAGATGCCCCGGTCTTTCCAGAGGTATGGAAACAAATAGAGCCGTTGATCGAAGGTCTTCCCCTGGTGGCTCATAACAGTCCGTTTGATGAAAGCTGTCTGAAAGCGGTGTTCCGTGTCTATCAGATGGACTATCCCGACTATCCGTTTTACGATACACTCAGCGTTTCTCGCCAAACCTTGCCTGAACTGGAGAATCACCAGCTGTACACCGTAGCAGCAGCTTGCGGTTATCAACTAGATCACCATCATCATGCACTGGCCGATGCAGAAGCTTGTGCGTGGATTGCTAGAGAAATCTTGTAATTTACAGAAATATATTCTTTTGATTTAATGAAACTGACTGAAAAGGAAAAATGTCTGCTCGGCCAACTCTACGATGCCAACTATGATGCTGAACTGATTGCAGAACGAACAAAGTGCAAGGACCTCTGCTTTCGCTATAACCAGCTGTTGCCATCCCGTATCGAAGAACGGAAGCAACTGCTTCGTGAACTGTTGGGAAAGACCGGAAAGGACTTTCTCATCGAACAACCTTTCTATTGTGACTACGGCTATAACATCAACTTGGGTGAAAACTTCTACAGCAATGTGAACTGCGTCATCCTGGACGGAGCGCCCGTTACCTTTGGCGACAACGTGTTTATTGCTCCCAACTGCGGATTCTATACAGCAGGTCATCCCTTGGATGTGCAGCAACGGAACCAGGGACTGGAATATGCCAAACCCATTCATGTCGGCAACAATGTATGGATAGGTGCCCACGTCAGCGTATTGCCCGGTGTCACCATCGGAGACAACTGCGTCATCGGTGCCGGAAGTGTAGTAACCAAAGACATTCCAGCTAACTCCCTGGCCGTTGGCAACCCGTGCAGAGTCATCCGCTCCATCTAGGCTACAAAAAAGTCCCGATGCTCACGCACCAGGACCTTGATAAAACAATCAAAATTTGAAAACATGAGAAATAAAACCGTACTGTTTTATTTCTTCGCTGCCGCCAACGATAGTTTTCTGAACTGCTTCAGCAATGGTTCCATTTCAAGTGATACACAGCGGGCACGTTGACCGGCTGCCTTATTTCCTTTTTCGGCTTGAAGGGCTGCATCCTTTTGGAATGCCTCCATCTTCATCTGGAGTTGTGCGAGTAATTCATTCATAATCTTTGCATTTAGAAGTTATACCTAATAGATACTTATCACCGGTCTGAACTTATGCGCCTGGTCCTTCGGAGTCTCCTGAATGGTTCCCGACTGCATCGAGAAGAGCCAGGCCTTGCTGTCCTTTTGCCCTTCCACTTCGGTGGAAGTCCACAGCCAGCAGTCACCGGGCTGCAGACTGATGGGTAATCCGCCGACCGCCTCTATCCGTTGGTTGACTAACCCAATTTGCTGATAGAGGTAAGTGAGCTGCTTCACCGAAGGGATGTAGGCGGACTGACCGTAGCGCCACATATCGAAGACATAAACGGCTAAGGGAGATTTCACTTCCTCGTTGCGGTACATGGCATGGGTGTTCTCGTTACCGTCTTCCTTTTCCAATGAAGCTGACGTTTCCTGTTCGACACCCAGACTGTCGGCAAAGGCTGCCGATGCGACGTCCCTGATGGAAACGGCATAGCCCAAAGCTTTGATCTCCGGATTCCGGTTCACATGATAGACAATGGCCACCGGTTCCTTTTGGGAGGAACTGAACTTTTCTTTGGACAGCACACTGCCATCCGAGCAGACTACATCACCAACCTGAAGGGAAGAAGCTATGGATTGGTTTCCTTCATGGTCACATTCTTCGCAGGAGGTAATGAATAAGGTACTTCCTGCCAATAACGATAAGAACAAGTTTCTCAGTTTCATAGCAGCGGTATTTCAAATGATTTGACTACAATTTCCGCCTCCTTATCGAGGATGAACCAGTATTCCGAGTGGTAAGGCTTTCCTTTTAAGGTCTTGGCTTCAAAATCTATCTTGACCTTCCATCCGTTGAAAGGCTTCTTTTCTTTGGCTTTATGCGGATTTGCTCCCTCAAGTTCTCCATAAGCTATCAAAGCCCGGAGCGTGGTCATGGCATCCAACTGACGGGTGACCTGATCACTCATTGCGGCATCGTCCTTGTCGAGGTTCTGGAAGTAGTCCGTTTCTTCCATCAACTTGTGGCCGTACTGCATCAGGTGCATGGATAATGCAGCCTTCTCGTGTGGATTGACATATTCCTTGCCGAATACCGAATCTGCCTTGCTGATGCCCTTGATTTGGATGGACTCCGGATTATCGACAGTTGCTTTCAAGGCTCTCTCTGCGATTTCCACCGCCCGTTTCTCGGGTCGGTCGGAACAGCTGGCGAAGTAAAACAGTCCGCCCCAGAAGCAGACAGCGGTTACCAGCATGATAATCATTTTCATTCCCGGTTTCATATCTTCACGATTTGGAGTTTGTCGGGAGAAAGGCCGAGACGCTTGCGGTAGATGGTGCCGTCATCACGATACATCTCCAGTTCGTTGGAGGTGATTTCTTTTTCACAGATTTCCTTGGCTTCTGTCAGACTCAGCTGGTGGCCACCGATGTTGCGCCAGATGGCGAAGTTGCACGGTGCCTGCTGGTTGCTGTAATTGGAGCAGTTGAAGGCGCGTGTACCCACCCGAATATCACCGCTACAATGCGGACATTTGCCGATGACGGACTGCATGTTGATGGCACCATTGTCTGCCAGTTCCAGCACGGAAGGGAAGGCTTTTCCCTCCTTGGAAGCAAAGCCGTCCAACAGGATGAAGCGGTGCTCCAACAGTTCGGTGATTTCTTCGTCACTCATCTTGCGGTTGCCGATAATGCCGTTGATATTCAGCACACAGGTAGGTTGTTCGGCGATGTTGTTCTCACAGCGGTAGCCCTTGCAGGTCTTTACCACGTTGCCGCCACACAAGGGACAGCGACCGATTATTTTCTTTTCCATACGCTTTTGTTTTTGGATGATTTATTTACTATATAATTCTGTTACTTGTTGCTTTGATTACTTTCTTATTTCCTTACTTGATTACTTTGTGATTAGCTGATTAGTAAGTTAGTTTACCTATTTACCATTTCAGGCTGTAGCCCTGGTTCCAGTCCGAGATGATACCGCCGATGATGTTCTTGCCGGACATCACGTTGGCCCATCCTTCGGGATCGAGCGAGAACCAGAGGTCGTTCCATGAGAGTGTGCGTACCTGCCAGGCCAGAATAAACAGGTCGGTGTTGATGGCTTCCAAACAGCTGACAACCTCGTTGGCGATGTAGTAGCGTTCCGAAGCGTTCAGCAAGTTCACCTTGTGCTTCTCGTTCTTGCCGTCATCTCCTGTCACGTCATATTTGCCCGAAGTCACCAGCTGTTTCATGAAGGGAAAGAGTGCCGTCATTTGGGTGGCGGCATCCGTCAGCTCATCCGATACCATGGCCGCAATGACGGTTCCCTTCAGATTGCCGCCTACCGATTTGAGGAGCAGACTGCAGTTCTGCGGGATTTCCTTGGCCACCAGTTCCCCAGCCCGCTTAATCTGGTAGAGGTTCTGCATGGCGCCCTGCGCATTCGAGAGGTAGTCCAGCATCTTGTCTTCCACCTGGTGAATCCGCTCCAAGGAAGCGGTTACGGCCACTTCCGCCGCAATGATTTTCTCCTGCGTTTTCTTGCGGTCCTTGTGAATCTTCTTCAAGGCTGCGGTCTGCCCCAGTACGGCAGAAGTCAGCGCCGGGTCGGTCTGTTGGGCAAAGAGCGGAGTCTTGCCTATCAATAAGCCAACAGCAGCGATTAACAAGGAGCGTTTCCATCGTCTTACATTCATACGTTTATAATTTAGGGCCTGCATTTCTGCGTTCGGCCAGGTTATTGATTTGGTCCTGTTTGGTCGGATGCAGCCGCACCTCCATCGGTTTGTTGAGCAGACAGTCGTTCCAGTCCTTGAATGCCTTGGGAGGAAGCCATTGTCCCATATCGTATCTGACCGACAGGTGTTCCTTGACCTGCACCTGAAAGGGTCGCTCCGGATCAAGCCGGAAGGAACGTCCGTTCGCTTCCACTTCCAGACTGTCACGGGTTCGGTTGATTTTCAAGGGGATGTTCTCTACCAGCGCCATCATGCGCAAGCCGTAGATACGACCGGGCAGGTCATTGTCGAAACAGTCAAACGGACGGGCTCCGGGAAAGCGGTTCAGCACCTGCCGGATTTGTCCATCAGAGAACGTGCCGCCCAGTGATACCAGGGCAATTTCATTGGTCAGTTGCTTCCGGTTCCATTGGTAGAATGCCATGACATCGAAAGCCGACTCACAGAAGAAGACACTCTTCACCACATTCGGATAGCCACCTGACAAGTCAGCCACCCATGCAGAAGAACTGGAATCACTTCCGGCAGCCTTGGATTTGTAACCGCCGTACCCTCGCATTTCGTAGCCCCGGACCTTGTCATTCTCTCCGTTGGTATAAGGGAAGCCGATGTTGTAGCCGTCAAAGTTCTCGTTCTTCCTGTCGCGGATGAGCCGGATGAACGGAGCAAAGGTGCGTACCGTTTCATCGGACAATCCCCTTTGTTGGAAGATGGCCGGAATCTTATCGGGATTTATCGGCTTCACCTCATACCTGGAGCTGTCGAAGGTGGCATGATACCTGACTGACTGCACATACTCCCTGTCCTCGCGGTATTCGGGTTCGGGCATGTTGGCAAAGCGTGACAGCACCTTGGCTATCTTCTGCCATTCATCCTTGCCCGACACGTTGAAGGCATTCAGGTTCTCCCGGATGAGTGTAACTACATCCCCCTTGGAACCGTCGCGGCGGAAGAACCGCTGGGAAGCCTTGTCCTGGGGGTGGCAGATTACGAGCGCATCCCGCTTTTCCTTGCCGTCACCCAACACCAGCTCCATGTAGCGGCCCACACCGGCCTTGCGGTCGAGGCGGTAGCCGAGCGCATAGGCTACATCGTCGATGCCTACCTTGGCTTTGAGGTCCTTGAAGTTTACCTTGTAATCAGTCATGGTTCATGGATTTAAAGATTCTACATGGTATCAGATGCTTAACTTGGCACCCACGGCCTGCGTGCGTTTGAGATTGGCTATCTCCGGCTCGAAAGTCTTGTGCGCCGTCATGTTCAGGAAGGCAGCCTTGTCCTTGTAGTCCGTCAGTTGGAAATAGGTCTTGGCCGTATCTTTCGATACCTTCTTCAACCCCAGTTCCACACCATCGTAGGAAGCACGGATGGCATAATCCCCGTTGCGTGTCTTCACGATGGCCGCATTCTTGAACGGCACTTCCTCTCCTTCGCCCAACGGGGCAAACGGGTCGTTCTTCGTCAGGTAGGGCTGTTCGTTGAGTGCCAGCCGCTGTTTGTCCACCTGGTCCAGAATCAGATCTGAAGCCTTGTTCACGTCCGCCATGACGGAAACGATGAACTTCGGTTCCTGCTTCAGCACCCCAATCCAGGAATCCAGATAGGCTGCGGAGTTGTCCGTCACCTTCATGTCAAAGCCCATCGAATGGCAGATCATGGCAGCCGTCAGTTCGGCTACCAGTTCCTCCTTGGCGTATTTCGGGTCTCCGAAGCGTCCGCCCATCTCGCGGTTGAGCCGTTCAGGGGTCATGGTGGAGTGTGACATCTCATGCAGCATGGTGGAATAGAACTCCATGCCGCCCCGGTAGATTTCCTCGGGGGTATCGCCGATGTTGAACTGCTCCTTCATGGGCAGCACCACGATGTCCTGAGCCGGTGAATAGAAAGCTCCGTCCACCCGCTTGTCCGCCTGTATGGGACAGAGCCAGCCTTGCGTCTCAATCATCCGGTCGAGCGCGGCATGGACATACATGCCTTCCTTGTCCCGAAGTTCGGGCACCTTGAACTTCTCCATGAGTTTCTGCACCCGTTCGGGCTGCACCTCCGCCAGGTTGGTCTGGTCGATGTTGTACACGGGGAAAGCCTTGAAGAAGGGAATGACATCCATGCCTTTCTTCTCCTCCTTGCTCATGGCCTTATACTCATCCGAACTGACCTTATGGCCGTTCTTGTCCTTGACCAGCACATCCCAATAGACCACGGGGAAGGCTTTTTCACCTTTCAGTACATGGGCCTTGAGGTTGTGCGCCTGCTTGAAGGTGAGGTACACCGGCAGGCGGTAGCCCTGGGCTGCGGTCTGCAGCTGGAGGAAGAAGGAATTGGAACCCGAATAGTTGCGGCCACCCACGTTCTGCGGGAGACCTGCAAATCCGGATGCACCCCCAATCCAGCCTTTCTTCCAGTCGGAAGCCTTCATCTGCTCCATACGGGCAATCATCATTTCGGCAAAGCGGTCGATGGCTACCTGCCCGGCATTGCCGGATGTGTTAGTTCCATACGCCATAGCTTTCGTCATCCATTACCTGACGGTCCATCTGGTCGATGTCCGTCTGTTCAACATAAAACTCTGCGGATTCATCCGAAGGATCCGTGCCGTGGGTCTGGCACCACTCCAGATAATCCTCTGCACTGTCCCCATCCATCACAAAGCGGAGGAAGCCGATTTTACCGGCCTGAAGGAGTTCTACCAACTCCTCGTGTGTCTTTTTAGCTGTCATATCTTTTCGTCTTTTATTGTTTCTTGAATATTCGTTTGTTTTTCTTGATTTTGTTACATTTTCATGGAAGCCGACTTCTCCAACTTGTTGGTCACGGCTGAAAGCATCCCGGTAATTTCCGTATTGAGGTACTTGGCTGCAATCTGTTCCCGGGTAGCGGTCTTGGCTTTGAAGAGCGAGTAGCCGTCATCGAAGGAGATTTCATGCTTGCTGGTCTTGCCCTTGTCGCCCAGGTCCATCGACACCTTCCATTTGTTGTCGGAGTGGTCCTTGGCCACACGGACTCCTTTGGGGTCCACTCCTTCGGGAAGCTGGTACTTCTCGTAGGCAGACTGCAGGTGCAGGCGTTCCCCGAAGTTCTTCTCCACGAGTTGTGTGGGACTGACCACCCGGTCGAAGTAGGCATTCAAGTCCTCACGGGAAGCCACTGCTGACATCTTGGTGTCGCCCATCTGCACGTAGAACTTGTACTTGCCGTAATCTGGTCGTTGTTCGTCCTTTTCCTTATAGACATTGAACTTGTCGATGGTAATGGCACCATCAGGGCCGGACAACTGCTTCGGCATTTGGTACGCTTCTTCCGATACCTTCGGCATGAGTTTAGTCGGATAATACTTCTCCATCAGCTGCGGCACCGTCATGTCCTTCTTCTGGTATGCGGCCAAATCCGCTGCGTCCATCTTCTGCGGCTTCAGCTGTACGCCGTCAATCTTGGCGGTGAAGTACCAGTCCGCCGGATTGGTGGTGCTCTGGAACGCATGGCCGTGGCTGACTTTCTCGCCGTTGGCGGTAATCATCTGCGGTTCACGTGGCTTGCGTTCCTGCTTGGCTTCCGCTTTCTGCTCGGCCTGTTGTTCACTCTTGACTTCGGCTTTGGCTTCCGTCTTCTTTTCCTTGGCAGGTTTTTCCTCTGCAGCCGTCTTGACTGTCTTGGTAGGCTCTTCCTGCACAGCCTGTTCTTTCTTCTTTTTCGCCATAGTTTCCTGATTGAGGTTGTTTTCTTTTTTTGTTTTATCCTGGCTTTTCAATTCTTCCCCGACCTTCTCCTTGGGTTTCTTCATCAGTTTCGGCTGGTCTATCGCCTCGCATATGGCGACCCGTTGACCCGAGCGAATCAGCTTGGGCAGATGCTTGTCCAGTTCATGACGGGGAAAGGTCAGGAGTTTGATGGGGTCTTTCTCTAAAGGAAGAATCTTGTCTGATACCTTCAGCGCCAATATCACCGATGCCTTGAGCGCATCTTCCTTGTACATTTCGTAGAAGTCACCTTTACGGAAGAGCAGCACCGCATCGGGATGTTTCTTCTTCAATTCGTTGAACTGCCGGACAAAGCCGACATCCTTCTCTGCATTCTTCTTGACCATAGGGAAAAGGATTTAGAGTTTGAGACCTTTGGATTGTTCAGCTTTCGGAGCATGAAGTTTCAAAGCCCTTTCCTGCGACTGCTTGTCCACCACCTGCTGATATTCCCAGCGGTTCTTGTCCGTCATCACCAGTCCCAGGAACTCGGGATGCTGCTCGTCATAGCGGAGTTTCTGCTGACGTTCCCACTCTTTCATGTCGCCCTGGATGACCTTGAAACCTTGCGGTTCTTTCAAATCCACACCAACCGACACTTTCTCACCGCCTACATTCAGTTCAATGGGTTTTCCCTCGCGTACCTGCTGCTTCTGCTGCATGCCCAGTTCGATGTCGTTGACTTTCTCCATGTCCTTGAGCTTCTGTTCCAGCTGAACATCCGTAACCCGGCGATGGATAACGGATTTGGTTTCGGGATCGAGTTGCAGATACTGCTGGGTCTTTTCTCCGTTTACTTCCACGGCTTTCTGGATGACCTCACCCTTCTTGAGCCTTTCGGCTTCCTGTTCCGTGAGGCACAACACCTGGTTGCGTTCCTTTTCCAGTACGGCCCGTACCGGGTAAGCCATGAGCGCCGGGTTGCCGTATTTATCCGATACCAGCTGGAGTTTGAGGGGAAGTGTGATAAGGTCTCCGTTCCGGGCACTGATGGACACCTGCAAGAGCGGTGTGACCTCTCCGGAAGCCAGTTTCTCCTTCACTTCCTGAGGGAGGCTGTCGGCCTTTTCCCGGTCAATGCCCAAGACTGCCAGTTTCTCGTAGGGCAGCCTTTCAGAATGATTGATGTTGTGCATTTTCGTATTGTTTAAGTAAAACGATATATTTGCGGTCGGAACCGCCTTGAACACCCGCAAAAGTATTGTCAACCCTATCATTGAAAAGAAATGCACAACATCATTCTGACCGCCGTATTACTGATTCTTGGTTCCGCTTCAGCATCGGCACAGTTCTATACGATTACAAAAGAGAAGGAAATCCTACCTGAAAAGCAACAAAAAATGGCTCCTGATACCCTACAGAGGAGTTTGGGAGCTTATGAGTCTTGCAAAAAGGCAGAAAAGGACTCACTTGCCCTAGAGGTGCCTGTGAAACCGCTTTCGGAGCTATATGCCCGAAAAGTTTACGCAAGGGTGTCCCACGAAAAAGAACTTCCTGCACTTACTATTCCCAATCTCTATCAGGAAATCATCCGCAACGGCATTCGGCATCCGAAGATAGTACTGGCACAAGCCATACTGGAAACGGGGTGGTTCCGTTCACCGCTCTGCCGAAACCGACATAACCTGTTTGGCCTTACCAATCCCAAAACCGGAAAGTACTATGAGTTCAACCATTGGACGGAAAGTGTCCGGGCTTACTATACCAAGGTGCAGTATCGGTATGGTCAAAAGAGCCGGATAAACTCCAGCGATGTAGATTATCTGAAATGGCTACGTGACATCGGCTATGCAGAAGACCCCAGATACATACAAACAGTGGTACAGGTGATGAAGCAGCATCTGTAGCTTGGAAGGCCAAAGAAAAAAGCACCTTTCTTTGCTCATTTCCATACTTTTTACGAACTTCGTGTCATTACTGCAACAACTCAGAAAAAGAAGAAACAACTATATAATGAAAGAAGAATGCTTGATATGCCAGGCTCCGCTGGAGTATCTGGGAACGGAAACGCTGATGGAATGCGCTCTCTGCCACCGACAGGAAATGAGCCAAACGCGCTGCATCAACGGACACTATGTCTGCAACGAATGCCATACGAAGGGAATGGATGCCGTCATCGGTTACTGCCTGAATGAAACGTCCAAAAATCCTGTTGAAATACTGGATCACCTGATGAGTCTGCCTTTCTGCCACATGCACGGACCGGAACATCATACGCTGGTCGGTGCTGCGCTCCTGACCGCCTACCGCAATGCCGGAGGTGAAATCGAGCTGCTGACGGCCTTGAAGGAAATGATGGCACGCGGACGCAAGGTGCCGGGTGGTGCCTGTGGGTTTTGGGGAAGCTGCGGGGCTGCCATCAGTACCGGTATGTGCATGTCCATCCTCTCCGGTGCCACCCCGCTCACTCAGGAATCCTGGGGACAAAGCAACCTGATGACGGCCCGGTCGCTGCTGAAAATCGGGGAAGTGGGCGGTCCCCGCTGCTGCAAGCGCAACTCCTACCTGTCCCTTCAGGCGGCTGCCGAATATTTCCAAGTAACAAAGGGTGTCACACTGGAAATGAAACCAATTGTCTGCCACCGCTCCGATGCTAACAACCAGTGTATCGGAAAGCGTTGTCCTTTTCATCCCTCACATACCATCCCTCAATCATGAAAATACTGATACTTTGTACCGGAAACAGATGCCGAAGCCAAATGGCTCACGGCATCCTGCAACAACTGGAACCTTCGTTTAAAGTCCATTCAGCCGGCGTTCGTCCGGCCAGTGAAGTTCATCCCCTGGCTGTTCAGGTGATGAAGGAAATAGGCATCGACCTGAACCAACACTATCCGAAACAGGTAGACCGCTATCTGAACGAGCCGTGGGACTATGTTATCACGGTCTGTGGAGGTGCCCGTGAAACCTGTCCGCTCTTTAGCGGTGAAGTCAGACACAGACTGCATATCGGCTTTGACGACCCCGATGCGTTCACGGGGACACCGGAAGAAATCATCACCGAGTTCAGAAGGGTGCGTGATGAAATCCGCGCCAGCTTTGAACAACTGGCGCAGGCTATCAGAGAGGAAGAATCCTGACATTTCAAATACGATATGGCTAAGAAGAAACACAAAAAGAAGGTAGAGACGGCTTCCTTTGTGGAAATAGAGAAAGACTTCGGTCTGTGGGAGGATTACATGGCTTTCGGACCACAATATGATACCGTCAATGATTGTCCGCTTATTCCCGGTGAAACGGAATGTGTACAGGAACTTCCATTCAAGAAACTGAGTGCGGAAACCAGAAAGGCACTCCGCTCTGCCATGGTCAACCGGGTGGTGGAATACTGGCAAAGTGAAAGGCTCATTCCTGAAGGAGGCATCGTCAAAGAACTGCGAAAGGCGGCCATTCAAGAAACTTACCAGCTTACCGGACAGTATGCCAAGGACAGTGATGAAGTCAAGCATCTGCTGAACGAGAGTATTGTACAAAGTATCAACAAGGAACTGCGTAAAGAAAAGAAAACCCAATCCTGATGATGACGAATGAGAAGCAGGAAATAATCCGGAACTCGGTATCGTACAAGCTGGTGCATGCGATAGCCCTATGGATGGACCGGCGCTTGTTGGATCCATTGATTGGTCTGGTGTTGCCCGGCTTCGGTGATGCGCTGACTTCGGTTTTAGCAGTGCCTTATCTTTATCTGAGCATTGTCAAACTGAAAAGCATTCCCCTGACACTGGCCATTGTCTGCAACATCCTTCTGGATGTACTTATCGGTATCATTCCTTATATAGGAGTAGTCGGTGATGTCTTCAAACGGGCATTTACCAGAAATGCGGCCATGATAAAGGGATATGTGGAGGGCGACAGAGCCATCATGCAGGAGATAGACCGGAAAGCGGTCGGTATGGCTTTTCTCATCGTGATTCTCTGCGGACTTATCTATGCCATGGTATTGGCTGCTGTAAAAATTGTGGAATGGGCTGGTTCCTTTTTCTAACAAAACGGATATGAGAACAGAACGAGTAATTATAGTCAAGCCTTATGCCTCACCTATAGGGGTATTGCTGCTGGGTTCTTTTGAAGACAGGCTCTGCTTGTGTAACTGGCGCACAACAGCTGAACATGGCCGACGGATGGACGAACGGCTGCAGACCAGACTTTCTGCGACCTATTTGGAAGGAACAAGCGAGATAATTGAAACAGCCCAATCCCAACTGGAAGAATATTTTGCAGGAAAGAGAATTACATTCCAAATGCCTCTTTTGCTTTCCGGAACTGATTTCCAACGGAGTGTATGGAAAGAATTATTACAGATTCCCTACGGAAGCACCCAGACCTATAAGGAGTTGGCTTGCCGTATCGGAAAACCTGCTGCCGTCCGTGCAGTAGCCAATGCCAACAATGCCAATCCTCTCTCCGTCATCGTTCCTTGCCACCGGGTGATTGGTAGCAATCGTAAACTGACAGGATATGGAGGTGGTCTGGAAATCAAGCGGCAACTGCTTTGTCTGGAAACTTGAATGAATGGCTTATGGAAAGAGAACGATGTATCCTACTAAACAGAGCAGATGCACCGGATAGAACGCATAGAACCCATACTTCGCCACCTTGCCATAGATAAACCCTCGTGTTCCATCATAGCTGGAAATCACCAGACATGCCAGCAAAGCCCCGACTATCCCATAGTGCATCATCAGCGGAAAGGCACAGAACAACTGCGCCTTTCTACCGGAGGGAAAAGAAGGATTGCAGACATTTCCCAACAGGTAAAACACCACCATCATCAGAATCCCCCGCCACTCATAGTCCACTCCGGACCAAGTGGCGAAACAAGCAATAGAAAGGATGACAGCCCCACAAAGGATGCCATCCTTTTTAAATGCTTCCATCGCAGCCAAAGCCAATACACCCAATGCCAGGGTGAAGAGTACATTGTGCGTTCCGTCCGCTCCGTTCAGCAAGTACCAAGGCACTTCACTGACTACGGCAAACCCGAGCAGCAGCAGGAAGTACTTCATCCGGTTTCGGGTATACCGGAAGCCTTCAGCTATGAGGAAGGCGAACACTGGAAAAGCAATGCGACCGAAGCAGCGCATGACCTCATAAAGAAGTGTGCCGTGCTCCATCAAGTAGTAGGCACTATGATCTGCCACCATCGAAAGAACGGCAATGACCTTCAGTGCGCTACCACTCAATGGAGGCAAAAGGCTTGAATGTTTATATGCTGATTGTAAGGATGCCATTATACTAATCATTTATGCCATACCCAGCAGTTCCTTGACCATTTTCTCCACTTCATCGTTCACCCGTTTGAAGTTGCGGTTCAGCATGATTTCCTTCTCGCGGTCGTTCTTGAACTCATAGATTTTCGGCAGCGGTACATAGTGGTCCTCTTCGTCCTTAATCTTCTTCATGTCGAAGTGCGTCTTGCAGAAGTACTTCGTGGTCTTGAACTCCTCCGACTGCTCAATGTCGAAGTGGTTCAGCATCCGCTCGTCCGTAGCCGTGAAGTCACGGGCAGCCTGACCCGCCAGCCAACCGGTCGCCATATCCGCAATCTTGGCAGCAGGCACCAGGTAGTCCATCTTTTCGGAGATGGTGGTCGATACCTTGTTGTCGTTGATGGAGATGGACCGGGAAGTCTGCTTCGCCTTGCCAAACACATCATTCTGCGCCCATTCCAGGGTTTCCTTGTTACGGGCAGCACCCATGAAGATGTTACCGCAGGTCGTGATAATCTTCTGCATGCCTACCTTGCCGTAGTCAGCCTCCAGCTGTGGCAGCTCCTGAAAGCCCAGGGTCACCGCCACCTTGTTGGAGCGGGCCGTACCAATCAAGCGGTCAATCTTATGGAAATAGAGTGTAGGCAGCTCATCCACAATGATGCTCACCGGGATATTGCCTTTTGAGTTTACTCGGGTAATCAGTCGGTTCAGCACCAGTGCATTCAATGAACCGATGACCTGTTCCTTCTCCGGGTCGTTGGCAATCACGAGATAACTTGGATTTGCCTTGTCAGAAATCTTCAAGTCGAAGTCGTCCCCCGTAAACACCCAGTAGGCTTCCGGAGATACCAGCCGGGCTGCATTGACACGAAGGGTACCCACCATACCTTCCAACTGGTCGTTCGCCTTGTTCTCGTAGGCACTCTTGAAGGGAGCCATGAGGGAAGCAATCTTGTCGTCCTGCATGAGAATGTTGAACACCTGGTCGTAGGACCTGCCTAAGAAAGAAAGCACATGCGGCATGTCCGAGAACTCCCCGGTGATGGTGTCCGGCTCTACTTCCTTGCCTTTATCATCTTCGTACCAGCAGCGTTCTATGTGAACTTGTTTGCCCGTCCGGTCCAAATACGAGAAGCCGTTTAAATCCACAAACATTCGGTCTTCATCCGTTGACACATCGTTTCCGTCTTTGTCCACAAAGTCCAGGATGATGTTTCCCTTTGTATCGAGTGCATGGTAATCGTCCCAGTTCCGTATCACCAGTTCCAGTTTATTTCCCTCGGGTATGACCACTTCGGAGTCTGGTGCCAGAGAAACATAGCGTTTCAGCTTCTTGCCATTCTTGAAGCCTACCGGATGGAAGTTCACAAAGAAATAGATGATGGCTGCCAGGAAGTTCTCTGCCGAGTTGGTGAAGAAGGCTTCCGAACCGCCCTTCTTTTCACCGCCTCCCTTGTTTAAGGAAGCCAGCAAGGTAGCAGCGGTTTCCGAAGCTGCCGCCAAGTCCGGAATGTACTTGCGCTGAATCGGATTGATGCGGTCGGAATACTCCACGTCCGTAAAGTTGATAATGCGAAAGCCACAGTTTTGTGGCAGTTTACCAGCCTTGCGGTTCTTGCAATACTGATAGAAAAGTGTCTTGGCCAATGTAGGAAACTTAAAATCGTAGCACATGATAGCAAATCCCTTGGCAGCGTGCTGCCGGATAAAGGGATCGATGATGCCGAAAGACTTACCCGAACCCGGCGTACCCAATACAATCGTTCCACGGAAGGGATTGATAATGTTGATCCAGCCCTTGTGCATCTTCTGCTTCCAGTAGTAAATCATCGGGATGTTCACCGAATAGTCATTGGCTACCAGAGCCTCCGACTGCTGGAACGATTCGTTCTCAAAGTTGAAGCGGTCTTCACCTACCTTGTAGTTGTAGTACTTGGCAATGCCGTCCAGTCCCTGATGCACCAGCATGGTACCTACGACCGAACAGAGCGCATAGAGGATGCGGTTGGCCGGGAAGCCGAACCAGCTCATGCCGACATTCATGCCGTGAAAGATAAAGCACATGCCGACCAATGTCAATCCCGCCAGCACCGGATAGATGACCATTGTCTTGACGTTGAACTTCAGCGCCTTCTTTGCCTTGGTTCCGATACAGACTACACAGATGCAAATCAGTTCTGCCACCTTGCAGCCCGACACGGAGTTGAACACCTTGAAGCGGGCCAGAAGGTCCAGGATAAACTGCGTGACACGGTTATCCGCCGTGATGGGAAGATTCATCACAATCTCGATGATGAGAAAGATGTAGATGCAACTGCGGAAGTAGTTGTACATCTGTTGCTGTTCCCGGGTTTCTTCGAATGCCATTGTTATTGCATTTAAAATACACGTTAAACGATAATCAGAACGGAATCTTTACACCCACTAAGAGTCCGTTGCGGAAAGTATCTCCATGCAAGAAGTTGACGTTGTTCTTCTGGATCAGCGAAAACTCCCAGCCGTTCTGAAATACATAGCTGTATTCAAAGCCGGCTTCCACACCGAGGAAGAACTTCTTCTGGGTGGCACCGAACTGAGGACCGAGACGGAAGCGGAGCATGCCGTTCTTGTAACGAACCAGTCGCTGCTTATAGACCAATCCGCCATCCCAGTAGTAACCCTTCCAAAATCGGCAACAGGTGGGTTTCTGCCAATGGTTCCCCACTTCACCGTAGATTTCCACGGCATTGCCATAGCTCAACGGATACTCGTAACCAATCATCGCATTCAAGGTATTCGGGAACAGGAAACCTGCATTCAGCGTGAGTTTCTTGTCCTGTGCGGATGCTGAAAGAACGGCAAACGCACAACAGATGATCATTAAAATTTTCTTCATATCGGGTAGGTTTTAGCGGTAAATGTAATAGTACGGATAGCATGAAGAATTCTTCAGAATGTCCGAATCAAAGCCATCGGCATTGAGGATGTCTTCGTATTCAATGGTGAGCGTAATGACACGGCCACTGATTTGGTTCTCTGAGATTTCCAGTCGGAGTACCTTCTCATCCGGGAAGGTCAGTTTCTCAATCACCAGCACATTGCGGTAATTCTTCTTGAACTTCTTGACCGGATTCAATGAGTAAACCGGTGTCAGTTCAATGGTCTGCGAGTTGGTGGCTTTCGTCTCTTTCTTGTCCGTCAGCTTCACGCGAAGTTCCTCAATGTCGTAGGCAATCTTCGTCTTGTTCTGTAAAGAATAATCAATAAAGAAATAGTCCCCGATAGTATAGATGTTGTTGACGATGGCCTTCATACCGTGGGCATTCGACACCACCTGATTGTACTTGCGCTTGCTGCCATACACCGCCCACGCATAGCGCACCATTTCGGCCTTGGGCATCGATACCTCGGGGTTGATATAGGACTGGGTATCGCTGTAAGCTACCTCAAAGATGGAGGCTGCCATATTGGGATAACGGGTATAAACCACGTCATACTGAGCGATATGGCGCTCTCCAATCAGGGTGATAGTACCCAGCAATTCATTCTCGTCAAAGGAGGTTTTAATGGAGTCTGGCTCCAGATAAGGCTTGATGCGCACCATGTTGTCGGCGCACTGGTTGCCCATAATCTTGGTCGTGGAGATGTCCACCAATTTGATGTTCTCGGGCATAACGATGTGGGTTGTGACCTCACTGTTCACGTAGATCTTCTCCTTGGCTGCAGCCTGTACGACCATACCGAGAAGACCGAAGAAAAGTAAAAATAATTTCGCTTTCATATTAGGTAATTCTTATGATTTACTGATTTGATTATTTGTTGATTCCGTTACTTGTAAACTTGCTTACTCTATTGCTTGTAACCTTACTTACTCTGTGATTAGTAAGATAGTTTACCTATTTTCATTCTTGACCTTTTACCTTGCTTCCTCCGAGTTAATCAGATAGACAATCGTGTTGTACTTGATTTTCGCCTTGTTCTTGCGGATGTTGGACGAGATGGCCGAAGAAGCTGAGTTATAGACATTTTGCAAGGCTTGAAGTGCCAGGGCTTCACCGGAAATACCGGAACCGTAGCCATCCTCCGATTCAAAACTGATGTTCTGTTGCACGGCACTGGAGCTGGCATCCTTCACGAACTCACGGAAAGAACTTTCCGGTACATAGAACCCTTCCATGCCGTCATTATCGAACACAGAAAGTTTCACGTTAATGAACTTATCACCGACCAGAATACTGGTAATGGTAGCCTTCACTCGCTGCTGTCCAAAGCCTGTCACTGTCCCATACAGGTAGGTGCCTTTCTTCAACTTGGTATTGCTGACAGTAATGTCATCCAAAAGTTTGAAGCGTAAACGAGTACCTTCCTTGGCTTTGGTAGTTTGGTCAATCATCGCCCGAATGAGCTTGGCTTCCGCTACATCATCAGGTGAGGTCACTGTGTGGAACTTCTCCGCATTGGTATCACCGGACTTGATGACAAGCTTTGGGCGGTTGCGTTCCTTTTCAGCCTGACGGACCCTTGCAATGGAGTCCTTCCGCTGCTTCTCTGCCTGTTCATCCCGGTCAAAGCGCCCGATACCCAACCCGCTTTCAATGGCCTTCTGACGTTCGTAACTCCTGCGTTGGATTTCTTCCAGGTCTTTAGCGAAGTCATCTTGTGAGGTATAGCCATCAGTAGCTGTTGATGAAGCGGTTCTGCTTCCATTACCAGACCTATTTCCGGAAGGAGCATTGTCCCCGTATGCAAAGGAATTGATATGTCTTCTGGATTCGGCCAACGACCTTTCCAGTTCCTCCATTTCCTGCTGCTGACGGATGCGTTCCGCTTCCGCTGCATCCAGCTTGTTGAGTTCGTCTTCGCTGTAGCCGTGCTCCAATTCTTCGGCTTTTTTCTGTTCTTCTCCGATGGCACCGACGGCGGTAAAGGCATCCTCGTCCCCGAAACGGCGCGACATCTCATACATCTTGTCTCCGGCTTCCTCCGCATTGGCTTGCGGCAGTTCCGTATTGATGCGGTCGGTGGCAACCGTCTGCTGGGCATCTTCGCCGCCCCCGAACGTCTGCATCACAAAGTACACCAGGGCACACAGGGGAATGAACACCACCAACGGGAAGATGTACTTGGGCTGTTTGAAATTGATTTTTCTGATCATGGATGGTCATTGTTTTGAAGTGATTTGACGATGGATTCCAGCCGGTTGTAACTTTGTACGATGTGGATGGAGTCCTGATGGCTTTTACGTGGTATCGCAATGAGCGAGTCCAGTTCCTCCCGGATCAGCTGCCCTTCATGGGTCAACTCTGTCAGCGTGGAACGATGGATGCTCTTGTTTGCCTGAATGGTGCGGAACCCAGCAAACACGGGTTCCAACTGGGCAATACTGCTGACATCCGGCTCACGATTATTTTGCTGTCCGACACCATCTATTAAAACGGTACTTACCAGCAGGAAAAACAGCGAACCGGTGACATAAGCAAAGGTGCGTCTGGGATGCTTCCTTGCCCAGATGTTGGCCAAACGGATGCGTCCTGCCAGACGATACCTGGTGCCGACGGCTCCCAACTTGGGTTGCAGCCAGGAGCGTATCAGGTGATGCGTCTTGAGCCTGCTTTCCTGAAGTGTCTTTCTGAATGATTTCATGGGGTACTTATTCTCTATAGGTTAGTAATCTAAATCTTTGTTCTCCAGCGTCCTCCAATTCGTAATCATCAGACCGTGCGGATTGTTCCGGGTACGGGGAACTGATTCGATGTAGCCTGTAGTGACCATGGAGCGTTTCAGGTCCCGAGTACGGCGCTTGATGAGCTGCGTTCCGTAGTAGGTAAATTTCCGTTCATGTTCGTCGAACTGAATGGAGTCACACATGATGGTACACACCGCTGAAGAAGAGATGATATCAGAGTAAAATCCGTTCTCATCCAATGCCTGCTTCTGCTTGAGGGCAGTACCATCTGCCATATACATTGCCTTGCCGACCGTCCACTTGATGTAGTCGTTGTCGGGAGGCAGGTTAAAGAAATACTGATGGAAGAGCTGGATATGCGCCTTGGCTTCCATCGTGAAGTTCGCTTCCAGCTGGGCACGCTGTGCCAGGAAGGGAATGTCACCGTCCAGTATGTAAATCTGCTCCCGTTCTTTTGTCACGAGCGAGATGCAGCACCAGACGGTGAACCCGCAGATGAGGGTGCAGCCACCTATCGTGGCCAGCACCGTCATCAGGGCGAGTTTCGTTTTCTGTGCTAAGGATTCTATAAGCATAGGGAATGGTTTGAGTGATTACTTCTTGTTGTTGCTGTTCTTGGATTTGCTCGGTCTGACCAAAGAAGCGGCACCGCCGGCTGCAGAGCCGACCACACTTCCTGCCATACCTCCTGCCATCGCTGTCATGCCCATCACGGTACTGCCGGCTGCTGAACCTGCACCGGAGCTGACACCGCCCGGAATCAGCCACGAAGCCACTTCGGGCACAAAGCGGATGATATAGGCACCCACCAGCATTCCCATGGCATACATGCAGTTGGAGCCGATGCCCTGCAGTCCCAGTGCGCCAATCTGTTCCCAGGAGTTTACCGAACCATGAAGCAGGTGGTTGTAAGCTATGAGGTCCTGCTGCAGGTTATAGAGCAGAATGAAGTCGATGTAGTAGATACACATATAAGTGACGAAGCCCCACAGCGAGAGGGAAAGGAACTTCGACATCCACTGGCTCCAGGCCGAATTCCAGGGCGGCGCCAGGGACAGGGCGAACATGATGGGACAGAAAATCATCAGGATGGCCATGAAGATGCGCTGCGCCACCAGAATGCCGTAGTAGGACATCTGGAATATCAGTTCCCCCACAAAACGGATGACATCGTTGATCCATTCGCTCATCTTGGTTTCAGCCGCCACGGCTGCCCGCTGGGCATAGTTGTTGATGGTGTTGCCCAGATTCTCCACGTTGTAGATGAGTTTGTCCCACCAGGCAGCATCCTGTCCGATGGCGGCTACCTGCTGGGCGGTGGAAATGGAGTCCTGTACGGCTCTCAGCCGGTCGAGGTATTCACTCTGTTTCTGCGCCACCTTCAACTCGAAAGCGGCCACTTCCTTGTTCTTGGCTTTTGCCATGGCCTTGGTAGCGGTTTCCAGTCCTTTGCCGGGAACCTGCAGGGCCTGACAGATCCACGAGGAAGAAGAGATACAGATGGAAATGCCGATGATGCGCAGGAGTTTCATCACGTCCATGCCGCGCCGCCCGAGCATCATCATCCAGCATTCGTAGGAGCCTACACAGAGCGCCAGCAACAGGCCGAGGATGCGTGCCAGTCCGATGGCATCACCCAGCACCGCCACATTGGGAAAGGTTTCCATGGCGACCAGCAGCTTGTCCAGACTCTCGTCAATGGCAGGCAATCCGATGGTTAATGGTACTAACAGTAGATTCATATTTTCATTCTATTTTCGTTACATATTCCTTTTAATAATGCGTGGAAGCCACCGCGCAGAGGTTGGCGGTCCGTTTGACCAGTTCTTCCATCTTCTGCCGGGCTTCCTCGTAAGCCTTCTGCCGCTTGGCATTCTCCAGTCCGTAGCCGACTCCCATCTTGTGGATGTAGGCGATGTCGGCACAGAGGATTTCATTCTGGCGGCTCAGTTCGTCCACCTGGTACTGGAGCTTGCCCTTGCTTTTCTGCATGCAGTAGAGCAGTCCGTCGGTGATGCAGTCCTGCATCCGGTTGAACTCGTCCTTGTAGGAAGGGAACATCAGGTCCACGTTGCGGTCTGCCTCGCGGAGCAGTTCCTCCTGATAGAGTTCCTCCATCTTCTGCCGCTCTTCCTCCACCTTCTTGATTTTCTGCCGCTGGGTCTCTTCCGCAGTTACCCGGGTGGGCATGATGCGTTTCACGTTGGATTTGTGCTCCTTGAAACGTACCCGGAAGCCGGATTGAAATCCTGCCCACTTCCAGTACATTTCCGCGCCCGAGTATTTCTTGTGCAACAGGAAGTAGTACCAGTCCGGTGCGAAATCCCATGGACCGTTCTCCATGGACTGCCACTGCCGGGCCTTTTCCTTGTCCTTGGTTGGACGCTGGGCATGTCCGCTATAGGGACACCCCATCAGCATCAGTGCGATGATGCCTGTGATGATTGCTTTAGCTGACATATCCTTTGTTCCATTGATTGATGACACGATTTGCTATCTCGTCCTTCACGTTGGAGTTGAGTATTTCCCAGATGTAGTCGGGCTTCCAGCCGCAGTCGGTAATGAGAAAGCAGTAGAGGTTCGCATTGTCCACGATGTAACGGGCCTTGTCGATGGTGGCTTTGAGCGTCATCACCAGGTTCAGCTTCTCGTCCATGGAAGCCTTCATCAGGTTGATGCCCGAAGCGGCCACGGAAGCGTAGAGCTTGTAGCAGTGCTTCACTTCCCGGGCTATCGCCACGTTGGCATCGGCATAATACCATCCCACAAAGGGCTTCTTCTTGACATGCTTGAAAGTGTTGGAGGTAAAGTCCTTGTACTCCTTGACCAGCATGTAGAGCGAGTTGGCGGTGGAGGAAATGGCTCCGGCCAGTACCAGGTACGAATGGGCATTGCTCATCTTGGTGTTTAGCGCGGTCCGCACTTCGTTGAACTTGTTGGCGCCTTTGGTGACCATTGACTGCTCCCCGAAACTGGTGGCCACTCTGCCCAGTGCCTGGTCCTCGTCCTTCTTGATGCACTTGTGCAGGGCTATCAGCGCTTCAATGGTCGGCAGGTCCTTGGGTATGACTACAGCGGTGGCCGTACCCGGCACCAGAAGGAATAGCATCAAACAGATTGCGCCCAATTTCTTTTTCCAGTGTTCCATAGCTTTTTCATCTTTTAGTTAGCAGCCACCAGTCCGTTCCAGTCCGATACGAGTCCGTCCACCTGGTTGCGCATGGTCATCACGTTGGCCCATCCCTCGGGGTCGATGGCAAAGCAGAGGTCATTCAGCGTGGCATACTGTGCCATGAGCATCATGCCGTCCACCTTGTAGCGGATCTCATTCAGATTGGTGTAGATGGAGTTGGCCAGTGACATTCGCTCGTAGCGGTCGAGCATGTTATAGCCGTCGCTCTTCTTCTCGGCAGTGCCTTCTCCCTTGAGCGGATTGGGAATCCTCGCATTGTTCACGATGTTTACGAAGTTGCCCACCAGCTGCTGTGTTTCCATCACCAGCCCTCCGAGTTCCGTCAGGCAGTAGAGCTGGTTGGTGAACTTCGCCTTGCTGACCGTCTTTATCAGTTCCGGCACATTCCGGATGATATCGAGGGCACAGCTGCCGATTTCCTTGTAGTACAGGCTCTCCGTACCGAAACCGGAGATGTTCTGCATCGACAGTTTGTAGAGTTCCTTCATCGTGGCCATGCTGACCGAATAGAGTTCCACCTTCTGCTGTTTGGCGGCGATGGTGTCCAGCCGGGCATTGTGCTGTTCCTCGATGAGTTTCTGGGCGGCAAGGTTGGACGACACGATTTTGATGCAGTTCTTGTCCACAACGATGCGCCATCCGGCATACATTTGCGTTGAAGCGGCAAGCATCAGTACCGCCATCAACAGGAATCTTAACTTGACCATAATGACATGACTTTTTGATGTTGATTGACTTTTCTGGCAAATTCCAGATACTTATGCCCGCCGTCCCGTTTGCGGTCTGCCTCTATGTGCGTGATGGCTTCCTGCATGGTTCCGTAGTGGGCCAGATAGAGTTTGAGGGCTTCCTTCTCCGTACGTTCGGTAGTGTAAGCCCAGTAGCATTCCGGTGCTTCCTCCACACCGTACACATCCGAGTATTGTCCCCGGCATATCCAGACTTCCTTGAAATAGCTGCGTCCTTCCCGGTTGTTCAGGGCATTGATGGTAAATATCTGCTGCCTCTGGATGGGGGTCAGTCCCAGGATGGCGGCAATGTCCTCGTAGCGGTCCTTGAACTTGGTCTGGTCGAGCAGTATCTTCACGTCGGAGTTGTTGATGATGGCTTCCTTCACGATGGGCGAATCTATCACATCGTTCAACTCCTGAGTAACGACACCTGCTATGCCGTGGAACTTTCTTACCGTTTTGTACAAATATTTTATATATTCTGCCATGGTGGGCGAAGCAATTGCCTTCCACGCTTCCTCAATAATCAGCGCCTTTCGTCCTTTCTTGATACGCATCTTCTGCAGGAACACGTCCATAATGATGAGTACCACAATCGGGAACAGCACGGGGTCATCCTTAATCTTGTCGATTTCGAAGACGATGAACTGCTCATCGAAGAGGTTCACGTCCAGGTCGGAGTTCAGGGTCATCTCCAGTTCGCCTCCTCGGTAGAACTGCTTCAGGATGGCAGCGAAGTCTCGGATGTTGAACTGAATCTTCTCCTGTGCCACGATTTGCGGAATGCGTTCCAATGCAAACTCATAGTAAGAGTTGAAGGACAATTCCCGGACTTTCAGTCTGCGTTTCTGTTCCTCGATGTGGTCTATCTGCTTGTCTATCTTGATAAGCATGGAGTTGTTGTAGAGTTCCTTCTTGTAGTTCTCGATAATCTGCAGGGCACGTTCCTTTTCCCCTTTGCTGGCAGCTTCATCCTGGGCAAGGGCATAGAGCGAACGGCACTGGCGGAGCAGCTTGAGTCGCCGGGCTTCTGCCGGAAGCATGAGTGCCCTGCTTTCTGCCTGCTTGTCCCTTTCGGCTTCTCTGATTTGGGCATCAATGTCTTCCATGCTGTGGGAGAACTTGTCGTAGTCTTCTTCCATCTTGGAGGCAACCAACAGCTTTTGTCTCAACCCTTCACGTTCCTTTTCGGTGAACTTGGTGAAGGGCTGGAAGTAGGCTTCGTAGTATTCCACGATGGTCTGGTTGATGAGCATGTCCTCAATCTTGCTTGGAAAGTCGTTACCCTTGAATATCAGGAATATCAAAGACTTCAAGAAGTTCTTCTTCTCCCCGAAGTTCAAGTCATACTCTTCTTTTGTTACCTTGAAAGGATTCATGGAGATGGGCTTCTCCTTCGAGTAAGAAATATAGGTTCCCTTGTAGTAACCACAGATACCTTCATAGGAATCACCCGTATCGACCATAACCACATCCGTCTTTTGCTCTAATAGTTGACGAACCACGCTGTTCATGTGGAATGACTTCCCGCTTCCTGAAGGTCCGATGCAGAAGAAGTTGGCATTATCCGTCATCTTCACCTTACCCTCTTTCCCTGTGATGTCAATACACACTGGCAGCCCCTGGCGGTCGGTGTAGTATGTGGTCAGCGGAGTATCTTCCGAGCCCTTTAGATGTTCCTTGAAAAAGAAGCACAGAGCGGCATCGGAGAGCGTCAAAAAGAGGTCATAGTCCGGATTGAAGGCATAGCCGTTGCCGGGGAAGCTGTCGGTAAACAATTCCAACTGGTTGTAGGCGGTACGGGACGGCATGATGCCGCATTCATACAGCTTGGTTTCCAGATAGGAAGTGACCGGGGTGACCTTGTCTGCCGGGCAGCTTACCAGAATGTTGAAGTTGCAATAAACCAACTGCGTGCTGTCCACAGCCAGGCGGTCCAGCACTTCCTCAATGTCTTCCTTCGCAATCTTGTTGCTCGGGTCAGGCATGGAGCCGTGACGTTTGGCCTTTGCCTGGAGTTTTCTCAGCAATTTTCGTTGGTTCGGTATCTGTACCACCTGGTTGAACACCACACAATCAGCATGGGGCACACTCGTCAGAAAAGAGAACAAGTCCGTAGCGATGCCGTAGCCGTTGATGTTCATCTGAGTATAGGGCTTCACCAGCGAAGGCAGGTTAATCTCGTCTATATCCACCAGCGGATAAGAACGGACTACCCGGTCGCCGATTTTCAGATACTCGTCTGATGCCTTGAAGTTGGTCATCGAGAACGGACCATGCCGGAACTGGAAGGCCATGAAGCGGTGGCAATACTCGTTCACCTCTTCCTTGGTCAACTTCCGATGCTTGATATTCTTCTCCTTGAGAATGTCGCTCACTTTGGAAACCTTGGAATGGAAGTCCAGCCATCTCTTCGGGTCGTACTGAACGAACTGGCTGTGCTGTGCCTCCTGCGTGAGGATAAGGTAGGTACGTATCTCCGTAAATTCTCTTCCCTCAAAGTAACGGAAGTAGCTTTTGGTTAGGAACTCTGCATCTTCCGGCACCTCATGGTGGTAGGACTGCTTGCAGAGCACGTCCTGTTTTTGCAGGGCATAACCCTCGCCGAGCGTCTGTACCACATTGGAGAGCACATCCTGAAAGAGCATGTACTGCTCCGCATCGGTACAAAGCTGCTGCACGGGATTGATTATCTCGAAAATAACCGACGGTTCCCCCTTGGCTGAAAAAAGGACGACATTGCCGTCCGTTTCCTCCAGCTGCGCATAAAGGCCGTCAAATATTCTTTTCTTGGTACGTGCCATAATCATTCATTTTATTTTACGAGTTACGTCTCAGATTCTTGTAAACATGGATACCCTTTGCCCGCCGTTTGTTGTGGAGACCGCCACGCTGCTTGACGTAAATGGTGACCAATCCGACCACTGCCATCACCAGCATGGCGATGAACCCGGCAAGCTTTCCCAAAGCGATGGAGAAACCGATAAAACCCACGAATGACACACCGATGGCCGCTGCTGCCAAAGTCAGGAAACGACCGCGTATGCCCATGAACTCCAGCGGTTTCTGCAAGCCTTTGAAAACGGGATAACCCTCCTGATTCATCGTCATAATTCTGGATAGAATGTTGACAGATTGGATTACTTAAAGAAGAGCGGAAGAGCCTCAGAAAGAGCGATAAATGCAATACATCCGCCAATGGTCAGCATGATAGTTTTCTTGACATCCTGGTCGCCGTTCTGCATCTTAAAATAAACGTTAAAAGCTCCTACTAAAACTATAACGGCTGCAATCGCTTTCATCAAGTTTGACACCGGAGTCTGGTAGGAACTCACTTCCTGGGTGGCTTTGGTAAAGCCTGCGGCTCCCTTGCTGCCTGCCATCGCTTCACCGACCGATACCGTAAGGGCAAAGATGAACATGAGGCATTTCTGTACCACACTGCAGGCCATAAGGCGGTTGACTGCTTTTTCAGAAGAACGCTGGATAGAGCGGAAGATGCTTTCGTTTCCGCATACGAGTTGATTGAGTTGTTTCATTGTATATTTCTTTGATAATGGATTTCATCGCCAAAGGAACAGAGGTCGCCAAAGAAACAGAGGTCATTCAAGTATCAGAGGTCGCTAAAGGAACGGTGGACTTTCGTCCAAGTAGTATCGGGTGTATTACCCGGCATATCGCATGCTTTCGCAGTGATAGATAATGGTACCCAGGTCACATTCACCGGTTTCGGCCAACTGGTCGATGGCTTTGAAGATGTCATCCACCAAAATGCCGTCTGTCAGGATGGCTTCTCGATAGGTCGGTGAGCGGTAGGGTTGGTCGTCATCGGTACTTTCTTCGGATGCTTGTTCGCCAGAAGGTTTTTCAGATTCTTCTTCAGCAGTTCCCTCGGTCGTTTCATCATCAGAAGATTGGGAAGAAGCTGCTTCCTGTTCGTTATCCGATTCAGTTGCCTGTGAAGGAGTTGTAGTACCAGATTCAATTTCATTGTACACATCTTCAGAATTGTCTGATTCCTCTTGTTCATCTTCGGTTTCTTCTTTCCATTCCTGTGAAGTATCGGCATCCGATTGAGTTGGAGAAGCATCGTCATGCTGACTGTTTTCAGAAGCATTCTCGCTTGGAGAATCTTCTTTCTTTTCCTCTTCTTTCTTCGGTTCCTCCCGACTCACCTTGTGAGGTCGGAAAGACTGGGCTTCGTCCGATATGTCTATATCCTCCTCTACATGGTTATCTTGTTCTGCCGCTTCCGCTGCCTTGGCTCGCTGGATGTCCATCACAATCAAGAAGGCATAGTAGCATAACAGCGCCACAAAGAGGATCGAGATTATTTGTCCATAGGTCATGATTGATTCTTTATAGCAGGTTAGACAATACCACCGTGGCTTCGACCGGAAAAGGCAGGAAACGGAATCCCAGTTTGGCGCCTCTCATTTCCGATTCCTTGATTCGACGGATATGATCGGGATAGTAGAGTATGCCGTATTCCTCTCCGGCCACATAGCCCTGTGACCTGAGCCAGGAACGGAGGCGGACTCGGGCCCGGTTGGACACAACCTTAATGCGGGTGATGGGACTCAGCCCAAAGATGACCCTGCGTCTTTCCCGACGCATGATGTCGGTGTGAATCCTTGAAAAGAGGTTGAAGTCTTCCGATGGGGTACGCTTCAAGCCCATATTGGCGGCAATTCTCCGCACATATTCTCTGGACACACCGAGATCCTTTCCGATTTCGGCAAAGGAGCGGTGCCCGAAGTGGTTGCGTATGTAGTCTGCACGTTCGAGCCAACGGGTTTTTTCCATCTTCTTGAGCCCCAGCTGACGTGCCTTCATCTTCACGGAGCGTTCGCTCATATCCAGCACCTGTGCCGTGTGGGGTGTGGTTTCGATGGGATACAGCTGGACGAGCAGGGCTATTTTCTGTTCGGTCCAGTTAGTTCTTCTCTTTCTCATAGGCTTGCTGATTGAAGTTGGTAAACAATGATTTCTTTTCCCTGCGAAACTGGGCCAGCTGCGGCAGGTAGGCATCGAAGAAGGAGCGGACGATGGCATTGACCATGTCGGAGCGGCTACGGTTGTAGATGACACAGTCGTCGAGTGAGTCTGCCAGGTCGCGGTCCAGCCTGCAGACCAGCCTTTCGCTCTTGTCGTTCTGTTCATCGGAGGCTTCCAGATGTTTCAGGAAGTCGTTCCAGTATCTTTCCTGTTCAACCTGAGGAGAAAGGACTGCTTCGGTGTTCTCTTCCGTTGTTTCCTCCTTGTGAGATTGGGGTGTGGGTTCCAACATATCGGGCGATTCGTCTGCCAGAATGATGTCGGGGTCATTGATGCCTTGCATAAGGTCATCCAATGCCGGAATGTCATTTTTCATACGCAATGCTATTTTGATGGTTACTGATTGAGTTGATTATCGTCTGGCTCTGCTGCTTCACTTTCATCTTCTGCTGCGTCCTCGGACAGGGCGATGGATGTGGCGGCGGCCTGATACTTTTTCTTTCCGCTCTTGGGATAGAGGTTTTCCGTGAGCTGGATGCCGGAGAGTTCCACTTCCCGCAGAGGGTCCAGGGTGTCGAAGATGCAGGAATACAGCTTGTCAAAAACTTGGGCTGCTATCGGCAAGGCCATATCCAGACCTGCAATGGTACTGAACCTTTCCATGTCTGCCCGTTTGGGAATCTTGGCGGTGACATACCCGTAGTTGGAAAAGGTTTCCCGGGTGTTGTCCCAAAGGAGGAGTTCCGAGCGCCTGCCCACACGGAGATCATGCTGATTGGGTACAATGAAGAGCCGGGCTTTCATCTTTGCACCGACCATTTTACGGAGCCGATCCAAAAACATCAGGAAGCTGGCGGTGGAGGGAACCGTTACCAGGTCATAGTGAAAAGGCACAACGATGATGTCGGAGTTGACAAACATCGGCACCAGTCCGTTGGCCATCAGGCTGCCCGGTGAGTCCATCAGCGCCACGTCTATCTCCGGGTCGTTATGGAGTTTCTCGACCAGCGAGGTCATGGCATTGTTGTCGTTGACTTCGTAGGACCATACTTCATAGGGGATGAGTTCTTCTCCGTAGCGCTTGATGTCTGACTTGCGGCACTTCATGATGGAGTGCTGGAAGTCGCAGTCGATAACGACCACACGGACGCCTTTCGTCACCAGGTAATTGGCGAAGGTTACGCAAAGGGAGGTTTTTCCGACACCTCCCTTCTGGTTGGCAAAGGTTACTATGACAGGTGTCTGTATCATGTTGTTTTTCGTCTGAATTAAATCGGAAGCAAAAATAAATTCCAGGATATTGATAACCTAAATGCACAACATCAGTGTGCAGGGAATCGGGCAAACTTTTGTATTTTGAGCTGTTTTACCGGAGTTTTTCTGTCTATATGCCCGAAAAGATTACAGAAGGTAGTCCCATGAAACTGAAAATGCGAAGATTTCCTTCAATCAAACAATATTCAATCATCTGTCCATCATTCATTTACCATTTCATGGAGTGGCCGTTGTCCACTTCGTCGTAGTTGGTCTTCTTGCCGACTTCCCATTCACGGTTGGCGCTGTGGCTGCCGACACCTTCTTTCCGGAGTTTGCCCAGTCCTTGATGCGACTTCCGCTGCAAACTCTTGACTGGATTGAGCGTCTTCTTCTTGGACTTCTTGAACGGCACTCCCTGGCGCTTTGGCTTCTTGGATTTCTTCTTCACCCGTTCCACATCGAAGCCTTCTTCATTCAGGTTGATCAGGATATGTTCCTTGAAGTTGATGGCATAGTAGGTATCATCGACCTGACGGATGATGAAGCCTTCCTGGTACATGGCGCTGCGGGGGGACTTCACTTCGGAATCACTGAAGATTTCATGCAGGCGGCTGACGGAATCGGCATACTTGGGAGGACGCTCCGTGGAGATGCTTACCATATCCGGGCGGTCCACCTTGAAAGCCTTGCACAGCAGTTCCACTTCGGCTTCATTCTGCGGACGGAACTTCTCGATGAAGCTGATGCGGTTGTTGCGGTTGATGGCTGCTGCCATTTCTTCCGGAAGAGGTCGGGACTGGCCGTCGTAGAAGATGACACCTTTCTTTATATAGGCATGCTGTTTCTTGAGTTTCTGGAAGATTTCTCCCTGGGTTATCTTGGGGTTCAGCTGGAGTAACTGGCCAATGTAGGCTTCAATCCGATCAAAGCGTTGTTCGGGAGTAGCAAAGTCGAGGAGTTCTTCTACGGCTAGAACCCGGGCACCATGAATGACGGTCTTGTTGGCATGGTCAATCAGCATGTAGCCGTAGGGTTTGTCTTTCTTGCCGAAGAAGACCACATCCACGCCGAAATTCTTCTTCATTTCCTTCTGCAGTTCTTCCTTATTGGCGCATACATCCCGGTATTTCTTCAGGCAGGCTCTCAGCTGGCGATTGCGTGCCTTGTCCTGATAACCTTTCTTATATAGAACTTCAATCTCTGTCAGGGGGAGTTTCTTTTGGATTCGGCCGCCTTGCTTGACGAAGACGTTCCCGTCTTTCTGGAAAACTTCATAGCCCATGGTTCCCATCACGGCCTTGAACTGGGCAAAGGAGGAGAAACTGTACTGCTTGGCGGCCTCGATGTCTTTCTCTGTCTTTTGTGTTCTGTCGGTTCCAAGTATCTTGTCAATAACCACCTGCGAGCGCCTGCGTTCATGGTCGTGCTGTATCTTGCGACCGTCGGGCGCCACTCTCGAAGTCACAATGTGCAAGTGAGTGTTGTCTGTATCGTGATGCGCATAGATGAGCCAGGGTTGTCCGGATTCGGCATACCCCATTTCCTGCAGATACTGGTGCGCGAAATCAAGTAACTGCTGTTCCGTCATCTCGTGGCCCTTGCAGGAGATGGCTACATGGAACTGAGGTTTCTGAATCCGGCTGTTCTGGGAACTATAGAGCTGGAGGAACTGCACCAGCTGTTTGGCGGTCGGATGTTCCGAAGCGTCCAGTCCACCGAAGTTCCGCATCTCCAGCAGGGTGGCCACTCCTTTAAAGACCTTGTGTTCGTTGTAGCCGACGGCATGGAAGTCGGCGCTTCCGGGAAGGATGGTTGCTATCATGGTATGTTCATTTGTTGGGTGATTCGTGAAACAAGGAATTGGGGGCTAAAAAACACGAAACCTCGGATGCCCAATCGGGAGGCTCCAAGGTTCCAGGTATGCCATATCGCTGAATGGTGAATGTGCTTACCGCATCAGCCGTGAGTTTCGGTGCAGCAATTCAAGATCCTCCTTCAGCTTGTTCAAGGTGTCCTGCATATCCTGAATCGAAGGAAGCAGGACCTCATACACATAACTGGGTGCCAGCAGTCCGGCGACCGCCAGTTCGTTGGCCCGCTTGACCGACTGATTCAAGTTACTGCCTGCCCAGGACAATTCGTTCTGGAACTTCCGGTAAAATGCTCGCAAGTCCTGCATCATCTCAATCTGCTGTCTGACATCCACATGGGTAAATTCCTGCACGGCCTGCCGGATATAGTTGCTCACAGACTGGTAAGGAACGGCTTTTTCCTTCAGATTCAACAGTTCATCGGAGGTAAGCCGTAACTGAAATACTTTGGTACGCTGGTTCTTCATATGCCTTGACTTTAGTTGTTCGGATTCCCGGACACCTCTTTCGCGAAGCGAAACAGCGATGCACATCGCTCCGCTGCACGGCAGTCGGCAAGTGACCCTTGTGAGGACAAAACTTGTTTTGTAATGACAAGGGTACAACTTGCTTGGCTCCATATGCAACGCAGTTCGAAGGCTCCCCGGGTATTTCTCGACCCAAATTACCGCAAAATTTTGCGAAGAACAAAAATGCACAACATCATTCTTTGGAGAAATCTTCTGTACAACTTACTTGATTACCAGGCTTTCCGCGTACTATGAAATGCGGGTCGTCTGCACCATGGAACCCCGGTTACGGGGGTTGTCGGTTCAACATACATTGGGGATTGGTCAGCAGAGGATGACATTCGTGAGATACATTCTCCAAGGTTAATTTGCGACAGCGGTCATCAGCTCTACGGAATATAAGTTACATTGATGCTGCTTACAAAGAAATGGATGTACCTGCAGCTTTGTTTCCGTGGTACAGTCCATCTGCGTAGCTTGATGGCTCCGACATCAGAACAGATATTCTCAAGTTGGAACGAACGAAGCAATCTATATATAGGTATAGGCAAACAAGCGTGTTCGGGTTTGCCCATTCTGAAAGTCCCTTGAACTCTTGGTTCATGAAACTCTCAAAGCATATAGATGTTCATCGGCAAACCGTCGCGTCATGTACCTTGCGCTGATGTATCATACTTCAAGGGAAAAGGATTTTGGGCGCTTGCGAACGATGGTCAAAGAACGAGAGGGAAAAGAAGTTGGTCCAACATGTGGTCAAACATTTTTTGTTATCTTTTTGTTGGACCAAGTGCATTTGAAGCATTGACGGAAGAACGACTGCATGAATGTTCATGCTACCGATGTTTCGCTGTTGTCTGCACCTTGGTTTGGAGGTTGAAACAGCCTGAGAACCAGGTGAAAAAGTGACCCAAAATACATAAAAAAGAGACTGGAAAATTTCCTTATCTCGTTGATTATTAGTATATTTGAGTATAGATAACACCCTATATACGGGTAGTCAATCACTTAAAATGTATGTTATGGTTTTACTGTTATTCTTCATATATCTGGTACCGGTGGTGTTCGTGTTCTGCATCGTGCTGAAGCTGGGTCTGTGGCTTGCCATTAATCTGATTCAGTTGGCGGTGTGGCTGTTGAAACATGCCTTTGTCCTGCTATGGAAGCTGTTGGTGTTTGTCGCCGTGTTGGTCTTTGCCAGTCTGCGTTCCTCTCCACCGCCGAAATAAAGCCAGGTAGCCGGAGGTCAAACGAGCTGCACTTAACCGCAAAGGGTAGTGTGGCTTATGGGGAAGGAACAAGTGTTTTCCCTCTGGTTAAATGCTACATAACCTTACCAAAAGCCCAAGGGGTAAGTCCCATCAAACATAGTTCTACGCAAAAGCCATCCATTTCATTTGAGGCAATGAAATGGATGGCTTTCCACATAACAACACATCTTACTTAAAATCCTTTTCCTTTACTGCGTTCATACACAGCTTCTTTTTGAGAATCACAATTCGTCAGACGGAATTGAACATTACAGCCGTCGGGTATGTCCTTGCGCAACATCGGCACAAGCTTGTCAATGACTTCATCGACGTTGCTGAACCCGATGTCGGTCAACTCAGCAATCACTTCACCTTTGAAATAGGCACGGGCATAGATCATCATCTTGGGTGAAATGCGGAACATCTTGTCCTGTGGCGCACCAAGATCCTTTGCCTTTCCCTGCTTACTCTTCTTGGTGCTGAAGAAGATGAAGTCTATTACCTTGGCATTCAGCCTCCAGGCAGGTGAGAAGTCTATCTTCACATAACCACGAGTCACATTCATACCATGGCTATGGTTCATACCGAAGGCCACTTCATACAGATTGGCATCACAGTCATTCTGTGCGATGGTCGCCCAAGTGTGACGGAAGGTATAGAAATGGTAGAAGTCTTCCTTCTTCATTCCCATGTCCGTACAAATTCTTCTGATACCGATGTTTACACCTGCATTGAAGCTGTCGGAATCCGTGAAACGGCTGTGAAATACGAAAAGGTATTCATCGTTTTCATCGGTAGAAAGGTATTTGTCAAAGGTAGCCTGAATGAAGGGTTCCACCCGCATTTCGATGTAGGCTTCATCTTTGCGGCTGTGACGGGTCTTGGCTCGTTTGTAGCAGATGATGCCATCCCGATAGTCGGTCTTCTTCATCAAGTAGAGGTCCACTGTATTGATGCCACCCAGACACAAGGAAAGAAGTGCCACATCTCTTCCCAGTTCGGGAGTAGAAGCCAGCATCTTGGTCTTGGGCAAGGGGCGGTTGAAGAACTCACGGCAGGCTTCTGCACTGATGGCAATCTTCGTCGTGGTATCAGACTTCGGTATCTGTACCTTCAGCCACGGGTTGAACTTGATGCGGCAGATACCCCGTTCGTCATCATTGAACTCGACCAGAGCCTTCTTGAAAATCTGCCGGACACAGGTGGGGTACATTTCCTTTGCCCGGTTGGTTTTGGACAGATACTCCAACCAATGGGTTAGAACAGCAGAGGTTAGGTAGCTAAACATAACTTTGTTAGACCCCACAAAGCGTTCCAGATGGTTTACTGCCAGCTTGTAGTTCTTGGCATTACGCTCATGCCCGTCATTGGCCATCTTCCGGATAAACTCCCGGGCATATTCGCTGAAGCAGACATCTTGATTGGTCTCTTGCAAATACTCCAGCACTTCCTTCACGTCCCAGGCGGTTGTGTCCACACGGTTCAACCGATCCATATACTCACGGACCAATCGTGAACAATGTTCTTTTACCACCGGGTCTGTCGGTTCACCACTGTCGGAAATATGCGCTGCGTCCACTACCTTATTGGTATTTATGTAAACGGACTTACGCGCATGCGTCACTCGAATATAGACTGTATAAAGTCCATCACTCTTCGGTCTCTTTACGGTTACTTTTAATGTCGTCATAATCGATTTGAATTTACATATTAAAAAACATCAGAATTATCCGGGGTAAACAGTGGAAAACATGGTGCTTTTCGGGGTAAACATAGAGCAAACATTTCTGTTCATTTGGCTCGAATAGTGCGGTCAAATGCACGAACCGTCCAAGCGCAAAACAGGCTGTAACCACCGAAAAACCGGTAATTACAGCCTGATAATGCTATAATATGATAATTCTATCTAGGAATTATTCCTCAACAGCAGCCTGCGCCGCTGACAACCGCGCGATAGGCACACGGAACGGTGAGCAGGAAACGTAGTCAACACCGATCTTGTTGAAGAAACGGATTGACGCAGGATCTCCACCGTGCTCTCCGCAGACACCGCACTTGAGGTCAGGCCTCTTTGAGCGACCGGCCTGGATGCCGAACTCAACCAGTTTGCCCACGCTCTTGGTGTCGATGGTCTGGAACGGATCGGCATCGAGGATCTTGTTGCCAAGATATTCACCCATGAAAGTTCCGACATCGTCACGTGAGAAACCGAATGTCATCTGGGTGAGGTCGTTGGTGCCGAATGAGAAGAACTCGGCTGCGCGGGCCATCCTGTCGGCGGTCAGTGCCGCGCGAGGTATCTCGATCATCGTACCGAAGTTGTAAAGGATGAATTGACGGGTGGTGCCTTCAACCTCAGCCTTCACCTTGTCGCAGATCGCCCTCTGGAAGCTGAGCTCACGGGCGGAGATCGTCACTGGGATCATGATCTCAGGATGAGGGTTGAAGCCTTCCTGCTGAAGCTCGGCGGTGGCGGTGAATATCGCCCTGTACTGAGTTTCGGCGATGAGAGGGTAGGACATGTGCAGGCGCACTCCACGGTGACCCATCATAGGGTTGACCTCATGAAGGGCCTCGCCACGCTTCTCGATGTCCTCGACAGTGACACCCAGCTCCTTGGCAAGCTCCTTCTCCTTCTCCTCTGTCTTAGGCACGAACTCGTGGAGAGGCGGGTCAAGCAGACGGAACACAACCGGCTTGCCGTCCATGATCTTCAGGGTGCTCTTCACAGATGCCTTGATGTAAGGCTCAAGCTCAGCGAGAGCGGCCTTTCTTTCCTCGTCAGTGTTGCAGAGGATCATCTTGCGCAGTTTAGCCAGAGGCTGCTCGGAGTTGAGCCCGTAGAACATGTGCTCGATACGGAACAGTCCGATTCCCTCGGCTCCGAAACTGAGGGCCTTCTGAGCGTCCTCAGGGGTGTCGGCGTTGGTTCTGACACCAATCTTGCGGAACTTGTCGACGATTGACATGAACTTGATGAACATCGGGTTCTCGGAAGCGTCCATCGTGTCGATCTTCTCTCCGTAAACGAATCCCTTTGTTCCGTTGAGGCTCATCCAGTCTCCCTCCTTGAATGTGACATCACCGAAGGAAACGGTCTTCGCCTCGAAGTTGATCTTCATGGACTCGCAGCCCACGATGCAGCACTTGCCCCATCCACGGGCGACAAGGGCCGCGTGTGAGGTCATACCTCCACGTGTGGTGAGGATACCGGCCGCGGCGCGCATTCCCTCGATGTCCTCAGGAGAGGTCTCCTCACGGATGAGGATGGCCTTCTTGCCGTTGGCGTTGGCCTCCATGGCGGCCTCGGATGTGAACACTACCTGACCTACGGCTCCGCCCGGAGATGCCGGAAGACCGATTGCAAGCACCTTGGACTTCTTCTCAGACGCTGGGTCGAGGATAGGGTGGAGGATCTCGTCGAGCTGTGAAGGAGAAACCCTCATCACGGCTGTCTTTTCGTCGATCATCTTCTCATCAACCATGTCCATCGCCATCTGAAGGGCGGCCAGACCGGTTCTCTTGCCGATTCTGCACTGGAGCATCCAAAGATGACCCTCCTGGATGGTGAACTCGATGTCCTGCATGTCGCGGAAATGCTGCTCGAGTCTCAGACGTATTCCGTCAAGTTCCTTGTAAACATCCGGCATGGCTGTCTCAAGGGACTGCAGATCCTTGTTCTTCTCTGTCTTGGTGGCCTCGTTCAGAGGGTTAGGGGTACGGATTCCGGCAACCACATCCTCACCCTGCGCATTGATCAGCCACTCTCCATAGAACTTGTTGTCTCCGGTGGCCGGGTTACGTGAGAACGCCACACCGGTGGCAGAGGTGTTGCCCATATTACCGAACACCATTGACTGCACGTTCACGGCTGTTCCCCAGTCATCAGGAATCTTCTCGATCCTTCTGTAGGCGATGGCCCTCTTGCCGTTCCAAGACTTGAACACGCCGCCGATGGAACCCCAAAGCTGGGCCTCGGCCGTGTCAGGGAAATCTACTCCGAGAACTTCCTTGACCTTTGCCTTGAACTTCTCGCAGAGGTCCTTGAGTTCCTCGGCTGTGATGTCGGTGTCGGACTTGTAGCCCTTCCGCTCCTTGAGCTCCATCATCATCCTGTCAAGCTGCTGGCGGATTCCCTGGCCATCAGCCGGCTCGATGCCCTCGGCCTTCTCCATGACGACATCGGAGTACATCATGATGAGACGTCTGTAAGCGTCATAGACGAACCTTGGGTTGCCTGTCTTCTGGATCATTCCAGGAAGAGTGGCGGAGCAAAGACCGATGTTGAGGATGGTGTCCATCATGCCTGGCATGGAACTTCTGGCGCCAGAGCGGCAGCTTACGAGAAGCGGATCGGACGGATCACCGAATTTCTTGCCCATGACGGTCTCCGTGGCCTTCAAAGCCTCGGCGACCTCCTTCTTGAGTTCCTCCGTATAGCCTCCGCCGAGTGAGTAATACTCAGCGCAGCATTCAGTCGTGATTGTGAAACCTGCCGGAACCGGCATTCCGAGCTTGCTCATCTCGGCCAGATTGGCTCCCTTTCCTCCCAGGAGCTCACGCATCTGTCCATCGCCCTCAGCGGTCTTGCCGCCGAAACGATAGACTCTTTTCTTTTTGTCGAACATATTATCAAGAATTTGTTTTATAGACGTTGCAGTAAATACAGAATACAAAATTACTAAAAAACTTTGGTTATAGCAATTACGGAAAAATCAAATGTCAAAAGGCAAAGTCAAAAAATCAAAACCTGCCCCCATGCCTTGAAAAGCAGCAGGGGCAGGTTTCTCTCTCTTACAAACTTACAAAAGGCGGGACGCGATGTCTGAAAGCTCGCTCCTTTCTCCTATTTTCAGGAATATATGTTCGAACAGCTTCTGTCCGTCCATCTTCTCGTTCAGGTGCGACAGTCCGTTGGACCACTGATCCAGATAAGGCTGGTCAATCTGGAATATGTCTCCGGTGAACACCATCTTTGTGCCTTCTCCCGCCCTCGTGATGATTGTCTTCACCTCGTTCGGAGTGAGATTCTGCGCCTCGTCGCAGATGAGGAACACACGTCCCAGACTCCTGCCCCTGATGTAGGCCAGAGGGGAGATCAGCAGTTTCTCCTCCTTCAGCATGGCCTCTATCCTCAAGGCTTCCTTGCTGGAAGGACGGAACTGTGCCTTGATGACGTTCAGGTTGTCCATCAAAGGCTGTACGAAAGGACTCATCTTGGCCTTCTGGTCTCCCGGGATGAAGCCGATGTCCTGATTGCCAAGCACTATCGTCGGTCTTGTAAGGATGATCTGGTCGAAGTCCTTGGCCTGCTCGATGGCTGCGGCCAGCGCCAGCAGGGTCTTTCCGGTTCCCGCTCCGCCTGTCATCGAGACAAGCTGGATGGCCGGGTTCAGGCAGGCGTCCAAAGCGAATTTCTGCTCGTCGTTGCGCGGGCGTATTCCGTAGGCTTCCTTGTTCTTGACCAGAACAATCTTGTCCCTGTTCTCATCGAACCTCGCGCAGATCGTGCTGTCCTGCCCCTTGATCTTGTAAAGCTGGTTGGCCTTGGGCCTGGCTTTGCAGACGGCCTTCCAGTCCACGGCGGTCTCCTGGCTGTAGGCAAGGCTCTGCAGCGCCTCAGGAGAGAGTCCTTCAAGGAACTGGACTTCCTTGTTGGAGTTCTCGATCTTGTCCTCGTCGATCCTGTCGGTCAGGTAGTCCTGCACCTCCATCCCGGCGGCCTTCGCCTTCATCCTGAGGTTGATGTCCTTCGTGACGAGGGCGACGAACCTGTCCGGATTGTTGTCTCTGGTCCAGATTGCGGTGGCAAGGATCCTGTGGTCGGGAATGTCATCGTAGAACATCCCTTTCATGCTCTCCGGGAAAGGATGCCCAGGGTCTATCCTGATGTTCCCCAGTCCTCTTCCGATCGGTACACCGTACTTCCCGAACGATTTCCCGTCGGTGATGCGGTCGATGTCCCTCATGAAGCCTCTGGCGTTGAAAGCCAGATTGTCGTTGCCTTTCTTGAATTTGTCAAGTTCCTCGATGACGGCGATCGGTATCACCAGGTCGTTGTCCTGAAACTTGCGGATGGCCTTGTGGTCGTGCAGGATGATGTTCGTGTCAAGAACAAAGATTTTGGGCTTCCTGCCGCCCCCTCCGCCGTGCGGAGTGTCAGCGTATCTTGCCATAAGTGTTATTAATTATCATTTCCACGGCAATCTCCATTTGCCGCTTGCAAATAATGAATCTCAGTCTTCCCCTTCCGATGTCTGGCTGCCGAGCAGGGATTGCAGTATGTTCGCTATTCCGCTGCCGCCGGCCTTCACATTGACTTCGCCGGTGCCGGTCACCGGGTGACCTATAGGGTAGTAGGCGATGTCCTGAAGCAGGAATTCGGCATCGACATAGTCATAGTCGGAGTCCTTGATCTGGATGATCGCTCCCGGAACCTCCGAGAACAGGATCCTTAGCTTCTTGTCCTCGCCGTATGCGCTCATTATCCCGCTTATGTCGATGTCGGCTCCGACATCCCCCGAACACATCAATTTCAGTGCCGTAAGCAGACCTCCATCACACACGGTGGCGGCTGACACAGCGATTCTGTCCTCGATGAACTCACGGATAACCTCGTAACAGTCAATAAAATAGTCTGCGTCTCCGATTTCCGGGAAATTGTCTCCGTTCTGTCCGAGAGCGTCGCAGAGAAGCGAACCGCCGAGCCTGAAGTCACACGTGTCAAACGGCACGTAGATGATCCAGCTGTCCGGATCCGCGGCCAATTTGTCCGGAACCGCCCTGCGCCGGCCAAGCACCGGATGCTCGCTGCCGAACGGAGCGTCCTCTGGCAGGAATATGTCGTCTTCATCCGGGCTTTCAGCCTTTTCGCACGCCCCGACCTTGAAGGAGGTCTGGCAAACCCGCCCGCTTTCCGTGAACGAGTACCCGCTCAGGCATATTCCAAGATTGTTGATGTAGTCCGCGGTGGCTTCGGCGGACGAATAGAACGCCGCCATATTCCCGAGCGGCTTGCAGTTCCATCTCCATTTGGCGGCGATGGTCAGGTCGCCGAGCTTGAAATGGCCGTTCAGCCACACCGCGTCTAGAAGCGCCTTGGCGATCCTGCCTCTGGTGTAGGGATCCGCGTACGCCGCCGGAAACGGCCTGGGTTCGTCCAAAAGCGAAACGACTGTCGCAAGGTAGCCTTGAACGTTCTGATTCTGAAACTTTTTCATTGATGGCGATGGATCCGTACTTTCGTCCACGACCGGCTCGAACTCCCCGTTATTCGGAACCACCCCTTCTTCTTTGGACGCGATGCAGTCATCAAGCATCTCAGCCGGAGTCAACCGTCTGGAAACGCCGTCTATGATGTACTTCGAATGAAGCGCTGATGTTTTTTCTTTCATTCCGCTAGAATATGTCCGTAAATTTAAGTAAATTTGAGTTCAGTTCAAAAAACAAGTATATCGGACGATAATGGAACCATTTTCCAAAAAGAGTTACCAGAGGAAGGTCGAGGCTATATTCACCAGATTCCCTTCGGTTCAGAAAGTTCCTTTCAAGGATGCCTACAAGCCCGGGCTTGAGAATATGCTCAAGTTCGAGGGAGTCTTGGGTAATCCGCATAAAAGCCTGAGGACGATACACGTGGCCGGCACGAACGGCAAGGGATCTGTCGCGAATATGCTCGCTTCGGCATTGTCCGCCTGCGGTCTCAGAGTCGGCCTTTACACCTCTCCGCACATTGTGGATTTCCGGGAGCGGATGAGGATTGTCGGGGAAAAACAGAGCGCCGAACTGGTGTCCGAGGAATATGTCTATGATTTCCTCTGCCGTTACGAGGCCGATATGGATGCCCTGAGCCTGTCGTTCTTCGAGATCACGACCGGAATGGCGTTCAAATGGTTCTATGATCAGAAAGTGGATGTCGCAGTGATCGAGGTCGGTCTCGGAGGCCGTCATGACAGCACGAATGTCATAACCCCAGACCTTTCGATAGTCACAAGCATAGCTCTGGATCATTGCGCCCTTCTTGGAAACACATTGGCTGAGATCGCCGCCGAGAAGGCCGGAATATTCAAGAAGAACGTCCCGGCCCTTGTCGGGGAGTATCTTCCTGAGACACGCCCCGTCTTTGAGGCCAAGTCTGCCGAGGTCGGCTGCCCGCTGACGTTCGCCGAGGATGCCGAGCCGTCGCTGTGGCACCGGAGCGATGAGATTCTAAGGAATATGGACCTTCGAGGTGAGTACCAGAGGAAAAACCTCCGCACCGTGCTCGCCGCCATCGATATATTAAGGAATATGCCTGAATATGCCGGTCTGTCGGATTCCCGGGCTGTCGTCACCGCCATAGTCCGCACGGCTTCCAGAATGGGCTTCCACGGCCGTTGGGAAAGGCTTTCGCTCCAGCCGTTCATCATCGCGGACATCGGTCACAATCCGGCGGCCCTGAAAGAGAATTTCGCCCAGCTGGAGTCGATGGTGGCGGAAGGGGAGTGCTCCTCGTTGATTCTGGTATATGCGATTATGGCCGACAAGGACTTGGACGGCATCATGCCGCTGATTCCCGCTGACGCCACCTGCATATTCACAAATCCTGAGACTCACCGCGCCCTTCCGGAGAAGGAACTGACGGCGCGGTACCGTGCTTTCTGCGCCGCGAACGGTAGGTCTGTGAACCGCATCTATGACGCTTCTGATGTGCGTCAGGCTCTTTCAATGGCTATCAATCTGGCGCGTGAGACGTCGAGGATGCCGGACAGCGCTCGCTTCTGCTCCCCGCTGATTTATGTAGGAGGCAGCACCTACCTTGTGAGCGAGGCCGTGCAGATCCTGAAATCCTTACAATTGTAGGATTTCTGGTTATTATATAGGGTCACTTCGATGCCGAATCTTCTTGCAAGATTTTTGCAGGCGTGGATTTAACCGTACATAAAAGATAACATAAAAGATGAAGACGAATATGCTGATAACCTCCGTCCTCGTGGCTATCCTGTGTCTTGCGGCGATAACAACAGCCGCTTTTGTAAGAAAAGATAAAGGTCAGAACCCTGCAAGGGACAGCCTTGTGCTGACTGACCTGTGGAAGGAATATTCCGCCGCTCAGAAAGCCGACCGCCCGAAAGAAATGGCCTCCATTCTTGACGCCATCATCTCGAAAGCCAAGGCCGAACGTCTGAACTATGACTTCTACACCGCCGCCAACAGGAAGGTTGAGATTGTAGGCAACCGTGACTGGAAGCTGCGCGATGAGTATGATAAGTGGCTTGACAAGGAGGTGGATGAATATGCCGAACCGATCGTGACCTTTTATCACCGGCGCTCCGAAGGGAGTCCTGCATCGCTCGTTGATTATGTTCTGATCAACAAGGCCAGGCTTCAGGCGGCCAGAAACGGCGCTTTCTACGGCGACGGACTGGATGACCTGTGGACGGGGATGATCAAGGATGATTATGAATATGCCCTCTGGTTCCTGGCCGTCATCAATCGTTCGGAGAAGGCGATGTCGCTTCTGGGGGAATATGTCGGCGATTCCTACCCGAAGGCCGCCTACCTTGAGTACCGCCGGATGGCTGATAAGAACTATAAATACAATGATCAGGGACGTGCCGAGAAGATGGCCGCCGCCCGTTCGTTCGCGGATAAGTATGCTGGAAAGGCTATGTCCCTGTACGGCAAGGCCATCGTGTTCAGAGGCCGGTTTGACAGCCTGTCCAGGATTAGTGACTCTTATGCCGGCCGGAGATCTTCGGACGCCGGGCTTGTCGAAGCGTCTTATAAATCCCTTCGCAATGATTGCAGACTTGCCGAGAAGGAACGCCTGTCATATTCAAAAGGTATCGAAAAGGATATCGCCGGAAAGGTGAATGATTTCAAACTGTTGATGGAATCCCTTGACAGGAAGGAGATAGGAATAGCTTTCGAGAAAGGTGTCGCCGTCCTCACCCTTCGCAATCTGGCGAAAGTCGATGTGGAGTTCGTTCAGGATGTCAAAGGAGCCAAGCCTTTGATCCGCAAGACGGTGAACAACCCCAGGAAAAGTTTTTATGTTCAAGACACTGTGAAGGTTGAACTTCCGAAATGCGATGACGGAGACTACATATTCACTGTAAGGAACGGGAAGGTGGTCTCAAAGGCCGAATGGGAAAAGAAGACCCTTTCCATCGCCGTGCGCAAGGACAGCGAGAAGCTGCGTTTCTTTGTCGCTGACTATCTGACCGGCGAGCCTGTGGAAAAGGTTGATCTTGAGCTTCTTCGCTCAGGTAAGACCATTGCCGGGGCCAAGGATGTGGAACTTTGCAAGGACGGATTCACTCCTTTGCCTGATGCCATTGCGGGCAGTCTGAAGAACGGTGCGGCGAGCTGTCTGGTCGCGTCATACCGTGATCAGGACGGATTCCTCCACAAGACTGATGAACACTACATCTACGGGAACTCTGGTTATGTGTCGGATCAGAATGACGATCCGGGAACGTTCTGCGAGATATTCACGGACAAGTCGGCCTACAATCCGGGAGAGAAGGTGGAGTTCAAGGCCGTCCTTTACAAAGGAGACATGGGCAAGAGTCTGCATACCTTGGAGGCCGGTGTCAAAGTGAAGGCCGAACTCGTCAATGCTGAGGACAAGACAGTCGGGAACAAAGAATTGACTACCAATGAATATGGCTCTGTGGCTGGCTCGTTTGACATCCCTTCCGGAGGCAGGAACGGTCATTTTCAGGTGTGGGTCACCGGCGCTGGCGTGAACTCGTCGAAAGGAATCGTCGTGGATGAGTTCATCCTTCCGACCTACGACCTTGCCTTTGACAAGACCGACAGGCTTTTCATTGCCGGCGACACCGTTGAGGTGACCGGCAAGGTGTCCAGTTTCAGCGGACATCCGCTGTCTGCCGCATCAGTGACCTATTCTGTTGGCCGGCACGGGAGAACTTTCGCCTCGGGAAAACTGCTTTTGGATGCGGACGGTTCGTTCACGGTACGCTTCGGAACTGATGACAATGATGGCCTCGCCTTCTATGGCGTGACCGTCAAGGTGACGGATGCGACAGGGGAGACAAAGGAATTCTCCAGGATGGTCTCGGCTCTGAAATATTTCAACCTTGCTGTTGATGTGACAAATGCGTCCAAGGGTGACATCAATCCTTCGGATGGCGCATGGCGCGGCACTCCATTTATGGTTTCCGGAGATAAGGCCATTGTGTCGTTCGGAGTCAAGGATTCGAGAGGCTGTAAGGTTAACTCTCCTGTTGAAGTAAGGTATTTATTGTCAGATGATTCTGGCAAGAATTTGGCTTCTGGCGAGACGTTCTCCGGCAAGACGGAGGAACTCGCGCTTCCGGCGGCCGGAATGTACCTGCTTGAGGTTAATGCTGAAATCGTCAGGGAAGACGGCCGTAAGGTGACTGCCCAGACAAAGTTGATGATACTTCGTGTGGATGATTCGGCTACCGTACTTGATGCTAAGGTCAAGAACATATTTAAGTTGGTGGGCGGCTGCGCTGACGGCATCTTGAAAACCGGTGAGGACGTCAAGGTTCAGTTCGGTGTCGGGGAAGGCCCTGTCTGGGCTGTGGTGGAGCTGTTCGGGGACAAGCGTCAGCTGCTTGAGCACAAGATGATCCATCTTGACGGCAAGGTGGGAGAAAAGGGCTCTTTGACGGAAATTGTATATGATTATAAGGAGGAATATCCTGACGCCGTCCGGTTGATGGTATTCTATTTCCGGGACGGGTCGAGACGCATGTTCAACCAGGAGTTCAGGCGCGAGCGCAAGACTCTTGAACTGCCGCTGGCATTCTCTTCGTTCACGGACAAGGCTTTGCCTGGTACGGAATATTCATTGGCTTTGAAGTCTGTCCCTGGCGTTGAGGCTGTGGCGACCGTGTTTGACAAGAGCTCGGAACTGATCTCGGCCAATGATTGGACCACTGTGCGTTTGGTCTGGTCGGGGGCGGAGAATGTTTACATTTCAAATTCCACGGGTGGAGTACATGGCCGGATGACTTATGATGATGACATGGTTGTCGGTTACGGCTCTTTCTCCCGGAATAGCGTGAGGGTTCGTGGTCTTGGCAGAAGAAGTCCTGCAGTGATGATGGATTCGGTGGCCGACGGCGAGAGCGATGTCCTTCTCGAATCTGCGGCAATGCCGTACGAGATGTCAAAGAGCGCGTCTGCCGAGGATTCCGGGACGAGGGACGAAGAGACCGGGATTCAGGACGTTGCCGTTCGCTCGGACTTTGCCTCCTCTTTGGCTTTCGAGCCGTTCCTGCACCCGGACGCCGACGGGAACATATTCCTGAAATTCAGGACTTCTGACAAGCTTTCGACTTTTGTGGTGCAGGTTTGGGCGCACGACAAACAGATGAGGAACGCCTCCGTCCGCCGTGAGATGGTCGTGACGGTTCCGGTCAAAGTCTCCGTGGCCGAGCCTAAATATCTTTATAAAGGTGACAGGTTTGTGCTGCACGCCACTGTGTCAAATGGTTCCGACAAGAGTGTGACCGGAGTTACGTCTTTGCAGACATATTCATCGAAGGATCATGAGGGGATGAAGCCGTTCGCTTCGTCGTTGAAGAAAGTGACGGTTCCGGCTGGCAGTTCAGTTGAAGTCGCCTTTGATGTCAACCCTAAGGAATATGATGAGCTTGGACTGAAATTGGTCTTCGCTGACAACGCCAAAACGTTCTCGGACGGGGTGTTTGTCAGCCTGCCGGTTCACGAGGCGAAGCAGACTTTGACAGAGTCCCATTCCGCCGTGCTTCCTGCCGGGGCGGACAAGGCCGCTCTGATCAAACGTCTCGAATCAGAGTTTACCGGCACTACATCCAAAGGTGCTGAGGTTAAGGAAATTGACATCCGCCAGATGGTTCTGGACGCGGTGCCGTCCAAGATTGAGCCTAAGGGTAAGGATGTTCTGTCTTTGACGGAGGCACTGTATGTCCGTAAGGTCGCTGCCTCTCTTGGCACTGACGTTGAGTCAGAGATGTCGGACGCGGTTCTCGTGGAGAAGATCAAGGCGTGTCTGAACGCTGACGGAGGCTTTGGTTGGTTCGAGGGTATGCGCTCCTCTCCGGTCGTGACCGCTGTCGTGCTTGAGCGTCTTGCAAAGATGCGTGATGCAGGCTTTGATTTTGGTGGAATTGATTTGAGGGGTTCTGTCAAGTGGCTGGACCGTAATCAGTTCCTGCGTGGGAATGCGCTCCCTCGCTGGTGCGGCTGGCTGTCAATGGAGCAGTATGCCTACGTCCGCTCGCTGTACTCGTCCATGCCGTTTGATGTCTCTCTTCAGACCAAGAACGACAAGTCTGAATACGCCCGTAATTTCAAGGAGTTCAAGAAATCGGTGAAAGACTATCTTGTGCCTTCCGCGAAAGATGGTCGTGGGCTGAACGGGCAGATTCTTGCCAAGGCTCGCAGAATCAAGACTTTGGCTAATCTGACAGGCAGTGATGGCGGTTTGTTGTTGGCTTCCGCATGGGGGCTGAAATTCTCCGCGGAATCGAAGATGAACCAGTCGATGGCCGCTGACACTCAGTCGCTTCTTGAATATGCCGTACAGCATCCGGACGGTGGTTGGTACTATCCTAACGCAGTGATGCCGTTCAGAGGTTTGCTGGAGAGCGAGGCCTATGCGCATTCGATGCTTTGTGACTTGCTGTCAAGTGAATATGTGGAGGCCGCCCTTCGACACTTCGGCAAGCTCAGTGCAATGCAGGCTCGTGGATCGGCGAATTCGGTCACTGAGCCTGTCGAAGTTACCGCTAAACAGATCGCCGACGGCATACGTCTTTGGCTGATGCTTCAGAAAGAGACTCAGAAATGGGGTGGGGATCCCGCTTTCGTGGATGCCCTCAACTCCGTGCTGACCGGCCCGGCTGACATCCTTGCGACGAGGGTCGTGAGCCTGACAAAGACATATTCAGTACCTTTCTCAAAGGTGAAGGCCGCAGGAAACGGCTTCACGGTCGAGCGCCATTTCTACAAAGAGGTAAAGGGCGAGGACGGGAAGACCGGCAGTCTGGAGATATTCCCGGGAATGAAGCTCAGTGTCGGCGACAAGATAACTGCCGAGTATCGGATCTGGAATCAGGAGAACCGCAGTTTCGTGAAACTGACCGCACCTCGCGAGGCGGCTTTCCGCCCGTCTGACCAACTTTCCGGAGCCTACGGCTGGTGGCTTCGTCCTCTTTCCGTGAACGGAATCTGGTCGGTGACCCCTCAAGGCTACAGGGATGTCAAGGCTGACCGTACGGAGTACTGGTTCGATGTCTATCCGGAGGAGAAAACAACTGTGACGGAGGACTTCTTCATAACCCAGGAGGGCATATTCACCGCTCCTGTCGTGACGATCGAGTCCCTATATGCTCCTCATTATAGGGCTAATGCGGAGTTTCCGGGCGTGCTGAAGACCGTAAGGTGACAGGATCCGCTGTCATAAGTCAAAACAACATTGGCCTATATCTCGCCAAACACTCTGCGGCGGGCCAGAAGGCAAGCTCCGACTACCCCGGCCTTGTTGCCCAAAGTGGATGTGGTGACACGGACATTCTGGCTCATGAGACGTAAGGAGTACTTCCTTATGGCCCATTCAACCGGCTGCAGAAAGTCATAAGACTTGGCTTGTGACAGGGTTCCTCCCAGTATGATCGCTTCAGGGTTGAGAAGATTGATCAGCCCCGCCAAGTGACGCCCGAGTTCCACCCCTGTCCGGTTGATCAGTTCAATGCAAAGGGGATCCTCGTTTGCCGCGGCTTCAAGGATGTCCTTGCTCGTTACGTCTTTTCTTTGCTCCACCATCGGGGACAAGATGGAGGATTCCCCGTTTCTGATGCGTTCCATGAGTTTGCGGTGTATGGCGCGCACCGAGACCTCGGTCTCGATGCAGCCTTTCTTTCCGCAATGGCAGAGAACGTTGTTATTGTACATGTTTATGTGCCCAAACTCTCCGCTGAATCCATTCTTGCCGTAATACAGTTTGCCGTCGAGGATGATCCCCAGTCCAAGACCCCAGCTGATGTTGACAAAGAGCACGTCTTTGTATTCCTTGTTCATCGAGGTCATGTATTCCCCGAAGGCCATCGCTTTCGTGTCGTTCTCTATGAATGTCTTCACGCCGAACCTTGAGCTGAGGTGTTCCGCCAAAGGGCAGTCACCCATGTCCTCGAAGTGGAACATGGTCGAGCTGGTGCCGGAGCGGCTGTCCACACGCCCCGGGATGTTCAGGTTCGCTCCCGCGAGACCCGCTCTTTGGCTTTCCTCCAGCGAACCGATGAATGAAGTCACCTTCTCGCATAGACCGTCTAAGGTTTCGTAGGAGTTCTCGAAACGGAAGTCCGAGTGCCTTTCCATCTTCACGATGTTTCCGGAGAAGTCACTCAACGCGATGTTGAGAGCGAAGTTTCTCATGTCTATGCCCAGGAAATAATAAGAGTCAAACTCTACTCCGTATCGTACTGTCCTTCGCCCTTTGGAGTGAAGGTTGACTCGCTCCTTCTCGCTTATCACCCCTTCCTCCTGCAGTTCGGAGACGTACTTGGCGACTGTCGTGAGGCTGTATCCGGTGCTGTCCGCAATCTCCGAGGCAGTGAAACTTCCATTGCGCATCACAAGGTCGAGTATGCTGCCGCGGATCGCTCCTCTCACGGAATGGTCGGCGGGTTCTTTTTTGAATTGTTCCAACATTGTCTTCGTGTCATTTTGTGACTGCAAAGATAATATAAATTAATTATCATATTTATAATATGTGTGCTAAATCAAAATAATTATTCAAATAATTTATTAAATGGGGGGGGTAACTATGATAATATTGAATAAATAAAATATTTGAATAAGGTAGTTGTCTCGAGTTAAATCACTAATAAATAATACGTTATATTTTCAAACAATAAAAATTTCTTGCATTTATATATTCTAATAAATTATTTAATATAAAATCATAAAATAATATTTGTAATAATAAGAATAACTGCATATTTTTGGGGCAACAAACAAACGCATTTAGTTATGGAGAAGATAAAAGGACTGATTGACGCTCCGTTCACGCCAATGCTCGGGAACGGCGATGTCAACACGGAGCCCATACCGGCCTATGCCGCCATGCTGGCCGGGAACGGCCTGAAAGGAGTGTTCGTCAACGGCTCCTCCGGAGAAGGGTACATGCTCACCCCGGACGAGCGCATCATGCTTGCTGAGAAATGGATGGCTTCTGTTCCGCAAGGGTTCAAGGTGATTGTCCACGTAGGGAGCTGCTGCCTTCGCGAAAGTCAGAGATTGGCGGCCCACGCCGCTTCCGCAGGCGCTTGGGGTATCGGTGCGATGGCCCCTCCTTTCCCAAAGATCGGCAGGGTCGAGGAACTTGTCAGGTACTGCGAGACCATCGCCGCCGCTGCGCCCGGGTTGCCTTTCTACTATTATCACATTCCGGCGTTCAACGGTGCTTACCTCCCTATGACGGATTTTCTGAAGGCCGTCGACGGGCGTATCCCTAATTTCGCCGGAATAAAGTACACCTACGAGAGTCTTTATGAGTACAACCAGTGCCGGCTCTACAAAGACGGAAAGTTTGACATGCTGCACGGACAGGATGAGACACTCCTCCCGTCATTGGCACAGGGCGGAGCGCAAGGAGGAATCGGCGGCACTACCAACTACAACGGCCGGGAGCTCGTGGGTATCATTGAGGCTTGGAACCGCGGAGACCTTGAGACTGCGCGTGAGAGGCAGAACTTCGCCCAGGCGGTGATCAATGTCATCTGCCGCTACCGTGGCAACATCGTGGGAGGAAAACGGATCATGAAGCTTATCGGCCTTGATCTCGGCCCGAACCGTGTGCCATTCCGCAACATGACCCTTGAGGAGGAGGTGGCAATGAAGTCAGAACTTGAGGCAATTGGTTTCTTCGAGCGTTGCAACCGTTTTTGACATCAGTAAAACAAGACCAGTAAAATAAACCTGACATGGAAGATAAAAGCTATTTTTCCCATTGGGCGGCAAAATACAAATCAGATCTGTTGGACAACATATTACCGTTCTGGTTCGAGCACGGTATTGACCGTGTCCACGGAGGGTATTACACTTGTGTAGACCGTGACGGCACGCTGTATGATCCGACAAAGTCAGTGTGGTTCCAGGGACGTTTCGCCTACATTCTGGCATATGCCTGCAACCATATAGGGACAAGGCCGGAGTGGCTTGCCGCAAGCCGGAGCGGACTGGACTTCATCGAGCGCCACTGCACGGACTCCGACGGAAGGATGTTTTTTGAGGTGGCCGCGGATGGAACGCCTCTCCGCAAGCGCCGCTACCTGTTCTCGGAGTGCTTCGCGGCGATTGCGATGGCGGAATATTCCCTGGCGGCGGGTGATCCATGGTATGCCCGCAAGGCCTTGGATCTGTTTCGATTGATCATCCGCTACAAGAATGACCCGGAATTGCTTGAGCCGAAATACCTTCCAACCTTCAAGGCCAAGGGGCATTCCTTGCCGATGATTTTGATAAACACCGCCTTGGTCATCAGGCAGGTGATCCAGGATCCGGTATTGGACTGTCAGATAGAAGAATCCATCCGTGAGGTGACAAACAATTTCCTCCATCCTGAGTTCAAGGCGCTGCTGGAAACAGTGGGGCCGGACGGAGAGTTCATCGACACGTCCATCGGACGGACAATCAATCCGGGACACTGCATAGAGACATCATGGTTCCTGATGGAGGCAGCTCTGGCCCGCGGGGGAGACGAGGCGCTGCTGAAGTGCGCGCTTCAGATTCTTGACTGGTCCTGGGAATGGGGATGGGATAAGGAGTATGGCGGTATCATCAATTTCCGTGACTGCAGGGGCTTCCCTCCGCAGGACTATTCACAGGACATGAAGTTCTGGTGGCCACAGACAGAGACGGTGATCGCGTCATTGTACGCCTACAAGCTGACGGGGGATGAAAGGTACCTTGAGATGCACAAGATGGCTAATGAATATATGTACACTCATTTTCCTGACCCAGAATTCGGGGAGTGGTACGGCTATCTTCATCGTGACGGGACGGTCGCCCAGCCCGCCAAGGGCAACATATTCAAAGGCCCTTTCCACATTCCGAGGATGCTGATCAGGGCGCATTGCCTATGCAAGGAACTAAGCGGTGCCAAGCTGCACTGAACGGCCACAAGTGTTCAGGCCAATTAACTCTATTTTTTTCTATTATAACCACTATATTAACTAATTATCAATCATTTACATTTATGAACAACATGAGAAAATTATTTCTTTTTCTGATGATGTCGTTCTTCCTTCCTTCCTTCCTTCCTTCCTTTTGACGGCGGGAGCGCAGGAACGGGTGACAGTCACCGGCAGCGTGAAGGACGCAGGCAACGCGCCTGTCATCGCCGCCACTGTGTTTGAGCAGGGAACCACGAACGGCACCAGCACGGATGCTGACGGCGCTTTCAGGCTGTCAATCGCTAAAGGAGGCACTCTTGTAGTGTCCTGTGTCGGCTTCGAGACCCGGCAGCTGAGGGTTTCCGGTAACCGGACCTACTTTGAGGTTGTCCTCAAGGAAGACACCCAGTTCCTTTCCGAGGTTGTGGTGACCGGTTACGGCGGCACGCAGCTTCGCTCCAAAGTGACCAACTCCATCGCCAAGGTGAATGAGGAGACGTTCAAGGTTGGTGTGTTCTCCAATCCGGGACAGGCTCTTTCGGGAGCGGTCTCAGGACTGAAGGTGACTAACTACTCAGGTAGTCCTAACTCCACACCGAGCATCTCGCTCCGTGGCGGCACGAACTGGGACGGAAGCGGTACCCCACTGGTTGTGGTCGATGGGATGCTTCGCAAGTCGGGCTTTCAGGACATCAACCCTGAGGACATCGAGTCGATGGACGTTCTCAAGGATGCCGGAGCCACGGCCATCTACGGCGCAAGAGCCTCCAACGGTGTAATTTTCATCACCACCAAGAAGGGACGTACCGGAACAGCCCAGATCAGTCTCAAGGCAAGAGTGGGTCTGAACTACCACTACTCACCTCTGAAGTATCTTGGAACCGAGGACTATATTTCTTGGATTCGCCGCGCCTATGTCGAGTCGCCATGGGCACCTGTCGCCAACCTCAATGCCGCGACTCCGTTTGGACTTGGCAACAGTTACGGAGAGGATGGGTCAACCATGGTTTGGAACATCATGAAATATGATCCGAAATATGACTTCCTCTTGAGCAAAGGGTGGAAGACGATGGACGACTCTGTCTCGGACGCCAAGATCATGTACCGCGAGACCAATCTCAAAAAGTACAACATGAACAGTCCGGCACTCACGCAGGATTACAACATCAACATGTCCGGCGGTAACGACCGTGGACACTACTATGCCAGTTTCGGCTACAACAAGATTGAGGGAATGCCGATAAAGATGTACAACGAGCGTTACAATGTCCTGTTCAATGGAGATTACATGGTTTCGCCGTGGCTGAAGAGTGTCTCGAACTTCTCTTACAGTCGTGGTAATTGGATGCCGATGCCTTACGGACAGGGCAGCGAGGCCAATTATTTCGGACGCATAATGTCTTTGCCGCCTACTGCCCGCTTCGAGGATGAGAGCGGCAACATGCTTCTCGGTCCGAATTCCGGGGACGGCAACCAGTCCTTCAATGCCGACAAGTTCTGGTACGACTACCAGCGTGACAAGTTCACGATCTCGCAGACATTCGAAGCGTCAATTCTGAAGAACCTTATCTTGAAGGGAAGTGCCCTGTGGTTCATAAATGAGAGCGCGACGGAATACATGATCAAGGACTACATGACACGGCCAGGTGCCTACAACCGTACAAGGTTGACCGGCGCGCAGTTCAACCGTTATTTCTCGCAGACCTATAATGCCACTATCCAGTGGAAGGGGACCTATGCCGACAGGCACGATATCGACCTCCTGCTCGGAGCGGAGTACTATGACATCTACAACAGAGGCTTTAAAGCCGACGGACAGGGAGCCAACACAGATGACTTTGCCGACCTTGGGCTGACACTCAACGGAGAGGGGAAGAGAACAATTGATTCGTGGCATTCCCGTCAGAGGATACTCTCTTATTTCGGGCGTCTTAACTATGACTATGACGACAAGTATCTGGTAAGTGCCACATTCCGTTACGACGGCTACTCTTCCTTGTTGGGAAGCAACCGTTGGGGGTTCTTCCCGGGCGTGTCCGCGGGATGGGTGTTCGGCAAGGAGAACTTTGTGGCGGACAATCTCCACTGGCTGTCGTTCGGCAAGCTTCGCGCTTCCTATGGTCTGAATGGAAACGCTTCGGGCATAGGGGCGTACGATCTTCAAGGATCCTATGCCAACACGGCCATATACAACGGCAACAATGGATTCCGTATCGCGCAGCTCTCCAATCCGGGGTTGAGGTGGGAACGTACCCGAACTGCCGAGGCGGGAGTCGATCTGGGATTCCTCCAAAACAGGCTGAACGTCAATTTGACTTATTACAACCGTCTCACGCTGGACAAGTACGCCAACTTTACCCTTCCTTCCACCACCGGGTTCTCGTCCATAAAGAACAACAACGGCAAGTATCGCAACAAAGGTCTTGAGATTGAAGTGGCGGCGAAGGTGCTGCGCAAGCAAGACTTCTCTTGGGATCTGAAGGCTAACATCGCCTACAACAAGAACAAGGTGGTTGCCCTTCCGTTCAATAATTTGTCTGCCAACCGTCAGGGAGGGACAGAGATCTACACAGGAAAGAAACTTGCTGACGGAACGTATGAGACCATCTATGTGGGAGGTTATCAGGAAGGTCAGGAACCTGGGTTCTTCACTGCCTACAAGTTCGACGGCATCTGGCAGAGTGATGACGAAGTGCCGTATGATTTTGTTGTCAAGACAGGTAATATAAACGGAAAATACATGTACTCAAAAGCAAAGTACATGACCCTGTCGGATGCGGAAAAGAGCAGGAGTCTCTACATCACCGCCGGTGACGCCAAGTGGAGAGATATCAATGGCGATGGAGTCATCGATTCCAGGGATCAGGTCAAGGTCGGAAACTCGACGCCTCGCTGGTTCGGTGGATTCAACACGGTGCTGAACTGGAAGGGATTCCAACTTTATGCCCGTTTCGACTATGCCCTTGGCTTCTGGACCATGGATGTCGCTTCTCCTTGGTACAACGGATGCGGACAGGGAACCTACAATGCCACGACCGATGTGTTCGACACATGGACTCCTGACAACACGGGAGCGAAGTATCCTAAGTATGTCTATGCCGACCAGCTCGGCAAGGCCAACTACTTCCGCAATTCGACATTGTTCTCGTACCGTGGTGACTACCTTGCCTTCCGTGAGGTCTCCCTCTCCTGGTCATTGCCGAAAACTCTTCTGAACAGGATCCGTCTTCAGAACATAACACTTTCCGTCACAGGACAGAATCTTGGCTATCTGACAGCCGCTCCTACCAACACGCCGGAAGTTGCCCGTGTCGGGTATGGCGCATCGGGTGACGGCTATGGTCTGCCGAGGACAGTGCTCTTTGGATTGGACATTACTTTCTGACAGAACCATATTAATAATGATTGCTACTATGACACATAAAAAATATTTGATGATTTCCGGCGCCGCGGTTCTGGCTTTCGGGTTCCTTTCCTGCGGCGACCTGCTCAACCTGACGCCGATAGACTACTATTCCGGTAATTCCTACTGGAAGAACGAGGCTCACGTACAGTCCTATGTGCACACCCTGCATTATGACATGCGCAGCGTCTCGGGCACCCACATGCTATCCTTTGGCGAGCTTCGTGGCGGAGGACTCCGTATAGACGGCTACACTGTTGACCTGAGTTCAGGTGATCACGGCGACCTCATCCTCAACAACCTTGACGAGGATGCCACAGGTGTCTCAAACTATGCCGATTATTATGGCAAGATAGTCAATGTGAACCTTTTCATCCAGAGGGTGAGCGAGGCGACCTATCTCTCGGAGGAACGGAAAGCCTACTACCTTGGCGTTGGCTATGGTCTGCGGGCGTTCTATTATTTTGACCTTTACAGGGCGTTCGGCTGGGTTGTCCTTCGGGAAGACGCGCAAGTGATCGACGGTAACTTCGATCCCGTGTCCCTTCGCAAGCCGCAATCGTCTCCAAAAGAGGTCATGGCGTTCATCAAGAAAGACCTCAAGGCCTCGCTTGACAATTTTGACGCCTCGGGGGGTACGACATTCAGCAAAGGAAATCTTGTAAACAACAGCAAGGCATACTGGACAAAGGCGGCCACCGAGTACCTCAAGGGTGAGGTCTATCTATGGAATTCCAAAGTTACAATCGGTGACAATCCCGCCGTTCCGGGTGACATCGATGAGGCCAAGACCGCATTCTCAAATGTGGTCAACAACTACGGCCTGAGGTTGCTGCCTAAGTTTTCGGACATCTTTTCAACCAAGGACAATGCGGAGCAGATTTTCTGCATCCGTTACAAGGAAGGAGAGTCCACGAACTGGCTTCACACCTACTGCTACAACATGACAACCGGTCAGGCCCGCCTGTACGCATACACCGAGGATGGCGTTTCGATCAACGAAGACCCTCTGAAGATGATTCAAGGAACTGTCATGCGGAACGAACACAAGACGGGAATCTACGAGTCGTATGACCGGACCGACCAAAGAAGGAATGCGACCTTTTTGGGCGCATACAGCCTGAAAGAAGGAGCGACGGATCCGAAAAACCCGGAGAACCTTGAACTTTGTGGGGTTTTCACCCGGAAGAACATTGGTCATGTCTCCAGCGCGACAGGACTTCGTGTCACAGACGGGGACTACATATATTACCGTCTTGCCGGTGCCTATCTTGCCTTGGCTGAGATTGCCAACTTCAAAGGAGACAATGCCGGTGTGAGGGATAATCTGAACGAGGTGCGCAAGCGCGCCTACGCTGACAAGTGGGACGAAAGCCTTTATGGATTCACTCCAGGGGATTTCAGGACCAACGAGCTGGCCATACTTGCCGAGAAGGACAAGGAGATGGTGCAGGAGGGGCAGCGTTGGTACGACATCAACCGTATGACAATCTCCAAGGGAGGTGAGCACCTTGTCTTCTTGCCTGAAAGCTATGTGAAAGGCATCAAGCAGGTTAAGGTTGGCGGCAAACTTCGGTATGAGCCGGATCTGCCGGCTCCTGCCCCGATTCTTGACAAGACTAAGGAAAGCCATAAGGTGCTTTGGCCTATCAACAAGAGTCAACTTCAGAACGATGACTCCCTTGTCCAGACACCAGGCTATAAAAAGAAAAAGGACATGAGCTAGGCTCCGCTGTTCTGGACACGAGTAAATGATATTCCGGGAGGGGGGGGGAGGCTTTCTTCCCGGAATTTTTGTATCTTTATGACATTATGAGAAAAATCTTGTTCTTTCTGGCAGCCTTGATGTCTCTGCCTTTCGCGCTTGCCGCCGCGGGTTCCCTCGGTGTGCGATGCCCTCGGATCCCGATTCTTGTCGATCGCACTGACAATGTTCTTTTCTACCTGCGCGTTCCCGACGCCAAGCCGGGCGACATTCTGGAGTCTGTCACGGTGGAGTTCGGGTCCGGTACTGACCTTAAGTCGATCGCCGCGTTGAGCCTGTTCTACTCGGGTACAGAGGCAGCGAACCGCAAGGGTCTTTATTTCTGTCCGGTTGAGTATATATCTTCCTATAACGTGCTGAATACCAGGTCGGCCAATCCATCGTATTCAGTTCTGCAGGAGCAGACTACCAGGATCGGGCGCAAGGTCTCTCTTCATTCCGGTCAGCCGATGGTTGAGGGTGTCAACTATTACTGGGTCAGCGTCAGAATGGATCCCAAAGCCTCTCTTTTGACTGAACTGAGCGCCCGTGTGACTGAGGCCGTCGTGAACGGGGAAAGTGTCCCCATCGCGGACAACTCTCCGGGAGTTGCCAGAAGGTTGGGCTACGGAGTGCGCCATGCGGGGGATGACAACTCGGCCGCTTACCGTATCCCCGGACTTGTCACAACCAATTCCGGAACATTGATCGGGGTATATGACGTGCGTTGGAACAGCAATGTGGATCTTCAGGAACGCATCGACATCGGTGTGAGCCGAAGCACGGACAAAGGACAGACCTGGGAGCCGATGCGTGTCGCGATGTCGTTCGCTGGAGCAGGAGGCCTTCCGTCAGGACAGAATGGAGTCGGAGATCCGGCGGTACTGGTAGATGAGAACACCGGCACTGTTTGGGTGATAGCCGTCTGGGCGCATGGAATGGGCAATGGCAGGGCATGGACGAACTCGATGCCCGGAATGGAGCCGGCGGAGACTCCACAGCTGATGCTTGTCCGCAGCGATGATGATGGACGCACTTGGAGCGAGCCGGTCAATGTGACCGGACAGGTCAAGGATCCGTCGTGGTGCTTCCTGCTGCAGGGTCCGGGACGGGGAATAACGATGAGGGACGGCACATTGGTGTTTGCCATTCAGTTCATCGACAAAGACAGGATGCCGTACGCCGGGATAATGTACAGCAAGGATCACGGGGAGACCTGGCATATTCATACCCCCGCCCGCTCCAACACCACAGAGGCGCAGGTCGCTGAGGTTGAGCCGGGAGTGTTGATGCTGAACATGCGGGACAATCGTGGAGGGTCGCGCGCCGTGATGACGACAGGGGACTTGGGCCGAACATGGACTGATCACGTGTCGCACAGGACAGCTTTGCGCGAGCCGGTCTGCATGGCGAGCCTGATTTCAGTGCCCGCTGAGAAGAACGCCTTGGGAAAGGACATACTCCTTTTCTCCAACCCGGACACGACTGATGTCCGCCGCGACATCACGATAAAGGCAAGTCTGGACGGAGGCGTGACCTGGCCTTACAAACTGCTGCTGGACGAGGGGTATGGGTGGGGATATTCCTGCCTGACTATGGTTGATTCCGAGACAGTGGGCATTCTGTATGAATCCAGCGTGGCCAACATGACGTTTCAGACTGTAAAATTGCAAGATATAGTAAAATGAGATATCTGCTGACTTTTTGCATGGCTCTGTCAGCCATGGTCGGTTGCTCCGGACAAGACCATGAACCGGTGCTGCTTCCTATGCCTCAGGAGGTGACGTGGACAAAGGGAACTTTCCATGGAAGGGAAGTGAATCTGTGCGGAGAGTCCTCTGTGACCGGAATCGTGCGGAGCTGGCTTGATGAAACCGGAGTTAAATGCTCTGAATCCGCCGCGAAACGGCTCGAGGTTAAGTTGGTGGAGCGCATCGACAGGGCCGTTGTCAATCAGGAGGAAGCCTACAGGCTGACTGTCTCGCCGAAGTCAATCCGCATAGAGGCCGTGACTGAAAAAGGGGGTTACTGGGCTGTCCAGACTTTGCGTCAGTTGGCTGAGACGGAGAGGCATGGTGTGAGAATCCCTTGCTGTGAGATCACGGACTGGCCGGCGTTCCGGATCAGAGGCTTCATGCATGACACGGGACGATCGTTCATTGACCCGGAGGAAATCAAGCATGAGATAGAGGTTCTTTCCCGCTACAAGATCAACACATTCCACTGGCATCTGACCGAGAACCAGGCGTGGCGGCTTGAAAGCAAGCGTTACCCTCAGCTGAACTTGTCGGAGAACATGACGCGTCATAAGGGGCGTTTCTACACTTGCGAGCAGGTGCGGGACATCCTTGATTTCTGTCACCGGCATCAGGTCATGCTGATTCCCGAGATAGACATGCCAGGTCACAGCGCGGCCTTTGTCAGGACTTTCGGATGCGAAATGCAAAGCCCGGAGGGGAAGAAAATACTCAAGGAACTGGTCTCCGAGGCCTGTGAACTCTTTGCTGAAGTGCCATATTTCCACATAGGCACGGACGAGGTTCATTTCACGGATCCGGAATTTGTCCCACAGATGGTGGCTTTTGTGCGCTCGAAGGGCAAGAAGGTGGTCTCTTGGAGCCCTGGCTATGAATATTCTTCCGGCGAGATCGACATGACACAGCTTTGGAGCTACCGTGGCAAGGCGAGGCAGGGGATTCCGGCCATTGACTGCCGCCTGCATTATGCCAACCATTTTGACTTGTTCGGGGACTTGGTGGCTCTCTACAACAGCCGCATCTATGACTCCGAGCATGACAGTGATGCCATTGCGGGCACAATCATGGCCGTGTGGAACGACCATAAACTATCGGATGACAGGAGCATCCTTACGCAGAACGCGTTCTACCCTTACATTCTGGCCATCGCCGAGCGCTCATGGCGCGGAGGTGGAAGTGAGTATTTCAACGGGAGCGGTGTGATCCTCCCTGCCGACTCAAGCCGCGTTTTCAGGGACTTCGCTGATTTTGAGCGACGTGTGCTTTGGCATAAGGATCATGATCTTGCCGGAGAGCCGTTCCCTTACGTCAGGCAGACGAATGTGCACTGGGCTGTCACGGACGCTTTCCCTAATGAAGGCGACCTTTCCCGTTCGTTCCCTCCGGAGGAGGGGATAGCCGGCAGCTACACTTACAATGGTAAGGAATATGGTGTCAGGCGTGCTACGGGAGCAGGAATATACCTGCGTCATGTTTGGGGCGATGTCGTTCCGGCCTTGTTCAAGGAGCCGAAGGAGAACAGCACGGCCTATGCCTACACTTGGGTGTATTCTCCGAAGCCGCAGGATGTGGGAATGTTGGTGGAGTTCCAGAACTACAGCCGCTCGGCGGATGACCTGCCGCCACCGCAGGGATGCTGGGACTTTAAAGGTAGCAGAATCTGGCTGAATGGCAAGGAGTTGCTTCCTCCTGTCTGGACTAACACCCACACGCGGAAAACCACGGAGATCGATCTTGCGAATGAGAACTGCACGGGACGTCCGCCGATTTCGGTTCATTTGGACAAAGGCTGGAACAAAGTGTTTATTAAACTGCCTGTCGGAAGTTTCACTACGCCGGAGATAAGGTTGGTCAAGTGGATGTTCACGGCAGTGTTCGTCACTCCTGACGGAAGGCACGCGGTTGAAGATCTGATATATTCACCGGACAAGATAAGGTAACCGTGATGAGACGATTGTTGTTTGTTCTTTTTGTGTTGCTGGCACTCCCGCCGCTTGCCGTGGGAGAACGGATCAAGGTCGCTTGTGTGGGCAACAGTGTCACTTTCGGCTATGGGCTGCGGAATCCGGAGGAGGAAAGCTACCCATCGAGGCTTCAGGCCTTGCTTGGCGAAGGGTATGATGTCCGCAATTTCGGCCATTCCGGGGCGACACTTATGCGGAATGCCTACAGGCCGTACACTGAACAACAGGCTTACCGCGACGCTTTGGACTTCGCCGCCGACCTTGTCGTCATACATCTTGGCCTTAATGACACCGACCCGCGCGCCTGGCCGAATTACCGGGACGATTTCGTGGCGGATTATATTGCCCTTATCGAGGATTTCCGCAGGGTTAATCCCGAATGCAGGATCTGGGTCTGCCGTATGACTCCTATCTCCCACCGCCATCCTCGTTTCAAGTCCGGAACCCGTGACTGGTACTGGATGGAGCAGGAACGCATCGGAATCGTGGCCAAAGTTGCGGAGACAGGGCTGATAGACCTCCATAAGCCTTTGTATTCACGCCCCGACTTGCTGCCGGACGCTCTGCATCCGAACGCTGAGGGGGCCGGTGTCATCGCGCGCGCGGTGTTCTCGGCCTTGACAGGGGATTACGGAGGCTTGAGGGTGCCGGAAATATTTTCGGACGGAATGATCCTCCAGCGTGACCGTCCCCTTGAAATCGGGGGAATCGCCGATGCGGGGGAGGAGGTGACTGTCAGGATAGCTGGCCAGAGAAAGAGTGCGGTGACAGGCTCTGACGGACGCTGGAGCGTGGTTCTTGACCCTCTGTCTGCCGCGTCCGGGTTGACTTTGAAGGTTTCTGCTGCCAAACGCCACCTTGAATATCGTGACGTGGCCGCGGGTGAAGTCTGGCTTTGCTCGGGGCAGTCCAACATGGCGTTCATGACAAAGTCTATGCTCCCTCGGGAACGTTCCGAGGCATTGGAGACAGCCGGGAGGCAGGCTGGGAACGTCCGCTTGTTCAACATGCGGGCAAGGTGGTACACGGACAATGTCACTTGGGGCAAGGAAGTCTATGACTCGCTTGACCGTTTGCAGTACTTCCGACCGGCCACATGGGAGCGCGGATCCGACGCCGCCGAATCGTTTTCGGCTGTCGGCCTTTCTTTCGGACAGATGCTTACCGATTCTCTTGACGTTCCTGTCGGATTGATACTTAATGCCGTAGGCGGAGCTGCGACGGAATCGTGGATTGACCGCAAGACACTTGAGTACTGTTTTCCTGACATCCTGTACAACTGGCTGGACAATGATTTCATCCAAGAATGGGTACGTGAACGTGCCGCGTTTAACATCAAGGAATCTGGAAATCCTTTCCAGAGGCACCCTTACGAGCCCTGTTATCTTTTCGAGGCCGGCATCGAGCCGCTTGAGCGTTTCCCGATCCGTGGTGTCATCTGGTATCAGGGTGAGTCCAACGCCCACAACATCGAGGCTCATGAACGTCTTTTCCCGCTTCTTGTCCAAAGTTGGCGTTCCAACTGGGATGATCCGGACATGCCGTTCCTTTTTGTCCAGCTTTCAAGCCTGAATCGCCCGAGCTGGACTTGGTTCAGGGACAGCCAACGAAGACTGGCTGAATCCGTGCCGTCCTGCGCCATGGCTGTCAGCAGTGACAGGGGAGACTCCCTTGACGTGCATCCACGCCGGAAACTGGATGTCGGGAGACGTCTGGCCGCCCAGGCTCTTTACAATGTCTACGGGGACAAGAATGTCGTGCCGTCCGGCCCGATGGCAAGGTATGCCAGCATTGACGGCGGTCAGGTCGTGCTTGCGTTTGATTGGGCTGATGGACTCCGTTCCTCTGACGGACAAGAACTCCGCACTTTTGAATTGGCCGGAGAGGATGAAAGATTCCACCCTGCCAAGGCTTCTGTGGACGGCTCTCGGGTCAGATTGGACTGTCCTGCTGTCCCTTCTCCGAAGTGGGTGCGTTATGGATGGCAGCCTTTCACCAGAGCCAATCTGGCAAATCGGGCCTTGCTGCCCGCCTCCACTTTTCGGATAAATGTCGAATAAATCATTTCGTCTCGGGCGATTGTCCGCTTTTAAGAGTTTTATGATGAAAATAAACACGACCATGCTATTAAGCACTATTATATTGTCAGGTTCCTGCTCGTCGCCGAAGAGCGGCCCTGTTATGTTGGGCCGGCTTCCGGATCTGCCGAACCCATCTTCTGTCTCTGAGCATTCATCGGCGCCGCTCGGGGTCTCGGCTCCTTTCACGGGTATCCTTGGAATGTCCTTGATTGTGGCCGGAGGGTGCAACTTCCCCGACAAACCGGTGGCTGATGGAGGAACCAAACGATTCTATGACGAGATTTGGGCATTGGATCTGTCAGGGGGAGACTCCTGTTGGAAGGTTGTCGGGCGTCTGCCCAATGCTGTGGCCTACGGCTGCTCTGTGACCACACCGTCTGGAGTAGTCTGCATTGGAGGGAATGACTCCGCGCGTAGTTATCGTGAGTGCTTCTCCTTGAGATGGAACGCTGACGGGACAGAGGTCGTTGTGTTCCCGTTGCAGCCCTTGCCTTGCACTGTGGACAACTCCTCTGCGGCATATTCAGACAATCGTGTCTTTGTGGCTGGCGGCAACATTGACGGTCTTCCTTCCAATGCGCTTCTTTGCGGAGAGATGAATTCCTGCGGAGAAGGGCTGGTATGGAACGTGATGCCGGGTTTTCCTGGCCCGGCTCGTGTGCAGCCTGTGCTTGCGGCCATCGGTTCGGGCGATGCCCTTCGGCTATGCCTTGCCGGAGGATTCCAGCCGGGAGACAACAGTACTCCACCTCAAATACCGTCTGACCTACTTGTCTGGGGTGATGGAGTGTGGGCTGCCAAGACTGCCTTGCCGACTCTTCCTGACGGCTCTCCAAGGACTCTCACCGGAGGGTGCGCCACGTCCATGTACGATCGTTACGCTCTATTCTTCGGCGGAGTGAACTTTGAATGCTTCCGCGCCGCCGTAGACCGTCCTAGACTTATGGCGGAGGCCGAGGCTGCCGGAGACTCGCTGACTATTGCCAAACTTAGAGACGAGGGGAAGAAATATCTCCGCCATGACATCGCTTGGTACAGGTTTAATGACGACCTCTGGTCGTATGATATCATTGACGATGTGTGGAAGTTCTTGGGGAGCGATGAGTCTCTTGCCAGGGCTGGCGCCGGAGCTGTGATGTGCGGAGACAGCCTTTTCGTGGTGTGCGGGGAGTTGAAGCCCGGAATACGTTCACCTCAAGTCAGTGTGATTATGTTCAATGAAAAAGACAAGAAATGAGGCATATAGAAAACAGTAAGATCTACCCGTGGGTGGTAGTCGGTTTGTTATGGGTGGTGGCCTTGCTCAACTACATGGACCGCCAGATGCTCTCAACGATGCGTGACACGATGCAGGTGGACATCGTTGACCTTGAATCCGCCGTCAATTTCGGAAGGCTTATGGCTGTGTTCCTTTGGATTTACGGCCTGATGAGTCCGGTTGCCGGAGCCGTGGCTGACCGCATCAGCCGTAAGTGGTTGATTGTCGGCAGCCTTAGCGTTTGGTCAACGGTCACTCTGCTGATGGGCTATTCTTCCACATTCTCCCAAATCTATTGGCTTCGGGCATTGATGGGAGTCAGCGAGGCTCTCTACATACCGGCGGGACTGTCGCTCATCGCAGATTATTTCACCGGTTCGGCCAGAAGCCTTGCCATCGGAATCCACATGACCGGACTCTATGTCGGTCAGGCGATTGGTGGTTTTGGAGCCACTGTCGCCGCCGCCTTCTCGTGGCAGACCACATTCCATTGGTTCGGCATAGTCGGAATCGTCTATGCGATTGTTCTTGTCCTGTTTCTTCATGAGAAGCGTCGTGAGCCGCAGAAGCAAGACTCCACTGACACTGGTATGAAGAAGGAACCGGTATGGCGCAGTTTCTCCTTGATCTTCTCTAATGTCGCTTTCTGGGTCATCCTCTTCTATTTTGCGTCATCATCCCTCCCAGGATGGTCCACGAAGAATTGGCTTCCGACCCTTTTTGCAGAAAACCTAGGCATTCCTATGTCGCAGGCCGGGCCTGTTTCGACTATCACCATTGCTTTCTCCTCATTCTTGGGAGTGGTGATCGGAGGCCCGTTGTCTGACCGTTGGGTGAAGCGTAACCTGCGCGGGCGCATCTACGTCAGTGCGTTGGGCATGGCGTTGATGATCCCTGCCTTGATTCTGATTGGATTGGGGAACAGTATGGTGGCTGCGGTAGGGGCCGGACTATGCTTCGGGGTAGGTTACGGAATGTTCGACACCAACAACATGCCGATTCTGTGCCAGTTTGTGCCATCGCACCAGAGGGCTTCTGCCTATGGATTGATGAACATGACAGGAGTGTTCGCCGGCGCGGTCATCACCAAGACACTCGGCCATTGGGCCGAGAACGGGAATCTCAGTGTCGGCTTCGCCCTGATGGGAGGGCTGCTTGTGTTGGCTCTCTCCATGCAGTTGATTGTCCTGAAACCGACAACCGACAACATGCAGTGATCCCACGAGTGGCACTAAATCGTTGTAATGCGAAAAAAAATCAAAAAAAGTTTGCAGTAATTAAAAAAAGTAGTACCTTTGCATCACCCGAACGATGAACAACGGGACAATGATTCGGGAGCTTAGCTCAGTTGGTTCAGAGCGTCTGCCTTACAAGCAGAGGGTCGGGGGTTCGACTCCCTCAGCTCCCACCAAAAAAGACCTCTTCAGGATTCTCGAAGAGATCTTTTTCTATGTATATGTCCCACCCGAATGTTATGGCAAGTCGTGGGGCAAGTCCAAAACAGCTTCTAAGAGTATGTGTCACAAACGTCAGGGGAAAAATCAAATTGCAGATTTTGGTAACGTGCAAAATCTGCAATTTGCCTTTTTTCCCCTGTCGTCACACATTATTTCTATAGAATGTAAAAGATAAATGAGTCACACAAAATGGTTATATTTGCATATTCATAAAATTCTATTGCAATGCGAAAGATAGTGATCCTATTGACAGCCGCAATGCTGTGCGTCTCTTGCTCTGAACAGTTCAACGCCGCTTACCTCCTTTCCGGCGGCGCCAAAGTAGCCCAGGCCGCGACCCTGTCCGATGCCCAGATCCAATCCTACGTCAGCCAGTATGTACAGAAGTTGGACGCCGAGAACACTGTTCTGCCGGAGACCAGCCCATACGTCAAGAGGGTCAGGAAGATGACATCTGGAATCACCTCGGTGAACGGGACTCCACTCAATTTCAAAGTCTATAAGACGAACGAGATTAACGCCCTCGCCTGTGCGGACGGAAGCGTAAGAATCTATTCCGGACTTCTGGACGCGATGACTGACGACGAGGCCCTTGGAGTTGTCGGTCACGAGATCGGCCACGTCGCCCTCAAGCACTCCAAGATGCAGTTCAAGCAGGCTCTTCTTACATCGGCCCTCAGGGATGCCGTTGTGTCCACAGGAGGAACGGTCGCCGTCCTCACCGCATCTCAGCTTGGAGATCTCGGCGAAGCCTTGATGAGCGCAAGTTTCTCAAGAAAGCAGGAGACCGCCGCTGACGACTACGGTTATGACTTCCTGAAGAGCGCGGGTAAGAATCCTTGGGCTATGGCTATGGCTTTCGAGGAACTTCAGAGGCTTTCCAGCGGTGAGACGGCTTCCGGAACACAGGCCGCCTCAGGATCTTCGGTAGGTCAGTTGTTCTCAACCCACCCGGCCACGGCGGACAGAATCTCCAGGATGGCGGAAAGAGCCGTCAAGGACGGCTACAGGAGACCTTCCAAATAGTCAGCGTAAAGTCTTGTTCTCGGCCACGGTGAATCCCACGGAGATGGAATTCCCGGAATCATCGACGGCTGTGACGGTGTGTCTGCCGGGTGATGGTTTCAGCGTCATCTGATGGATCATCTGAGTCTGCCCGACATATTCACTGTCCAGGTGCCAGAATACATTGGCGCTTGGAGTCCTGTGCGCCAGATTGAAGGTTATGCCGGCGATTGACCCGTCCAGCTGGCGCGGAATGTAGATCACTGCCCCGCTTTCCGGGTAGATGAACTCCATCGGGGAACTGTCCGCCTTGCCTTTCGGAACCACGGGGGCATATTCAGGATGATGCTGCCTGTAATACCATTCCATCGATGGCGGCAGGATGAACGTCCGGACCCCGTCCACAACCTTATGGTATGGACACGGTTCGCTCCTTACCGATTTGCGCGGCAGCATCAGAGTGTCCGAATCCTCGCAATTCACCCCTTTCAGGCAACCGGACTCACGGCATACCTCAGCGACAATGTAGTCTCCATAGACCGGCTTCTTGAACCAACCATTCCTGGAATATTCACTGTCATATTCCTTGGCCGGAAGAAGGTTGAATATGTCGAACATCACCGGCCCGGCAGTGCGAGCACCCGTCAGGCCGGGAACTCCTTGCCCTTGGGCGTTGCCTGCCCAGACTCCGACGGCGTAGTCAGCTGTCACTCCGACCGCCCACGCGTCCCTGAACCCGAAACTGGTGCCTGTTTTCCACGCAACTTTCTTTACCGAGCCGATCAGGTGCCAGTCAATCTCATCTGGTCTGTTGACCTCTTTCAAAGCGTCGAATGTCCACCACAGGGCGCATTTGTCGTTCAGCGGGAAATTGTGCAGTCTGTCACCCTTGGATGTGTGCGTTGTGTCCGCGCTTTGGTACGATGCCGACAGTTTTGAATATGTCGATGTGATGTCTCCGAGTGTCCCTTCCGCTCCTCCGAGAATGAGCGAGAGGCCGTAGTGCGAGGCGCTTCCGTTCAATGTGGTCATCCCGCATTTTCTGAGAATATCCAGAAATTTCGGTACCCCGAATCTGCGCAGGAGGTGTACGGACGGCACATTGAGTGAGCGGGCGAGCGCCTCGTCGGCGGGAACCGCTCCATAGAACTGCCGGTTGAAATTCTGTGGAGAGAAACCGTTGATGTTTATCGGCACATCGGGCAGAAGAGTTCTCGGCAATATCTCGCCGTCCTGAAGCAGAGCACAGTACAGGAGAGGTTTCAGGATGCTGCCGGTGCTTCGTGGCGACCGGATTATGTCCACCTCGCTTCCTGGACGTTTATTGTCAGGGTTGGCATTCCCGATGTAAGCCAGTGTCTCGCCTGTGCGCACATCCTCCACGACGGCCGCGAGATCGTATATTCCTGTCTGGGAGAACTCGTTGTTCCATTGGTTGACTATTGCTTGCGCCTGCCTTTGCAGATGGATGTCGATTGTGGTGCGGATTCGTTTGCCGGGAGATGTCTTCCAGTAATATTCAGTCAAATGATGCGCTTCCTGCGGCAATGCCACCGGCTCACCGGGAAGCGGCTCGTCGCAGGCGAGGACAAAGTCTAATGAATCAATATGCCCGTGCTTGTAGAGCGAGCCCAGCAGCCGGTTGCGTTTTTCCAGCAGCCTTGTCCTGTTTTTGCCGGGATGGATCTCCGCCGGGGCGTTCGGGAGCACCGCCAGCGTGGCGGCCTCGCCCCAGGAAAGCTCATCGGGAGGTCTTCCGTAATATCGCCAGGAAGCGGCTTCCAGACCTACGACATTCCCGCCGAAAGGCGCGTGTGAGGCGTACAGGCTTAGGATTTCCCTTTTGCCGCATCTTAGTTCCAGACGTGTGGCGAGGATAGCCTCGATGATTTTCTGGCCGATGTTTCGTTTCCGCCTCCTGGACATCCTGATGACCTGCATCGTGATCGTGCTTCCCCCGCTGGTGATCTGCCCGGCTTTGATGTTGCCGGCTGCGGCACGCGCTATCGCGACCGGATTCACGCCTGGGTGGTATGCGAACCATCTGTCCTCGAACTCGATGAGGGCTGTCTTGAATTTCTCCGGGACGGTGTCCGGTGGCGGGAACCTCCATTGTCCGTCACTTGCGATCCGGGCTCCCAGAAGCTCCCCGTTCCTGTCTGTGACGACGGTGGAATAAGATGTGCCTTTGAATAAGTCTCTGGGCAGACAGAAAAAATATGCGGTCAAGAGGGCGATGACTGCACCTGCCACTATCCTTGACCGCAGTTTCTTTCCCATGGATTATTCAGTGACTTTCGCAGTACCCGATGCCGTGTTGGCGCTGATGTGAGGGGTGTACATCGCCTCGCATTTCACCGCAGGGAGTATGAACTCGCCTTGATAGGATGCGTGCATCTTGATCCTGAATGTCTTGCTGGCTCCCTTCGGAAGGTCGAAGAACCAGATGACACGGTCATCCCTGATGTCGCGGTAATTGTACGAGGCCTTTGAACTCTCGCCTCCGTAGAGCCTGTCGTTCATTATCTCCCAACCGGAAGGGATCATCTCGGTAAGGGCGAGATTGTCACAGTCCCTGACACCGCTCGTGTTGCCGACAGTGATGGTTACCGTGAAGTCCGTCCCCTGGGTTATGCTGTATGGATTCAGGCTCTTGCCAGCCAATGTGCTGTAGCTGACGTTCAGACTTAATCCGCTGGACTTGGCCTCCACCTTGTTCCCGAATTCCGGTATGACTGATGTTATCAACGTCGCATAGAGGCTTCCGTTCATCTTGTTCGTGATGTCTATGCTTCCGTTTTCGGTGTCCACCGCGGCATGGCCGATCGACTTGACGCTCTTTACCTCTGTCGTGTTGTCCCCTTGCTTTATTTCAGCCGAGACCGCATCGGACCCAACCTTCAAGGCAAGGCTCCTCATCGCGCAGGTCGCGAACGCTATTTCCTGTGTGGAGTACCATCCTCCGGCGATCGCGTCGGCGATTTCCTGGGCGACATCCATGGCTTCAGGCAAAGCGTCGTTGAGAACCAATGCCTCAAGGGCCACGGCCTTGTCCCTTACAGGAGATCCGAACGTCCTGTCGGCCTCCTGGTAATCGGAGAAGTTTGTTTTAAGTCCTGCGATGATGTCTCCGGCCACGGTCTTCTTGCCTGTGACAGCGTATGTGGACGCAAGCATCCAGGCGGCCTGACCGGAAAGGGTCTCGCTTTCCTTCAGCCTGTTCATGGCCCCGCTTTCCGCCTCCCCGTTAAGCGCCAGAGTGTAGAGCCTGTAAGCCTGCACAAGATCCCCGAGACCTTCATTGTCGGAATTACGGTAGTCCTGCACGTTCCGCTTTTGGAATCTTGACCAGCTGGCCAGCACACCCTTGCTGACGCTGAATCCGTTCTGTGAGGCTGAGATCATAAACTGACCGGCCATGGAGCTTACCCATCCGCTGGCGTCAGCGCTTCCAGGCCAATAGACGAATCCGCCGTTGCCAAGCTGACGTTGGTACAGCTGCTGAAGCAGTTCAGGAATCATCTTGTCGATTTGCTTCTGCCTGTCCTCCGGGAGCATATTCCTGATAGCAAGAAGGCTTATTCCCTTGGAAGAGATCTGCTCCGTGCAATTGTAGGTGCAATTGGTCAGGAATGAGAATATTCCTCCGCAGTCAACAGACGGGAATCCGGTGAGCTCCAGGGTCGCCCATTGGTTGTCATCGGCCTTGAAAGGCGAGAAACCGAAATGCTTGGTCGCGTCTTTGCCGATCATAGCCCTTGTCACGGAGATTACCGGCGGGTTAGGAGCGCGCACCCCAATGGAGATCGTTTCGCCGGCCTTGTGCCCGTTGCCATTCGCGGTGACAGTCACTGTGGCGGTTCCGGTTCCGGTGGCCTCAAGGTTGAACCTGACCATCTTGTCCCCAGGCTTGTCGAACTGGACAGACGCGTTGGCGTTCCCGGTTATCTTCAGTGGGCCGTCAACCTTGATGCTGACATCGGCGTTCCTGACCCCGTCCTCAAGAGCGAAGACATTTACAGGCATCACGACCTTCTCCCCGGTTCCGATGGCTCTCGGCAGGGTAGGGAGAACCATAAGCGGAGACCTTACCGGGACAGTCTTCTCGGCATTGCCGTACGCTCCGTCCCTTGCCGCCACAAGCATCACCCGCACACTTCCGACGTACATAGGAAGCTTGACCTTATGTGTGGCCGAACCGCTCTGCAGCGAGAACGGACCGATGTACTTGACAACGGCGTTGAACCGGTTGTCCTTCCTCGCGCCGACGATAAGGCTTTCGTCACCTCCGATGCTGAACATCGGCGAGAATCTTCCGCTGTAGGCTCCGATGACATCATCGTAGAGATCCCACGTGCTGACTCCGAGCGCTTCCCTGGCGTACATCGCGTTCCAAGGATCCGGAGTCTTGAATGACGTGAGGTCCAGAAGTCCCTCGTCCACAATGGCCAACGTGTAGGTCATCGGCTTGCCGTTCTTTTCCTTGACCTTGATCTTGAATTCCTCCTCAGGGCGGAGCACGTCAGGCATAGTGATGACCGGCTCAAGGTGCGAGTCCTTGTCGTTGACTATGACAGGGCGCACTCCGTAAAGACGGATCGGCAGATCGTTGTCCGCTCTTTCGTGCGGCTGGACAAGGGTGATGTGGATGTAGAAGTTAGGAGCCATCTCCGGGGTGACCTTGAATGAATATGCCACATCACCTTCATCCCCCGAGGTTTTCACCCATTCTCGCGCGATTACCTTCCTTGAGTTCTCAAGTGAGACCAGTGCCTGTCCTTTTGACGCGGCCGGAATATAAACGGTCACCTTCTCGCCGACCTCGTAGGATTCCTTGTCTGTGGAGAATGACAGCATTGTCAAAGCGTCGGGATCAGTCTTGGATGACCTTCCCCTGTAGGCCGGCCAGTCCACATAGATGACATCCCCGGCCGTGTGTCCGCTTACATTGTCGGTCACAAGCAACAGATATCGTCCCCATTCCGGATAGTCCACCCTGAACGGGATGAGGTTGTCTCCTTTGGATGATTTGATTACACCGGAGGATACTATGTTCGCTGACGGACTGTTGACGTAGGAGTCGAGACTTTCGCTGCGGCTTTCCCACCACCAGCTCCATTTCATCTTGTAGATTGTGTACTTAAGGTTATGGCCTGACACCCTCGCGCCGTTCTTGTCCACGACGGCGATGCTGACGCTATAGTCCTTGTCTGTCTCCAGATAACGCCCGTTCCCCTCTCTCGGAACTTTCACTCCGACGTATGATGAATATGGTGAATATGGCACCGACAGCGAATTGAAGCTTACATCCCCGCCTTGCTCCTCGACTGTGGTCACGATATCGGCCCGGAGCATTCCCGGAGCGTTCTCCGCTGACGGCATCGTAACGTTCAGTCTGGACTGGCCGTTGGAGTTCAGCCTTGTGTCGATGAGCTGATGCTCGCTTGCGCTGAAGTCCGACAACGGACTTGAGAAGTTATACCCCTCGAATCCCTTGAATGTGGACGGACCCTGGCGCAGTGTCATATTCACTTTCGCGGCCAGTCCGGCGGCAGGAGGGCCGGTCAGCCAGTCCGCAGATATGCAGACCGGGACATTCCGTCCTCCGTCAATGGTCTTGCCTTCAAGGTCAAGATTGATCTTCAGTCTGTTAGGTTTGATGCTCTCGATTCTGAAAGGCTTATGGAACGTGGCTCCGCCAATCTTGAAGTAGGCGTGCCATGTTCCCGTAGGATCCTCGTTCTTGGTAGGAACCGTGAAGGCGTAGAATCCATTCTTGGCGTTCGTGTTGATCTGCTTTGTGTAGAACTGTCCCTGAGGTGTGTACAGCTCCATCACGGCCGGATGGTTGTCAGGGATCCTGTTCTCTTTGTCTTCCAGGATCATCGTGACGTGCAAAGTGTCTCCCGGCCTCCAGACACCTCGCTCCCCATAGACGAAGGCTTTCAGACCCTTTTCCAGAACCTTGCCTCCTACATCGAACCTGCTGAGAGACTTCTGCTCACCCTCGGTGACTTTCAGGTAGCTGGTCGCTCCGCCCCTCTTGGCCACAACCACGAAAGGCTTTCCGGAAAGCTGCACCTCTGCCATTCCGTCAGTGCCGGTCTTGGCATAGCCGATTTCCTTGAGCTGGTAGCTATAGACGTAAAGCTCGGCGTTGAACACAGGAGCGGCCTCGATGATGTCGCTCACGCTGACCCAAAGCTTGTTCCCGCCGGCGTACTTCGCGATCACTCCCAGATTGGATGTCAGCAGGTTGATGGCCGGGAACCTGCCATCTTCCATATAGTACGTAGGCTTGAGAGGATTATCCCTGTCCTTCCAGTTGTATTTCTCCCAGTCATAGAAATCATCATAATAATAAGGTGAAGGGGTGTCCCATTCATCGTTGTCCTTGTCCGTGATGTCCTCGGCGGAGATGTTCACCATCTTGTCCGAAGGAGTGCCGCTCTTGAATGAGTCATTCTTGCCATAGACTGAATATTCCTGCTTGAAAGAGATTCTGATGCGGTAAATCGCACCTGGCTCCTGCCTGAACAGTCCGGAGAGATCCACCGAGTAGTCCTGCCATTTGTGCAGGTTCTTTGACGGATCGGAATCCAGACGCACGCGACGCTTATAGACAAGCCGTCCGCATCTGCGCAGGGAGTTGTCACCGGAAAAGTTGTTGTCCTGCAGGAACATCAGCACGTTGTCCTCGTAGATTTGAATGACCCTGATGTCCACCGCATTGAGATTCACCGCCTTGAACGGAAGGATCAGTTCCTTGGAATTCGGCAGAATGTTGCCTTTCACCGGAATCTCGACAGCCGGCCTTACCTCCGTCGAAGAGAATTTCTTTGAATAATCCTCTCCGAGTCTTGTCCCGTCGTGGCTGCTTACCGCACCGGAGATCTTGAGTGTCAGAGGCTGATCATCCGGATTCTCGTAGAAGACTTTTACGTGCGCGTTCTCTGTCTGAATGTAACTGCGTCCAACCCCTTCAAGTGTGAACAGGCCTGAGTTGTCGCTTACATCAGCCAAAGCCTCTGTGAAATAGATGTCGATGTACGGGTCGTCTGCTTCCACCCTCTCGGTGCTGAGTACCTTGAAATCGTTCATCGCCGGAATCCTGATCTCCAGCCTTGAGTCTGTCACGAATCCGGTATCTCCGGCTTTCAGGCTGATTTTCAACGTCCTGTCCTTCGTGTCCCTCGGTAGGCCGATGATCTCGAAATGATAGTTGAGCGGATCCGTTCCGGCTGTGACATTGGCCTCCGCGCCTTTTTCCGGGTAATCATATTCAAGCATCTTCCGAACCTTCTCAAGAGGAAGCGCTTCCGTAAGGGAGATTGTGCCTTCAATGCTGGCCCTGTCAGGAGAGGCCGCGGTGATCGTGATCTCGTTCAACGAGAGCACAGCCTCCTTTATGGCCACAAGGAAATTGAACGAGAATTTCTTGAATTTACGGTCGCCTACCTTCTGGATCTTGTCCAGCCGCAGTTTACCCGTATATGACTGCCCCGGTTTCAGGGCTCCGGTCTCGGGAATGAATTCTATCATGCTGCCGGACAACCATCTGGCCGTTCCTTTGACTGACGGTGTGAATGTCAGTACTCCATCTTTGAGATCAGTCCCGGCCATCGCCTCGGGAATGTCGGAGGCGAGTTCCACACGGATTGTGGATTTGTCGGAGACGACCCCGCCTGTATAAGCCTTGATGAATGTGGCGAACTCGATGCTTTGACCCTTGCTCTTGCCGAAGCGGCTGCAGGATGAGCTGGCCAGAATAAGTATTGCCATTGACAGAATGGCGATAACGCTTTTTGTCGAGATTCTAAAGTTCATATACCTTGTTATTAATCAGGTGTGTGTCCAGTTGTCCCTGTCGGAAGGCTGCGGCCTTCTCTCTATGGCTCGATAGTGTTCCACAACGGCTTCAAATTTAGGAATTCTTTTTCGTATATTCAACGCCCTGTCATTATTTGCGTCGGTTTATTTGCCGCTGTGTGACAATTTGTCAGCATTGTCGCGGTGGCACAGCCTTTGATTTTATCCCAGCGTCTCCGGAGTGAGCCGGAGCGCAGATTAAAAAACATTTAAAAACTTTATATCATGATCAAACCATTGGCAGACAGAGTCTTGGTTGAGCCTAAAGAGGCTGAGACAAAGACAGCTTCAGGTCTTTATATTCCTGACACAGCAAAGGAGAAACCTCAGGAGGGTAAGGTGATCGCCGCAGGTCCTGGCAAGAAGGATGAACCTATGGAGGTCAAGGTAGGTGACGAGGTCATCTATGGCAAGTACGCCGGTACAGAGGTTACCGTTGAGGGTAAGAAATATCTTATCGTGAAGCAGTCAGACATTCTGGCTATTCTGTAATTAACAATAGGAGGAATTTATTATGGCTAAAGAAATAAAATTTGATGTTGATGTCCGCTCGAAGATGAAGGAAGGAGCTGACGCTCTTGCGGACGCTGTTAAGGTCACACTTGGCCCTAAGGGTCGTAATGTTGTGATCGATAAGAAGTTCGGTGCGCCTCAGGTCACCAAGGACGGTGTGACTGTCGCCAAGGAGATTGAACTCGCTGACAGGTACGCCAATATGGGTGCCCAGATGGTAAAGGAAGTAGCTTCCAAGACCAATGAGCAGGCGGGTGACGGTACCACCACCGCTACCGTTCTCGCACAGGCCATCATCAATGTCGGTCTGAAGAACGTCACCGCGGGCGCCAACCCTATGGACCTCAAGAGAGGTATCGACAAGGCTGTCGCCGCTGTTGTCGCCGAGCTCAAGAAGAACAGCAAGAAGGTCGGCACAGACTATTCAAAGGTAGAGCAGGTCGGCACGATCTCCGCCAACAATGACGCTGCCATCGGCAAGCTCATCGCCGATGCCATGTCGAAGGTAAAAGGTGACGGCGTGATCACAGTCGAGGAGGCCAAAGGCACAGAGACCGAGGTCAAGGTTGTCGAGGGTATGCAGTTCGACAGAGGTTACATCTCTCCTTACTTTATGACCGACTCTGACAAGATGGAAGCCGTACTTGACAACGCTTCCGTTCTTATCACCGACAAGAAGGTCTCTTCGATGAAGGATCTTATGCCTATCCTTGAGCCTATCGCACGTGACGGCAGGGCACTGCTGATCATCGCCGAGGACGTTGACGGCGAGGCTTTGACAACCCTCGTTGTGAACAAGCTTCGTGGCACTCTGAAGGTAGCCGCTGTCAAGGCTCCTGGTTTTGGAGACCGTCGCAAGGAGATGCTTCAGGACATCGCCACCCTTACAGGCGCCATCGTAGTGTCCGAGGAAAGAGGATTCACTTTCGAGAACACGACTCCTGACATGCTTGGCAAGGCTGAGAAGATCACCATCACCAAGGACAACACCACGATCGTGGGTGGAGCCGGTGACAAGGACGCCATCGCCGACAGAGTCGCCCAGATCCGCAAGCAGATCGAGAACACCACATCTGACTACGACAAGGAGAAACTTCAGGAAAGACTTGGCAAACTGGCCGGTGGAGTCGCGGTGCTCTATGTCGGTGCAGGTTCCGAGATTGAGATGAAGGAGAAGAAGGACAGGGTTGAGGACGCTCTCAACGCCACCCGTGCCGCTGTAGAGGAAGGTTACCTTCCTGGTGGAGGTGTCTCCTACATCCGTGCCGCCGAGGCATTGAAGAATCTCAAGGGTGAGAATGATGACGAGACCACAGGTATCCACATCATCGCCCGCGCCATCGAGGAGCCTCTCCGCCAGATTGCCCAGAACGCTGGTGTTGACGGCAGCGTCATCATCCAGAAGATCCGCGAGAACAAGGGTGACTTCGGCTACAACGCCCGCACCGATGAATATGTCAATATGCTTGAGGCCGGTGTCATCGATCCTACCAAGGTCGCTCGTGTAGCCCTTGAGAACGCCGCTTCAGTCGCCGGAATGTTCCTTACCACCGAGTGCGGTATCGTTGACATTCCTGAGAAGGAGCCAGCCGCTCCTGCGATGCCTGCAGGCGGAATGATGTAATCGAAGCTTTACTTTAATTGAAAACGGGAACCATTATCGGGTGGCTCCCGTTTTTTTTGTGCTTACTTAGTAACATTCAAAAAATAACCTGCATCATCTTAAGGAATCTTTTCGGTCTAGATCTCTTTTCTCATCAGTCATGTGCCACCGGCACACTCCTTCTTCAAAAAAAAGATCTATCCTCGAAAATCTTCTCTTAATCTGAAGCAACTTATTTTTTT
>ERZ1023658.9-NODE-9-length-108632-cov-16.487258_pt1 | contig 108632 bp, 107 predicted proteins | sample MGYA00380339_ERZ1023658 | MGnify/ENA primary metagenome ERZ1023658 (study PRJEB33179, sample SAMN07448981) | human gut metagenome | biome: Human-gut; feature: Human associated habitat; material: Faeces | host: Homo sapiens | place: India: Bhopal | collected... | reverse complement strand
TAACTCTAATTACTGCTGATTATCGTGGCTATATTTATAATTTAAAAGGAGTAAGAGGAGTTAATATTATAAGAAATGATCAAAATTATATGTTCTTATTCTATGGAGATGATCTAACAACGGATGCTTATATTATTGATTTATTAAGTACATTAGAAATAAAGTAATTATTAAGTATTTCACCTTTCTTGAAATACTTTTTCTTTTTCTTCTAAAATGTGATACAATAAAGACCAAGAAAAGAAGTATTAATATTTATAAATATAAAACATGTAAACTATAAAAAAATATAAAGATATAATAAAAGAATTATTGACTAAACATTTTATAAATATTATCATTATAAAAGAGGTGGAACATGTACTACAATAGAAAAAAATACATTTTAAAAAATGTTATTATAATTACCTTTATCCTTTTAGTTGCAATCATCGCAACTCATAATATCTATTATAAATTCACAAAAGAAAGAGATGTTGACTATAGTTCAGAGTCTCTTGATATAGTTTTTCATGATGTTGCTGGAGCAAATGTTGATATAACTAAGCCAACTTTAGTAAATGATGCTATAGGATTATCATCTAAAGCCTACACTTTAACTATTAAAAATAATCTTACTGAACCAGTAAAATATCAATTAAAGCTAGTCGACAATACTGAAAGAATAATTTTAGATGATTGTGCTGAACTTCAAATACCAAAAGAAATAATAAGAGTATCTGTTAAAGAAGATTCTTCTAAAAATAATATTTATACCTTAAGTGAACTTATTGATAATGATCTTGATTTAGGTGAAATTGATGCCTTAGCCGAAAAAAACTATTCAATTAGAATTTGGGTAACTAACACTAGTGAAGCTAATATTTCTAAAAATCTTCACTATCATGGTATTATTCAAGTAATAGAAAACGAAACAGACCTAGCTGTTAGATAGGAGCAATATATGGATATAGATTTAAGTTTATTACATAGTAAAACAAAAGAAGAAATAGACATTACTAATACTTATACAATTCCTAAAGAGTATTATGAATCAACAATAGTAGAAAAGGCTGAAAATATTAAAGTAACTGGTAAAGTCTACATGAACTCATCAATAGATGATGCTGATGAAGAAGAAGACTACATCAAAGCCAAAATAGAAGGGAATATAATCCTAACAGACTCTATCTCTCTAGAACCAGTTTCTTATCCAATTTCTATCGATTTTGATGATGTTTTAGAACAAAATTGCAAAAAAGACGAAAATACACTTGATATATTTCAGTTTTTATGGGAAAATATTGTACTGGAGATCCCCTTACAATTTACTAAGGTTAAAGATCTCAGTAAATTTCATGGGGATGGATGGAAATTAGTTAGTGAAGATGAACTAACAACAAGAAATAATCCATTTTCTGATTTATTAAAAGATTTCGAAGAGGAGTGATAATATGATGAAGTTAGACATTCAAATGTTTGCTGTTCCATTCCGTAAAGTTTCAAAGACAAGAAAGAGAATGAGAAGAAGTCACAATGCAATGGAAATACCAGGCGTAAGCAAATGCCCAAGTTGTGGTGAAATGATAAAACCACACAGAGTATGTCCAAAATGTGGAAACTATAAAGGCAACAAAGTAGTAGAAGTAAAAGAAGCTGAGTAATCAGTTTTTTTTATTTTATTTTTCCCCAAAAAACGATATAATAAACATGGTGATAAAAATGCAAAGTACAATTCAATCAACAACTTTAATAATCTGTCCTAATGAGACAAAAATGAAACTTTTAAAAGAAGCATCTTCTAAAGACAAATTACTAAATATAAAATTCATGACTAAAGAAGAATATAAAAAAAATTATTATTTTTCCTATGATGAAAAAACATTAGCTTATCTAATGAAAAAATATAACTATAACATCGATGTCTGTAAAGTCTACTTAAATAACCTATACGTAATAGATGAGTCTAGGACTTATAAAAGTCCTAAACTAAATTTCTTGAAAGAACTAAAAAAAGAATTACTCCAAGAAAAACTTTTAATTATCAATAAAATTTACAAAGATTATTTAAAAGATAAACCTATCATTGTCAAAAACGAATATAACCTAGATAAATATGAAGAGGAAATGCTAAATTTAAAACCAATAACTTATAAAGATTTAAAATTAGAAACACCTGTTGTAGAATGTACAACTATAGAAGAAGAAGTAAATTATGTTTGTCTAAAAATACTAGACCTTCTAAAACAAAATGTTCCTCTAAATAAAATTTATCTAACCAATGTCCAACAAGAATATTTCTATATCCTAAAAAAAGTCTTTTCATACTACCATATCCCCATAAATATTAATTTTAAGTATTCAATCTATTCAACTAAAGTAGTAAAAGACTTTTTACAAACGGGTGAACTAGATTTAGAAAATACAAAGAAACTTCCTCTAAATAAAAAGATAATTAATATCTTATCATCTCTAACTAGTCTAGATGAAACATCTAAAGAATATAAAACTATTCTCCTAGATAAACTTCAAAATACTTATCAAAGTCCAACTATCTTAAAAGATGCTGTTTCTATAAAAGATTTGTATAAAGAAACTTTCACTGATGATGAGCATGTCTTTGTCTTAGGGTTTAACCAAGATGTCCTACCAAAAATGGAAAAAGATATCTCTTATATCAGTGATAAAGAAAAAGATGAAGTACCATTATATAAAACTTCTTACTTAAATAAACGCAATAAAGAAACTCTAACTTACATCTTATCTACTATTAAAAACTTATACTTATCTTATAAAATATCTACACCTTTCAGTAGTTATTATAAATCAAGTCTAATTACTGACTTATCCCTTCCGATTATTAAACCAGACTTAGATAACTATACTTCATCAAATCTCTATAACCATCTTCGTCTAGCAACAAAATTAGACTTATATCATTTATACGGGGAAAAAGATGAAGCCCTATCAAAACTATACACTCACTATCAAATACCTTATAAGACTTACTCAAATGACTTTACTGGCCTAAATAAAGATGAATATCTAACTAACTTACCATACCCTCTAAAACTATCTTATACCAGTCTTAATGCCTATAGTGAATGTAAGTTTAAATACTACATTAGACATGTCTTAAAACTAGAACCATATACCGATACTTTCCAAACTTATGTTGGATCTATGTATCATTACATCTTATCAATCTATAAGAAAACAAACTTTAACTTTGAAGAAGAATATCAAAAATACTTAGAAAAAAGAGAACTATCTCTAAAAGAAAAACTTTTACTAATCCGTATTAAAAAAGATCTTTTAAAACTAATAGATGTCCTAAATAAACAAGACTTAATAACTGGCTATAATGATGCTTACTATGAAAAGAAAATAGACATCGATCTAAAGAAAAAAGTCTCTGTAATCTTTACTGGAACTATTGATAAAATAATGTATTATCAAAATATAGAGGATACATACTTCTCAATAGTTGACTATAAAACTGGCACAATCGATACTCATATTGAACCTATGAAATATGGTCTTCATATGCAACTGCCGGTCTATCTTTACCTAATTCATTATTCTAAAACTATTAAAAACCCAATATTTACTGGAATCTATTATCAAAATATTCTTTTTAATTATCCAACCTGGGATAAAGATATTACTAAAGTTAAAGATGACCAATACATGTTAAATGGCTACTCAACTGAAGATATTTCTATTCTTAGTCGCTTTGATTCTACTTATGAAAAAAGTACTTATATAAAAAGTCTATCATACTCTGATGAGAAAGGTTTTAGTTATAACACCTCTAAAAAGATTCTAACTAATGATACCCTATATAACTTACTAAACTACACCAAAAACTATATATCAGATTCAACCGACAGTATCTTAGATGCTGACTTTAAAATAAATCCTAAAGTCTATTCTGGTATTAATGAATCTTGCAAGTTCTGTTCTTTCAATGACTTGTGCTACATGAAAGAAAAAGACTTAGTATATTTAGAAAAACAAACGGACTTATCATTCTTAGGAGGTGATGAATAATGGCTTGGACTCCTGAACAATTACAAGCAATAAATGAAGAAGGCAAAAATATTATTGTCTCTGCTGGAGCCGGTTCTGGAAAGACTGCAGTCCTAACCGAGAGAACTATTCGTAAATTAAAAACTGGTGTTCATATCAATGAATTACTAGTTCTAACATTTACTAATGCTGCCGCCGCTGAAATGAAAGATCGTATTAGAAGAGCCATTAATAAAACTCCTGGCCTAGAAGAAGAGGCTAATCTAATAGATGGTGCCTACATCACAACATTTGACTCTTTCTCTTTATCAGTCGTTAAAAAATATCATACTAAGTTAAATGTTAGTAATAATATCAAAATTACAGACGATGTTATCATCAATATTGAAAAAAATAGAATTCTAGACGATATCTTTGAAGAAAACTATTTATCTCCTAAAAAAAATTTTATTAATCTAATTAAAGACTTCTGTTTAAAAGATGATAAGGAATTAAAAGACTATATTTTAAATTCTTATAAAAAAATAGAATTAAAGTATGACCGTACCGAATATCTTTCTACTTACCTAGAAAACCATTATTCCAAAGAGAATATTCAAAAACTCATTGAAGAATACATCTCCGTAATTTCTTCTTATCAAAAAGATATTACAAACTTAATAACCGACTTAAATTCGTATTTTGATGGTAGCTACGTAACTAAAGTAAGTGATGCCTTAGAAAAGTTCTTATCTGCTGTAACTTATGATGAACTAAAAAATAGTCTTTTAGATGTAAAATTACCTGCTGTTCCAAGAAATTCTGATGAAGAAGGCAAGAATATTAAGGCAACAATTTCTTCTCTTATTTCCGATGTAAAAGACTTATTAATCTATGAATCAGAAGAAGAAATGCAAGAAGAAATCCTGTCAACTAAAGAGAATGCTTCTGTTATAATTTCTATTCTAAAAGAACTAGATAAACGTATCGAAAACTATAAAAGAGAAAATGAAATTTATAACTTTACAGATATTGCTCATCTAGCTATTAAAGTAGTTAAAGAAAATCCAGATATTAGAGAAGAATTATCTTCATCTTTTAACGAAATATTAGTCGATGAGTACCAAGATACTTCCGATACCCAAGAATTATTTATTTCTTTAATTTCTCATAATAATGTCTACATGGTAGGGGATATTAAACAATCAATCTATCGTTTTAGAAATGCCAATCCTTATATCTTTAAAGATAAATATGATACCTATCGTGATACTGATAAAGGTATTAAAATCGATCTAAATAAAAACTTCCGCTCCAGAAAAGAAGTTTTATCAAATATCAATCTCTTATTTGATTTATTCATGGATGATGAAATAGGTGGTGCAGCTTATCAAGAGTCACATCGTATGGTATTTGGTAATAATCTCTATATCGAAAAAGGCTCAACCAATCAAAACTATGACTTAGATGTTTTAACTTATGAATTAGAAAAAAATAGTCCTATTACCAAAGATGAACGTGAAATATTTATCATCGGTCAAGATATCAAAGAAAAAATCTCCTCAAACTATCAAATCTTTGACAAAGACACTTCAGTTCTAAGAACTATTAACTACTCAGATATTGTCATCTTACTAGATAAAAGTAAAAACTTTGATCTTTACAAAAAAATATTTGAATACTTACACATTCCACTATCTATAGAAAAAGATTCATCTCTTCGTAAAGATCAAGATATCTTAGTTATAAAAAGTCTTTTAAACTTTCTAAAGTGTCTAAAAGCATCATCTTTCGACCAAGAGTTTAAATATAGCTTTATTTCTTTAGCTAGAAGCTTCTTATTTAATTTAACTGATGAAGAAATTTACCATTACTATATTACTAATACTTATAAAGACAGTGTTATTTATCAAACTTGCCTAGAACTAGTAAAAAGTATTGATACTATGTCTGCTTCTGAATACTTGGACTATATCTTAACAGAACTTCATTATGAAGAAAAACTTCTAACTATTGGCAATATCTTATCTTATCGTACTAGGCTAGAATATATTTATAATCTAATAAATGACTATTCCTCATCCGGTAACACTATCTATGACTTTATTGAATACTTAGATGAAATCTATAACAATGATTATGACTTGAAATTCAAAGTAAATGAATCAAGCACCAATAGTTGTAAAATTATGACTATTCATAAATCTAAAGGCCTAGAATTTCCAATCTGTTACTTTGCAGGTTTTACTAGTAACTTTAATATTAGTGAATTAAAAGAAAAGATAATTTTTGATAATAAATATGGTCTAGTCTTACCTAAAGTAGATGAATACTATAAAGAAACAATTATAAAAACTCTTCTTAAAAGAAATACTAAAAAAGAAGAGATTTCTGAACGTATTAGACTTTTATATGTTGCCTTAACTAGAGCTAAAGAAAAGATGATTATTGTCATTCCAACTCAAGAAGAAACAAAAGAAGTTACTTCTATTGTGCCAGTCTACGAACGTAGCAAATATAATAGTTTCTTATCAATCTTAAAAAGTATTTATTCCGTTCTTTTACCATATGTAATCCTAAAAGAACCAAATTGTACAAAAGACTATTTAAAAACAACTAAACCGCAAGCTGAAAAAGAGCTTCTTCTTCCACAAGATGACTTAAAAATAGAGGAAATATCCATTGAAACCTCTAAAATAGAAGAAAGCCATTTTTCTAAGGAAACGCTTCATATCTTCACTAAAGAAGAAAATGAACTATTAGAATTTGGTACTAAGGTTCATGAACTTTTAGAAACTCTAGACTTTACTAAGAAATTATCTCTAGAATCAAAACACCTAGAACAAAAAATATCTGCCTTTATAAATTCTCCTCTTATACAAGAAAATATTAATTATCCAATGTATAAAGAATATGAGTTTATTTATGAAGAGGATAATACTTTAGCCCATGGTATAATTGATTTATTAATTGAGACCCCAACCAAGATGCTCATTATCGATTACAAATTAAAAAATATCGATGATACTAACTACGACAAACAATTAACTGGCTATCGTAAAGTAATTAAAGAAAAAACTAAAAAAGAAGTATCGTGTTACTTATATTCAATTTTAGAAGAAAGATTTAGAGAGGTAGAGGGAAAATAATAGGCCTAACAAACAACGCCAAAAAGAGAAGAAAAACTTCTCTTTTTTTAATTTTACCTTTAGTGAGAAAGTCTTGTTATCATTGACTTTTTATCAGTTTTATGATAAAATATGCGTACTAATTGAGGGGGAATGGTTATGGGAGAAATAAAGAAAGATACCGAAGAAAATGTTTATAATTTAACTGACGGTTTTTTTGAAAGCCTTCATGATAGTAAAACTTTAGAATATCGTGAAGGTCAACACACAATAGCATTAGATATCTTGGATGCTATAGAAGATCACTCTATTATTTTAGTAGAAGCCGGAACTGGTACTGGTAAATCATTTGGTTATTTAGTACCCTTGATTTATTCTAGTGCTCATGATGAGAAATTTAAAGGGTTCATAATTTCTACATCATCTATTGCTCTCCAAGACCAATTGAAAAAAGACATTAATATCTTATCAGAAATGTTAGGAGAGAAAATACCTGTTCAAATCGTAAAAGGACAAAGTAATTATCTATGTGAAAAACGCCTTGAGTATTTTGAAGCAAGAAAAGAAAACGAAAAGATGGCAGAAGTCATAAGAGAAAGATTAAAACATGGAAAAATAGAAAAACAAGATTTTGATGATATAAAGGGATTGCCTTGGAAAAAGATAAGTGTCGATGTTAAAAACTGTGAAAAGTGTTACCTTTCTGGAAGCTGTGGATATGCTTTAAAAAGAAAAAAGTGGTCTGAAGGTACAGCTATTATTTGTAACCATGACTATTTAATATCTGAATATTTAAAAAGAGATGAAGATAGAAAACGTTTATTATCTCCATCTATTATAGTTTTGGATGAGGCTCATACATTACCAGAAAAATTCTCTCTTGCTTATGAAAAAACATTAAGTAAAGTTAGTATTGAGTCAGCAATATGGAAAATCTATGAGCAGTTAGGAATGGCCGACTGTGAAGACAAGTTGGCTATCGGTGCCCTAAATGATTTATTCCATAAGATTAGATTAAATGCTAAAAAAGTATATAATGCTAATGCCAATAAAGAAGTTGAAAAATTTGATACTGAAACAACAGGTTTTAATTGTACCAAAGTAATATGGGAATATATTGATAAAGTTATCAAAGAACTAACTACACTCTATAATTATCAACAAAAGAAGACTAGTCATGATGGTAGAATAATACATAATTGGGCGACAGACACAATAGAGACCACTATAGAAGTATTAACAGACTTACAAAAAAATCCAGCTAACCGTCATAATGTATATTGGGCAAACTTCGTACACGGTACCAAAGAACATATCGAAATTAAATATCTTCCTAAAAACCTATCAACTATAATTGGTAAACAACTAGGTAGAGAAAAATGTGGTATTGCTCTTACTTCAGCAAGCCTTACAACACAAACAAATGACTATAGTTATTTTAAGAAAGATTTAGGTCTAGATAACATAACAGGAAAACCCATAATTGCTCAATTTACACAAAAATCACCATATAATTATGACGCTAATGCCCTTCTTTATATGGCTACTGATGTAATTTCACCAAAAAGTGCTGATCGAAAGTTATACCTAGACTCCCTAGCCAAAAAAATAGAAGAGTTAATGGATGTAACTGAAGGAAGAAGTCTAGTCTTATTTACTGCTAAAAAAGATATGCAAGAAGTTTATTCTAGATTAAGAGAAAAAGAAAAATCATATAAAATATTAGTTCAAGAAGATGGAAAGGATGTTAACCGTCTAAAAGAAGAATTTTCAAAAGATGAAACATCTTGTCTTCTAGCAACTGGAGCTTTCTGGGAAGGAATTGATGTAAAAGGTCCATCACTTGAAAATGTAATTATCGCTAAACTACCATTTCCAACAGTAGATCCGGTTATTCAAAACAAAGCATCTGTTTATAGTGATGGCTTTAGAGAAGTATATTTACCAGAAATGTTATTAAAATTAAAACAAGGAACTGGTAGACTAATAAGAAGTGAAACTGACAAAGGTATAGTTGCTATCCTAGATTCAAGAGCTAAAGACTATGTAGAAGAAATTACATCTTCATTACCATATAGTAATGTTACTGCTGAAATGGATGAAGTAAAAAGATTTGCTAGTACTAATTTAACTAAAGAAAAAACTTCTGTACAAGTAAAAGTTAAACAATAGAAAGAAGGTAAAGTATGGAAATAATAAAAGAAATACCCGAAGATATAACTACTGAAGAGTTAACAGAATTAATAGATGATAATATTAGAACAACAAGAAGAATGGCTAGTGAAACTAAAAAAGCTCAAACTGAAAAGATGCTTGAACCAATAACTATAACTTTAAAAGAACCATTTGAAATAGAAATGACAGAAGTACCACTAGATGATGATATTCATTTTGACGATGACGAATTTGAAGAAGCAATTAAGCACTTCTTTGGCAAAATAGATTTTCTTGACGATATTACTCTTGATAGTATCAAAGAAAAGTTACCTGACCCTCTAGACTATGACTACCAACCAATTCTTCTACGCCTAGCAGCAGAACTATTAAAACAAAATTCTGAAATCTGTCAAATAATCTCAGAAGAATCATTACAGCCAGAAGAAGTAACAGTTCTAGAAAAAGATTTAGAAAAGAACAAACAAAAAATGGCAATTCTTAGAACCTTATTATCTGAAAAAGAAGAAGAAAAGGAAGAAGAAACTGAACAAGTTCAAAATAAATTTATCTTTGTTCCCAATATATCTGGAAGTCCTTGTGTATTAAATGAAATAAAACACATTGACCCTGCTTATTATGAGAAATTTATTAGTCTATTTGACTCTATTAAAACCGGAAAGTTTAAAAACTTTGCTAGATTTACAGCTTATGACATCTTTGAAGTAAAAGATTTTAAAGTTCGTGTTTTATTTGCTAGACTTACTCCAGATACCTATGCCTTAATTTCAGCTTTTACTAAGAAAGTTACGACAAGTAAAGGTTATACTGAATTAGTAAACTTAAGAGCAGCTAATTACTTTAATTCAGTAGACTCACTAAAAGCTAATCTTGATAACGAAGAATTTATGAAAATACAATCTGACTATGAACAGGAACTATATAATATTTTAGGTGTGGCAAAAGATAAGCCAAAAGTTATGACGAAAAAAGGTGATAAAAATGACTAGGGAAGAGATACTACGTGAAGTTAATAGAAAACTACATATTTTAGAAACAACAATCGAGCAACCTGACGAAAAAATACTTTTCTTAAGAGATTATTTAGCAAACAACGCATTTAATCGCCTTGAACTTCTTATTAATGTCAATCAAGCTGATACGATGAAAGCTTACATGGCTGCAACAACTTCCCTTGATCTTTCTGAAATAAGTCCGATAATATCGGATTTTATTGCACTTTTCGACTCATCAGATATAGAAGACACTGATTTAATCGAATTATTAGGTGCTATAACAGATCAATTAATTGAAGATATGCAAGAATCTATAAAAAATAAAAATCAAGGAAATATTCTTGAAGCCCTAAAAAATAGATTAACTCCAGACTTTATCGCTGTAAGTAGTTTAGCTTTATCAAATATATCTCTAGAACATAAAAAAGAAGTTGTAGCTTTAACAAAATTTATGAAAAAATATATGCAATCAACTCTAACTGATGAAGAAATAGTGGCACTAAATTTAAAAGAGATATCTAATGAAAAAATAGATAATTTAGCAGATGCTTTTTCACTAGTTATAGTTGTAAAAACAGTACGTGATGGTTATTTTTATGCCAGAAGAACAATTCAAGAAGTACTTGAAGATGAATCAATGCGTGGAATAAAAAGTGAAACTCAACTAAAAAAGATATTAGATAGAGATTTATCAAAAACAATAGATTATGCCGCAATAAGAGAAACATTTAGTAAAATGGTCAATTATTACAATACGAAAGCTAAAGCAATAGAAAGTAGGGCTAGGCTAAGAAATAAAGCCATTCAAACTTATAGTGAATTTTTAACATATTTTACAAGTGCTGGCTTAGATGAGGCAATAACTGATTATAGAAGAACAGTTTCTAAAATTCCAGATGAAAAATTTAAACAAGAAATTTTAAAATACATCTATAAGTACAATCTTGATTATCAAATACCAACAGAAGAAATATATAATGAAACCCTAGAATTAGACTTAGATTCATATTATCCTATACTAGGATCTTACTCAATCCCAAGAACTGAAGAAACTGTTGCCAGATTAAGAACCAAATATACTCCAGCTGAAGTAAAAAATCTTCTTGGTCAACTAGGAGAAGTTGGTATCGAAGATGAAAATGTCTTATATCAAGTTCTATTAGTAAGTAATAAAGAAGCTATAGATACTTTATGTTGTCTTGCTAAAAAAGAAGTAATTTCACCTGAAGTATTAAAAAATTATCCAGCTATATTTAACTCAGATGACATTTGGTATAAAAATGCTCTTACTAATATAAATACAGTTATAACTGCTGGACTAAATCCTAGATATATGAGTTCTTCAAAGATAGCTTTATTTGCTCCACCTGAAGTAGTTAAAGAAAATATTCATAGTCTAAAAGAAAAAGAATTATTATCTAGAATTGGTAAAGATACCAATATTGATTTTATAGGTTCACTAGCAACTACTCAAGTTCTTTTCTTAGCAACTTCTTCTGGCTATAAAAAAGATATTGAAGAAGATATGGATTTATTAAACTTCGGAGCAACAAAGTGGAAAAGAGTTTATATAATGAAAGAGATTGATATGCCAGTAGCATCAAGTGAGTTAAGAACCTTCTTAGAAGCAAAGACTTTCTTTATTCCAAATTATAAACTAGAAGAGTATATTTTTGATAATGAAGAAAATAAAAAATCAGTTCAATTTACTAAGAAAATAATCCCTAGTACCGAAAAAGTAGAGGCTACAACTATTGACACAGCTAAGTAAGCATGTTATAATCTAACTGTTTGACGCCTCATGCTCAAACCGCATTGAAAAGGTTTTAAACAATTTATTGTACCTTGAGAGCGAGTCTTAAGTTATTAATAAAGGAGGTATATGAATGAACGCTGTAATTAAAGTTGGTGGAAAGCAACATTACGTACAAGAAAATTCAGAAATTTACGTAGAAAAGCTAGACGCTGAAGTTGGTGACACAGTAAAATTTGATCAAGTATTAATGCTTGACAATAAAATAGGTAGTCCTTATCTTACTAATGTTACTGTTGAAGGTGAAGTAATCAAAAACGGTAAACAAAAGAAAATTAGAGTTTTCAAGTATAAGAGTAAAGACAGATCTAACCGTAAGACTCAAGGACATAGACAACCTTATACTAAAGTAAAAATTACTAAAATTAATGGATAATCATGATTAAAGTAAGAGTTACTAAAGAAAATGATTTAGTTCTAGGAGTTAAGTTATTAGGACACGCTATGTATGCAAATAGAGGCAAAGATATTGTCTGTAGTGCAGTAAGCAGTATAGTAACAACAACTATAAATGGAATTTTGTCATTAAATGAGGAAGGTCTAAGTTACGAAGTTACGAAGGATGGTTTAACAATCAGTAATATTTCATCTGATTTGACTATTCAAAAACTAATTAACAATATGATCAGTCTTTTAGAAGAGTTGGAAGAAAGTTATCCAGCTAACGTAGAAGTAAAATAAGGAGGAGAATTATGAGATTTTTAAAATTAGATATTCAATTATTTGCTCATCATAAAGGGCAAGGATCAACATCTAATGGTCGTGATTCTGCAGGACGTAGATTAGGAGCTAAAGCAGCTGATGGAGAATTCATCACAGCTGGTAGTATTATATATCGTCAACGTGGAACTAAAATATTCCCAGGAACTAATGTTCGTCGTGGAAGCGATGATACTTTATTCTCTACAATTGATGGAATCGTTAAGTTTGAACGTTTAGGAAGAGATAAGAAACAAGCTTCAGTATATCCTAAAGAAGCATAATAAAGAGCCAGATGGCTCTTTTTTTAATATAATTGTAGAATTTTATATCAATATTTGCTATACTATAACTGCTTAAAAAGGGAGGCAATAATTATGTTTGTAGATGAAGTTGAAATAAGAGTAGAAGCTGGTAATGGTGGAGATGGCTGTACCGCTTTTCGTCGTGAAAAATTTGTTGAAATGGGAGGACCATTTGGTGGTAATGGGGGTCATGGTGCTGATATAGTATTTAAAGTTGATCAAGGACTACATACTTTGCTAGACCTACGTTATCAAAAAATCTTAAAAGGTAAAAAAGGTGAGAATGGTCGTGGTAAAAATCAAAATGGTAAAGGAGCAGAACCATTAATAGTAAAAGTACCACAAGGAACAGTAGTAACAGATCTAGAAACTGGCTTAATTATTGCGGATTTATCCAAAAAAGATCAAGAAGAAATAATTGCTAAAGGTGGACGTGGTGGTAGAGGAAACACTGCTTTTAAAACTCAAACCAATACTGCCCCAGATTATTCTGAAAACGGGGAAGAAGGGGAAAGAAAAAACTTAAAAGTAGAAGTAAAACTACTTGCCGATGTTGGCTTAGTAGGACTACCTAGTGTAGGAAAAAGCACTATTATTTCTGTAATATCAAAGTCAAAACCTAAAATAGCAGCCTATCATTTTACCACACTATCACCAAACTTAGGTGTAACAAAAGCAACAGATGGTAGAAGCTTCGTAGTGGCTGACTTACCGGGTTTAATAGAAGGTGCATCCAAAGGAGAAGGGCTAGGAGATAAATTCTTACGTCATATTGAAAGAACGAAAGTAATAGCCCATGTTATTGATATGTCCGGCAGTGAGATGCGTGATCCTTATGAAGACTACTTATTAATAAATAAAGAACTAGAAGAATTTAATCCAAAGTTATTATCAAAACCACAAATAATTATTGCTAATAAAATGGACTTACCAAAAGCTAAAGAGAACTTAGAGGAGTTCAAGAAAAAAGTAAAAGATGAAATATTTGAAATAAGTGCTGCTACTAACTCTGGTCTTCAAAAAGTAGTAGATAGACTAGCAGATTTACTAGATGAAATTCCAAACAATCCATTATATGAAGATAATCAAATAGAAAGTCATATCTTATACAAGTTTAAGAAAGAAGAACCATATACTATAACAAGAGATTCTGATGGTACTTGGGTAATATCTGGTAAAGAAATAGAACGAATATTTAAGATGACTAAATTTAATAGTGAAGAAGCAATATATCGCTTTGCTAAAAAATTACGTCGCCTAGGAATTGATGCTAAACTAGAAAGTCTAGGAGCAGAAGTAGGCGATCAAGTACGTATTCTAGATTTCTACTTTGATTATAAAGATTAACAAATAAGTGGAGGATAATATGTTGACGATAAGTACTTTTAACATTCAAAATAAAGAAAGTAAAACTAAAGCAATAGATATATTAAAATATATAGAAGAAAATAAAATAGATATAATTAACTTACAAGAATTATATCCAAGTTGTGAAAAAGAACTACGGAAAATACTGAAAAACTATACAATAACAGGAAAATATCGTTACTTATATTTTCCTAAAATAAATGAGTCAAATCCAATCATAACAAATAAAGATATTATCTATACAAAAACTTATCGTCTTCCTCATCTTCCATCACTATTAAATAGAATTATTACAAAAACCGTAATAAGTATTGATAACAAACAAATAACCATCTTAAATACTCATCTAGATTACAAATATCAACTAGCTAAGAAAAGACAATTACAAGTAATCTTAAAATTAGTAAAAAAAGAAACTAATCCTGTTATCTTAACAGGTGATTTTAATCTAAAAAACAATAAAGAACTATTCAATAATTTTGTAAAGGAATTAGAGAAAATAAATATTCAACATATAGAAATAGATGAAAAAACACTAAAAACATCTAAGTACAAAAGGGCAATTGATCACATATTTTTATCAAAAGATTTTAAACTAATAGACAAAAAAGTAATTAAAAATATTGAAACTAGTGATCACTATCCCGTACTTATAAAAGTAATACTAAAAAAATAATAGAAAGGACGAGGTTAAGTGCTAAAGAAAGAAGTTACAAAACAAACCTTAAAACCAATGATAGAAAAATATCTTTGTGAGCATCAAGAATACTATACAGAGGCTGAAAAAAAATATATCATGGATAATTTTTCGTCTGGAATTTTTACCGACTTCTCTGATGCACTACTACGTCAAATATATGATGAGTTAAATTTAATAGATGATGAGCACAATATATATTTAGGTTTTACCAGCCTGATAGAAAGAGTCCATGGACTTGATAAAAACATATTAGAAGTAGGTGGCGGTAAAATACCTTGCCTTGGTAAAAGCATAGCTCTAAGGCAAAAAAGTGGAACAATTACCGTTTATGATCCATCATTAATAACTACTGATACCTCACATAAAAACTTAATTCTCAAGAAAAAAAACTTTACTACTCAACTAATAATTCCTAAACCGGATTTAATAATAGGCTTTACTCCAACAACCGCAACGGATCAAATACTAGAATATGCTTTCGCTACTAATACTGATTTTATGATTGCTTTATCAGATGTGTTTGATGAGATTGACTATTATCAAGAAGATGATATCTGGACTCATTGGCAACAAGAAAAAATTTATGAAGCTAGAGCAAAAGTTACTGAAAACAATATGGGTAAATTACTAGTTGATACACTAGAAAAGTATGATAATCCATATCCAATTATATATAACAGTCGCAAACATTGACTTTTCTTGACATTTGTAAAGTAAAAAGTAATTGCCTAGGGCGTATTTTATGATATAATCAAATTAGATTAAAATTGCGAAAGTGAGAATGTAATATGTACGACGAGAATTATTTAATTCAAAATGGTGTAGACGTAACAAAGAGTCTAGAACTATTTGGTGATATTAATACTTATAATGAAATAGTTGGAGAATTTTTAGTAAGTGCCAAAGAAAAACAGGCTAAACTCCAAAAGTATAAAGATGAAAAGGATATGGCTAATTACACAATTTATGTCCATTCCTTAAAAAGTGATGCAAAATATTTTGGCTTCACAAAATTAGCAACAATGGCTGAAGAACAAGAACAAAAAAGTAAAGAAGGGGATGTCTTCTTTATCTATGAAAATTTTCAAGCTCTAATTGATGAGATTCAGAGAATGATGTTGGTTGTAAAAAAATACTTATATCCAGAAACACAAACACCTCAAACATCACAAACTGCAACTCAAGTTGTGTCAATGCCAGATTCGCAAACTGTAGCATCAGCACCAGTAGAAAATTTACCAGAGCCATATACTCAAAAAACAATTTTAGTTGCTGATGACTCTAATATAATTCGTAATTTCGTAAAGAGAATCTTTAGTGAGAAATATAATGTAGGCGTAGCTCAAGATGGAGAAGAAGCCTTAAAAATAATTAAAGCTAACCAAAATAATGAAGAGATAGTAGCAGTACTATTAGATTTAAACATGCCAAGAGTAGATGGCTTTGCTGTCCTAGACTTTATGAATAATAATCAACTGTTCAGTAAAATGCCAGTATCAATCATTTCTGGAGATTCATCAAAAGATACTATTGCTAAGGCTTTTGGTTATCAAATAGTAGATATGTTAGCTAAACCATTTACTGAAATGGATATAAAACACGTCGTAGAAAAAACAATTTACTTTAAAAATATTGATTAAATTAAAAGAGTAATTACAAAATTACTCTTTTTCTTTTACAACAAATTCATCTCCAACTTTAAAACTATTACTAGCACCAACTGGAGTTAGGTATATATAAGAAACTTTTCTCTTAGGAAAGAGAATCTTATCAGGCCTAAATTTCTTATATATATAAACAATTTTATTATCTTTATCAGTTTCTATAATATCAACATTTTGACAAAACCAATATGTTGTTAAACCTTTTCGCCTCATCATATAAATATCTTCAATTGGCTCTAGATAAAATTTTAAACTTTTAAGTTTTAACCAGAAAGTATTTAAATATATAACATCATATTTTTTCTTTTCAATTTTAATATACATATAATCACCAGTTCCTATTAAAATTATAACATAATACGTAAAAGTTATTAAATAATAATATAAAATCTTTTCCAATTATTAAAAATGTGATATTATAAAAAAGGAAATGAGGAGGTATAAGTTATGAGTGGACATTCAAAATGGGCAACAATTCATCGCAAAAAAGGATTATTAGATGCTGCCAGAGGAAAAGTTTTTCAAAAATTAGCTAAAGAAATTATGGTAGCAGCAAAGTCGGGCAGTCCTGATCCAAACCAAAACTCATCATTAAGATTGGCTGTTGATAAAGCAAAAGCACAAAATATGCCAAAAGAAAATATTCAAAAAGCTATTGAAAAGGCAACTGGTGGAACTGATGGAGCAAACTATGAAAGTGTTCGTTATGAAGGATATGGACATGGTGGAGTAGCTTTCATGGTAGATTGCTTAACAGATAATCGTAATAGAACTGCATCTCAAGTACGCAGTGCTTTCACAAAAGCTGGAGGAAACCTTGGAACAGATGGTTCTGTAAGTTATATGTTCGAACGTCGTGGTTCAATTGTAATACCCGCAGATTATGATGAAGATATAATGATGATGACAGCATTAGATGCCGGAGCTTTAGATTTTGATAAAATAGAAAATACCTATGTTATCACTACTGATACAACTAATTTTACTCCTGTAAAAGAAGCCTTAGAAAATGTAGGGGTTAAAGAATTCTTAGAATGTGAATTAACATACATTCCAAATATGGAAGTAGAATTAGATGAAGAAGGACAAGAAAAAGTCATGAAATTAGTAGATACACTAGAGGACTTAGATGATGTTCAAGATGTTTATTACAACCTAAAAGGAGAATAATAAATAAAAATATATAGGAAAGAGCACACCTTAAGTGAACTTGTATTAGTTCATAGTTGCTCTTTTTTCTTTTCTAAAAATGTTATATAATAAGTAAGGAGTGATTTTATGTATGACTATATAATAGGAACAGTTACAAGTTTAAAAAACAACGCTATCGTTTTAGATAATAACGGTATAGGCTATTTAATTTATGTATCTAATCCTTATGCCTTTGAAGAACAAAAAGAATATAAAGTTTATGTCTATCAACAAATAAAAGAAGATGAAAATAATCTTTTTGGTTTTAAAAACTTGGCAGAAAAAGAACTGTTTTTAAAACTAATTAGTGTTAAAGGACTTGGCTGTAAAATGGCTATGCCAATCTTAGCCGTTGGTAATGTAGAAGGTATAATGGATGCTATAGAAAGAGAAAATATTTTATACTTAAAGAAATTCCCTAAAATTGGTGAAAAACTAGCAAGACAAATGATTTTAGATTTAAAAGGAAAACTAGCTTTTATTGGTGTCGGCATATCAGATGATGAATTAACAGCTAGTGAAGAACTAAAAGAAGTATTACTAGGTTTAGGGTACAAAGACAAAGAAATTAAAAGTGTTCTTACTAAAGTAAACAAAGATTTACCAATTGAAGAACAAGTAAAAGAGGCTTTAAGATTACTCTTAAGATAAGGAGGATTCTATGAAAACTGAAAATGTTATAAAAAACTATTCTCTAGAAGATGATCAAATAATTGATAATACAATTAGACCAGAAACAATAAGTGAATATATTGGTCAAAGTGAAGTAAAAGAAAATATCAAAGTATTTGTTGAGGCTGCTAAAATCCGTAACGAAGCCCTAGATCATGTTTTACTATATGGTCCTCCCGGATTAGGTAAAACAACCCTAGCTTTTATTATTGCTCATGAACTAGGTACTCATATAAAAACAGCATCTGGTCCAAGTATTGAAAAAACTGGTGACTTAGCTGCTATTCTTTCTTCTCTAGAACCAGGAGATGTTTTGTTTATTGATGAAATTCATCGCATGCCAAGGTATATAGAAGAAGTCCTATATCCAGCTATGGAAGATTTTTCACTAGACATTATTGTCGGAAGTGAAGGAAATACAAGAAACATTAAAATAGATTTACCACCATTTACTCTTGTTGGAGCAACGACTAGAGCCGGAGACTTATCTGCACCACTTAGAGATCGTTTTGGTATAATTTCTAAGCTTCAATTTTATACAACTGATGAATTATGCGAAATAGTAAAAAGAACTTCACGGGTTTTAAATATGAAAATAGAAGATAATGCTGCTTATGAATTAGCAAGACGTAGTAGAGGAACACCAAGAATTGCTAATAGATTATTTAAAAGAGTAAGAGATTTTGCACTAGTTAAAGGAAATGGTAAAATTGATCTTGCTATCACCAAAGAAGCTCTAACTAGACTTCATATTGATGAATTGGGACTAGATAAAACAGACCATGACTTACTTCTAGCAATCATTAATAAGTTTAATGGTGGCCCAGTAGGAATTGAAGCACTAAGTAGTTCAATAGGTGAAGAAGTAACAACAATTGAAGACGTTTATGAACCCTATCTACTACAAACCGGCTTATTAAAAAGAACAACAAGAGGTAGAATGGTAACTGATAAAGCCTATGAAGCTCTAGGAATAGAAAAGAAAAATTAACAGGAGGATAAAATGAAAGTAGAAGATTTTGATTATTACTTACCTGAAAAATTAATAGCTCAAACACCACTAGAAAAAAGGGATGCTTCTAGACTAATGGTATTAGACAAGAAAACAGGAAGAATTGAGCATAAACATTTTTATGATATTATAAATTATTTAGAAGAGGGAGATACCCTAGTATTAAATGATACTAAAGTTTTACCCGCTAGATTAATTGGTGAAAAAGAAGAAACTAAAGCAGTAATAGAAATATTACTATTAAAAAACATCGCCGGAGATGACTGGGAATGTCTAGTAAAGCCAGCAAGACGTATAAAAGTAGGAACAGTAGTAACATTTGGAATGGGAAAATTAAAAGCAAAATGTATAAAAGAAGAACCAGAAGGAATTAGACATTTTACTTTAATTTATAATGGTATTTTAATGGAAATACTAGAACAGCTAGGTACTATGCCTCTGCCACCATATATTCATGAAAAACTAAAAGATCAATCAAGATATCAAACAGTATACGCTAAAGAAATAGGAAGTGCTGCTGCACCTACAGCAGGTCTTCATTTTACAAAAAAACTACTAGGGCAATTGAAGGAAAAAGGTATAAATATTGCCTACATTACTCTTCATGTTGGACTAGGTACTTTTAGACCAGTAAGTGTTGATAAAGTAGAGGAACATGAAATGCATTCTGAGTACTATCAAATGTCAAAAGAAACAGCAGAACTTTTAAATAAAACAAAAGAAAACAATAAAAGAATCGTTGCTGTTGGGACAACAAGTACAAGAACACTAGAAACTATTATGACGAAATATAATGAATTTAGAGAGTGTTCTGGTTGGACCAATATCTTTATTTATCCTGGATACAAGTTTAAAGCAATAGATGCCTTAATAACTAACTTTCATCTACCTAAATCAACTTTAGTAATGTTAGTGTCAGCTTTAGCAGGTAGAGAAAACATCTTAAGTGCTTATAAAATAGCAGTTCAAGAAGAATATCGTTTCTTTTCCTTTGGTGATGCCATGTTAATTAAATAGAGGCTAGTTAAAAAGTTAAATGTAACTTATATAAAAATATCCTTGTAAAAATAACAAAAAAATGTTATAATATGGGCGTTTAACGGAAGAAAGAGGAGGAAAAAAAATGAAGTTAATTCCAGAACAAATTGAAGGAATCAAAAAACAAATAGCAGAAAAAATAAATGTGGTAAGTGATGTTGATTATTTAGAAGAGTCAAGAGAAGAATTTAAAAAGAATGTAAGCGAGTGTGGAGTAAGAGATGAAGTTTCTGAAAGACATATATTTAAAGCTCATGCCGATATTGCAAGATTAAGAATCGCTCTAGAGGATGCTGAAATAGTAGATGAACCAACTGGTAGTATTATTGAAATCGGTAGTAATTTTACAGTTGAATTTTCAACAGGAACAAAAAGAACTTTCACTTTGGTAGAAACAACAGAAGGACTAGAAAGAACATCAGATTATACAACAAAAGCAAGTCCATTTGGTCAAGCTATAATTGGAAAAACTGAAGGAGATGTATTCTCATACACAATTGGAACTTCACCATTTAATAAGCGTCAAATTACTGGTTGCATTGAAAAAATAAACACAAAAGAAAATACTAATAGCAAACAAAAAACTATTACAAAAAAATAAGGAGCAATCCTTTTTTTATTGTTTTTTTTTTAAAACCCCCTTATAATTATAAAGACAAAAGGAGATGCCTATATGAAAATAAAATATACATTATTACATAAAGATGAAAATTCAAATGCTAGATATGGAAAACTTCAAACTAATTATGGAACTTTTGAAACACCTATGTTTATGCCTGTTGGAACAAGAGCAACCGTAAAGTCGTTGTCACCTGAAGAATTAAAAGCTGCTCATTCCGGAATAATTTTATCTAATACCTATCATTTATGGTTACGTCCTGGTGAAGATATAATAGATAAAGCTGGTGGCCTACATAAATTCATGAATTATGATGGACCAATTCTTACAGATTCAGGTGGCTTTCAAGTCTTTTCACTAGTAAAAAACAAAGAAAAAGACATTACCGAAGAAGGAGTAACATTCAAAAGTCATATTGACGGTTCCAAACTATTTTTAACACCGGAAAAATCAATTCAAATTCAAAATAAACTAGATAGTGATATCGCTATGAGTTTTGATGAATGTCCTCCGTATCCATCAACTTATGAATATATGAAGAAATCAGTTGAACGCACACTAAGATGGGCTGCTCGTGGTAAAAAGGTTCACACTAACGAAAATCAATCATTATTTGGTATAGTTCAAGGCGGAGAATTTGAAGACTTGCGTGAATATAGTTGCAAAGAAACTGTTAAAATGGATTTTGATGGCTATAGTATTGGAGGTACTTCAGTAGGTGAAGATAAAGACACAATGTATAAAATGATCGATTATGGTATAAAGTATCTACCAGAAGATAAAGTCCGCTATCTAATGGGGGTAGGAGATCCGATTGACATAATTGAAGGTACTATTAGAGGAATAGATATCTTTGATTGTGTCTTGCCAACAAGAATAGCAAGGCATGGACAAGCATTTACTAGAGAAGGAAAAATAAACTTTAACAACGCTAAGTATAAAGAAGACTTTACTCCAGTAGAAGAAGGTTGTGACTGCTACACTTGTCAAAATTATACTAAAGCCTATATCCGTCACTTAATAACAACAGATGAAATGTTAGGCGGAAGATTATTATCAATTCATAATATAAGATTCTTAATAAAACTAACAGAGGAACTAAGAGAAGCTATTAAAGAAAATAGAATTCTAGAATATCGCGAAGAGTTTATTTCTAAATATCAAAAAAAGAATAAGTAAAAAGTAAAAATCACAAGATTATTTCTTGTGATTTTTATATATAAAAGATTGGCTTATTCAAATTAGTTTGTACTCCACCGTTTACATTACTTTCTTGTTTAACAGTACGCATTTCACCAACATCATTGCTTGGTTTACTTATCTCATCAGCTATTTTAAACATAGTTCTTGCATTTCTAAATATTGGTTTGACTTGGTAAACAATAGGTATTGCTTGATTAATAACACCGAGAGTTTTTTGGGTACCGTCTAAAAACGAAGAAAAATTAAAACCTTTAGCAAAATTACTAAACCTACTAAATAGGCCAACTTTAGGATAAGGATAGTTGTACATAGTCCACCTCTTCATCAATAATATATGTCAAAAGAAATAAAAAGTTAAATAATTTATTTTCAAAAATAAAATACTATGCTACAATAATCTATAGAATAAGAATAGGAAAGAAGAAAGGTTTTCTGGTGATATTAGATGGGTTTATTTGGAAATAAAAAGAAAAAGGAAACAACAATTTCTACTGTAGGAACTCCTACTGAACAAAAAGCACCAATAGTTACTAATGGACAAACTGCACCAACACCACAACAACAGGTAGAAAAAACTGTTGCTCAACCAGTCGTAAAGCAGCCATTACCACAACAGCAAGCGCCAGGACAAGTAATTCAACAAACACCAGTCCAACAACAAGTTCAAACACCAGCTCCAGTATCTGTAGCAAGTCCAACACCAATATCAATTGGGGCTAATCAAACACAAGTGCCTGTTTCAAATAATACAATAACAAATCAACCAATCAGTGCATCACTACAAACACCTGAACAAAAATCAACTACTCAAGACTCATCCCCACAGCAACATTCAACATCAAAAACAGTTCAAACGAGTAGTTTAAGTAAAAAGAAAGTATCAAGTGACGAAGATGTAAAAAGAAAAAATAAATTAAATGGTTATAGTTATGTTGTCATAAATACCATGAATAAAAAAGAAAAGGGTTATTTTGATGCCGAATCAGAAGATGATGTAAGAGCCTTTCTCGAAGGCCAAGATTATCAAGTCCTAGAGATAAAGCCAAAATCAGCAATGGATATTGATATTTCTGGTCCACCAAAACTAAACCCTGAAGAGTTATCTTTTGCTTTAACTCAATTATCAACATACATAAAATCTGGAATTCCTCTAGTTGATTCAATGCGTATCTTAGCTAAACAAGGCAAAAAGGCAACCCATAAAAAAATCTATGGTCAAGTAGTTTATGAATTATTAAAAGGTGAAAGCTTCTCCGTAGCCTTAGCTCGTCAAGGAAAAGTGTTCCCACCATTATTAATAAACATGGTAAAAACAGCTGAAATGACAGGTGATTTACCTTCCATACTAGATGATATGGCAGAGTACTATACATCAATGAATCAGACTAAAAAACAAATGAAAAGTGCCATGACATACCCAATCGTAGTTTTAACAATAGCATTAGGCGTATTAGTATTCATGTTAGTTTACTTAGTTCCGCAATTTGCTTCAATGTTTGAATCTCAAGATGCCAAACTTCCTGCTATCACCTTAATAGTCTTAGGCGTCAGTGATTTTATTCAAACTAATTGGATGTTCTTAATTGGTGGAGTAGTAGCAATAATATTTATATTTAGATATTTATTTAAACATGTTCAGTCCTTTAAAAAGGCAGTTCAAATATTCTTAATGCATATACCGGTAGTTAGTAAAATAATTATTTATAATGAAATAGCAAACTTTACAAAGACCTTTGCTTCGTTAATAAATCATGGTGTATTTATTACAGATAGTATGGAAATATTACAAAAAATAACTGATAATGAAGTATTTAAAGATATAATTAATAAAACACTAGAAAACCTGTCAAGAGGTGAACCAGTATCGGCGGCTTTCCGTGGAGAATGGGCAATACCTGTAGTTGCTTATGAAATGATTGTTACAGGTGAAAATACTGGTCAATTAGGTCTTATGATGGAAAAAGTATCAGCACATTTCCAATCAATGCATAAATCGATTATCGATCAAATGAAAAGTTTGATGGAACCATTAATGATTGTATTCTTAGCTGGAATTGTTGGTGTCATATTACTTTCAATTGTTACACCAATGTTCAGTATTTACTCACAAATCGAATAATAATAAGGAGGATAATTATATGGAAATACTATACTTAATTATCTTTTTTATTTTAGGAAGTTTCGTTGGTACCATATCTACTATTTTAGGACTTCGTCTTCCTAAACAAGAAAAAATATTTGGTAATAAACCCCACTGTGATAATTGCAGTCACGAACTAAAAAGAACTGAAACTATTCCCTTAATATCTTACATTACCCATCGCGGTAGATGTAAATATTGTCATACTAAAATAGATATTTTATATCCTTACATGGAGTTTTTCTCAGGACTATTATTTTCTGTTTGTTACTACAGCTTTGGCTTTAGTTATGAAATGTTAACTGGTCTAGGAATAATTACAATGCTAATGATTATTGTTGTAAGCGATCTTACATATCTAATAATTCCCGATGAAGTTTTAATCTTCTTTAGTATCTATTTTATAATAATTGAATTCCTAAAAGCAGGTTTAAAAGGAACCATAACCCATATTGCTACCGGACTATTACTATTTACTATAATGTATTCCGTAATGCTAATAGGAAACAAAGTTCTAAAAAAAGAAAGTCTTGGTGGCGGAGATATTAAAATGATGTTTTTATTCGGTTTAGTTCTTGATCCATTGCTTGGAACCTTAACAATCTTTTTAGGTAGTTTATTTGCCTTACCAATGTCCTTATATTTAATGAAAAAAAATAATGAAAAAGTAATTCCTTTTGGACCATTTCTTCTCTTAGCCTTTGCTTTTATTTATTTTACTAAACTAACAACTCCAACAATTATGTCTTGGCTAGGTTTTTAAGAAAGTTAAACTTTCTTTTTTTCTTTTATTAGTGTACTATATATATGGGTGATAACTATGCAAAACATAACAATTTTACCAGCTGATACTTATACAGTTGTAAATAAAACTGTTCTTAACGAAAGTGATCGCAAACTAATAAGCATGTTATACCAACCAATAATAGGACATACAGCAGTTTCTCTATATTTAACTTTAATAGATGACTTAGATAAATTAGAAGTAATGAGTGATGATTTAACACACCATCATTTAATGAGTACAATGCAATTAAAATTAGAAGATATTGTCATTGCCCGTGAAAAATTAGAAGCAACCGGTCTTTTAAAAAGTTATTTTAAAAAAGGCAGTATCAATCAGTACGTATATTTGATTTATTCACCAATATCTGCCCATGAGTTTTTTACGCATCCTATTCTCAATGTCGTTCTTTATAACAATTTAGGAAAAAAAGAATATGAAAGACTTCTAAATTATTATAAAATTCCTCGAGTTAACTTAAAAGAATATGAAGACATAACTAGTAGTTTTGATACTGTTTTTACCTCAGTAAAAGGCAATATTTTGGAAATAGAGTCTGATACTACAAAAAGAGACACTAATAATATTCAAATAAATAAAGGAATAGATTTTAACTTATTAATATCTAGTATTCCCTCAAATATTATTAATGATAAAACATTCTCTAAAGATGTAAAAGAATTAATAAATGCCCTAAGTTTTGCTTATAATCTTAATACTCTAGATATAAAAGGTTTAGTAAGTGATGCTATTAACGAAAAAGGCCTAATAGATAAAAACAGACTACGCAAAAGTTGTCGTGATTATTATCAATTTGAAACAGCAGGTAGCTTACCAACATTAATCTATAATAAACAACCGGATTATTTAAAAAAACCAGAAGGTGATACTTCTAAAAGAGCTAAATTGATTTATACATTTGAAAATATTAGTCCGTATCAATTACTAAAAGCCAAGTATAAAGGTGCAGAACCAACAGAAAGAGATAAAAAACTAATTGAAAGTCTCTTAGTTGATCAGAAACTAAATTATGGTGTTGTAAATGTTTTAATATCATACGTTTTAAAAACAAATAATCAACAATTGAAAAAAAGCTATGTTGAAACGATTGCTGGTCAATGGAAAAGACTAAATATTGAAACAGTCGAAGAGGCCATGGATATTTCAGAAAAAGAACATAAGAAAATAAAAAGACTTCTAGAAAAAGAAAAACCCAAAGAACAAGTTAAGAAAGAGCATAAAGAAAAGCCCAATCTTCCTGTTTGGTTTGATAAAGAGCTTGATAAAACAGAAGCCACAGAAGAGGATGTCAAAGAGATGGATGAAATATTGGCTGGACTTGTTTAGAAAAAAGTGCTATAATACATAGTCTATTTGGTGTAAAAAAATGTCAAAAACATCGATACTTCTAATAAACATTTTATCTTACTAAAGGTCTTATGTTATTATTAAGAAGTAAAAGAGTGAATAGAATAGTAAGAGGTACAAAAATGAAAAAATATCAAAATAAAGAATTTCAAAGAATAATTAGTCCAATTACAAATGATGAGAGGTTTCAAAAACTAAAGGACATAAAACATCACGGTATAACTAGATATGAACATTCTCTAAGAGTTGCCTACTATTCGTATAAAGTGACAAAATTATTACACTTAGATTATAAAGAAACAACTGAAGCTGCTTTACTACATGATTTTTTCATGGAAGAAGTAGAAGACAAGAACTTTATTTCTAGATTACGAAAACATCCAAATTATGCTATAAAGAATGCAGAAGAAATTTGTAATTTAAATGACAAACAGAAAGATATAATAAAGACTCATATGTTTCCAATTACCTTTACACCTCCAAAATATATGGAAAGTTGGATTGTAGATATAGTAGATGATGTATCAGCAATAGCCGAACAAAGTAAAGTAATTAACCAACATGTTAAAGTAGTTGGAACATTTTTATTAATATTAATGTTTCATCGTTAAAAAAGATATAAAGGGATTAGTTCCCTTTTTACATATAGAAAGAAGGAATAAATATGCAAAAGACATATATTTTTGGTCACAAAAAACCAGACTCAGATTCAGTAATGTCAGCTATAGGTCTGTCATATTTGAAAAATCTTTTAGGTGAAAATACTGAACCTAGAATATTAGGAGATATAAATAAAGAAACAGCTTACGCCCTAAAGTATTTTCATCTACCAATACCAGAGTATTTAAACGATGTAAAATTACAACTAAAAGATATAGATTATCATAAAAACTTTTATATAAAGGAAACAGATTCTATTTACACAGGATATCAAAAAATGTTAGAAAAGAGTTTAACTGGTATTCCTATAACAGACTCTAAAGGATATTTTACAGGATTAATAACTATTAAGGACTTATCTCATGTAATTATTAATGAAAATACTGATGATTTATATACTTCCTATGATAATATTCTTCATGTTTTAAAAGGCGAAAAACTATTACAATTTGACGATGAAATAGTTGGTCGTATTTTAGTAGCTGCATATCGTAGCACAACAATCCTAGAAAATGTAAAATTAGAAAGAGACATGGTTTTAATAGTGGGAGATCGCCACAGTGTAATTGAGTATGCTGTAAATTCTGGAGTAAAATTAATAATTTTATCAGGAGATGCTGAAATAAAAGAAAAACATATAGAAATAGCTCGTAAAAATAAAGTTAATATTATAAGAACTCCATACCCAACATATCATATAACTAGATTAGTATCTTTAACAAACTACATTAAAACAATGATTAGATGTTACAATCCAGCAAAATTTGAAATTACTGAGTTTGTTGACAATGTAGTAGAAACAAATAATAAACTAAAACATACTAACTATCCAATTGTAGATAGACGTAATAAATGTCTTGGCTTGCTAAAGATAACTGACTTAGCTGAAAAACATCCTAAGAAAGTAATATTGGTAGATCACAATGAAAAATTACAAAGTGTTGAAGGCCTAGATGAAGCTGAAATAATAGAAATATTTGATCACCATAATTTAGGAAGTATTACAACAACTTCTCCAATTAACTTTAGAAATATGGCTGTAGGTTCAACTTGTACAATTGTATACCTAATGTATAAAGAAAGAAATATAACGCCACCTAAAGAAATAGCTGGAGCACTTCTATCTGGTATTCTATCAGATACTCTAATTTTAAAGAGTCCAACAGCAACACCAAAAGATGTAGAAGCTGTAGAATATTTATCAAAAATAGCAGAAGTAGATTACAAAGTTTATGGAATGGACTTATTAAAAGCTGGTACTTCTTTAGAAGGAATGACAAAAGAAGATGTTCTATATAATGACTTTAAAATTTATACAGTAGATGATAAGAAGTTTGCAATAGGGCAATTCTTTACTATGAATTTTGAAGAAATAGAAAAAGATATGACTGAATACATTCACGTACTAGATGAAGTAGCTGAAGCTAATAATTATAATTTAGTTGCTCTATATGTAACAGATATAATTAAAAAAGGTAGTTATGTAATTTTTAATACTCGTGGTAGTGGTACTATGGCCCTAGCTTATAGTAAAGACTCTCTTGCTGAAGGAAGCTTTATTCCAGGTTGTGTATCACGTAAGAAACACGTAGTACCAATAATAATGCCAATATTTGAAAATTAGGAGATGAATAAATGGATTTTTTATCAATTATTATATTAGGTTTTATCCAAGGAATAGCTGAGTTCTTACCAATTTCATCATCAGCACACTTAATAATATTCAGGGATTTGTTCGGTATTGGTAGAGGTATGGATGCTCATCTTGCCTTAACCTTCGATTTAGCCCTTCATTTTGGAACATTATTAGCCATAGGAATATTTTTCTTCAAAGATTTTATAACAATGATTTCTAAGGGGGTTACAAAAGGTATAAAAGATGATCAGGGGAAAATGCTATGGTACTTAGTTGTTGCAACTATACCTGCCGCTATAGTCGGAGTATTATTTGAAGATGTAATAGAAAATGCCATCAGAAAAAATTACGTTATAATTGCTCTTGCTCTGGCTATTATGGGTGTCATAATTTATTGTGCCGATAAGTATAGTAAATCTAATAATAGTTTGAAAAAAATGTCTATGAAAGATGCCATAATTATTGGTTGTAGTCAAGTATTAGCCTTAATACCAGGCTTTTCCAGATCTGGAACAACGATAGCCGCCGGAAGAGTCCTAGGTATAAATAGAGAAGACGCCGCTAAGTTTTCTTTCTATCTAAGTGCTCCCGTAGTATGTGGAGCCTTAGTATTACAACTTCTAAAGAAAGCAACTTGGACAGTTATCACTGCTAATCTAACAACCTTTATTCTAGGTGTTCTAATATCATTTATAGTAGGTCTCTTATGTATAAAATACTTATTAAAATACCTACATAAACACAACTTTAAAATATTTATGATCTATCGTATCATTTTAGCAATAATAGTATTAATAATGATTGGAGTAAAGTAATATGGATAAAGCAAAATTAGGCTTATTAGCAACCCTTCTTTTAGGAATATTTATCTTACTCGGAGCACTTCTAGCTCTCTTAGTAAAGAAAAAAGATAAGGTGGCTGACTTCTCAATAGGACTAGCTCTAGGTGTAATTGGTATGTTAATTGTAACTGATTTATTACCAGAAATAGTAGAAAATTTAAAACTAAACCATATCTATATATTTATAGTATGTACAGTTGTTGGCTATTTCTTATTAAAACTTCTAGATCATTTCATACCTGATCATGAAGAAGAAAAAATGGATAAAAAAGAACGCAAAGAAAATTTAATACATATCGGTATTATTACTTCTCTTGCCTTAGTATTACATAACATTATCGAAGGAAGTGCTGTTTATTCAACATTCCTAACAGATAATAATCTAGGAGTAGCAGTAGCCTTAGGAGTAGGTTTTCACAATATTCCTCTAGGTATGGTAATAGCCGCAACTTTCTATCAAAGTAATGAAAATATTTGGAAGACATTAAGTATCATCGGCCTAGTATCACTATCAACATTCTTAGGTGGACTTCTAATGTTCTTCTTAAATTTAAATTCAATAAGTCCACTTCTTTTAGGAACACTATTATCTCTAACTCTAGGTATGTTGTTATTTATTGCGATAAGTGAATTACTACCTAGAATGAAAAAATCAACTGATAAAAAAGTAAGTTATATTGGTTTAATTATTGGTATAGTATTATTATTACTATCGCAATTAATTTAAGGAGAACTTATGGAATATAATTATTATAATTTGTTTTTATTGTTTTTTATCTACTCATTCTTAGGTTACATTGTAGAATCAACATCAGTAAGTATGATTAAAAAGAAAGTAGTCTGGAACAGAGGTTTCTTAGTAGGACCATACATTCCAATATTTGGAACGGGTGCCATGATTATGGTATTAACCTTACAAAAGTATAAAGATGACGTAGTTGCTTTATTTATTATGAGTATGGTAGTTTGTCTAACTGTTGAATATTTATGTAGTTTAATTGCTGAAAAATTATTTAATCTTCGTTGGTGGAACTATTCTGATAAATTATTTAATATTAATGGACGTATTTGTCTACAAAATGGTATTTTATTTGGTCTAGCTGGAGTGTTAGTAGTTAAATATGTAAATACTTGGTTAGAAAACTTAATACTATTACTACCAAACTCTTTAATGATAATTCTAAGTATAATTCTTACAGTAATATTTGTATCAGATATAATTTTATCAACTCATACTGTCATAAAATTCAATAGTAGTTTTAAAAGATATAGTGCTGATAATACTCAAGAAGTAAAAAAGAAAATCTTAGAAGAACTACAACGCAACTTCTTACTAAATCGTTTAGTAAAAGCATTCCCTAATGCTAAAGATAAAAGAGATCATTATAAACAACTTAGAAATGAATACTTTAAACGTATGAAGGAATTACGTGAATTAAAAAAAAGAAAAAAATAAAGAATAAGAAACAAAAATATAATATTAATTAATAAGAAAAGTCATTTTAGATTTTTCTTTTTTTTATTTTCTAGTTTTGTTATACTTATACTAGAAGTTATAAAAAACAACATGTAACTCATTAGATTACATAACAATTGACATTTCTTATAAAAAATGGTATAATATGCGGCAATTAGAAGGAAATATATTTGAAAAGGGGAGAAAATCTATATGCAAATCAAAAATTTAAAATTCAAACAAGCTATTCATCCATATCTACTAAAAGTACTAACATCAAAAGTAACTGGTGAACTAGAAGTCAAAGGAGAGTTTCCAACCAACGAGACATGCTTAATTGTTGCTAATCACTTATGTATTGAAGATATACCGACGTTAGCACAAGCAGTACAAGAACATTTCTATTTGTTAGTAAGTGATGAAGATAAAAATACATTAGATGGTGTAGGACTAGCACTAAATGGTGTAAGATGGGTACACAGAACAGATAAAAAAAGTAGACAAGAAGCAGCAAAGGAAATACCAGAATATTTAAAACAAGGTATTAATTTTGCAATGTATCCAGAGGCTACATGGAACTTGTCACCAAACCAATTAATTTTACCTTTAAATTACGGTTGTATAAGAACTGCTTTACAAGCTAATACACCAATAGTACCAGTAGTAACATTCTTTAATGGAGAAGGAAGACATACAATAATTGGTGAAAAATTTTATCCAACACCTGATTTAAAAGAATCAATCTCAGAGCTACGAGATAGAATGGCTACTATGGTATATGAAGAGATTGAACATGATTTAGAAATTAATAGAGATAAGGATAATGTACATTCAATGATGATTGATGGCAAGGAATACTTATATGAAAAAAGAGATGAGATAGAGCCGGAATATTGGAAACAACATATTGATGAATTATATGAACAATATGGAAGGGCAAAAAAAGATAAAAATGGCGTAAGAGAATTTGAGTCACAATTTATATTCACACCAAAGACAGATGAATATGCGTTTTTTCAAGATTTCAATAGTACAATAAGATATGACGAAAATGGCAAACCTTTCATAAAAAGAATATCATCAGAAAGAAATGGATATACAGGAACAAATGTAGATGCAGTTGATTTTCAAGAATTCTTTGGCTTTGGATATAATGAAACATTCTTAACTAAAGAAAAACCAAAAACATTAAAAAAAGAAGCAAAAAAAGGAAATAATTAAGTTTCTTTTTTTATTTTATCATGATATAATCAATTTAACATAGAAGTGAGGTGTATTGGAAATGAATTTAATATTACCTAGTTATTCATTTGTTATTTTAACTATAATTATGACCGTTTTTTACTGTAAGAAACGTATCAAAAGTGATGAAACAACACTATATTCCTGTTTATTAACAATAAGTTTACTAAATGTTGTATTTAATATAATTGGTATATACATGGGATATAATAACGGAAATATACACTTTTTAATGTTTTTAAATCACCTCGACTTACCACTATATTTTTGGTGGGCATCTATCTTATTAACTTACCTTCTATACAATATAATAACGGATAAGAAGATATATATAAAAACAAAAAAATACATTTTTATTCTGAATTGTATATTTACATTAGTAACAATATTTTTACCATTTGAAGTTGTCATAAATAAAGATGCTGGATACGCTATAGGAATGTGTGTTAATTTTGTGTACTTTATTTCGGGAATGTACTTACTATGTAGTATAATATCATCAGTAATTTTAGTAAAAAATGAAAAAATAAAACAGGCAATTCCATTATTTGCCATTCTAGTATTTGGTGTACTGGTAGCATTAATTCAAAAGGTAAATCCAGCTATTATTGGTGTGCCAACCATGATAGTTTTAATAGAGTTAATAATGTACTTTACCATTGAAAACCCTGACGTAAAAATGATGAATGAACTAAACATAGCAAAAGAACAAGCAGAAAAAGCTAACCGTGCTAAAAGTGATTTCTTATCTAGTATGTCTCATGAAATTAGAACTCCATTAAATGCTATTGTTGGTCTGTCAGAAGATATGGTCGAAAGAGGTACAGCACCTGATGATATGAAAGAAGATTTAAACGATGTTCTAGAAGCTTCAAAAACGCTACTTGAAATAGTAGGTAATATTATGGATATAAATAAGATTGAAAGTGACAAATTAAAAATAGTTGAAACTACTTACAACTATCGTAAAGAAGCCGAACTTTTAGCAAAAATAAATTCAACTCGTATCGGTGAAAAACAAATAGAATTTAAAACAAATATTGCTGAAGATATTCCAGAATATCTATATGGTGATAGAGTACATATAAAACAAATAATTAATAACCTGCTTTCTAATGCTTTGAAATATACTAATGAAGGAGTAGTAGAGTTCACTACTAAATGTATTAATGAAAATGATTCCTGTCTTTTAATAATAAGTGTAAAAGACACTGGACGTGGTATTAAAACCGAAGATATTTCCAAACTATTTAATAAATTTGAACGTCTAGATATTGAAAAAAGTTCTACAACAGAAGGTACTGGCTTAGGCCTTGCTATTACGAAAAAACTTGTTGAAATGATGGGTGGTAAAATAAATGTTCAAAGTAGTTATGGAAAAGGTTCAATATTTATTGTTCAAATTCCTCAAAAGATAGATAATTCTCCACAACAAGAAGAAGTGTTATTAAAGCAACATGCTGCCGAACCATTACCAGATTATAGTGATAAAAAAGTTTTAATCGTAGATGATAACAAATTAAATATCAAAGTAGCAAAACGTTCATTAGAACCATTTAAGATACAAATTGATGCTTGTGAAAATGGTCAAGAGTGTATTAATAAAATAAACTTAGGCAATAAATACGATTTAATACTAATGGATATTATGATGCCTATAATGTCTGGAGAAACAGCCTTGAAAGAATTAAAGAAAAATCCATTATTTAAAACTCCAGTCATAGCTCTAACAGCTGATGCTATAGCAGGTAGTGAAGAAAAATACATTGAAAAAGGTTTTACAGATTACATTCCAAAGCCTTTCAGTAAAGAACAAATAAGAGTAAAGCTAGAAAAAATTCTAAAAGAAGTTCCAGAAGACACTGAATCAGCGGAAACACCAGAATACAATCCAAACGTAGATAGATTTGCTGGAGTAGAGGCAGTTATTATTGGCAATGATGAGTAAAAATAACCATGAAAGGAATGATTTAATCATTCTTTTTCTATTGGAAAGGTAAAAAATATGAATAATTATATTAATAATAAGCTAGATAGTTTAGAGAAAACTAAATTTAGAGGTTCATTTCATTTAAATAATAATATGAAAGAATATGCTAGAGAAAAAGGATATTTAAAGATTAAAAGAGATGCCTATGATCTTGTAACCAAAAGACTAAAAGTCTTAAAAACAAATGATGGAAAACAAACTCCTATGCGTGCTAATTCTCATCCCGTATTTATTGCTCAACATGCAACTGGTACTTGTTGTCGTGGATGCTTAGAAAAAATTCACAATATCCCAAAGACAAAAGAATTAACTGAACAAGAAATAAACTACATAGTAGAAGTTATAATGACTTGGATAACCAGAGAAGTAAACCGAACTAAAAAATAAAATTATCGTTGTATTTTTATTTTCTATGTTATACTTTTAATAGGAGGTTATGTTTAATGAAGATAAAAGAAAATATAAATGAAAACATATTTAGAGGATATGACATTAGAGGTATATATCCAACTGAATTAGATGAAGATACTGTCTATACTGTTGGACTAGGTTTTGGTAGTTATATTCAAACAATAGGTAAAACTACTTGTGTAATTGGTCATGATAACCGTTTATCAGGTGAAAGTCTATATAATGCCTTAATTAAAGGTATAACAGAAACTGGTGTTAATATAATTTCGCTAGGCCTATGTACAACTCCAATGTATTATTATGCTTGTATAAAACTAGGTATCCCATCAGGAGTAATGGTTACAGCATCTCACAATCCTAAAGATGATAATGGTCTAAAATTTGCTTTCGATGAATCAGGAAATTGTAAAGGTCAAGAAATCCAAGACTTCTTAGCTTATATCAAAGCGGGTAACTTTAAAACAGGAAACGGTACTGTAACTGATTATAGTATAAGAGAAGAATATTTAGAACTTTTTAGAACCAATCTACACTTTGGTAATAGAAAATTAAAAGTAGTAATTGATCCAGGTAATGGAACAACAAGTATTATTGCTAAAGAGCTATATGAAATGTTTCCAATGGAACTACATGTAATCAATGGTGAAAGTGATGGAACATTCCCAAATCACCACCCAGATCCATGTGTTGAAGATAATCTTACTCAATTAAAAGAAAAAGTAAAAGAGCTACAAGCAGATGTTGGTCTAGGCTTTGATGGTGATGGCGATAGACTAGGTGTAGTCTCAGAAAAAGGAACGTTTATACCAACAGATCAATACATGATTATAATTGTAAGAGATATTATAAATAAAGTTGCTAAGAAGAAGTTCTTATACGATGTAAAATGTTCAAAATCTCTAAGTGATGAGATTGAACGTCTTGGTGGCGAAGGACTATGTTATCGTACTGGTAACTCATACACAAAAGCCAAAGTAAGAGATGATGACTTACCATTTGGAGGAGAACTATCTGGACACGTTTACTTTAGAGATAGATGGCCAGGCTTTGATTCAGGCTTATATGCGGGCCTTCGTTTATTAGAAATCTTATCTCATACTGATAAAACTGTAACTGAACTATTAGCAGGCATAAATAATTATTATTCAACAGAGGAATTAAAATTCAAAAGTAGTGATGATAAAAAGTTTGCTATCATTGATAAGATGGCAGAGTATGCAAAGAGTAAAAATTATAAATTCCTAGATATTGACGGAGTAAAAGTTTTATTTGATGATGGTTGGGCTCTAGTTAGAGCATCTAATACTGGGCCTAATATAACTGCAAGATTTGAAGCTAAGACAGAAGAAAGACTTGAAGAATTACAGCAAGAGTTTACTAACTTAATAAAAGAATATAATAAGTAAAAGGTAAACTATGGAAACAGAAATTAGATATTATTTTTCAAAAAATAGTAAAGATAAAATTTTAGATAAACTAAATACATTTAAAGAATTAAATTACAAAGGCACATTTTATGAAAAGACAGATCAATATAATCATCCAATGCAAGAGTTTGATTTTTACGATAAAAAAATAGATGGAAGATTTAGAGTAAGAAAAACTACCTCTTCTAAAATTTCAAAATGTATGATTACTTGGAAAAGAAGATTACCAAGTACAGAACAAGACTTAATTCATACTGAAGAAGAAGTAGAAATAAGTATTAAACCAGAAGAGTATGATAATTTAATCTTTCTCTTAAAAAACGTATTACACCTAAATTTAGTAGAAAGCTATGAACGTTATAGAAGTGTGTACTCAAATGATGAAGTAGAAGTTGTAATTGATGACTATCCATTCGGTATAGCTTTAGAAATAGAAGATAAAACTCATACAGATAAAGCTAAAGAAATAATCAACTACTGGTTAGAAAAACTAAATCTAAATATAAAAGATGCTTATCAACTATCTTGGGATGATAAATATAGTGAACTATGTAAGAGTCAAGGAAAAGAAGTTTATAACATAGTAACATTTGATAAAGATATGCCTAGTGTTACAAATGAATTTTAAAGAGAATTTTTCTCTTTTTTTCTTGCGTATAATCAAAGAAAGTGATAAAGTATAAAAGCACTCACAATAATAAAGTATAATAACTTAATAAAAAAACAGGAAGGAAAGAATATAAGTATGAAAGAATTAGATGTAGTTTATCACATTTCTAATGAAAAGTGTCAAAGTGGATACATTAGCACTATAGTTTCATCGCCTGAAGGGTTAGTATACCCAGATGAAATACTTGGTTTTATGCCAGATATGATTACAATTAAACAAAAAGTTAAATTCATTAATGCTGAAGGAAAAGAAGAGTATGAAACTAAAAAGATTGTATTAATGGTTGGTAAAGAAGAAAATGCTAGTCAAATATTAAATTCTAAAACTGAATATTTAGTTGGAAAAGAATATCTTGAAAATTCTGTACCTTTACTAGCAACTAAAACATCACTACCACATCTATCTGATGTAGACACATATATTTTCTTAAGAAGATGTACTGGTACTCCTAGTAAAATGATTGTCTATGAAAATAAAGAAATGACTGGAAAGTACATTTTTCCAAAAACTTCAACAACTAAAGCTTTTGAAAATACTGATGAATTAAAGACAGGATTCCATACCTTTGTAAGTAATTATTTTGCTAATCAAAATAAAAAGGGAGAAAATCCAAAAATATATGTAAGAAAAAAAATGTAGTAGTATCCACTAAAAAATAAATAGAATATTCCCATCTGGAATATTTTTTCTTTTGAAAAACTCTTGCCTAATTTCAAAACTTATGATATATTGAAACAGACGTTTAGCGAGAAAATACTATATTTAAATTATAACTACATGGAATAAATGTAGTATTTTGGTTTTTAAAGAATAAATTAAGGAGGTATATATGGCAATTAGTGAACAAGAGTTTAAAACAGAACAAAAAATTTTAAAGAAAGTTCAAAAACTACTAGGTGACACACTATCATCATTAGGAAAAGATGTTTATGATGACGAGGAAAACTTAAAAGAGTTCAAAAAGATGATGTGGGAAAACTCAACCAGTTTCGACGAAGCTGAAATGCAACAAGTAATGGCCGCAACATCTCATGAAGCAGAACGTGCTCTACAAAAGCAAGACTATTTTAAAAAGTTATGTCAAATAAAAAATAAACCATACTTTGCATCTATAATTTTTAAAGATGATGAAGGTAAAATTCATAACATTTACATCTCACTAACTTATTTAAAAGATGATAACTTAAATAATATTTTATATGATTGGCGTAGCCCTGTCTGTAGTCTTTTCTATGACTATGAAACTGGACCATGTTCCTACAAAGCACCAGGTGGAGTTTTTGAAGGAGAACTAAAACGTAAAAGACAATACAAAATAGAAAATAACAAACTAGTAGGTGTCTTTGATAACTCTCTAAATATTGATGATGAAGTATTACAAGAAGTCTTAGCAACCGAATCCAGTGATAAGATGAAAAATGTTGTTAATACAATTCAACAAGAACAAAATAAAGTAATAAGAAATCTAGAAGATAATAATTTAATAGTTCAAGGAATTGCTGGTTCAGGTAAAACAACAGTTGCTCTTCACAGAATAGCATTTTTACTATACCGTTTAAAAAACTTAACTAGTAACAACATCTTAATATTCTCTCCAAACAATGTCTTTACTGAATATATCTCAGATGTCTTACCATCTCTTGGTGAAAGTAATACCTTACAAACTACTTTTAACGACTACTTATCATACTTTATAACCGAATATAAAGATGTCGAAACTTTTTCAGACTTTGTTTCAAGATATTATACTTATAGTGAAAAAGATCCAGAACTAGTAAGATATAAACAAAGTGATGAAATAATTGATGATATTGATGCTTACTTAACAGACTATATTTTAAAATGTAAGTTTACAGAAGATATTATTGAAAATGAATTTAATGTTGTTTTAAAAGAAGAACTAAATGAAATGTTAACTTATAAATATGATCGTTTCCCATTATTTGAACGACTTGAAGAAATGTCTAAAAAACTATCTCAACAATTTTATAAAGGTAGTAACAAAAAAGTAAAAACATTTGGTAAACTCCTAAAAGAAGCATCTAACTTTGAAAAAGACTATAAAAAAATATATGCTTCATTTTGGACTAGTCCATTTTGTAAAATGCCTCAAACCGAAGCAACAATAAACTCCTTTGTCAAAAAGAATATAATCAATTATGAAGATGCCCTTTTATTTTCATACATAAAAGGAGTGCTAGAAGGTTTCCCATATGAAGCAAACATAAAACAAGTAGTAATTGATGAAGCTCAAGACTATAACCGATTACAATATGTAATAATAAGTAAAATTTTTAGAAAAGCAGACTTTACAATTCTAGGAGATATTAATCAAAATATAAATCCATACTATAGTTATAAATCTCTAGAAGATTTAAGCTCACTATTTAAAGGAGAAACAAAATATCTAGAATTATTAAAAACATATCGTTCATCTCCTGAGATAATTGAATATACCAATAAAATTCTTAATTTAAAACATGTCAATGCTATCCGTAAAGATAATAACAAACCAGTAATCTTTAGAAAAAATATTGAAGACCTAAAGTCATCTCTTCTAAAAGATATAAATACTCTTCAAGAAGAATATAAAAGTACTGCTATTATAACAAAAGATTATAAAGAAGCAGAAGAGTTATACGAACTATTAAAAGATGATATAAATCTATCTTTAATTGATGCTAATACGAAAAAGTTCCAGAAAAACTTAATAGTAATTCCAGCTTATATTGCTAAAGGATTAGAGTTTGATAGTGTTATTATCTATAACGATCGTAATAATTCATATCGCAAAAACGAAAGGAACTTATTATATGTTGCTTGTACTAGATGTCAACACGAACTATATATTTATAACTAGATGCTTTATGCATCTTTTTCTTTTAAATGACTATGTACTTTCCATAAGTCATATATTGTAACAACTAAAACATTAATACTAATTGCGATAATTAATCCATATATTCCAATTTTTAAATATGAAAGTCCAAATAATAATCCCGTTCTAGTAATCATTCCTAAAGTAGTCGCAACCATTGCATCACGACTTTTCCCCATCGCATCAAGTGCTGATGCTAATGGACTTTGTATGTACTGTAATAAGCATATAGGAGCAAGTATTCTCATATAAGTAACTCCTTCAGATGTATGATAAATTATTCTTAAGAAAACCTCTGGGAATAAGATAAAAAGAATAGTAGCTGGAATTCCAATAGCTAAAGAAAATGTAATCGCAAGTCTTATCTTTTTAGAAACACTCCTACATCTACCTTTAGAAAACTCTTTTGAAACAACTGGTAAAAGAGCTTGTGAAATGGCCAAAGTAAAGAAAGAGGGCAGTAGTAATAATGGCATAACATATCCAGACAATACCCCATACTCTCTAGCAATATATCCATTACTATAACCAACACTAAGTAATACTAAACTTAAAATTATTGGCTCTAAAAAGTACCCAACACTTCCAATTAATCTTCCAGTAGTATTAGGTATACCAATAGATAAACATTCCTGTATATAGCTTTTACTAGGCCTTAAATCACTTCTTTTAATAAATGTTCCTTTAGGTAAAAATAAAAATAAAACTAAAATAGAAGCACCTTCACTAATAACATTAGAAACAATAATATAACAAACAGCATATTGTATTCCCTTATCTATAACAAAAGGAATACCTACAATCATTAAAATAAGTCTAACAACATCCTCCAGTAAATTAGAAACCACATGTGGAAACATCCTCTCCTTACCAAAAAAATAACTTCTACAAATGCTAGAAATACTAGTAAAAGGAATTACTAAAGCAATCGCTAAAATACCATAATAAGTCAAACTATTATTAAGTAAATTATTAGAAAGAATAGGGGCAAATAATAAAATAATAAGTATTAGAATAATATTAACTAAAAGAATAATTGGTAAAACAGAAAAAAAAAGCCTTTTGTTATTCTTAGTATCCTCAGCAATCAATTTAGCTAAAGCAACTGGCATCCCTAACTGACTTATTCCAATAAAAAGAGAAAACGTTGGTAAAATTAACATATAAAGTCCTAAGCCTTCAGTCCCAATAAGTCTACTCATTGCAATTTTAATTATCATCCCAAGTACTTTAGTAAAGAATCCTCCTACTAATAATACTAATGTTGATTTAATAAATTTTTCTTTCATAGTAAGTTATATGAAACTTTCTAAAATAAAATTACTTAACAACAACTTGACATTTATAAATACGTAAATTTTGTAAATCGAACAAACGTAGAAAAACGTAAAAGCTATTGTAAAATTTTAACAAAAAATTATTCTTATCTTTCCTTTAAATTCTACATGTGATATTCTTTAGATAAGAGGTGTACGTAAATGAACGATTTAATAAAATTATTAACTTCACAAGAAATAATAATTGTTTACATTGTTGTTGGTATCGCCTGTTTTCTATACTTTATAATTTACTTAATAGATAAAAGTTACTACAAAAGGAAGCAAAAACATAATACTAAAGAATTAAATAGATTAGTTGAAGATATTAATTCGACTTTAGAATTTGAAAAAATTGAGGAAGAGTCTCCTACTCAAACATTTGATAAGGAACAAGTCACTTACGTTGAACCTGTTTTAGTAGAAAAAGAAGAAACCACTCCAATCAAACAAGTAGTAAAAGAAGAAAAAGTAGTTGAAGAAGTAAAAACTATTGAACCAATAAAAGAAGAAGTAAAAGAAGTAGAAAATAGCAAACCAGTAATCATTGAAAATAAAGAGGAGCAAGTATCAGTTATTGAGAATGAGCCTGAAAATGTTGAAAGCCTAGTACTAGACAATATGGAAACAGAACAAGCTAAAGAAAAAATAACTTATACTAGTATTGAACCAACTCACGAAGAAGCTCAAGAAGAATTAAGAAGATTAACAGAAGAATTAGAAAAGGCCGAAGAAGAAACTAAAAATATTGATTTAACAAGTTATGAAGAAGCCCAAGAGCGTGACGCTATTATTAGTTTAGATGAATTAATTAAAAAGTCTAAAGAAATGTATGCTAATAATGAATTAACTCAATACGAAGATGAAGGTAATGAACCAATAAGTTTAGCTGACTTAGAAGCAAAAATGAAACAAGTAGCAGCAATAGAAGAAGAACCTGTTGAATATACTGAACCTGTAATTGAACCAATTATTGAACAAATTGAAGAAACCCCAGTAGTTGAACAAATGGTTTTAGATGATTTTGATACAGTAAAAGTAGAAGTAGAAAAAAGACCTGTTTATCAAGAATCTTTCAAATATAAACCAAGTCCTATTATTTCTCCAGTTTATGGTATTGAGAAAAAAATAAGTCAAAATGATTTAGAATTAGAAAATACAGCTAACTATGAAAAATTAGATGAAGAGATAAAAAAGACAAATGATTTTATCATGACTCTAAAAGATTTACAAAAACACTTAGATTAGTAAACTAGGAAATTCCTAGTTTTTTCTTTGCAGAAAGTTCTAGGAACCTAAAAAAAATTCGTATTATATTAATAGGAACATTGAAAAGAATATCGAAATATGTTATAATTTGATAACGAGTTGATAGGGGGAATTATCATGAAAAAAGTAATTATTTTATCTATTTGTTTACTCTTTTTAGCGACAGCTTGTACTAATAAAAATGAAAGTAAAAGTACATCACCTAAAAAAGAGGAAACAACTAAAGAAATAGTTTTAGTAACAGAAAATACTGATAAAGAAGAGTCTGTCTCAGATGATGAAGTAGTAGAATATATAAATGATGTGACTAATGAAGTATCAGAACTTGATAGTGAAAAAAGTCTATCACAAAAGACAAAAGAATCTTTAAAAAAGACTTTTATTACTCTAACGGATTTTATTTTTTATGATGGAACTATTAAAGGTAAAACATTTAAAGAACTAAGTAGTGAAGCTCAAGAAAAGGTTCTTGAACTATATGGAAAATTAGATTCTAAAATAGAAAGTGTTTTTCCAAATTATAAAGAAGAAATAAAAGATACTTCAACCAAAACTTATAGTAAAGCAAAAGAAAAAGCTAAAGAATTAAAAGAAAAAATTAAAAGTATTTATATCGAAAGAGTTGGTGAAGATACTTATCAAAAAGAAATGGAGATAATTGAAAATACTAAAGACAAAGTAGTAGAAAAAGCTTCTCCAATCATTTCTGATGTTAAAGATAAAGCTAAAGAAACTTATACTAAAACAAAAGATAAATTAGATAAATGGTATAAAAACTTTAAAGAAAGTAGTGAATAATATGCGTAGTGTTGGAATTCTAACTTTAGGATGTAAAGTAAATACTTACGAAAGTGAGTACGTTATGAATATTCTAAAAGAACATAATTATGAAATTAAAAGTTTTGATGACATCTGTGATGTCTACATTATAAATACTTGTACAGTTACAAATACAAGTGATATAAAATCTCGTAAAATGATTAGAAACGCTATTAAGAAAAATCCAGATGCCTGTGTCGTCGCTATGGGTTGCTTTATCGAGGCTAACAAAGATTATCAAATTGAAGGCTTGGACATTATTTTAGGAAATAAAGATAAATCTAGAATTGTTGAACTATTAGATGAGTATTTTACTAAAAAGGAAAAAATCGTAAAACTTTATAATGATCCTAAAAGTCAATTTGAAGATATGTATATTACTAACTTTCCAGGACGCACTAGAGCCTTTGTTAAAATACAAGATGGTTGTGAGAATTTCTGTTCATACTGTATAATTCCTTTTGTCCGTGGTAAATGTCGTAGCAAAGATAAAGATAAAGTTATATCAGAAATAAAAGCTTTAGTAAATAATGGTTATCAAGAAGTAGTTTTAACAGGTATTCATACCGGTAATTATGGAGTAGACTTAGATACTAATTTTGCTACTCTTCTAAAAGAACTTGTCAAAATAGAAGGACTAAAACGCCTACGTATTTCTTCAATCGAAATAACTGAGTTAACAGACGAAGTCTTAGAAGTAATAAAAACAAGTCCTGTAATTGTTGATCACTTACATATACCACTTCAAGCAGGAAGTAACGAAATATTAAAAGCAATGAATCGTAAATATGATTTATCATACTTCTTCGAAAAAATAAAAGAAATTCGCAAGATAAGACCAAATATTTCTATAACAACAGATGTAATCGTTGGCTTTCCTGGAGAAACTAAAGAACTATTTGAAGAAACTATCAAAACATGTCGTGACTTAGAATTTGCTAAAATTCATGTCTTTCCATACAGTGAAAGACAAGGTACAAAAGCAATGGAATTACCTAATCATGTTGATCCAAGTGAAAAGAAAAGACGTGCTCGTGAACTTTTATTAGTTTCAAAAGAATTAGAAATAGCTTATGCCAATAACTTTTTAAATAAACAAGAAGAAGTTTTAATTGAAGAAGAAAAAGATGGTTATAGTTATGGCCATACAAGTAACTATTTACATGTAAAAATACCTAAATCAATAGAACATAATACTTTTGTAACAGTAACAATTACTAAAGTAGATTATCCATATTGTTTAGCAAAATAAAGGAGAAAAGATATGTCATACATTAAGGGAAATTATCGTAGAAGTATATATCAAAATAGTCAAGGCTACAACATAGGTCTTTTCAAAGTAATGGATACAGACGATGAAAAGCTAGCTGACTACATTGCTCATATAATTACTTTTACTGGTTACTTTCATGAACTTAATGATATGGATACATATCTTTTTTATGGTAAATTAGTAACACATCCTAAATACGGTGAACAGTTTCAAGTAGATAATTATGAACGATGTAAACCAGAAGAAAAAGATTCAATTATCGAATTTTTAACATCTGGTCTTTTTAAAGGAATAGGTGAGAAAAAAGCTAAAGCTATAGTAGATGTCTTAGGCAAAGATACACTAAAAATAATCTTAGAAAATCCAGACAATTTAATTTTAATACCAGGTGTAACTAAGAAGAATATTGAAGTCCTACATACCAAACTTCAAGAATATGAATCAAGTTATGAAACAATATTAATCTTAACTGAACTAGGATTTTCTACAAAAGACGCTATGATTGTCTACAACTTTTATAAGAATAAAACTAAAAATATAATAGATACTAATATATATAAAATAATTGAAGATATATATAACATGACATTCAAAAAAATTGACGCTATTGCTTTAAAAAGTGGTTTAGAAAAAACTGCTTCAATAAGAGTAGAAGCAAGTATCATCTATATCATGAATGAACTAAGTAATGCTTATGGACATAGTTATTATTTTAAAGAAGAAATTGCTTCTTACTTACCTAGAGTATTAGGAGTAAATATTACTGAAAAATTATTCTTAGATGCCCTAGAAAGCCTCGAAAAAAATCTTTCAATCGTAAAAAAAGAAGATAGATACTACCTAAAAGAAATGTATGAATCAGAAACCCTAATTACTAAACGTTTTAGAATGCTATCTCGTGAAGAAGATATAGTTATAAAAGATATCGATTCTAAGATTAAAGAGTTAGAAAATCTCTTTGGTATAACTTATAACGAACAACAGTTTTCGGCAATCAAAAATAGTCTTTTAAAAAAAATTCTTATTATAACTGGTGGACCAGGTACAGGAAAAACCACTATTATGAAAGGCATAACTGAGCTATATCGTACTATAAATAAATTAAGTTATGAACAACTACAAGAAAAAATAGCACTTCTTGCTCCAACTGGCAGAGCAGCCAAGAGAATGTCTGAGTCAACTCTTCTTAGAGCATCAACTATCCATCGTTTTTTAAAATGGCAAAAAGAAACAAATAAATTTCAAGTAAACGAGTATAATAAAAGTAGAGTGGAATTTGTTATAATCGATGAAGGCAGTATGATAGATACTTATCTAATGGCCAGTCTTTTAAAAGGCATATCTGCTAATTGTAAAATAATTTTAGTAGGAGATGATCACCAATTACCATCAGTAGGACCAGGTCAAGTACTACATGATTTAATTGAAAGCAATTGTTTACAAAAAGTCGAACTAACTGAGCTATATCGTCAAGGAAAAGATTCAAACATTCTAACTCTTGCTTATGACATTAGGCAAGGTGAAGTAAATGAAGAAGTCTTTAATATCGGAGATGACTTAACTTTCATAAAAGCAACTCCATCGCAAGTTGTAGAGAATGTCCTAGAAATAACCGATACCTACCAAGACCTATCTTATAAAGAGTTTCAAATACTATGTCCAATGTATAAAACTATAGCGGGAATTGATGAAATAAATAGACATGTTCAAAATAAAGTAAATCCAAAGTCTAAAAATAAAAAAGAAATTCAATATGGAGATGTAATTTTTAGAGAAAATGATAAAGTTCTTCAATTAACTAATATGCCAGATGAAAATGTCTATAATGGTGATATCGGTATAATTAAAGAAATTAAAATCTCTCCTAAAAAAGAAATAATTATTGATTTTGATAATAACATTGTAAAATATACTCCATCTAATTTTAATAATTTTCGTCTTGCATACGCTATTTCTATTCATAAAGCTCAAGGTAGTGAGTTCGATGTAGTAATTATCCCTATAGTTAGGAACTATAATAAAATGCTTTATCGAAAATTAATTTATACTGGTATAACTAGAAGTAAGAAAAAATTATATTTAATAGGAGATATTAATGCCTTAAAGTATGCTGTTTCTAATAATAATTCTGATATTCGTCGTACTAGTATTAAAGATTATTTACAAAACGGTATAAAATAATTAAATATTACTCATACTAAAACTGAGGTGAAAGTATGGGAATGAATTGTAAAAAAGGCTTAGTTGTAACTGCAATCATTGGTTCTATGGCAGCTGTAGCCTATATGTATTTAAAAAATAATCCAGACATCATGTGTGAAATGAAAACTATGGCCAAGGATATGGCTAAGAAAGCATATGATAAACTAGATGACTTAGATTAATTGGAGCAATCCAATTTTTCTTTTGAATAAAATTTATAAAAACTATTAGCCTTGACAGAATTAAATTTTATATATAAACTAAAAGCCTAAGAAATATATAATTGCAACGGAGGCTAGTTATGAAAATAGATATTAAAAACAATAAAAAATTAACGTCTTTTCTATTAGCAGGAGCAATCACTTTATCAACTGTAACAATAACTGGTTGCATTCCAAAAACTGATGAAACTTCTAATACAAAACAAGAAACACCAACACCTGAAGTAGTAGAATATGATATTGTAGATAGTAGTGACATTAAAGAAGCTTTTAAAACACAAGTAATAGATGTGCCTGGTGAAGATTTTAAATTAATAATCGAGTATAGACTAGATCCTGAAACGGAAAAAGAATGGCATACAACAGCAGATAAAAAAGTATATACAACAGTATACACAGAAGGTCTACCAAACAACACAAAAGTTTATATTGACAATATTCACACTGATGTTAAGCTAATTTCAACTTATCCAGAGATGAATGGTATAGCTCAAGACTCCATCGATGATGAGATTCATAATAGTCTAATGTATGGTTTTCCAATATCTGATACAACAAAGTATAGAGCAATTAACATAATAGAAGGTCAAACCATTAGTTTTATATCATCTCCAGCATATGGTAGTGATACAACAGAAAAAAGTATTTCCGAAGAAAGATACACAGAAGCTGACTATCTAAAACGTGGCGTTTATGCTAATAAAATATCTTCACTTTATGGACTTTTAATCCAGAAGGATAATGAAGAACCATATGGAGTAGATGTTTCATCAGAAGTTATTGTCCTAGTAACTAATACCATTACTCAAGAAACAATTACCGGAAGAGAGAAAACATATGTTTATGATAGAAATGGAAGTAAAACAGAAATAAACGGAAACTAATAAAAAGAAACAACATTTAGTTTGACTAAAATAACTTCTTTTTTTTGCTCTAAACTATGATTTTATTCTAAATAAAAAAATCAAATTAGAAATAAAAAATATACCAAAATAACTTATAAACGTTATTTTCCCTCGTAAAATAAAGTAAATGAAAGTTGAAAAAAACTGACTATTTAGTTATAATAATAAATAGTGAAAATTATAGGAGTGATAAAATGGCTTTAAAATACGATGAATCATCAATAAAAATACTAGAAGGATTAGAAGCTGTCAGAAAAAGACCAGGTATGTATATTGGTTCAACTGATAAGAGAGGTCTTCATCATCTAGTTTGGGAAATAGTAGATAATGCCATAGATGAAGCCATTAACGGTTTTGGAGATTATATAAAAATAACAATACATAAAGATAAATCAGTAAGTGTAGAAGACCATGGTCGTGGTGTTCCGACTGGAATGCATGATTCTGGTAAATCAACACCAGAAGTAATTTATACTGTTCTACATGCGGGTGGTAAATTTGAAAGTGATGGTTACAAAGTTTCAGGTGGTCTACACGGTGTTGGTAGTAGTGTAGTTAACGCCTTATCTAAGTGGATGGAAGTAACTATTAAAAGAGATAAAAAAGAATATTATATTCGTTTTGAAAATGGCGGTCATGTAGCTGTACCTTTAAAAGAAATAGGAACTACTAACAAAACCGGAACAACAGTAAGATTTATGCCTGATGATGAAATATTTACAACAACAAATTTCTCATATACAACAATTTGTGAAAGAATGCAAGAAAGTGCCTATCTTTTAAAGGGTATAACCCTAGAAGTTGTTGATGAAGAAGACGAAAGAAGTGCTAGATTTCATTATGAAAGAGGTATTGAGGAGTTTGTTGAAGAACTAAATAAAGGCAAAACAACTCTTCACAAGGTATTAGCATTAGCTGGAACAAAAGATAAAATTGATGTTGAAATTGCTATGCAATATACTGATTCATATAATGAAAATATTGTAAGTTTCGTAAATAATGTTAAAACTATCGATGGTGGTTCTCACGAAGTAGGTTTTAAAACAGCTTTAACTAAAGTCTTTAATGATTACGCTAAAAACAATGGCTTTGTTAAAGGAAAAGATAAAGCCTTTGAAGGTAGTGATGTTCGTGAAGGACTAACTGCCGTAATTAGTTTAAAAATACCCGAAGGAATCCTTCAGTTTGAAGGACAAACTAAAGGAAAATTAGGAACCCCTCAAGCTAGAGTAGCAGTAGAAAATATTGTAACTGAGCAAATCAGAACTTTCTTAGAAGAAAATAAATCAATTGCTACCGAAATAATAAATAAGAGTCTCCGTAGTAAAGTAGCTCGTGAGGCTGCTCGTAAAGCTCGTGAAGAAGCCAGAAAAGGTACCAAGAAAAGCAATAAAGAACGTTCCCTTTCTGGTAAACTTGCTCCTGCTCAAAGTAAAGACAAAGACAAAAAAGAACTATTCTTAGTCGAAGGAGATTCAGCTGGTGGTTCTGCAAAACAAGGAAGAGATCGACGCTACCAAGCAATTCTTCCATTACGTGGTAAAGTTTTAAATACAGAAAAAACAAAAGAAGATGAAATCTTAAAGAATGAAGAAATAAATACCATGATTTATACAATCGGGGCTGGTTATGGCTCAAACTTTGACATAAAAGATTGTGAATATTCCAAAGTAATAATCATGTCCGATGCTGATGAAGATGGTGGCCACATTCAATGCTTATTACTAACATTCTTCTATCGTTACATGAAACCCTTAATAGAAGATGGCCGTCTATTTGTAGCACTACCTCCCTTATTTAAAATCCAATCTGGAAAGAATGTTGAATATGCTTATACAATAGATGAAATGAAAGAAAAAAGTAAAGGTAAAAAGTGTGAAATACAAAGATACAAAGGTCTTGGTGAAATGAATGCTGATCAACTTTGTGAAACAACTATGAAACCAGGAAGTAGAACATTAATTAGAGTAAATATTGAAGATGCTCAATTAGCAGAAAAACGTGTTTCCATTTTAATGGGTGATGATGTTCCGCCTAGAAAAGAATGGATTGAAGAAAATGTCGAATTCTCATTAGAAGATGATTATGAAATAAATTAAAAAGTAGGTGTAAAAAATGGCAAAAAGTAAAACAGAAGAAGTAATAGAGAAGATATTTGATTATACCCTTGAAGATATTATGGGTGAAAGATTTGGAAGTTATTCCAAATATATAATTCAAGATCGTGCTATACCAGATGCCAGAGATGGACTAAAACCAGTTCAACGTCGTATATTATATTCAATGTATAAAGAAAAAAACACCTACGACCACGGTTATCGAAAAAGCGCTAAAACAGTAGGAGACGTAATAGGTAATTACCATCCACATGGTGATAGTTCAATCTATGACGCCATGGTTAGAATGAGTCAACCTTGGAAAACAAGATTGCCATATATAGATATGCATGGTAATAATGGTTCAATCGATGGTGATTCTCCTGCAGCTTATCGTTATACTGAAGCAAGACTTTCAAAGATAAGTAACGAAATGGTAAAAGATATTGATAAAAACACAGTTGAATTTGCTCCAAACTTTGATGATACAACAGTAGAGCCCACTGTCTTACCAGCCAAATTTCCAGCTTTACTTGTCTATGGCGCTCAAGGTATATCAGCAGGTTATGCTACCAATATTCCGCCACATAACCTTGGTGAAGTAATTGATGCCACTATCTACAGAATTGATCATCCAGAATGCAGTCTAGAAGATTTAATGCAATACGTAAAAGGCCCAGACTTTCCAACAGGAGCAATTGTTGAAGGGATAGGTGGTATCAAAGAAGCCTATACTACTGGTCGTGGTAAAATAAATATTAAAAGTAAATATACTTTTGAAGAAGAAAAAGGAAAATTATCCCTAGTTATAACTGAAATTCCTTTCGAAACTAATAAAGCCCTTCTAGTTAAAAAAATCGATGATATTAGAATAGATAAAAAAATTGATGGTATAGTTGAAGTAAGAGATGAGTCAGCTGCTGACATTAGAATTGTTATTGACTTAAAGAAAACAGCCAATAAGGATTTAATTGTAAATTACTTATTAAAAAATACAGACATGCAAATAAGTTATAACTTTAACATGGTCTCAATTGTTAATAGACGACCAAAACTATTAGGACTAGCAGCTTCGCTTGATGCGTTTATTACTCATCAAAGGGACGTTGTAAAAAGAAGAACTGAATTTGACCTAGCCCACGCTAAAGCTCGTTATCATATTGTTGAAGGTTTAATTAAATGTATCTCCATTCTAGATGAAGTAATTAAGGTAATTAGAGCCTCTAAAAATAAACAAGATGCTAAAGATAACTTAGTTAAAGAGTTTGAATTTACTCCGGAACAAGCAGAAGCAATCGTTGTTTTACAATTATATCGCTTAACTAATACTGATGTAGTTGCCCTAGAAAACGAAAAAGCCGCTTTAGAAAAAATAATTGCAGGACTAACTTCCATTCTTGGTAGTGAAGCAGTTTTAAAATCTGTTATGAAAAAAGACCTACGTGATGTAAGGGATAGTTATGATACTCCAAGAATAACAGAGATAAAAGATGAAATAACTGAAATAAAAATAGATACAACTGCTATGATACCAAAAGAGGATGTAGTTGTTTTAGTAACAAAAGATGGATACATTAAACGTACTTCATTTAGAAGCTATACAGCTTCAAATCCAGAAGATATAACTATCAAAGAAAATGACTACATAATAGGACTATACGAAATGAATACAACAGATACATTATTAGTATTTACAACTGCTGGTAATTATTTACATATTCCAGTTCATATAATTCCGGACTTAAAATGGAAAGATATGCCAAAGCATGTAAGCAATTTAATAGAAATGATATCAGGCGAAAGCGTAGTAGCAGCAATACCAGCTTATAATTTTGAAACAGAAAAGAATATTGTTATTGCAACTCATGAAGGAATGATTAAACGTTCAAAATTAAAAGATTTTAAACTTTTACGTTATTCTAAAGAAACAAGTTGTATGAAATTAAAAGACAACGACTATGTAATAGCGGCCTTCATAGAAGAAAAACCATGCCTATTCCTAACAACAGATACTGGCTATGGATTAAGCTTTAAAACAGAAGAAGTTCCAGTTGTTGGAGTAAAAGCATCTGGTGTAAAAGCAATCAAACTAAAAGATGACAACTTAGCCTCTGTAAATCAATATAGTCAAACGGAAGATGAATTTATTTCAATAATTACTACAAAAGGAACTGGTAAAAGAGTTCGTCTAAATGAGTTTGAACTATCAACCAGAACAAGACGTGGTCTTTTAGTAATAAGAGAAGTAAAAACCAACCCATATAAAATACTAAAGACATTCATAACAGATTCTAAAAATTATATAGGTCTAAAAAATAGTGATATTAATATCATTAAATTAACTGAACTTCCAATTAGTGATCGCCATTCAATAGGTAGTCAGTTAACAAAACATAGTCTAACAGATGCCTTCCAAGAGTCTTCTCTAGTTAGAAGCACAAAAGAACAGATTGATTTAATAGATGAAAAAGTTATTGAAGAAAAAGACGTTGTTGTAGAAAAAGAAGAACCAAAACCTAGAAAAGAAAAAATATCTTTAAAAGAAATAGATGATCGTCTAATGACGATAGATGACTTTCTAAACTAAGATGGGACTTACATCAGAATATCCAAACTTGAACATAGTATTAAATGACTATTGCCTTTGGATGGAAGACAGTCAGTTTCTAAATAACTTATCATACTTGTATCATCTAACTATAAAATTAAAAAAACTACTTGAAAAAAATTTTACCTATAAAGAACTAGAAGAGTTATATGATAAAGCTAAAGAAGAATCCAGATATTTATCTTTAACAGAAACTCTTCTTCTTACAACTGAATATATAGAAGAAAGGCTTCCCCAATATAAAACAAGATTTTTAAAATATTTAAGCGACGGAACTATTAATATTGTTGTTGATCCGGAAGATATCTATGAAGAAAATAAAAATAATGAAGCTGGAAGAGATAGTAAAAAGCACTTATATGCTAACGTTGTCCTAAGACACAACACTAAAGATCCAGTGACTCTAGTCCATGAGTTTCTTCATACTATAAATAACGAACCTGACAATCGTATCTCTAGAAAATATATTACTGAAGCGATATCCATCTACTTTGAATCTGATATGTGTGAATTTTTAAAGAGAAAAGGTTTTACAGAAAGAGAACTAATGATTAATGACATCTTCCGCCATGCTGATTTATCCGGATGTATTGATGATCTAATGTCGATTTTTCCGCTCTTAGATAGTTTTCGTCTTTTAGGTCCAATTAATAGTGATAGCTATAACCGTATGCAACAGTTAAACATTGAACCATTAGCTATGTCAAAAGAAGAATTCTATTCTAAGGCTTCAAACTTTGAAGAAAGATTATCAAGGGTAAGAAAACGTAATGAACTGCTTCATATAAAAGAAGGCCCAAAACCTCAAGAACCTCTAGTAACATTCGGCTATGTCATAGGTACCCTTGTTGCTTACTACGGAATAGAAAATGGTACAGATGATATTCACCAAAGAATGATTCATTTAAATAACATCGTAAATAAAGCTACCTTTTCAGACTTATTATCTTACATTGGTATAGATATAACAAATGAAAAAGAACTACTAAAAAAAATAGTTCCACCTCTAAACAAGAAACTACAAAAAATAAAAGCCTATAGTAGTGGCAAAAAAAATGAACCGAAAGAGAAGTAAAAACTTCTTTTTTCTTTGGAAAAACATAAACTTATATAGGTGATAAATATGTCAAAAGAAACATTTAAAACCTTTGCAAGGAGTCATCCAGAGCTAGCAACATCAGTCTTAAAAAATAATGTTACTTGGCAAAAATTATATGAACTATACGAAATATATGGTGAAAATAGTCAAGTTTGGGATGGCTACTTTACAAAGAAAGAAACACTAACAGATAGAGTAACCTCCGCATCAACATCCTTCAAAGACCTATTTAATACTGTAAAAAATCTAGATTTAGACACAGTTCAAAAAGGTGTCACCAACCTTCAAAAGACAATAGGTCTTTTACAAGACATCGGTCTAACCAATACTAAAGCACCAACCCAAAGCTACGAAGCCCGACCAATTTATAAGTATTTCGAGGACTAATATGAATTTATATACAATAAATTACGTAAAGAATAATCAATTACTCTATAACTATTTAAGAGAAAACTCATATTGGTATAAATACTTAAATAGAAGTCAAGAATACCTAAAACCTCTAGAAGAAGAGATGAAAAAGAAGTACAAATTAACTACTCAAGATAGAATAGAAAAAATCTCACAAGAAATAAATATGGTTTCAACTATTTTAGATGTATTAAAGTAAAAAAATATGTTAAAATTAATATATGGAAAAATTAATTGAAGAAATAGAAAAATTAAAGAAAAGTCTAGATAACACTACCGAAGTAGAAAAAATAATTGAATTAAATAAAAAAGTAAAAGAAAGTAAAGAACTACAAGAAAAAATAACTAATTATAAGGAAAGGTTAAATGACAATCTAAGAGAAGAAATTTATAGAGATGCCTTATATAAAGAATATAAAGAGGCAGAAACTAATTTGAATATCTTAATCTTAAAAATTAATAAGGAACTAAAAAAAGTTAATAGTAAAGGTAAGTGTGGTTTATGAAAGTAATATCAGGAATATATAAAGGTAGAAATATAGAAGGATTTAATATGCCAGGAACAAGACCAACTATGGATAGGGTAAAAGAAAGCCTTTTTGCCAGTATTCAAGATAGTCTAAAAGACGCCACTGTCCTAGACCTTTTCTCTGGAACAGGGGCTCTTGCTATCGAAGCCCTAAGCCAAGGTGCCAAAGAAGCTTATGCCATAGATAAATCCTATCAAGCAACTAAAGTTATTAATACTAATATCAAAAATATAAATGTAAAAAATTGTAAAGTTTTAACATTGGATTATAAAAATGCCTTAAAAACATTATCCGCTCAAAATATCAAATTTGACTTAATATTTTTAGATCCCCCATATGATACAGACTATATTGAGAAAAGTCTAAAACTAATTACTGAACTTAATCTTATCAAAGAAAAAGGCTTGATCATTTGTGAATCAAATTTTAAAGACAAAATAGTCTATTCAGAACAATTTAAACAAATTAAAGAAAAAAAATATGGTGATAAATGGGTAGTTATACTAGAAAAAATATGTTAAAATATATCTAGAATAAATAGTAATGGTGATACTAATGAAAAAGAAAAGAAAAAGTAAAAAGTTAAATAATAAGGGTTTTGCTATCTCATCTGTTTTATACTCACTACTAATAATGGTATTTTTAATTGTTGTATTAATGATGGGTATGATGGCTTCAAACAGAAAAAACACCCACAAATTAGTTGATCAAATTGAAGAAGAATTAAATCGTTATAGTCTTTCGACAACGACTTTTGAGTTCGATACAGAAGCAACCACAGTTGTTCCACAAGAATTTGTTGTACCAACAGGACAAGCTGGTTGGTATAAAATAGAACTATGGGGGGCATCTGGTGGCTCTACTGTATCTGAAACTGGCAAAAAAAGAACTGGTGGTAAAGGCTCATACGTTTCTGGAATCGTTTACCTTGAAGAAAATGAAACAATATATTTTTATATAGGTGGAACAACCACAACTTATAAAGGTGGACTAAATGGTGGTGGCGATGGTGGAACTGCAACCGGTAAAGGGGGTGGCGGTTCAACCGATGTTAGAACTGTAAAAGGAAGCTGGAATGAAAAAGATTCCCTAGAAAGTAGATTTATGGTAGCAGCTGGGGGCGGAGGCGCAGACGGACTTGGTATCGGATCTAGTGGCGGTTCTGGTGGATTGATTTGGGGAAATGTAGGTTCAACAAACGAAACCACTCCTAAATGCCCTGAGAAAGACCCAACGAAGCCTTGCTATATAAAAGCAAGTTATGGAAAACAAATTGGACCAACGATTTGGAATTTTCTAAACCAAGGTTCATCAACAAATGTTAAAAACTGTAATAGAGGATATTATGTTTATTATAAGAAAACAAGTGACGGTAAATACGTAATAGATACAACAGAAGATTATAGTGAACTAACAGGATGCGGAAGAATGGGAGCAGGAGGAACATCTCCATCATCAAGAACGAGTGGTGGAGGCGGAGGATCTGGCTACTTCGGCGGTGGTGCTGGAACCAGTAACAAGGAAGATATAGCTGGTTCTGGTGGCGGCGGCTCTTGCTTTATTGCTGGATACGGTGGAGTTAAAGTGAAAGGCCCTGATGCCACAGATGATAGTAGGGAAGCAACCTACTATACCGGCGATAAAAATGTCATCGAGGGTAAAATGGCCGGAACCATAAATGAAGGAAATGGTTTTGCTAAGATTGAATTAGTATCACAAGCCGATAAAAATGGTAAGCCGCAAAAAAGAAATAACAAACTTGACAATGTTAGGTATATAAGAGACTGTACTAGTGGAACAGTAGAAAATCCAAAACAAGCTGGATGGTCAGAAATTCAAGCTGAATTAAATGGTGTTAACCTAGCCGCTGGAAAAATTGCAACCATTTCCGGTACATCAACAAAAGTTATAAGGGGAACCCCATCATCGATAACTGACGGTGATGTTGATACTGATAATTCCGCTTATGTTGTAGAAAAAGCTGAAGGCAATGAAATGTGTGCAACCGTTGATTTAGGAACACCTCAAAATCTAGACGAAATATTTATCCTTCATACTTGGAAATTAAAAACTCCACAATATTCAATGCAATATAATCATAAAATAGAAACATCGTCAGACGGGTCAAATTGGAAAACTGTTAAAAAGTATGGATCAACACCTGAATCAAAAATTAGTTCTCCAGAAAGGACAAATGGATATCACTATACTGCCTGGAATATCGATAATGAACTAACCGAACTACCGAATGGCATTTATTACATTCAATCAACTATGGACACAAATGGTAGATCTCTAACTGCTATTAATAACAATCAAGCAACAACAGATGAAACTGGCACTTCTGGAAGACACGTTTCACTTACACAGTATAAATCAAATGGGGTTCAAAAATGGGCCATCACCAAACTCAGTGATGGGTATTATAAGATTGTTGAAATAGAGTCTAATAACGCCTTGCAGATAAAGGATAGTAATGGTGCTCAAGGTACTGCAGTAAATACTGCTTCAGCATATAATGACACTTACGACTGGACAAAATGGAAAATAATACCACTAGGTGATGGAACATATCGTATTCAAGCTAAAGTTGGTTCACGTTATTTATCAACTATAAAAAATAGTTTCTACACAGACTCAGACATTCAAATATCAGACAAAAAAGATGCTGCAAATAACACATTTACCCAACGCTGGACCTTCTCATATGCCCTATATTAAGGAGTAAATTTATTACTTCTTAATTTTTTAAATAAAATTAGCACAAATGGTTGACAAGTGCTAAAGAAAGTCATACAATATAATTAGCACAAGTGAGATGATAGTGCTAGGAGGTTGATTAAATGTTAACAAAAAGACAAAGCAACATTCTAAAATTAATCGTAGAAAGATATATAAAAGAAGCTAAGCCAATTGGTTCAAAAATAATATCAAAAACCTTAAAATGTTCAAGTGCAACAGTTAGAAATGAAATGGCTGCTCTTGAAAATGCAGGCTTGCTAGAAAAGACTCATACATCATCTGGTAGAGTTCCAAGTGAAACTGGTTATCGTTATTACGTAGATAACTTAATGGAAATAAAAGAAATGAATGCTGAAGATATGTTAAAGTTACAAATAGTCTTTAGAAATCAACAATTAGCTTTATCTGATGTAATTACTAAAAGTTTACAAGTAATTTCAGATATTACTAATTACACAACAGTTGTTCTTGGAAGTACTTCACATGAAAATCTACTTAAACAAATAGAAGTAGTACCAATTGATGAAAATAGTATGATTGTTATAATTGTTACTGACAAAGGACATGTAGAACACAAAAATATTAAGTTGCAAGATGTCTCATTAGAAGAAATTAAGAAAACAGTCAACCTAATAAATAATTTAATAGCAGGCACACCAATAGATGAAGTAAGTGCAAAACTAGAATATGAAATAAAGCCAATCATTGGTAAATACGTAAAACAGCATGAACAATTATATAATGCCTTCTATCATGTGTTTAATGATTTTACTAATCAAGAAGTAAATGTTGTAGGTAGACATAAAATATTGGAACAACCTGAATTTAGCACTAATATTGAGAAAATAAAAAATATATATAACAAACTAGAAGATAAAGAAGTTCTTCGTAACATTGAAGAAGATGATGAGAATAATATTAAAGTATATATTGGTGCTGAAAGTAACATAGATGATGATGTTACAGTTATAAAAACAAGATTTAAAACACCTACAGAGGAAGGAACAATAGCAATCATTGGCCCAAAACGAATGGAATATGATCAAGTTGTTTCTATGCTAGAATACATGAAGGAAAACATTGAAAGGTAGGAGAGTATGAACAAAGAAAAAGAAAACATTGAAGAATTAAAAGAGGAAGAAAAATCTTCACAAGAAAATAAACATGAACAGCATCATGAAAATAAAGAACATTGCAAACATCACCATCATGATAAAGCACATCACGAACATGGTTGCTGCTGCAATGAAAAGCAAGATAATAAAAAAGAAGAAGAGTTACTTGCTAAAGTAAAAGAACTGGAAGAATTAAACAAATCTTTAACAGACAAGGTAAAATTAGCTCAAGCTGAATTAGTAAATTATCGTCGACGTAAAGATGAAGAAACCGCTGGCATGTTAAAGTATGCCAATCAAAACTTGATTATGGAAATACTTCCAATCCTAGATAATTTTGAAAGAGCTATCAAGTTAGATGATAATAATTTAACTGATGAACTATCAAAGTTTCTGGCCGGATTTAAAATAATGTATGCATCATTAAATGGTGTCCTACAAAAGTTTGGAGTAGAAGAAATATCAAGAGTTGGAGAAATATTTGATCCAACGCAAGAACAAGCTCTAATAACTGATAGTCTAGCTGAACATCAAGATGAAGAAGTATTAGAAGTATTACAAAAAGGTTATAAATTAAAAGACAGAGTCATAAGACCTGCCTCAGTAAAAATAAATCAATTATAAAAGGAGAGATAATATATGAGTAAAATAATAGGTATCGATTTAGGTACAACAAATTCATGTGCTGCTGTACTAGAAGCAGGAGCACCAAAAGTAATTCCAAATCCAGAAGGATCAAGAACAACTCCATCAGTTGTTGCCTTCAAAAAAGGAGAAAGAATTGTTGGTGAATCAGCAAAGCGTCAAGCTTTGACTAATCCAAATACTGTTTCATCAATTAAAAGAAAAATGGGAACTAGTGAAAAAGTAGAACTAGAAGGTAAAAAATATACTCCAGAAGAAATTTCAGCAATGATTTTATCATACATTAAAGATTATGCCGAAAGTTATTTAGGAGAAAAAGTTACTAAAGCAGTTATTACAGTTCCTGCATACTTCAACGATTCACAACGTCAAGCAACAAAAAATGCTGGTAAAATTGCTGGATTAGAAGTAGAAAGAATTATCAATGAACCGACTGCTGCAGCCTTAGCATATGGACTTGAAAAAGATGAAGGCCAAACAATTCTAGTTTATGACTTAGGTGGTGGTACTTTCGATGTATCTATCCTAGAATTAGGTGATGGTGTATTTGAAGTTAAAGCTACTGCTGGTAATAACCATCTAGGTGGAGATGATTTTGATGAAAGAATTATCGAATACTTAGTAAAAGAATTTAAAAAAGAAAATGGAGTTGACTTATCAAAAGATAAGATGGCAATGCAACGTTTAAAAGAAGTTGCAGAAAAAGCAAAAAAAGACTTGTCAGGAATGGTATCAACTCAAGTATCTGCACCATTTATTGCTAAAGGAGAAGATGGCGAGCCTCTACACTTAGATATGACTTTAACAAGAGCAAAATTTGAAGACTTAATTTCTGACTTAGTAGAATCAACCCTAGAACCAGTTAGAAAAGCTTTAAAAGATGCTCATATGACTAAAAAAGATCTTGATAAAGTAATTTTAGTAGGTGGATCTACTCGTGTACCAATGGTATATGATTTAATTACTAAAGAACTAGGAAAAGAACCTTCACGTGAAGTTAACCCTGATGAAGTTGTTGCTATGGGTGCTGCTATTCAAGGTGGAGTTCTAACAGGTGATGTTAATGATATCGTTTTACTAGATGTTACACCTCTATCTTTAGGACTTGAAACTTTAGGTGGAGTTATGACAACCCTAATTCCAAGAAATACAACAATTCCAACTTCTAAAAAAGAAGTATTCTCAACTGCGGCTGATAATCAACCAGCTGTTGATATTCATATCTTACAAGGTGAACGTCCAATGGCTGCTGACAATAAGACGTTAGGAAGATTCCAATTAGGAAACATTCCTCCTGCACCAAGAGGAGTACCACAAATTGAAGTAACATTTGATATTGATGCTAATGGTATTGTTAATGTAAAAGCTAAAGATTTAGGAACTAACAAAGAACAATCAATTACTATTACTTCAAGTACAAACTTAACCGATGAAGAAATCGAAAAAATGCGTAAAGAAGCTGAAGAAAATAAAGAAGCTGATGAAAAACGTAAAGAAGAAGCTGAAGTTAAAAATGAAGCTGAACAAATGGTATTCCAAACAGAAAAAGCTATTAAAGATTTAGGTGACAAAGCCGATAAGAAAGAAGTAGAAGAAGCTGAAGACCTAATCAAAGACTTAAAGAAAGCTCTTGAAGGTGGAGATATTGACGAAATCAAGAAAGAAAAAGATAAACTTCAAGAAAAAGCTATGGCTCTAGCAACAAAAGTCTATGAACAAGCTGCTAAAGAACGTGAGCAGACATCAAATGATGACAAAGAAGAAAATGAAGAAAAACCAAGCAAAAAAAATAAAAAAGACGATGATGTAAAAGAAGCAGATATTGAAGAAGAATAAAAATAGAAAGGAAAAAATAAGAAGTAGGCTTAATTTAAGTACTACTTCTTATTACTAATTTTAATATAAAATGGAAAAACTATTAGAAAGAAATGAAGTAGAGAAAAAAGATAAATGGAATTTAGAAAGTATCTATAAATCAGACAAGGAATTAAAAGCAGATTTTCAAGTAGTTAAGGATAATATTGTAAAATTAGAAACAATGAAAGAAAAATTCACGTTAACAAGTAAAGACTTTTTAAATTTTTTAGAGCTATATAATGCGACAACTAGGCTTTTTGAAAAATTATACACATATGCTATTAGAAAAAGCGATGAAGACCTAGCAAACAGTATGTATCAAGAACTATCTGGTAAAGTACAAAACTTATATCAAACGTTTCAAGAAAAAACATCTTTTGCAACACCAACTATATTAGCATGCGATAAGTCAAAAATATTATCATACTTTACAGAAGAAAAAGACTTAGAAAAATATCGTCATAATATAGAAGATATTCTTAGATATAAAGAACACACTCTATCGAAAGAAGAAGAAAAAATAGTATCAGCCTATGCTAAGGTAATTGATAGTAGTAGTGATACAGCCGCTTATCTTATGGATGCAGACTTAAAATTTACTAAGATAAAAGACAGTAATGGCAAGTTTGTAGAATTAAATTCTAGTAATTATAGTATCTATCTAAAAGATAAAGTAAGAAGAGTACGTAAAGCCGCTTTTCTTAATTATCATAAAGGCTACGGAAGTGTAAAAAATACTCTAACTTCAACCCTAGCAGCAACTAGTGAAGCTTTAAGTACATCAAGTAAATTAAGACACTACGTATCTAGTCTTGAAGAAAGTCTGTTTTCAGATAATGTTCCTGTAAAACTATATACTAATTTGATTGAAACTGTTCATAAAAACTTACCTTCATTATATGAATACTATCAAACAAAACAAAGACTTTTAAATCAAAAAGATTTTCATATTTATGATAGTTATGTTTCTGTAACAAAACAAGATGATAAAGAGTATAATTTTGAAGAAGGTAAAAATATAGTTTTAGATGCTCTTAGTATTTTAGGTGATGAGTACAAAGAAGTTTTAAAGACAGCTTTTACAGATGGTTGGATTGATAAATATCCTAATAAAAATAAAAAGTCTGGTGCTTATTCATGTGGTGGTTATGATACTAAACCATTTGTCTTATTAAATTATACAAATACTTATAATGATGTTTCCACTTTAGCCCATGAATTAGGACATTCTATGCATACATATTTTTCGAATAAGTACAACACTTATGGTAATCATGAATATCCAATCTTTTTAGCTGAGATAGCTTCAACTGTAAATGAAATGTTGCTATCTTACTATATGGAAGAAAAAGCAAAAACCAAAGAAGAAAAACTAAGTGTATTAGAAGATCGCCTAAATACATTTAAAAGTACTATTTTTAGACAAACAATGTTTGCCGAATTTGAAAAGTATATTCATGAATTAACTGATAAAGGAGAAGTATTAACTACCGATAATATTTGTAATTACTATTATGACTTAAATAAATTATATTTTGGTAATAAAGTAGTCTTAGATGAAGAAATTAAATATGAATGTTTAAGAATACCGCATTTCTATTCTCCATTTTATGTTTATAAATATGCAACAGGTTTATCTATTGCTTCCTACATTGCTAAAAATATTGTTAATAAAACCCCTGGGTTTAAAGAAAAATACATTGAATTTTTAAAAGCCTCTGGAAGAAACTATCCATTAGAAGTTTTAAAAATAATTGATGTAGATTTGACTGATACCAAAGTATTTGATGAAGCAATGAATGTATTTAGAAGGACATTAGATGAATTTATAAAATTAAGTAAGTAAAAGAGGTGCAAAAAATGGCAGATAAAAGAGATTATTATGAGGTACTAGGAGTAGATAAAAATGCTAGTGCCGATGAAATAAAAAGTGCTTTCCGTAAAAAAGCCAAACAATATCACCCAGATTTAAATAAAGATGATCCTAATGCTGCTGATAAATTTAAAGAAGCCCAAGAGGCTTATGAAGTATTATCAGATGAATCAAAACGTAAAATGTATGATCAATATGGCCATGCTGGTGTGAATAATTCTTATGCTGGTGGTGGAGCCAATTATGGTGGTTTTGGCGGCTTTGATGCCTCTGGTTTTGATTTTGGTGATATCTTTGATTCATTCTTTGGTAGCGGTAGTGGAAGCTCATTCGGAGGTTTTCAAAACTTTGGTGGTTCTTCTTCATCAAGAACTAGAAAGACACGTGGATCTGATGTACTAATGCGTATGAAACTAGATTTTGAAGAAGCTGTGTTTGGTACAGAAAAGAAGTTCAATATAGACGTTGTCGAAGAATGTGAAGAATGTCATGGTAACGGAGGATTTGAATCAGAAACATGTGAAACTTGTCATGGTACAGGAACAGTAACTAGTCAAAGACAAACAATGCTTGGTTCATTCTTATCAAAAGGACCATGTCCAGACTGTGATGGAACTGGTAAAATATATAAAAGAAAATGTAGTGAATGTAATGGTAAGGGACGTATCAAAAAGAACAAAAGAATCACTATTAATATTCCAGCTGGAGTAAATACAGGAGATCGTCAAAGAATAACTGGTAAAGGTAACCCAGGAACAAATGGTGGAGAAAATGGTGACTTATACTTAGAATATGTAGTGGGTGAACATGACTACTATACAAGAGATAATGATGATATCTACCTAGAAGTACCATTAACTCTAACAGAAGCCATTCTAGGTTGTAAGAAAATGATTCCTACATTATATGGAAACGTAAAATTAACTGTAGATGCTGGAACATCTTCTGGAGAAAAACAAAAAATTAGAGGTAAAGGTGTAAATAATGAATATCGTAGACATAAAGGAGATATGTATGTAATATTTAGAGTTTACACACCTAAAAAACTAACTAGAGAGCAAAAAACTCTAATAGAAAAGTTAAAAGATACAGACATGACAACAAGAGAAATCAACGATTTTGATAAGTTTGTTGAGAAAAACGATTAAGTGATTACTAATCGCTTTTTCTTTTGTATAATTTTATATTTGTTGCAAAAGCAACACATAATATTTTGGCTGATATGATACAATTAGTTAACATAGGGAGGATATAAAATGACAAAAGGTGATAAGTATACAAAACAAATATTTAGAAAGATATTAAAGGAAGGATGCCTTGATAAAAATCCAAGAACCCATTATGCTGATGGTACTACTGCTCATACCCTAAGTATTAATCATGGAATGTGTACATATGATTTAACTAAAGGAGAAAGCCCATTAATAACTTTACGACCAATCGCTGTAAAATCCAGTATTGGTGAATTATTATGGATTTATCAAGATGAATCTAATGATCTTAATCTTTTAAGAGATAAATATGGTGTAACCTGGTGGGATGAATGGGACATTGGAAATAGAACAATTGGTGCTGTTTATGGTGAAACTGTAAGAAGACATAACTTAGTTAAAAATCTAATCAAAGGATTAGAAGAAAACCCAGACGGCAGACGTCACATTATAAGTCTTTGGCAAGAAGATGACTTTAAAGATATACATGGTCTAAAACCTTGTGCTTTTATGACGGAATGGAATGTACGTCATGGAAAGGACGGAGTAGACTATCTAGATATGTGTCTAACTCAACGTTCAAGTGATTTTGCAACAGCCGGTTGCATAAATCAAGTTCAGTATTTAGTTTTTCTACATTTAATTGCCAGACACTTAGGCCTAACTCCAGGTCGTTTTACTTGGTTTTATAATAATATACAAATATATGATCGTCATATCAAACAGGTAAAAGAATTATTAAAAAGAACTCCAGTAGAATGTGAACCAAAAATCTGGTTAAATCCCGAAAAAACAAATTTTTATGATTTTACAGTAGATGATATAAAAATAATCGATTATCCAAGAGCCGAAATAAAAGAAAAGAATCCCCAAATGAAATTTGATATAGGTATTTAAATGGCAACATTAACCTTAATTGCCGCCGTAGGCAAAAACAATGAATTAGGCAAGGATAATAAATTAATATGGCGCATTCCAGATGATATGAAATTCTTCAGGGAACAAACCATAAATAAAAAAATAATACTAGGTAGAAAAACACTTGAGTCCCTACCAGGACTACTTCCAAAAAGAACTCACTTAGTCTTAACACATCAAGAATTACCAGAAAAAGATAATTTAAAAGTATACAATAGTATTGACAAATTATTAAATTATTTAAACACAGTAAATGAAGAGGTAATGGTAATAGGTGGAGCTAAAATCTATGAAGAATTTTTTCCTAAAGCAAACAAAATAATATTAACAGAAATAGAAGATTCTTCTCCAGCAGATGCCTATTTTCCAAAACTAAATAAAAACGATTGGACAAGAAAAATCCTAGTAACAAAAGAATATAATGGTATAACATATCATCATGTAATATATGAAAGAATTAATAAATGACAAACATCACCAATAAAGTGATGTTTTTTGCGATGTAAAAAATTGTCCAATAAAATTTATGTAGTATAAATTTACATTTATCAATTAAAACAATTGAGTTTTTACAAAGGATGGTGTACTATTATAATAATAGTAAAAGAATAAGGAAGTGTTGATGTGACTTTTCGAATGTATGAAAGTATGGCCTTTGCAATTTGTGCATTGGTTTATTTAAGTTTGATATTAATTATGTATGTACATAAAAAGAAAGTAGGGGATTTACAAACTAAAGTATTCTCCGTCTTATTAGCTGCTGGTATTGCTTTAACTTTTAGTGAAGGTGCTTATGTATATGGCTTATCGGTTTTAGATACAAATCCCACTTTAACAGCAGTTACATGCCGTATTTATACAATAGGAATTTTAGTATTAATAAATTTATTTATTTATTATATAACTACTATGTTTATGCGTAGACTAGAGGACAAAAAAAAGGAAAAGAAAAATAATACAATAACCTTAATTGCTCTTATTGTTCTAGCAATAATAACAATATTAATATCTTTTGCTTTTCCCCTAGACTATACAAGCTCTAAATCTGGTTTTTATAACTTTGGTGGTCCAGCTACTACGATTGTTTATGCTGAAGGATTTTTCTTATTCCTAATAATATTCATAGTAACTGTCTTTAAAAGTAATAGTATTCCTAAAAAACAACAAAAGCCAATTTATTTCTTTATTTTAGTTTTTGCTGGACTTATAACACCTCAAATAATTTTAAATTATGATTTGAATTTAGTATCATTCATCTTCGCTTTTATGATATCAATACTATATTTTACTATTGAGAGTCAAGATAATAAACTAATTCAAGAATTACAAATATCAAAAGAAGAGGCGCTAACAGCAAGTAAAGCTAAAACTGAGTTCTTAATTAATATGTCTCATGAGATAAGAACACCTATGAGTACCATTCTAGGTTTTAGTGAAATTCTCTTAAATGAAGAAAACTTAACAGAAGAAGTTGCTAAAAGAGATACCCAAAATATTTATGAAGCAAGTAATATTTTAATGGAATCAATTAATGCAATTCTTGATATTTCATCTCTAGAAACTAATAGAGAAAAAGTAAGAAACGAAAAATATCATCCAGCTAGTATGTTATTTGAATTAGATGAAAACATTCGTTCAAAAAAAAATCAGAACATTGAATTTTCTACAATTACTAGCAACAATTTACCTCAAGAGCTAATTGGCGATGTAGAAAAGATCCAGAAGATATTAAACTTCATAATTGACTTTTTCATAAACTCAACTTCATCTGGGAAAATAACTCTATCAGTAAATGCTAAAGAAACTGAAAGAAACATTTGCCAACTAATCTTTACCATAACAAGTAGTAACGCTAATATTAGTCGTGAAAAATTTAATATAGAATTCAATGATTTCGTAAAGTTAAGTGAAGAGAATAATACACTTATCAATAATACTGATTTGAAACTGATTATTGCTAAAAAATATATAGAACTATTAAGAGGAGATGTAGACTTTAGAAATAATAACAACATCACCTGTGATTGTACAATTAGCTTAATTCAAAGTCTTGTAAACGATTCTCTACCACAAAAAGAACAAATTCAAAAAAAAGTAAAGAAGAATATCTTAATAGCAGATGAAAATAGAGTAAATCATATAATTATCAGTAAATACTTTGAAAATGGAAATTACAATATTTTAAATTCATATACAAAAGAAGATTGTAATAACAAAATAAGATTTGAAAAATTAGACCTAATACTTATAGATACTTCATTTTTAAATGAGAATTTAGAACTACGTTTAAAAGAAAAGGCTACCCCTTTTAATATCATTGAAATGAATGATGAAAAAGTAGGGAAGTCAAAAGAATATGTAAAAGATATAATTTATAAACCTATAAGTAGAGATGAGATTAACAGAGTAATTGATCAATATCTTAATAGTGAAAAGGATGTGAGTATATGATAGCTGGTTTAATATTAACAATAGGTAGCTTATTTTTCATGATAATACTATGCATAGTATACTTTTCACAGAATAACGAAAAAACAATTGAAACAAAACTATACAAATACATGCTTATTACTATGCTTCTATTAATAGTTACTGAGATTGCTATGTGTTGTATAATCTACTATGTTGATAATAGTCAAATAAAAGAAATAGCCGTTAGAACACACTGGCTTACATCAGTTGCTTGGTTTTACTTATTATATTCCTATAGTCTTGCGTTTTTAAGAGATATTCAAACTACCTCTGTAACTAAATATTTATTTTCTGATATAAGAATAAAAGTTGTAAATGTTCTAACCGTTTTAGTATTAATAATATATTTCTTCATTCCCTTTTCTTCTCTTGATAAAATATCATTTCTACCAGGACCTGCTGCATATTTCTTAATAACTTATTGTAGTATTATAACTCTATGTATAATTGGCTACACTATTATTCATGGTAAAAAAATAAATGCACGTAAAAAGAAAACTATATATATTCAAGTAATAATATTAGCTATTGATATGATTTTACAAGCTTTATATCAAGATATTGCAATCGAAGCCATAGGAGCTGCTATTCAAATGTACTATTTATATTTTAATATTGAAAATCCCGATATTAAAAACGTTGAAGAGTTAGAAGCTGTTAAAATTGAAATAGATAAAGCCAACAAAGCTAAGTCAGACTTTTTATCTAATATGTCTAGTGAAATAGTTCATCCTATGAACACAATCATTAACTGTAGTAAACTAATATTAAAAGAAGAACCATATAGTAAAGAACAAACTAAAAACTATATTAAAGAAATATCAATAGCCGGAGGCAACTTACTAAATATAATTGACAATGTCCTTGATATATCAGCAATAGAGTCAAATAATGATGCATTAGAACAAAAAGAATATTCAATAGTTAATATTGTTAAAGATTTAAATGATATTGTAACTACGAAAATTGGCGAAAAACCAATAGAGTTCTTATTAGAAGTAGATGAACAAGTACCAACTAAGTTCTATGGTGATTATAATAAAATATATCAAATATTACTAAATCTTTTAACAAATGCCATAGATCACACCGAGGTAGGAAAAATAAAATTATCTATAGGAATTGAAAAAGAAGATTTAGAAATGTGTCATTTAATAATGAAAGTAAATGATACTGGTTGTGGAATGAAGAAAGAAGATAGTGATAAATTAACTGCTATGTTAAATAGTAGTAATACGATAGATTCTAGTAGTGTAAATCAAGATGGTTTCAACTTAATCTCTATAAAAAAATACATTGACTTAATGGGTGGAAACTTATCATTTAAAAGTGATTATGGAGTTGGTAGTTCCTTTCAAGTTGATTTAAATCAAAAAATAGTTAATAGTATGCCTATTGGAGATATAAAGTCATCTCTTCAAAACAATGCCAAAATAGACTACATAGATTGTTCAAAGTATACAGTTTTAATTGTTGATGATGATGAACTAAGTATAAAAGTAACTGAAAGAATGCTAGAACCTTATAAGTTTAATATTAAAAAAGTAAATTCTGGAAGAGCATGTATCTATGATATAAAGTCTGATAACAAATATGATATAATTTTCATGGATCACATGATGGAAGGTCTAAATGGTATTGATACTCTTCATAAAATAAGAAAACTAGATGGCTATACAATTCCACCAGTTATTGCACTAACAGCAAATGCCATTTCTGGTATGCGTGAGTTATACTTAAATGAAGGATTTGATGAGTACTTACCAAAACCAATAAAATCTAATGAACTAAATAGTTTAATAAAAAAATATTTTGGAAAAGAGTTACAATAAAAAAGGCTTCACCGTAATTATAGTGAAGTCTTTTATTTTACCTAATTTTTTCTAAGACATAATTCCCATAGTACTTTAGGATTATCATATCTATCCATTGCTGACTCTTGTAAATAGTAAACTTTAAAATCTTTAAAGTAATAATAGCAATCTTCCTCATCAAAATATCTTTTATAAATATTTCCTTCAAAGTAAAAATTATGCTCGATCTTTTCCAAATTATTTTTTTTCTGTACTTCTTTTGTTGAATTAACTCTAACTAAAAGATAGCCATCTTTTTTTAGTACTCGTGAAATTTCCTTAATAATATATTTAGTCATTTCACTATCAAAATAATGTAAACATAAATCTGCAATAACAACATCGACAGAATTATCACCAAAAGGTAATCCTCCAGTCATATCAAATAACATTGTCTGTAAATCTTTATTTTCTTCCTGAACCATCTTTAATACTTCAGATGAAAAGTCTGTTGCGATAACATCACTAAACCCCTCTGAAATTAAATAATTACTACAGTAAGCCCTTCCACACCCTAGCTCCACAAATTTAAAGTCTTTTCTAAATAGTTTAGTATATTTATTTAACCAATCATCATAAGTTGAATTATACTTTCTATGAATATCATCCCAATATAGATTAAAATTACCCATACTATCTTCACCTACATAACCATTGTATGTAAAATTCTATCTGTATTTTTAAAATTAAGTTTAGCAATCTCTTTTAACTTATCTTTTCCATATTTTTCAACGACTTCTTCACCAATAGTATCAACATCTTTTCCAGCCCCTTTAGGTAGAGGAATATGGATACTATCACATAACTTATCAAACTCTTTCAAGAAAATATATCTACTAATAATTGACCCAGCTGCAACTGCCAAATTCTTATCTTCTGCCTTTGTAATAAAAGTAATACCACGTTGAACATCTTTAACATCACGTAAATATTCATAATATCTTGCTTCTCTAGCAAATTCATCTACAATAATATAGTCAACTTCAGGCTGTTCTTCTTGTATTAATTGATACAAAACCTTGTTATGCATAATAGCCTTAATCTTATTCATATTAATCTCTTTTGTATACTTTTCATTATATTCTTTATTGCTAAGTATAATACTACGATATTGAACTCTTTTTGCAATCTCTGGAGCAATCTTTAATATTTTAGAATCATCTATCTTTTTAGAATCTCCAACTCCTAAACTCTCTAAATAGGGAATATCTTCTTTTTTTACATAAGTTGCTGTAACAACGATAGGACCAAAATAGTCCCCTGTACCAACTTCATCTGATCCAACAGCATTAGTATTATAATATTTCTCATCGTTTTTTTTATTTTCTTCCTGTTTTTCCTTAGTATTTTCTAAAGCAACACCCCACATTGCTGCATCAACATCAGCACTCTTTCCTTGAAACATTACTTTTCCAGACTCATACATTGTAATAACAGTATCTTCTTCCTCTGCTTGAAAAACAACATAAGGGATAACTTTATCTCTCTTTTTATCTTTATAATATTCAATCATTTTCTGCTTTATTTCGTCATTTACTTTAATAACTACGTTCATTATGTCCACCTCTAAAATTATTATAGCATAATTAATAAAAATAGTTTATAATTAAAAATAGGAGAGTGATTTAAATGAATGTATTTGACATAGGTATAATATTATTTATTGCTATATTTGCAATAGCCGGTGCTAAACAAGGTTTAATTAAAAGTGCCATTTCACTTGTAGGAATTATTGCTGTTTTCTTAATAGCCTTTTACTTAAAAAATCCATTCGGTAACTTTTTATGTAAGTATCTTCCATTCTTTAAATTTACAGGAGAATTAGAAGGCCTAGTTTCTATAAATATATTAATATATCAACTGTTAGCATTTATTATAATTTTAGTATTATTACTATCAATATATGGTATACTAACTAGTGTATCTGGACTAATTCAAAAATTAGTAAATGCCACAATAATCTTAAAGTTACCATCTGCAATAGGTGGCTTTATAGTTGGTATTTTAGAAGGATATTTATTTGTCTTTCTAATATTACTATTCTTAGTCTTACCATTTCAAAACTTCAAGATGTTTACTGATAGTTCACTAGTTAACACAGTTGTCTATAAAACACCAATTTTATCTAGCACAACAAGTAATGTTACAAACTCAATAAAAGATATTTATGAAGTATCAGATAAAGTAGTAAATAAGAAAATAAGTACTAATGAGGCCAACTTAGAAATAATAGATACTATGATTAAGTATGATATAACAACAGCACATACAGTAGAACAATTAGTAATTTTAGACAAACTGGATGGTGTAATTGGAGTAGATAAAATAATTGCTAAATATAAATAGAAAGGAATTAATATGATATTTTTAGAAAATGAACAAGACTTTTTTAAACTAATAAACAACGAATTAGTATTAGTAGATTTTTATGCTACTTGGTGTGGGCCTTGTCGTATGATTAGTCCCTTAATCGATGAAATAGCCGAGGAAAATACTAATCTTACAGTTGTTAAAGTAGATGTTGATAAATACCCAAATATTGCTACTAAATATGGTATTATGTCCATTCCAACTCTAAAGGTATTTAAAAAAGGAGAAGAAGGAAAAACATCTATTGGTTACATTGAAAAAGATGCTATTAAAGACTTACTAAAATAAGTCTTTTTTTCATGTAAAAAACTGTTAAAAAAATGTAAAAAAACTTGTTTGAAAATCAATAAATTGCTATACTAAAAGAGTCTAATGACATAGGAGGGAATAAAGAATATGAAATATGTATATATGTTTACTGAAGGAAGTAAAGATATGCGTAATCTCTTAGGTGGTAAAGGTGCCAACTTAGCAGAAATGACTAATATAGGCTTACCAGTACCAAGAGGTTTTACAGTAACTACAGAAGCTTGTACAAAATACTACGAAGATGGTGAAAAACTAAATTCCTCAATCATAGAAGAAATTGAATCTAAAATAAAAGAATTAGAAAAAATCACAGGTAAGACAATGGGTGACACTAAGAATCCATTATTAGTATCAGTAAGATCTGGTGCTAGAGCAAGTATGCCTGGTATGATGGATACAGTTTTAAATCTAGGATTAAATGATGAAGTTGCTAAAGGATTTAGTGAAGTAACAAATAATCCAAGATTCGTTTACGATTCTTATCGTCGTTTTATTCAAATGTTTGCTGATGTTGTTATGGGCTTCCCAAAATCATCATTTGAAAGACTTTTCGATAAAATTAAAGAAGAAAAGAATGTTGAATTCGATACAGAATTAACTGCTGATGATTTAAAAGAAGTAATTGAAATCTATAAAGGAGAATATAGGAAACATGCTAATGCAGATTTCCCACAAGATCCAAAAGAACAACTAATCGAGGCTATTAAAGCCGTATTTAGAAGTTGGAATAATGATAGAGCAATTACATATCGTCGTTTAAATGACATTCCTAGTGAATGGGGAACTGCTGTAAACGTTCAAGAAATGGTTTATGGTAATAAAGGCGAAACATCAGGAACAGGTGTTGCCTTCACAAGAAACCCAGCAACTGGAGAAAATAAATTATATGGTGAATACTTAATGAATGCTCAAGGTGAAGACGTTGTAGCAGGAATTCGTACACCAAACAGTATTGAAACGTTAAAAGAAGTAATGCCAGAATGTTATGAAGAATTTAAAAAAATTTGTAAGATTCTAGAAGACCATTATCGTGACATGCAAGATATGGAATTTACTATTGAAGATGGTAAACTATTCATGTTACAAACTAGAAATGGTAAAAGAACAGCAAAGGCTGCTTTAAAAATTGCTGTTGACTTAGTAAATGAAGGCATGATTTCTAAAGAAGAAGCATTGTTAAAGATTGAACCAAAACAATTAGATCAATTACTACATCCTAACTTCGATGATGCTAGTCTAAAAGCTGCTAAAGTAATTGCTACTGGACTTGCTGCATCTCCTGGTGCTGCAACTGGTAAATTATGCTTTACTGCTGAAGATGTAATTAAAATGCATGAAGCCGGTGAAAAAGATCTTATCTTAGCAAGACTTGAAACTTCGCCAGAAGATATCGAAGGTATGAACCTAGCTCATGGTATCTTAACTGTACGTGGAGGTATGACTTCACATGCTGCTGTTGTTGCTCGTGGTATGGGTACTTGCTGCGTATCAGGCTGTGGTGATATCATCGTTGATGAAGAAAATAAAACTTTAAAATTAAAAGATGGTACAACATTCCACGAAGGAGATTTTATCAGTCTTGATGGATCAACTGGTAACGTTTATGGAGAACAAATAAAAACAGTAGAACCAGAAATTTCAGGTAACTTTGAAACAATCATGGAATGGGCTGATGCTACTCGTAAATTAAAAATTAGAACAAATGCTGACACACCAAGAGATGCTCTTCAAGCCAGAAAGTTCGGTGCTGAAGGAATTGGTTTATGCCGTACTGAGCATATGTTTTTTGAAGAAGAAAGAATCTTTAACTTCCGCCGTATGATTACTGCAACAACTCTAGAAGCTCGTGAAGAAGCTTTAGAAAAAATTCTTCCATATCAAAGAGATGACTTTGAAGGTTTATTTAGAGCTATGGATGGTTATACAGTAACAATTCGTTTCTTAGACCCACCTCTACATGAATTCTTACCACATACAGATGAAGAAATTAAACCTCTAGCAGAAAGTCTAGGTATGACTTTTGAAGCTTTAAAGAATAGAGTTGAATCATTAAAAGAATTTAATCCAATGATGGGACATCGTGGTTGTCGTCTAGCAATTACTTATCCAGAAATTGCTAAGATGCAAACAAGAGCTGTAATTGAAGCAGCAATTAATGTTCAGAATGAAGGAAAGACAGTTATTCCTGAAATCATGATTCCGCTAGTTGGAACTGTAAAAGAATTAAAATATGTTAAAAATATTGTTGTAGAAACAGCAAATGAAATTATTAAGGAAAAAGGTGCTGACTTAAAATATGAGGTTGGTACTATGATTGAAATTCCAAGAGCTGCTCTAACTGCTGATGAAATAGCAGAAGAAGCTGAATTCTTCAGTTTTGGTACAAATGACTTAACTCAAATGACATTTGGTTTCTCAAGAGATGATGCCACTAAATTCTTAGGAGATTATTACAAGAAGAAAATTCTTGAACAAGATCCATTCGCAACAATCGATCAAACTGGTGTTGGTAAATTAGTTGCTATGGCTGCTGAACTTGGTCGTAAAACTAGACCAAATATTCACTTAGGAATCTGTGGTGAACATGGTGGAGATCCAAAGAGTATTGATTTCTGTCATAGAGTAGGACTTGATTATGTATCTTGTTCACCATTCCGTGTACCAGTAGCAAGATTAGCTGCTGCTCAAGCTGCAATCAATAATAAATAATAGTTTAATAAAAATACAGAATAACTCTATCAAATGATAGAGTTTTCTTTTTTATCAATATAAGTATATGTATACAAAACTTCTAGAGAGTATCTGTAAACAATAATGTCAAGCCTAGTTTAGACCACTATGTTTTTACCAAAAAAGATGTTATACTATAGTATGAAAGGATGATAAAAATGAGTAGAGAAAATGATGTAATAAAAGATAAAGCACATTATGATAGAATCTATGGTGGAGACAATCGTAGAGAAACAGAACAAATATGGGAAAGAGAAAGAGCAGCAGCTAGAGTAAGAGATGAAAGAGATGAGTACGAAAGAAGAACAAGGGAGGCTCAAAGAGAACATTCAGATCTACTTAGAGGAATGTCACCGGACGATCGAAGAAGATATGATGAAATGAGAAGAAGAGAAGAATTCTATAGAGGAATGGATTCGGAAAAAAGAGTATCAGCTTTAGGACGTGAAAGAGAAACTATTGATTATCAAACTCAGATGCAACAAAGACAAGATGCAAAAGCAAAAGAAAAAGCTGCTAGAGAATTGGCTTTCAAAAAAGCAAAAATGCGTTATAACTCTCTAAACCCACTAGTTAAAGTTTTCTCAAAAAATCCAGACAAAATAGATTATGGATCAATGAGTGCCGATAGAATTGACTCTCTATATGGAGGTAAGAAAAGATGATGGATGAACTTAACATCGTATTCAATGATTATATTGATGCCTACAAAGATTTAGATATAGCCGAAAAAAGAAAAGAAATGATAAATAATATTAAAGAAATGATTGCTATGATCGAACAAATGGCTACTGATGAAGGAATCGTATTAAACTACCTAAGAAGTAGAGAAATACTAGATTTAGACGAAGGTCGAGAAAGTGAAGACGATTACTTAGAAGCTCTACTTGTATACGTTGAAAACTTTAAAAATATCTTAGGACAATATCTAGATAAAAGAAAATAAACTTACAAAAATTAATTTTAAACAAGTAAAAATAACTCAAGATTTTTAACGAAGATAAGTTAAGAATAAAAAAATTTAATGTTAATAAAAAAGATATTTATCCAAGATATGTGGTTTTAAATAATAAAATTTATATTCAAGAATTTAAAAATAATTTTATATTTCTAATGATTTAATAAAATACATAAATTTAATGATTTATATTGGAGGGATTTTTATGAAAATGAAAGGGAAAAATACATTTTTTTATATTACTTTTGGTACTCTAGCGGTTTTGATAGTATTATTGTTATTAGTTTTTTGTATTAATATATTTAGAGATAAGGATGTAACCCCTGGACAAAAAGAATATACTTGTACTTTTATACGAACATATAAGATTGAGTATATTTTGCCTAGTAATAGTGAAGATTTTCTGTATCTTACTATTAGGGCTTTTCAAGATGAAGAGGTGCAAACCGTGAAAATATCTAAATCTTTATTACCTAAAATTGAACAGGGAAAGTACTATGAATTTAAATTTAGGCCTTTAGAAAAAATTGAGCAGGACACTATTTTGAACATATATCAAAAATCAAAGATAATTTCTATTGAAGAGACAGAAAAGATTGGTTTGGAGCAAATACAAGATAAAATTTGTGAATCATAATATTAATAGATAAAAATACAATACATGATATATATTTTTACTTTATTGCATTAAGTTAAGAAATAGATATAATTTTATCTATTTTTTTTGATAGTATATTAAACAATTTTATTGAAATAAAAGTCCCCCAAAATAAAGTTATATATATATCAAAATTAATATAAAATGTTTGATCTATTTAGAATTTGTCAGTTAAATTTATTTTAAGTATTATAATATTTTATACATTGAGTGAAGTGAGGCGAGAGGATGAATCTAGGGAAAATAATCTCTGATTTACAAAAATATTGTTTTATTGGAACAGAAGATTGCCAAGAAAAACATATATTTAAAAATTGCCAACTGGAATTTTATGATGGGTTTGTTGGTATAATCTGTAATCGATATAACAATATTGATAAGTATGAGGTATATTTAAATATTAAAAGCACTGGTTCAATCGCATGTCCACTTCTATATAATAAAACAGCATAATATTTAGTATTTAAATCGTGAGGATAATGTGGCATAGTAATCATAGCGATAAGTCCTATATTATAAAAATGTTTTTTGGATAATTACATTTTACTAGACTTATCGTTTTTTTATATATAAAAAGTCTCACACCAATTCTATCCCTACAATTTTTACACTAACATAAAAATACAAACCTTTTCACAACAAGAAAAATTTGTTATAATTATCTAGAAATAGAAGGTGAGATAATGAAAGCAATTTGTATAGGACATTCAACATTTGATACAACTCTTCCAATGACTGAATATCCTACTGAAAATAATAAATATCGCATTCCATATCATGTAGAATGTGGTGGTGGCTCTGGTCCAAATGGTGCCTACGTTTTAGCAAAGTGGGGAGTTGATACAACTATAGTATCAGCACTAGGAAATGACTATCAAGCGGATCGAATAATAGATGAATTTAAAAGTGTTGGTGCTAACGTAGACTATCTTCAAAAAATACCAACTCATAAAACATCTTGCAGCTATATTTTTGCTAATATGGAAAATGGTAGCAGAACAATAGTAACTTCTAAAGCTAAAGCAATACGTAAACTAGATATAAAAGAAAAATTACAACAAGCTGATGTAATATTAATTGACGGTGAGCATCCAGAAACAGCAAAAAAAATTCTAAAGGACAATCCAACTGCTATAAGTGTTTTTGATGTAAGCAGGGTAAACGATGATAATCTAGAACTTGGGAAATTAGTGACTTATTTAGTTTGTTCACATGAATTTGCCGAAAAGTTTGCTAATACAAAAATAAACTATAAAGATCTCAGTACTATAAAGTTTTGTTATGATAAATTAAAAGAATATTTTCAAACAAATATTATAATTACTTTAGAGTCATCCGGTAGTTTTACAGAGATAGATGGAAAATGTATGCAAGTACCAAGTATAAAAGTAAAAGCCATAGATTCAACTGGAGCAGGGGACATATTTCATGGTGCCTTCGCTTATTTTATAAGTAATGGTTATTCATTACTTGACGCAATACACTATGCATCTGTAACAGGGGCTCTTTCCGTAGAAACAATAGGAGCCAGATATTCAGTTCCAGAGTTAAAAGAGGTATTAGAATATGACAATATTATCTAGTTATTTACCACAAATAGATCTCCATGGCTTGGACCGAGACTATGCCCGAATTTTAGTAAATGAATTTATTGAAGATAATTATAAATTACATAATAAAACAATACTAATAATTCATGGTAATGGTACTGGTATTTTAAAAAAAACAGTTCAAGAAACATTAAAAAATAATAAGTATGTAGAAACATATAAAATAGATAATTTTAATACCGGTACAACAGTTGTTGAATTGAAACAAAAAAATTGACAAAATATGTCCTACATGCTAGAATAATAAGGCATAAGTGACAGGGGGCATAAATATGTATACAGAAGAATATGAAAATAGAGGTTTTCCATTTAGAAACTTCTTATTAAAGTTAATTTTAATAATCATTTTTGTATTTTTATTGGTATGGTTATTACCTAAATTTATTGCACCAGCAGTAAATAAAGACCTAAAAAACAATAGTAGCAATACAACACAAATAAATGCTTTAACATCGCAAATATTTGCCGACAATTTAAATAAAATGAAAGAAGCTGCCATTTTGTATTATACAGATGAACGTTTACCAGAAAATAATGGTGAGTTTAAACAAATGACACTAAGCGAGATGATCGGGCTAAAGCTAATTACTCCACTAATAGATAAAAATAATAAAGCTGTAGACGTCGAAGCCAGTTATGTAAAAATAACTAAGTCAGACAATGAATATATCCTAAAAGTAAATATAAAAGATAGTGAAAAAGAAGACTATATCTTAGTACATTTAGGGTGCTACACATACTGTAAAGGAAATGTTTGTGAGAAAAAATCAGAAAATATAATAATAAAGGGTTCAACAATCAAAGCTGACACACCAATCACAAAAAAGTATTATTGTCGAATAGCTAATGGAAAATATTATGGAAAATTTGGTAATGTAGTTAACAAAAATACATATGAAAACGAATGTATAACAAAACCAGTTGAAAAACATTATTGTGCTATAGTTAATGACAAGTATTACGGTAAGAATGGAACAGTTGTAAACAAAGAAACATACGAAAATGAATGTATAACAAAACCATCAGATAAGTACTATTGTGCAATTGTAAATGGTAAATACTATGATAAAAATGGTAATATAGTAGACAAAAAAGCATATGAAGAAAGTTGTAACACAAAAGAATATTTATATGAGTATGCTAAAACTATAAAGGCTTCATTTAGTAGTTGGACCAAATGGTCTGGTTGGTTAGAAACAAGTTGTAATACTAGGGCGATTACATGTGATGCTAATGATATAAGTTGTTTAAGAGAAGTAAAATTATACAACCGTAAGGAAAAAATTGGTACACACGAAAAAGAATATATTAAAGAACGTAATGTTCAAATAAAAGCTTCATCATATTCAGAAAAAACATGTAAAAAATATTCATACGTTATAGTTAATAACACAACATATGCCGTAACTAATACTTATACAAACGTTACAAATATAACATCATCAACTGCATCTTCAGTTGCTGGTTGGAAATATGAAGGAAGAGCTTTATATAATAATCCTCCAAGAGATACAGAAAAAACACGTTACATATTTGTTGGAGCAGATTATAGCTATTGTTCAGATACATGTACAACTCTACCAAATTACTATTATGATAAATACACATATACAGGAAGTATGACGAGAGTATCATCAACCAGTGAGGCTCCAGTAAGTTCTGGTTCACAGGTAGTAGCGACTTGTACTGACTATGAAACAAAAATAGTTAATGTATATAGGAATGTTGTTAAGACGGAAATAGCAACTAGAACAGAACCATTATATGGAACCGTTTGCTATTCAAGTGATAGAACTAGAAAACTAAAATCAGCCGGTAAGACAGAGAAAACATGGAGTTACTATAACGACACTAACTTATTAAATAACAATTGGTACTATACTGGTGCTAAAAAGTTAAAATAATTAAGGGGGAAAACAAATGGAAAAGGAAATTAAAAATATTGTTTTTTACACTTTTGAAAGTGAAACGGGCGAAAGAACACAAGCTTGTGTATTCTATACAGATGGAACAGTAAAAAACACTAATGAAGAAGAGGGTGTTGAAGACGTAATAACTTTAATGAAGTCTAAAGGAATAAGCCCAAAAGAATATAAAAGAATTATAAATAAACATTATGTATATAAAACAACAGGTGAAGATTTAGAAGAATACTTTGAAGAATATTTGACAAAAAAAGAAAAATATACACCAAAGAAAGATAGAAATATCAAAACACTATTTAAAAACCTATTTAAAAGAAAAAAAGAGAAATCTAAAAAAGGTATTGATAAAGAAGAAAAGAAACCAAAAACAGTAGTTGAAGAAACAAAACCAGAGTCAGAAAAAAATACTGAAGAAAGAAAAGAAAAGTTCTGGAGAGTATTACAAACTATAACAGGTGTAACTTTAGTTAATAAACTTAAGAAAAGCTACTCGGTAAAAAAAGCTGCCAGAGAAGAAGCAAACAAAAGTAAACCAAAAAAACAAGAAGGAAAATTAAAAAAATGGTTTAATAAGACTTTTGTTGGAAAAATAACTAGAAGAGTAGCTGCCTTATTAACTGCTGCTGCTATTCTCTTTATTCCTGGCTGCTCAAAAACAAATGACAAAGGTGCAGAACCAACTCCTATAACAGCAAATGAAACTGCTGAAGTTAATACAGATGATTTACTAAGACAAACAACAAGTTTTGCCGGAATGTTAAGACTATCAAAAAGTGATGTTCAAAAAACAGTAATGACTAATATTGGTCAAACATTAGATACCTTCAATATAAAATTTGCTAATGCTTATATAGAAAGTACTAAAAACGTTAAAGCAGCATTGTCTTGGGATGAAGTTACATCACTAGCTCTTGTTTATAATAATTACAGTAAAGAACAATTAATTCAAATCTTTAATGGTGCAGATTTAGATACAACAAAATTAGAGGATGCTTATAAAACAGCAACTTTACAATTAATGGGTGCTCACGTTATTGAAACAAGAGAAAATAAAGTCGATATGTCAACATTACTAGAAAGTAAAGAAGCAAAAGACTTTTATAATAAGTATCATGAATTATTCCTAAAATGTAAAGAAACAACAGGTCAAGAACAAATAAATAGAGTAAATGCATTCTATCAAGAATTATATAAGGACTTTCCAATAACTGAAGAAGTAAGAGAAGAAGGTATTGCTCATAGTGATTCAAGAAACAGTATTGAAACATATAAATTTTCTATAATACCAATGGTAAGTGCTGCTGAAATGTTATATCAAAATCTTTCAATAGATAAGACATTACAAGACAAAGCTGTTGCTTATCTAAATGACATTGGAGTTTGTAATAGAGCTAATGACATTATTGAAAAAGCTGCTCTAGTAAATTTAACAGCAACAAAGAGTAATGACTATATTGACTATAATCTTTTAAAAGAAGCTAAGATATCAGAATTAACTGAAGAGTCTGCTTATGTTATTGATGATGCTCATCGTGATTTAAGTAAATTAGATAGTTTCAAAAACAAAGTAAATGTTAGTTTTGCATATAGTGATGGTAAGTTTACAGGTGAATATACAACAAGAACTACAACAACATATGAAACTAGAACAACAAAAACAACAACTAACGATCATAGTCAAGCTGTTAAAGCTACAAGTGAAAGCCAAGTAAGTGCTGCTGAATCTAAAGCAGATGAAAAAGTAAATGCTGAAAATGCAGAAGCAAAAGCTGATGCAGAAGCAAAAGCAGATACTGAAGCAAAACGTCAACAAGAGTTAGCAGATGCTGCTAGAAGACAACAAGAAGAAAAAATCGCTGAAGCTGAAAAAGATTTACAAGAAAAAATAGACCAAGCAAATAAAGATATTAACGATGGTCAAACAGTAAATGAAGATGACTTTGGTGATCATAATGTTGATTTTGATGAAGACCATTCAGATAATAACGGTAATCTAAATGATTCAGTAAAAGATATAACTACAGATGGAACAGGTAATAAGACAAACGAACCATTACCAGATCCAAATGCTGATGAAAATAATAATTCTAATAGTTCATCAGATCAATCAATTTATGAATATGAAGAACCTTATACTATGACTAATGAAGAAAAAGCCGCAGCAATAGTAGAAGCAATGGCAAATGAGTCAACTAAAGACAATGTAAAAGTATATACATATCATAAATAAAAGAGACTTTCAAAAAAAAGCCTCTTTTTTAATTTATTTTTTCTATGTTGTCTTTTATAATTTTATATTTTTCTATTTTACAATTATTACTCATACAAGAATCACAAGTTGTTAAAGTAAATTGAGTTAAGTCTTTAGAAATATCAAAATCTAATGCCGAAGTATCAACATCTAAAGATGTACCGTCTTTAGTAATAATATTTAGTTTACTAGAATTACATTGGTTAGCCATGAAAGAATTAAAAATATAAATATCATTAGACTGAATAATCTCAAAATATGCAGCTGCATTTTCTGAATAAATATTGTCATTATCTATAGTTAAAACTTTCTTATCTCCTAGATATACTTCAGCAATATACTTATATATAGTCCCATCATCAGTTTTTTCTTTATCCTTGCTAATAAATTCTATTTTTAAGTCAGAATTAAACTTATGGGTTTCTTTCTCTTCAGTTAAATTGATTTTCCTAGTAAGTTTTATAGAAACATCAGGAGAAAAATCAATTTTCTTTTTTTCCTTAGCATTATTATTTACCCAAAAACCATAGAGAATAATAATACCTAAAGCAACGAATATTAAAATACATCTCATTTCTCCCATTGAATCACCAGTTTTTTTCTTATTCTTCACTCACACAAGACCTCCTACCAATATATTTATCACAAATATATCAAAGTATTACCCGAAAGTCAATTAGACACAAGTACATATATTCGAATTTTACGAAGTTTTATTTGACAAATCAAGTACTTTGTGCTATAATATGAGTACTTTAAGGGTGAGAGACCTGTAAGTATACAAAATTAAAATTTATATAGGGTGGGGTTGAGTATAATGAATAATGCGTATATTTTCGAGTATTTGGATGAAAATGATTTCCGTAAAAAAGAAAGATCTGTTAGAAAGTATAATATGTTAGCTTATAAGAAATTAACATTTAATTATTATCCAGAATTACGTAAAGGTAACTTCTTAGGTAAAGAAGTTAGTAAAAACGAAAAGAATAATACAATAGGTTATGAACTAAAATTACCTACTGATGAATTATTTATTAAAGTACATGGTGAAATTACATTACACTATACTGTATATACAGAAAAGAAAATAATTCTTTTAACAAACATTACACCAGAAGGAATTTTAGATGAAGGTCATAGAGCAGAATTATCTACATATAAAGGTGTTATGATTTCTAAAACAAATCCAGAGAAAGATATGTTTAAAATTAATTTAATTAATATGTTAGGAAAATAGGAGAAAAATCTCTTATTTTTTTTCATTTTCTCTTGCAACAATTATAAATATATGCTATTATTAAATAGCAATGGACCCTTAGCTCAGTTGGTTAGAGCATCCGGCTCATAACCGGGCGGTCACAGGTTCGAGTCCTGTAGGGTCCACCATTTATGTCGCGGGTATGGCGGAATTGGCAGACGCGCTAGACTTAGGATCTAGTGCCGCAAGGCTTGCAGGTTCAACTCCTGTTACCCGCACCATATAGAATACAAATATCAGCATCTTATGTTGATATTTTTTTTAGTTTATAAGGATTTTGCTCTTCAAAGAAATTGTATGTTGACTATCCATTTTTCAAAGAGGTAGATTCCTGTAGTTTAAGATGTGCTGTTTTTTGACTTGGAAGCTGCTTTTAAAAATTATTTTTCTAAACGTAGTAATTATCCTAGATTTAAGAGTAAATATAATAAATAAAGTTATATAACTAATTGAGTGCGGTAGCAACTATTGGAATTTAAGCCTATGGAGAATAGAGTAAAGTCTATCTATGAAGTAGGAATTTTGATCGGTTACGACCTAAGCAACAAATTAAAATTTGTCTTTTGTTATATAATTTTTACCGGAAAGTATGCTACAATATAATATAGAAATAATATAGTAGGGAGTAACACATGAAGAAAAAAGACCTAAAAAAAATAATAATTTTAATTGTATTGTTATTATCATACACATATACAACTTTTATAAATACAGGAATCGAAAAGAATGAAGAGCCAATTAAAGAAAGAAAAACAGAAGATGTAATGTTTAATGACACAAATACTCTAAATGTTTACTTTATAGATGTCGGTCAAGCAGATTCAATTCTTTTAGAAAATAAAGGACATTATATGCTAATTGATGCAGGTAATAATGAAGACGGACCAAAGTTAGTTAAGTATTTTAGTGAATTTGGCATAAAAGAGTTTGATTATGTAGTAGGAACACATGCCCATGAAGATCATATAGGCGGAATGGATGACATAATAAAAAACTTTAAAATAGATAATTTTTATATGCCTGATGCTGTAACAACAACAAAAACATTTGAAGATGTCTTAGATGCTTTAGAAGAAAAAAATATTATCTTCCAAACTCCAAAAGTAAACCAAGAGTTCAACTTTCAAGATACAAAACTCACAACCTTATCAATAACCTCAGATGAGAAAAATTTAAATGATACCTCAATCGTTTTAAAGGCAAAGCATGGAACTAATACATTTTTATTCATGGGAGATGCTTCGACTAAAATAGAAAAGAATTTATTGAATGAAAATATAAAAAGTGATGTTCTAAAAGTAGGCCACCATGGATCAAGATATTCAACCTCACTATCATTTCTTAAGAAAGTATCGCCTGAATATGCTGTTATATCAGTTGGGGAAAACAACACATACAAACATCCTCATGAAGAAATACTAAAAAGACTAGAAGAACAAAATATAAAAATATATAGAACAGATAAGCAAGGTACAATAATAGCAAAGTCAAATGGTTCAATTATAAATTTCAGTACTATTAAAACTGATACTAATGGATAGGTGAAAAGATGAAATATGCAATAGATAAAATAGAAGATAATATAGTGGTTTTAGAAAATATAGAAACCAAACAAAAAGAAGAAATAAATATAAAAAGCATAATAGGAGAGATACATGAAGGTGCTATAGTCATTAAAGATAGAGATACATACGTAATCAATATAACAGAAGAAGAACTACGAAGAAAAAGACTAAGAGAAAAATTAGAAAGACTAAAGAAAAAATAGCTTGAATCATATTAAATTGAAAATAAAAAATTAATATGGTAAAATATCAATAGAATAAGAAGGAGAGTATTATGAAAAAGAAAAATTATCTAAAAAAACTTTTATTAATAGTTATAATAATTATTTCAACAATGTTTATAATATTACCTCCGATTTTTAGAGTAGCTATAGCAGATGTGAATCTTATTAGACCAACAGAAAACAAAAACAAAAACAACAATATAACAATCTTATCTTGTAAAAAGTATGATTTAGAAACATCGACATTAGTAACAAGCAGAACAAGATATAATAAAGAAGACCCTGAAAAACCAGAACAAAACTTTATAACATACGAAAAGACTAGTCAAAATAATGATCTAGTTAGTCAACTTCCGTCATATAAAACGCCTGCAGAGGAAATAGAATTCTTTTCAAATATCGATGGAATAGAAATAACCGTAACTGACCAAAAAACAACAATACTAATCTCTAAGTATATAGTTGATATAAATGATGCTAATTTTACGTTAGCTAAGTACTTTGATTCCGAAGAAAATCAGCGTGAATTTTATGAAGAACAAGGTTATAAATGTGAAGAGACTAAGAATTAGTCTTTTTTAAATACTCCTTTATATCCCCAACGGGATGGTACACATTCTTAGGTTTAATATTTAAAACAGCTTTTATATAATCACTATTTTCTATATTTGTAACTAAAAATTTAACTTTAGTGTAGTAAAGTCTTTTCTTAGTACGATCTTGAACTCTCTCTAGTGCCTTTTCTAATTCTGTACTTTCACCCTCATAGTACTTGAATTTATAATTAATACCCATGTCACTTCGAATAGGAATAACTTCTTTCATATACACTATATAGGAATTATTTTTATATTCAACTCCAACCCCTTGAATAATTGCCAAGTCATTTAATTCGTGGTATTCAGGTATCTTTATAATAAAACCAAATGTAATAATCAAAATAACAAGTACAATAATTTTTTTCATTTATATCTTCCCCTTACAATATTATTAGTCAAGAAAGAATTTCTTTTTTTTACACTTTCTTCTTTTTTAATAAAAGAGTCATTTATTTCATTTTTGTCAAATGGAATAAAAGGAACCAAGTATGGTATACCAAAAACTTTTAAAGTAAGTAGTTTATAAATCATATAAATAGTACCAATTATAACTCCATATATGCCAAGTAGTGTACTAAGTAATAGTAATATAATTTTATATATTCTTAGGGCATTAACAAGTTCAATTGATGAAAAAACAAGCCCTGCAATCGAAGAAATTGCCACTACTATAATCATAATAGGTGAAACAATTCCAGCACTAACTGCTGCATCTCCTAAAATCAAACCACCTAGTATTGAAATAGAAGATCCTGATGTATTGGACATTCTAATATCAGATTCTTTAAGTATTTCAAAACAAACAATCATAAATAATGCCTCTATATATGCTGAAAACGGTACAAAAGTTCTACCGGCTTTAAGCATTAATAATAAATCAAGTGGTACTATATCATAATTCCTAGTCGTAACAGCAATGTAACAAGCTGGTGTAAAAATAGCAATCAAAAAAGCCAGAAAACGTATAATCCTAATAAATGTTGTATTAAAAGACTTCTGATAATAGTCATCTGTTGTATGAAAAAAATCTATAAAAAAACTAGGTAAAATTAAAGCATAAGGACTCATATCAACAAGTATCACAACTTTTCCTTCCAATAATGCCATTGCACTTTTATCCGGTCTTTCACTCATCATAATAGTAGGGAAAAAACTCTTCTGTCCCTCCAAAGTAACTTTCAAATAGCTAGAATCAATTATTCCATCAATATCAATTCTCTCTAATACATCATTAATTCTTTTTACAATTTTTTTATCTACAATATCATCTATATATAAAATACCAACTTTAGTCTTGCTTTTAAACCCAACATTTAAATTTTTAACCATTAGGTCACAAGTCTTAATTCTTCTTCTAATTAAGCCTAAATTAATATTATAATTCTCCGAAAAACTATCTTTGGGTCCTGATAAAGACAATTCACTCTGAATATTATTGATGCCTCTATCTAGCTTAGCTTTAACCTCAACGGCATAAATACTTTTATAAATTATAATTAAAAAACCATTATTAACAAAGTCATATATTTGGTTCTTCTTAATTTTAGAAATATTAATAGCTGGTAAATGTTCATCTAACTTCCTAAAACTATTTCTATCTAAATTAAGTAAACTTTTAAGTACAAAATTATCTATACTAGAACTATCTGTAAGAACTTCGTTATAGAACAATGTTATTCTTCTTCCATCAACACAGATATCTTTAATTTTATAATCGCTCGAAGTCCCAGTCTTTTATTTAATGTTTTTAATTATACTCATAAAATCACCATTATTATTATGTATTTTTATTTTAAAAACTATGTATATTTTGCTATAATATAAATAGAGGTATATTATGAATGTTAAAATAGAAAAATTAGATCATTTTGGACGTGGTATTACAAATATTAATAATAAAATATGTTTTGTAGAAAATGCTCTTCCTAATGAGATTGTTAATATTAAAATTACAAAAGAAACTAAAAAATATTTTCTAGCAAAAACGATAGATTTTATCGAGAGTTCTCCCCATCGTATTATTGAATCTTGTCCTTTTTATAATGAATGTGGTGGTTGTAATTTAGAACACCTAGCTTATTTCAAGGAAAATGAATTCAAAAGAAGAAAAGTACAGGAACTCCTAGTAAAGTTTGCTAAAATAAATCCTACTATTGTAAAAGAAACTATTTTTTCTAATGAATACAACTACAGAAACAAAGTGATTTTTCATGGTAAAGATAACATTTTTGGCTATTTTAAAAAAAATTCTAATGATTTATTAAAAATAGATAGATGTCTTCTTTTGGATAAAAGAATAAATGAAACAATAAAGCTTCTTCAAAATGAGTCAAATAAATTTACTGAATTATTAATTAGAACTAATAATGACTCTAGTAAAATCATGATTAAAATAACAGGACAAATAAATGATATAGAAACTTTAAAAAGTAAGGTTGATGTTCTCATCATAAATGACAAATGTTTGACTAAAGAAGAAAAAATAACTACAACAATTGGTTCTAAAAAATATATTTTATCTGTAGATTCTTTCTTTCAAGTAAATAAAACTCTAACGGAAAAACTATATGATAAAGTAAAAGAACAAGTAGAAAAAGAAAGACCAAACAAACTTCTCGATTTATATTGTGGAACTGGTAGTATTGGTATCTATGTATCAGACTTTACTAAAGAAATAATTGGAGTCGACTGTTCTAAATCAAATATTGAGGATGCCAACGAAAATAAAAAATTAAATAATTTAAAAAACATTACTTTCATAAATGATAAAGTAGAAAACATTATTGATACTTTTAAAGATATTGATATGATTATTGTAGATCCACCAAGAGCTGGTCTTGATCAAAAAACAATTATTAACATAGAAAGAATTTCTCCAAAACAGCTTATTTATGTATCGTGTGATCCTGCAACTCTTGCACGAGATTTAAATATTCTAACAAACTATGAAGTAGAAGAAGTTACACCATTTAATATGTTTCCAAGAACCTATCACGTTGAATGTGTTTCAGTACTATATAGAAAAAGCTTTTGAAAATAAGACTTTTTGAATTTTAGTAAAATTAAAAAAGAGATATTTTGTTGTAAAAATGATAAAAAAACAAAAAGTATTTAGAGGAGTATTTGAGTATGATATGTATATGACGCTGATATAAGCAGTATGTGGAGACATATATTAACTAAAAATTAATTTGAGATGATGTTATATATATGAATGAAAATAATAAGTTATGGAGGAAAATATAAATGGGAATATTTAGAAGTATTTATTTAAATTTATCAAGTGAAAAGAAGTTAAGAAAAAAATCAAATAAAATGTTTAGTAAACTTAAAAAAGTTGGTTTCTATGAAAAAGAAGGCACAAAACACATGAGACTTGCTAATAAATATAATGATTATGTAAATGCTATTGGTAGCAAAAGTGCCAACAAATTACCTAAGCGTAAACACGGTTGGTATATTTCTAAAGATGATTAGAGTAAATTATATTTAATTATAATTTTTTAGTTAAATAAATATAAATTTGTTATATAAGGAGGAAACAAATGAAAAATGAATTAATAATTAAAAAATGTCAAAAATGTAATGCATTGGTTGAGGTAATCAACGACTGTAACTGTGGTGACTGTGGAATAACTTGTTGCGGTAAACCTATGGTAAAGTTAATTTCAAATAGTGTTGATGCATCGTTTGAAAAACACATTCCAACTTTCGAACATAGAGATGATGAAATACTCGTAAAGGTAAATCATGTTATGGAAAAAGAACATTTTATTGAATGGATTGCACTAGTTAATGACAAAGATATTTGCAAAGTTAAATTATCACCAGAGCAAAATGCAGAATGTACTTTCAAATATATAAAAGGCTCAAAATTATATGCATACTGTAATAAGCATGGCCTTTGGTCTTGCAACGTAGAATAATATTTATTTGTATTATAATTGTTAAAAGTCTTTGACAAACTTCCAAAGACATTTGGTAGAATACAAATATCAACTCATATATAATTGTTAGTGAAAGGAGGAAAAATAATGAAGTTAGGAAATAATATTTTCAAACTAAGAAAAGATTGCAAACTTTCACAAGAACAATTAGCAGAAAAAGTTGATGTTACTAGACAAACAATATCAAATTGGGAGCTTGGCGAAACTTCCCCAAATCCAGATCAGTTAAAATTATTATCTAAAGCACTTAATGTTAGTATTGATGAATTATTAAATAATGACATTAAACAAGTATTAGTAGAAAAAGTAAATAATACCGAAAAAAATGCAGAGATAATAATTAAGATACTAAAAGTCTTGGGAATAATTTTTATTGTTGGCTTTGCTGTTACTATTTTCATAAATATTATGTTTGGTGCAAAAAAAGACTCTATGACTATAAAAGAAAATCAAACTGTTCTTCTTAAATGCCAACTTAATGGTAAAAAGTATACTTATCTAATAGAATATGATAAAGATGATAATATTATTGATGCAAGTGGTAGTGATTATATTATAAATGTTGTTAAAGATAAACAATTTAATAAAGCTAAAATTTTAGTAAAATATATTGAATCATATTTTGAAGATAACGAAGGTCATTGCTAATCAAATTACAATTTAGTAATTAGTTAGAAAAAAATTAATTTGTAGTGAGGGGTTTAATAAATGAACAAATATATAAATTTGACATTAGAAAACATTGACGATGAGCATATATGTTGTGCAATAGGAGATAAAAAACATCAAGCAGGTGTTGATAGTAAAAAGGAATGGATAAAAAGTAAATTAAAGGATGGCCATATTTTTAGAAAATTAAATGCCAGAGGGAAAGTATTTATTGAATATGAGCCAATAGAAACAGCATGGATTCCTATTCGTGGTAAAAATTATGAATATATTTATTGCTTATGGGTAGCCGGAAGTTTTAAAGGCAAAGGAATTGGAAAAGAATTACTAGAATATGCAATAAATGACTCAAAAGAAAAAGGTAAAAGTGGTATATGCACTCTAGTTTCTAAAAAAAAGAAACCTTTTATTGGGGAGAAGAAATTTTTTGAACATTATGGATTTAAAGTTGTAGATACTATTGAAGATTATGAACTATTAGCATTACAATTTGATGATAGAGAAACGCCTAAATTTAATGATAATGCAAGAACTATGAAAATAGATAATAAAAATTTCACTATTTATTATAGCAACGAATGTCCTTATGTAGAATATGAAGTAAATGAATTAACTGAATATGCAAAGGAAAATAATATAAAAATCAATTTTATAAAAATAGATTCTTTAGAAAAAGCAAAGAATGTACCTTGTATTTTTAATAATTGGGCTAATTTCTATAAAGGAGAATTTATATCTAACACTATATTAAATGCCAATTCATTTGAAAAATTAATTAAATAACAAATTACAATTTATATATATAAAGGACATACCAATTACATATATAGTGCCTTATAGTTTTATAAGTAATATAATGTAAATAACTAACAAATATATATAAATGTAATTAGTCACACTCCACACATGTGGAGTGTATATGAATTTTTATATAAAGTCATTTACTATGGCTCGATAGAAAAAGAAATATTTAATTGTCTAGATCGAGAGGACCAAACATTTCATTAGATAAGTATAAATAATATTAATAAAGTTAAAATCCTCCCAAGTAACCTAAAACAAGCTATCAAAAGCTATGATTATAATCAAATTCATAACATTTTAAAAATATAGAATAACTAAAAAAGAAGAGGGTATTTATATGATAAAAGAAGTAACTAGTATTGAAGATGCAAATGTATGTGATGAACTATTAACAAAATTAATATTAGATGAAAGAAAATATAATAAGGCAATCAGTGAAAATACTGTCATAAAGGACTATTTTAGTAAACTGTTAAATGATAAAAATATCAAATTATTGGCATATTACTTAAATAATGAAATTGTTGGTTATATATTAATCAAAAAAATAGAGGAAAATACCTGCTTATTAGACGGACTATACGTATTAGAGAAACATCGCAATAAAAAGATTGCCAAAAGCTTGTTAATAGAAGCACTAAAAAAATGCCAGGAGTTAAATGTAAACTATATTGATATTAACGTTATGGTAGAAAACAAAATAGCTCTAGAACTTTATAAGAAATTAGGTTTTACTGAACTTGAGGTAAAATTGAGAAAGAATCTTTAAATATATTATAAATGAATATTAATAGATATCAAGACTGCGCAACAATAATAGAAATGGAAAACCAATCATTGCGACCAGCCATCACAAAAAAATTAACCAATATGGAAGAATATTCAACAATGAAAGAGATTATATCCACAACCTCTCCAGAAACAATAAAAGAATTTACATCTGAATTTTAAACTGTAAATTTAGAGATTAAAGAATCAAATAAAATTGGTTCTTTTTTTAATAAATGATATAATTAAAAAGTAATACCTATCACAAAGGAATGATTTAATGAAATTAGAAAAGCCAAAACTCCACAATTTAGAAGAAAAGAAAATATTAGATTGTTTAGAAACAAAAAATTTTACGAATGGCTTATTTAAAGAAAAAACAGAAGATGATATTATAATAAAAGATATAACTTTTGATACCTGTGTTTTTGAAAATGTTGATTTAATAGACGTCCATTTTAAAAATTGTGATTTATCTAATCAAAACTTTGATAAACAATTTTTAAGACGAGTGTTATTTGAAAATTGTAAGTTAATAGGTGTAAGCTTTATAGATGCCTCTTTAAAGAATATAGAATTTATTAATTGTAATGCTAAATACATAAATTTTTCATCAGGTAAATTAGTAAATTTAAAAATAGAAGAAAGTGATTTTAGTGAATCAACCTTTTCAAGACTAGATCTAACTAATTTAGAGTTAAACAATGTAAAATTACATAGCACCGAATTTATAAGAACAAATCTAAAAGATACTGATTTTTCGACATGCGATATTACTAATATTTTATTTGATCAAACTTCATTAAAAGGCATAGTAATAGATGGCTTTCAAGCTATGAATATTGCTAGCTTATTTGGTGTAAAAATAAAAAATTAAAGTAGAGGAGACACAATTATGAACAAAGAACAAATATATCGCTATCTAAAACAAAAAAATATTTGGTATGAAATAACCAAACATAAAGCTGTCTATAATATGAAAGATTTACAGGATGTAGATCTTCCATATCCAGAAGGTGATGCTAAGAACTTATTTGTCCGTGATGATAAAAAAAGAAATTATTATTTAATAACAGTAAAAGGCACAAAAAAAGTAGATTTAAAAGATTTTAGACATCAAAACAATACTAGACCACTAAGTTTTGTTAACGAAAAAGAACTCTTAGAGCTACTTAATTTAAAACCAGGATCAGTTACACCTTTAGGTCTATTAAATGATAAAGAACATAAAGTAGAATTTTTCATTGATAATGAACTGCTGGAGGAACCAGGAATAATAGGAGTTCATCCAAACGAGAACACCGCAACAGTCTGGTTAAAAACTAGAGATTTAATAACTATCCTAAAAGAAAATAATGTCAAAGTTTATCAAGTACAAATATAATAAAAAAACTAGAACAAAAAAATTTCCAAAAAGCTTCATGAGACTGGTAATAGTTCAACTTTTAATCTATAATTAGAAAAATAGATTAAGAGTTGTCTATAAAATAAAAAAAGTGGAAGTGTACCATATCTAATAAAATATATATTATAAGGCAAAACATTTCAAATAAAAATAACGGTTAGAGAAACAGAAATAAAATACATTCTAAAATTACTAGACTAAAACATTAATTATAAAAAATAGATATGAAAAAACCAGATTTATATATCTATAATTAAAAAATAATCATTATAAAAAGAATACCAAAACTAGAATAATATCTTTAAAAGGAGTAAATATGAAAAACATAACAATAATAGGTGGCGGAGTATTAGGTTCCCAAATAGCCTTCCAAGTTGCCTATACAAACTTTAACGTAACTATTTGGGCCAGAAGTAAAGAAAGTATTGAAAGGACTAAAAAGAAAATAGAATCATTAAAACAAACTTATACAAATGAAATTAATAAAATGGTTAAAAATAAAACCCTATCTGCTTGGTGTATGGGAATAAGTGATTACGATAACTTTGATAAAGAAAAAAGTCTATCTCAAGTAAAAAAAGCTTTTAAAAATATAAAATTCACGCTAAGTTTAGAAGATGCTATAAAAGATGCCGACTTAGTAATTGAGTCGATGACCGAAGACTTTAATGCCAAGAAAGACTTATATAAAGCGCTTGCTCCAATTTTGGAAGAGAAAACTATTGTTGTTACAAATTCTTCTACTATGTTACCAAGTAGTCTTGCTAAATACACGAAAAGACCAGATAAATTTTTAGCTCTACATTTTGCAAATTCAATCTGGAAAAATAATACAGCTGAAGTAATGAAACATAGTAAAACCTCCGATGATAGCTTTAATAAAGTAATAGACTTTGCTAAAGAGATAAATATGATTGTTCTACCTCTTCAAAAAGAAAAAGAAGGCTACTTACTAAATTCCATGTTAATACCATTTTTGTTTTCTGCTTTAGACTTATATGTAAATAACATTTCTAATCCAGAAACAATTGATAAAGCTTGGGTACTAGGGACATCAGCTAAAGAAGGTCCATTTCAAATACTAGATGTAGTTGGTCTAAAAACAGCCTACGAAATAGTAAAGAAATACGCTAAAGTACCAAGTTTCTTAGCCCCATATAATTTTAAGGGTATGGAAAAATTATTAAAAACATACATTGATAACAATAAACTTGGTAAATCAACTGGTGAAGGTTTTTATAAATATAAATAGAAAAAAGTAACTTGTTAAGAATAATTGCGAAAGTTCCACTGATTATTGGTAGAGTAAAAAAATAAAAACTGATATATTATTTGTGAAAGGAGAATGAATATGGATTTAGGAAAGAAGATAGTAAATTTAAGAAAGAAAAATAATCTTTCACAAGAAGAATTAGCTGAGAAAGTAGGCGTGACTAGACAAACCATTTCAAAATGGGAATTGGAAGAGACTGCTCCAGATATCAAACAAGCTAAAGCTTTATCAGAAATATTCAAAGTCAGTCTGGATGAATTAACTAATAACGACATAAACAGTATTTTAGTGGAGAAGGTTAGTAATACTGAAAAACTTGCAGGCATAATCATTAAAATTTTAAAAGTAGTAGGAATTGGTCTATTAGTTTTAGTTATAATTGAGATACTGGTTTTCATCATCTTTAATATTAACACTAATTCTAAGAGTAATAAAGTAGTTGGAAAATACGTTCTTACATGTAAAATAGATAAGAAACAATATTCATATAGTATAGAATACAATAAAAACTATCAAGTAATAAATTCTGGTGGAGATGCTTGGATTTATAATCATACAGATGTAGACTCATATGATGATGCTAATAAAGCTGTTGCTAATGTAGAAGACTATTTTAAAGAACACAACGGTTCTTGTCTTATAGAAAAGTAATAAAATAAACAGATGTTTTATTAAAATAAATTTTTACGTCTGTTTTTTATATGTAAAAATGAATTAACAAAAGTATAAGATAAATAGTATTATTGGTACAAACATTTAGAACAAAAAGTATCTATTAAAAGTAAAGAAAATGTTATATAATATAAATGAATATAGTATTTAATGCAGATATTAAAGAGAATATGATTATATAAAGGATGAAGAGTATATAAAAATAATTTGTTATTAAAAACACTTTATATTAGAACATTCTAAAAAAGGAGATGATAGTATTGGCATATATTGAGTTTAAAAATGTTAATAAAATTTATAAAATGGGTGAAGTTGAAATAAATGCTTTAAATAATACTTCGTTTGAAATAGAAAAGGGAGAACTAGTCTGCATTTTAGGCCCTTCTGGTGCCGGTAAAACTACTTGTTTAAATATTCTAGGAGGAATGGATCGTCTAACATCCGGTGAAGTAATTGTAGACGGTAAGATTATAAATAAATTAAATGAAAAAGAGTTAACTAAGTATCGTCGTAATGATATAGGTTTTGTCTTCCAATTCTATAATCTAATTCAAAATATGACAGTCTTAGAAAATGTCGAACTTGCCGTTCAGTTATGTAAAGATCATCTAGATCCAAATAAAATTCTAGATAATGTTGGTCTAGAAAATAGAAAAAGTAACTTTCCAGCTCAACTATCAGGTGGTGAACAACAACGTGTAGCGATTGCTAGAGCCATCTCTAAAAATCCTAAAATACTTCTTTGTGATGAGCCAACTGGAGCACTAGATTATAAAACAGGTAAACAAATCCTAAAACTACTACAAGACACTTGTCGTAAAGAAAATATGACAGTCGTTATTATTACTCATAATTCTGCAATTAGTCCTATGGCCGATAAAATTATTAAATTTAAAAATGGAGCAACTGCAGATGTTATTATCAATAAAAAACCAAAAGACATAGAAGAAATCGAGTGGTAATATGAAAAATAAATTATTAAAACACATCTTTATGAAAATAAAAGATAACTATAAAAGATTTTTATCACTACTTTGCATGGCTTTACTCGGAGTAGGTTTTTATGCTGGAATTCAAGCGGCTAGTCCGGACATGATTAAAACACTTGATAACTTCTATGATGAAAATAATGTTTATGACATCGAAGTTGTCTCTAACTTAGGCTTGACCAAAGAAGATGTCAAAGAACTATCAAAAGTCAAAAATATTGAAAAAGTAGTTGGAACATACTCTAAAGATGCTTACTTAAATCTTAACAATAAACAGTATGTTTTAAAACTAATTGGTCTAAACAAAGAAATAAATAACGTCTATCTAGAAGAAGGAAGACTACCAAGTAACAATAATGAAATAGTAGTAGAAAAAGCCTTACTAGAAGATAATAAACTAAAGATAAATGACAGCATCAACATCGAGAATAATAACTATAAAATAGTTGGTACTATGATAAGTCCACTATATTTTAGTAATGAAAGACCAAGTGCTACACTTGGAAATGGTAAAGTAAATTATCTTATATACTTAAATGAAAATAATATAAAACAAGATGTTTATACCAATGTCTATCTAACCATAAAAGGCGCTAAAGACAAAATAACTAACAGTAAAGAGTATAAAAAGAGTATTGAAAAAGCAACCACTAATATTGAAAAAATAAAAAAAGATAGAGAAACTGCTAGGTATGATGAACTATATGGTGACATTATCAAACAAGCAGAAACATACAACATACCTCTAGACAAAACAGCTCTTACAAATCCTAAGTGGTATATCTTTGATAGAACAGACAATAATTCTTACAAAGAACTTATCAACGGTAGTGAAAATCTAAAACAAATAGGTAATGTTTTCCCTATAATTTTCTTCTGTATCGCTATTTTAGTAAGTCTAATTTCTATGATGCGCATGATTGAAGAAGATAGAACTGAAAATGGTACTCTAAAGTCACTTGGTTTTAACAATTTCCAAATAACATCAAAATACATAATTTATTCCTTGTTTGCAACTGTAATAGGAGGTTTCTTAGGCATAGTTATGGGTTCATTACTTATCCCAAGAGTTGTTTGGAATGCCTACAAAACTATGTTTACCATTCCAAAATTTATTTGTGATATTGATACATCAGCTAATATAATTGGGCTATTAATTTGTATTATTTGTATCTGTGGTACGGCAATCTTTGTTTGTATTAAAAACTTAAAAGATGTACCAGCTAATCTAATGCGTCCTAAAGCACCTAAAACAGGTAAAAAGATTCTTCTAGAACACATAACTTTTATTTGGAAAAGATTAAAATTTTCTAGTAAAATAACCATCAGAAATATCTTTCGATATAAAAGTAGAGTTCTAACTACCATAATTGGTATTACTGGTTGTACAGCTCTAATATTAACTGGGTTTGGTCTAAGAGACTCCATAAAAGGTATTAATAATTTTCAATTTACTAATATTTTTAAATACGATAAAATGCTAATGCTAAGTGAAACAGCAAATACAAGTACTTTAAAAAATGAACTACTAAACAACCCTATCGTTAAAGAAGTAGTTGAAACAAATATTAATACTGTTACTATCTCTTATAATAAAAAAGAACAAGAAGTAACTATAATCGTTCCAGAGGTAAGCAAAGAATTGAAAAAAGTTATCAATCTAATAGACGTAAGTGACAATAAAAAAGAAAATCTTACTCCTAAAGATAACACTTGTATAATCAGTGAAAAAACATCTAGACTACTAAACATCAAAGTAGGAGATAAAATAACAATCTTAGATGATAACAATAAAAAACACCAAGTAAAAGTTGACAAAATCGTCAAGAACTACATAAACCAATATTTATATTTATCAAAAACAACTTATGAAAAGATCTTTGGCAACTATAAAACAAATTCTTATCTTGTAAAATTAAATAATGTAAGCGCCAAAGAAAAAAATAATTTTGATGAAGGATACATTAGTAAAAGTGAAATAACTTCTATTGTAAATAACATCGATATGAAAAATACTATGAACGATATAATCGGATCAATTGGCTCAATAGTTGCCATTTTAATAGTTGCAGCAGCCTTACTAGCTTTTGTTGTTTTATATAATTTATCTAATATTAATATAAGTGAAAGAAAAAGGGAAATTGCTACTCTAAAAGTTCTAGGCTTTTATCCTCGTGAAGTTGATAGATATATAACTAGAGAAACTATTATTCTAACTGCCATTGGTATTACACTAGGTCTACTATCCGGTTCATACTTATGTCATTATATTATTTCAACTTGTGAACCAGACTATTTATTATTTGATAGGAGAGTTGACACAATTAGCTACATCTTATCAGCTTTAATGACTATTATTTTTACAATCATCGTAAATATAGTAACTCATTATAACCTAAAAAAGATCAATATGGTCTCTTCCTTAAAAAACGTAGAATAAATAATTTCTTTACTAACTGCCAAATAACTTTTACAAACTTCCAAAGACATTTGCTAGACAAATAAATTGGTTTTGATATACTTAAAAGTGAAAATGAGGAAAGCTTATGAATATAAATGAAAAGATTTTACTACTACGTAAAAAAGAAGAGACTATCTTCTTTGATGATCGAGAGAAAAATGTAAAAGTCGCTAATGAAATTGACAAAATTCTAGGAAAAAAGCATAAAAACTTTTTCTCATATTGTATTAGGTTTGGTAAAGTTAAAAAATGTGTTAAAATAAAAATATAAGTAAAAGAAAGGAACACACAAAAATATAATTTGTAACGTGAAAAATATGAAAAGAAAAAGAATCATCACCTTATCAATTATCTTCGTCATAGGCTTAATAGTAGGCTTTACTATGAGTTATTTAAATAAGAAAGCAAATAACCTAACTCCAACAGAAGTCAATAGTAAGATCATAAACTATATGACGTCTAATTTAGATGAAATACCAAATTATAGCTATAACTATGTAGATGAGGGTAAAAACGCCGTAGTGGTTGGTTTAAAGAAAAATAATACTGAAGCTCAAGAAGAATTTTATAAAAGGGTTTTCTCATCTAGCGACATTAAAAAAATAAAAAGTCAAAAAATAATAGTTTTTGAACAAGGCGAATTAGAAAACGAGTTATATGAAAGAATCATCAAAGTAAATGATAAACTCTATTATGATACTGGTGAGGTAAGTGAAGAGGCTAGATGTGGAGTCATGGATGGAAAAATTACTTCTCATGTTGAAAATGATCAAATCCCAACTAAAAACAATCAATCAAACTTTTCTGGAGACTTTAGTTATCAACTAGGTAACAGCAGTACCATAGATGTCTTAATAAATGGACAATGGATAACGTTTAAAACAAGACAATAAATTAGATCTCAAGGTCTAATTTTTTTTTAACACAAAGTAGTCATAAAACTTGTCACTAAAGAGGACATTCACTTAATTAAGTACTAATCATTCGTTACTATAATAAAACAAGAAGGTGATGCTATGAAATATACAAAAAAGTATCAAACACCAAAAGGCTTTTCAGACATTTACATGAGTAGTGATGGAACAAACTTAACTAGATTATGGTTTGAAAAATCAACTGACCAGAAAAAACATAAAGATTCATATAAAGAAGAAGACTTAGCTATTTTTACTGAAACAAGAGCCTGGCTAGACATATACTTTTCTGGTAAAGAACCATCATTCACTCCTAAATACAAAATAGAAAACCTAACCCCATTTAGAGAAGAAGTAATAAATATTATGCTTAAAATTCCATATGGTAAAACTATTACCTATAATGACATAGCAAAAGAAATAGTCAAAGAAAAAGGTCTAGAAAAAATGTCTGCTCAAGCTGTAGGAGGAGCAGTAGGGTGGAATCCTATCTGTTTAATTATTCCTTGTCACCGAGTAATAGGCACGAATAATAATATAACTGGTTATGGTGGGGGCATAGAAAACAAAGTCAAACTCTTAGAATTAGAACAAAAAGAAAAGATAACTTTAAAGTTACCTAAAAATAAAAAGCACTATTTATCAAAATAATTCCACAATAAAAGCAAAGTATCTAAGAAACTTTTCTAGAGTAGATATCATAACTTTGCTTTTTTATTTACTTATTTCTTTTCACAAGTGAAACTATTTGCTTCCATTGTTTTAATATAATTATCTAAAGTAGTATCAGTACTTGTAGATAATACTGCTTCAAACTCATCTTCTTTAGAACTAGCACTCATTTCAACCATAATAGTTTTATCCTTCTTAGAAATATTGAATTTAGAACCATATTCTTTTTCTCCACTTTCTTTTAAACTATTATAAAACTCATCAACTATAGTTGTATTTTGAGAACTTAAATCAAATACCATTTCTGCACTTGCCTTAATAGCTTTATCTTTTTTAAAATTAACAACAGCTTTAGAAGTGTAACTAATTCCAGCTAAATCACTAGTAGATGTACAAGTAACAACCTCTCCTTTTAAAACTCCAAAGTATAAACCAACACCAGCAGCAACAACTACCAAAGCCCCAATCACAATAGGTAAATTTTTTTTGCTACCATTATTACTCTTAGATGACGCTGGTGCTTGATTCATATTGCCAGCTCCCATACCTTGGTTATTTTGAAAACTATTATTACCATTAAATTGTGAATTCATTTGACTATTGCCTTGATTTCCATATCCATTAAACTCATTAGAAACATTGTTATTATTCATACTGTTAAATCCATTATTTTGTATTCCATTATTACTTTGAAAATTGTTAAATTGATTTTGTTGATTATTTTGATTATTGCCCTGGAAGTTATTAAATCCATTGTTATTTTGCATTGCTTGATTACCAAGTCCATCATTTGGATTAGGCATTTGATTATTGAACCCATTTCCCATACCATTAAAATTATTACTATTATTGTCTTGATTCATTTAAAAAACTCCTTTACTTTCTACTATAACTAATCATAACAGAATAATCATATTCATTCAAGAACTATCAGCTCTTAAAATTAAAAATAAAAAAAATCAGTAACAAAAGTGTCAAAATTATTCAAAAACATTGACCTTTATATTTACCAAAAGTAGCGTTATAATAAAGGACACTAATAAAGAAAGGAGTAATCATATGAATTCATTCAAGCGTTTAAATCTAGAGTTTGCAAACGGTCAAAAAATTCGTTACAATGAAGCTTACTTGGAAAAATTTTGTACAGAATTAGTAGAACTTTTATCAGGTGAAGATTATATGAGAAAAATTAGTTTTGCTAAAAGAATGATGATGTCTCAAGAACTAAAGTCTAATAACACTATTGAAGGTATTAATGATGATTTAACTAGAATAGATGAAGTTATAAAGAAAAAATCTTCTCTTTCAGAACATGAAAGAAAAAGAATTATAAATCTATACCATGGTTATCAATATGTCTTAACTCATAAAAAAATAGACAAGGAGCACTTAAAAGAACTATATCGAATTTTAAGTGCTGACTTATTATCAAAATACGATAAAGAAAACATGGGAGAATATTATCGTACTAAACCAGTTTATATTTTAAAAGGAATTCACATAGGCGATGATATGTTTACTGGAATGGCTGCCGACAGAATAGACTATTATATGGATCAATTCTTTGCCTATATTAATGAGGACAATCCCAAAGATGAAATAAAAAACTTTATAAAGTCACAAGTAATGCATTTCTATTTTGTCTACATTCATCCATTTTTTGATATAAATGGTAGAACCAGTAGAACTTTATCACTATGGCACTTATTAAATACTAAGGCCTATCCATATATAATATTTAATCAAGCAATTGCATTTGCTAAACAAGATTATGAAAAAGCTATTATTGCCGGACGTAGTCATGGTGATATAACTTTATTTCTAAAATATATGATAACTCACGTGGAAACAGAGTTAGAAAAAGAACATGTTCTTCATAGCATAGTTGAAAATACAGAAGAAACACTATCGAATGAAGATTTACAACTACTAAATTACGTCTTAACTATGAAAAGTCAACTAACAATAAAGGATTTAGTAACTTTCTATAATGGATACAACCCACCTAAAAAACCACATATACTTTTACAAGAACGAATAATTCCCTTAGTAGAAAAAGGTGTAATCTTACAAAGAGAAAAAACAAAAGGAATGATAACTAGAACTATCCCTAATACTAAGTTTAGTCTAAATCCCAATGTAATAGATGTAAATCCTACGAAAGTAAAGCATTTATCTCTTCAAAGGTATTTTTAAATTAACAACAAAAAGATGAAAATAGTCCTTTTCTATGTTAAAATAAATTTATAGGAGAGAACAGGTGATTTTTATGCAGAATTTACATGAACTTATAAAAAAGGCTTGTAATGGTGAAACCAAAAATAAAGAAAATGAAGATATTGGTGAAAGTGATTTAGTATCATTACTAATAAAAACTCTATACGGTGGTTCGATAATAAGAATAATATCTGGAAAGAAAACACATTATTGTAACGCCACCCTTGGTAGAATAGTTGATTATAGTGGAGATAAAATAGAAAACTATACTTTAACTCCAGAGACAATCACAGAAATTAATGAAGAAGAACTACTTGAAGATGAAAAAATAAGAGCCAGATATTTAACATTTTTAGAAAACATTCAAAGAATATTAAAAGAAAGTTATAAAGAAAAAATAAAGAACGACTCAACACTTAATGCATCATTAAGAAATAAAAAATATACTGATATAGAAGTAACTGACTACTTTGATGCTGGAGCTTATGAATTTGTTAGTTTTAGTTTGCTAGGTAGTTTAGGAAGAGTTTCTTTTGAATATATGAGAGATAAAGAAGATAAACAAATATTTTTTCCACGTAAAGTAGCAAAGGAAAAAGCAAAATACAAAACTCTTCCACAGCCTACTGTAGAACGAGTATTTTATCTAGCAAGAGAAAATTCTGATCCAATACAAAAATCAAAAACACTAGAAAAAACTATAAAAAGTATTGTAGAAGACTAAGAATAAAAGGTGTACCATGAATAAAAAAATAGTTATTCCATTCACAATAATCATAATTATTTTCTTACTAATATTTTTGTGTTCATTCAATTATCTACCACATAAGAAATATACTAATAAAGATTTTAATATAGAAAAATATATCAGTAAAACCGATAAAGATAACGATGGGATAGATGATCAGACAGATATCTTACAAAACACAAGAAAATATATTTCAAAACATCCAAAGTATAAAAGTAAATACTATGAAACTGGCTATCCCAATGATAATTATGGAGTATGTACAGACGTTGTTGCTTTTGCCTTGCTAGATGCAGGATATGACTTAAAAGAGTTAGTAAATGAAGATATAAAAAAACATAAAAATTTATATAATATTGACGTAATAGACAAAAACATTGATTTCAGAAGAGTAAAAAACTTACGAGTATATTTTGCAAACAATGCTAAATCTCTAACAACTAACATCCATGATATAGCCGCTTGGCAAGGTGGAGATATCGTTATCTTTAAAAAACATATTGGTATAGTATCGGATAAAAGAAATAAAAAAGGAATAAGTTTTGTTATTCATCACGCCAATGAGTTTCAAGTTTATTATGAAGAAGATATTTTAGAAAAAAGAACTGATATAGTAGGACATTATCGTATAAGTTAAAAGAATAAAGGGAGTAAAATGTAGTATGAAAAATTTCAAGAAAGAATATAAAAACTATCTAAACAAAGATCACAATTTTGATAAAGAAACCATAATTGGAATCTTTTGTTTAGTAATTGTAATAACAGGAATATTTGGTTGGTTATATGAATTTATCTTCTATTATTTTAATGGAGGTATGAAAGAATTTTATTGGAGAGGTGGAAACTTCCTACCTTGGATTAATATTTACGCAACAGGTTCTATCATGATTTATCTACTTACTTATAAACATCGTAAGAAACCATGGAAAGTATTTTTACTAAGTTTTTTTGCAACTGGTATACTAGAATACCTTTCAGGACTTGGAATGTATACTCTTGGAAATGGGAAAAGATGCTGGGATTACAATCAAGAAATTCTAAACTTTGGTAACATCAACGGCTTTGTTTGTCTAAGAAGTGTCTTGTTTTTTGGATTATCAGCCCTACTATTGATGTATGTCATAATACCATTTTGTTTTTCACAAGCAAAAAAGATTCCCAAAAAACGTTTTATGACTATAAGTATAGTTGTTTGTTCTATATTCTTATTTGACGAATTTTACAACCTAATATTTGCAAGAATCTTAAAAACACCAAGAGCATATGATGTATATAGTCGTCTAGGCTTTAATTATGTTCATTTTAAATAGGAGAAAATATGGAATACTTAGATATATATAATGAAAAGAAAGAAAAATTAAATAAAAAGATTAAAAGAGGAGACAAACTCTTAGATAATGAGCATATCTTAGTCGCCGTTATCTTTATTGAAAATAGTGAAGGAAAATATTTGATTCAGAAAACATCTAAAGAAAAAGGAGAAAAGTATGCAACTACTGGTGGCCATGTCTTATCTGGTGAAATACCAAAAACAGCAATCATCAGAGAAACCAAAGAAGAGTTAGGCCTAGATGTTTCTAATGAAAATATCATCTATATTGGTGATTTACTATTTGGCATCCCCTTTGGAGAAATATACTATCTAAAAAAAGATCTTAATATAGCTAAATTAAAACTTCAGCAAGAAGAAGTAGAACAGGTAGAATATTTAACAAAAGCTGAGATTTTAAAACTAATTGAAACTGAGAAAATGGTCAAATCTCATGGTTTAATGTTTAAAAAGATGTTAGATAAAACCAGTGTAAAATAATAAATTCTAAATTAGAAAGGAGAATTACTATGACAATAAATGAAATAAAAACTCCAGATGATATTTTACATTTTATGAAAGAAAATATAAGATATGGCTGGTTAGATATAAATGATGAAGAACACATCGGTAACCTAGAAAATATTCGTAGACTATATCGTACCGCTAGTATCGAAGAATCTCTAGAACATAACCTAGGAACTTGTATCGAACAAGTAAACTTAATGCATTATCTCCTAGACATACTAGGTATTCCTAACAAAATGTTTTGTACTAGAGTTTATGAAAAAGATGATTTCAATGATTTAGATGCTGAGGAGCATATGCACTGCTTTGTTTTATACTATCAAGATACTAAAGAAGGAAAAGTTCACCAAATAGAACATCCTGACTGGGAAAGAGTAGATATCTATCATTTTACATCAGAAAAAGAAGCTATAGAAAAAATTAATGCTATTTACGAAAAAAAAGCTGATGGCGTAGCAAGATCAGTAACAGAGTATCCAACAGTAACTCCAAATCAAACTTTTAAAGAGTTTAATACTTATATTAACAGTCTTGACAATTCTAAACAAAAATAAAATTGTTTTTCTATACAAATATTGTATCGTATGATACAATAAGGCTACATAGCATAAATATGAAAGGAAAGTATAACTATGATAGAAATAAAAAATGTAAGTAAAACTTACAATGGTACTAAAAAAGCCCTAGATAATGTAAATCTAAAAATTGATTCTGGAGAAATATTCGCTTTTATTGGTCATAATGGTGCTGGTAAAACAACTATGATTAAGTCAATTGTTGGTATTTTAGATTTCGAAGAGGGAGATATTTTAATTAATGGAAAATCTATTAAGACTGACCCAATTAATAGTAAAATGGAAATGGCCTACGTTCCAGATAATCCTGACTTATATGAAAATATGCGAGCAATTGACTTTATCAACTTCATTTGTGATATGTACGAAGTGCCAACAGAAGAAAGAAATAAGAATATTGAAAAGTATGCTAAAATGTTTGATTTAGAAAACAAATTAGTCGATGATATTTCAAGTTATTCTCATGGCATGAAACAAAAAGTTGCCCTTATTGCTGCCTTAGCTCATAATCCTAAAGTTTTAATTATGGATGAACCATTCGTCGGACTAGATCCCCACGCTGTTTATGATATGAAAGAGTTAATGAAGAAAATGGCAAAAGCTGGTAAAACCGTATTCTTCTCAACTCATATTCTGGATGTGGCTGAAAAACTATGTGATCATGTTGCTATAATTAAATCTGGCAAAATAGTGAAAACTGGTAAGATGACAGACATTAAAGGTGACGAGTCATTAGAACAAGTCTTCTTAGAATTAGGTGATAAAAAATGAAAAAAATACTTTTGCTTCTCAAAGCCAGTCTATCTCAAGATATGAATATGTTCCAATATAACACTGTAAAAAACTCCAATAAATTAAAAAAAGTTCTCTTTCCCATATTTATCTTTGGAATAGTTTCTGTATCAATCGGAGCTTATGCCTATATGTTAGCAGAACCACTACATAAAGTAAATCTAACTTATGTCATGTTATCTATGTTTTTGACTTTAGTAACAATTCTAACCTTCATGTCAGGCATTTATAAATCTCAAGGAATTCTCTTTGATGCCAAAGATAGTGACTTACTATTTTCCTTACCAATAAAGCGTTCAAGTATTCTCTTTTTACGAATATTTAAATTAATCATCTTTCAATATATTTATAATTTAATGTTTTTATTACCTGCTTTTGTAGTCTATATCATCTTTGAAAAACCAGGGCCAGTATTTTATTTAGTGTCTATTTTAATGACAGTTCTAATACCTTTAATACCAACTGTAATATCTAGTTTAATAGGTTATCTTGTAAAAATAATATCTAGTAAATTTAAAGCTAAAAAAATAATTCAAACTATACTATCGATAATAGTTTTTCTAATAGTCTATATTCTTAGTTTAAGAATAAATGACTTTGTAGCAAACATCGCAACACAAGCAACTAGTATCAACGACATGCTAACAAAAATATATTATCCAATTGGAGCATACGTAGAATTAATAACTAATTTCAAATTTTTAACATTAATAAAATTAATTTTAATATGCCTAGTTCCACTAGTAATATTTATCTATATAGGTTCAAAATTCTACTTTAAAGTAGTCTTTAATTCTAAAGAACTTTCTACCAAGTCTAAAAAATTAAAAGACAAGGACTTTAAAGAAAAGAAAACACCATTAAAAGCCCTAACTATAAAAGAATTAAAAAGATATTTTTCATCACCAGTATATATGTTTAATACCTGTTTTAGCCTAATCTTAATCTTAATCATGTCCTGCTTTCTCTTTATAAAAGGTGAAACAGAATTTAAAGGTATGTTAAAATCAATGGATTTTAATATTAACACTACAATAAATCTTTTATTCTACACAATTATATTATTTGCTGGTATGTTAACTTCTATAACATCATCTAGTATTTCTCTAGAAGGAAAAACTATTAATATTACCAAGAGTCTACCTGTATCAGAAAAAACAATTTTAAACTCTAAAATATTAATGGCTCTAACAATAGAACTCCCATTTATCTTAATATCAATCATATTATTTATCATTAAATTTACTCCAAATATTACTTATACAATATCTTTAATATTACTAGGTTTAATAGTTCCAACACTAACTGCTATTATTGGACTATTAGTAAATTTAAAATATCCTAAACTAAATTTCTCAAGTGATACAGAAGTAGTAAAACAAAGTCTTAGTAGTATGATTTCTATCTTTACCGGTATGGGTATTGCTATTATAAGTATTATAGGTATAGGTTACTTTAGTGAAAAATATTCTTTAACAATTCTCATGCTTATTCATGTAATATTATTAATGATAATAACTTTTATCTTATATAAACTACTTATGAAAATAGGACCAAAAGAATATAGAAAGTTAAGTATTTAACTTTCTTTTCTCTATCTATAACTTCTCTTGAATTAAAAATAAAAAAAATATATAATAGTATTGTTAAAAATATTGAAGAGAAAAGGAAAATTACTATGAGTTTAGAAGAAAGAATAAACAAAATAGAAGAACGCAATAAGAAAGTTGAATTAAATAAAAGTTTGGAAACAAGTCAGACTAGAAGAATATGTATAATGATTCTAACTTATATTGTAGTTATATTTTATTCTTATCTAAATACTAAAAATAATAATATATTTTAATCATTCCTTGTACCAGTAATTGTATATACTCTTTCAAAAGCAGTGCTTAATAATAATAGGAAATTCTAGGAAAAA
>ERZ1023658.8-NODE-8-length-110152-cov-13.740293_pt1 | contig 110152 bp, 88 predicted proteins | sample MGYA00380339_ERZ1023658 | MGnify/ENA primary metagenome ERZ1023658 (study PRJEB33179, sample SAMN07448981) | human gut metagenome | biome: Human-gut; feature: Human associated habitat; material: Faeces | host: Homo sapiens | place: India: Bhopal | collected... | reverse complement strand
CGCATACAGTATATAACTCGTTTGAAAACAGCATGATACGCCACGAAATATCACACCAGCTTCTCTTCTTTCCTCAAAATCACCAAGTGTCGTTCCGCATCAAGGAAGTCGGAAAACAGCCGGAAATCCGAATCGGGAAAACAATGGGAAAACAAAGGTCACTGTTCGCATAGCGAGGGAAAGTAAAACAAATCACTCGATTCCTTCACCATCATCATCAATTGCTTCTTCGTCCTCGTCAACAGAATCTTCAACCAATGAATCCAAGAAATCGCCAGGCAACATAGCTCTTACCTCACCATCAGCGGGAAAGTCTTTTACGTTCCTCGTGACTATGACCTCACAGCCTGCAGAGACGGCGGAACGATATTGCAGATTGTCTTCCATATCTTTATTGTCCATAAGAAGCGCTTTACTCAACTCATCGTCACCCATCGGAGCAGTCTTTAGAATGTCGTGGAACGCTTTTAGCTTTTTCAATGCAGTCTCTTTCCCTAACACTATTCTGGAAACATACAATGCGTTGACAAAAGTAAGAGCTGTTGCGTAAAGTTCAACATCCTCGTTATCGGCAAGTTGGAATATGTTGGAACTTTGCAACAAGAATTCTTTACGTCCCAACAGCACATCAACCATTATATTGGTATCAATGAAAACCTTCATCATTTTCCGTACTTCTCTTCAAGATATTCCATGCGGGCATTTCTGCCGTTAATATCTTCTTCGACTTCTTTACTTGCGTTTCCAGGACCAATCAGGCTCCTTACTCTTGGCGAAAGTTCGTCAAATGACTTCAACTTGAACTTCTTCTTTTTGACACGTTTTGGTCTGTCAAGTCCTATAGCCTTAACAATTATACTCTCAACGAATGTGTCCAAGCTAACGTTATGCTCTTTGGCATAACGTTGAGCTCCTTGGTAAACGCTCCCTCTTATGGTAATTGTTCCTGTAGTCATATACGTTTCTTTTAATCTGCTTTACCCGCAACAAAAATAGCTTATTATTTTGAAATAAGCAAATAATTTTTTCATTTTCTGAAAACAAGCAGATTGCTTTTATGTTTCCACGCTTCAAAGTCTCCATGGAGAGTACCCTTTTCGTCACGATAGACAGGCTCTGTACCATCAGCTCCAGTGAGATAAACAGCATCAATGAAGCCATAGTCGGCAAGGGCTTCGGCAAAGTCGTACAATGACTCTTTATTGACGGTCTCCACATAATATGCCGTTGCATCTCCGGGCTTGCGAGCCAAGGCGCGGCGGTGAACCTTTCCCTTCAAGGCAAACTGCTTCAGACAGATTTGTCCGGCTGAGACTAGCGCGAACTGACGGAACATGCTGCCATTTTGATTCTTTTTCCTTTAGATTATGTAACTGAGGGCAGCTATGCTACGATTTATAGCACGCCCACAACAATATACGCTTATGCCTTCTGTGCAACTTATACATCATCATCAGGCGGAGCAGCGTGATGTTATAAATAGCGAAACAGCCCTGACTGAGACGACTGTCAACGGGAAGGTATCTGTGCTCTCAGTTGAAACGACCAATCACTCCTGCCGAATGGATAAGAACGCCGCGGACATGGGCGTTGCTGTTTGTGCGGTCAAGGCCCTGCAGACGTATGCTGTTTCTCTGTGTTCGCTAGCCAATACCAGTGAGGGCGTAGAGACCCAGGCTCGATAAGTTGCTCCCATGCTTGTTGCCGAACACGGGCTTTGCCTCTATGCTGCCACTACCGCTGATATGCATGCAGTAGCTATCCATGATGCGCTTCCTGTCGTAGAGGTCATAGATATTAAATAGCCCCAGAGGGTCAATTTTCTGGTAGCATGGGCATTCCATCGGAATAAAAAACTTGTACTTCCTCGAGGAGCAATAGCCTATAAGGTTAAAGTGAACAGTCACTGTCAGATAGCGGTTAACTAACAGTGAGAATTTTCCCTATCAAGACTCGGAAAGTCTTTTATGAAAAACTTCTCAGGAGATAAAACATGTTTGATAATATCTATGAACATCAGTATATAAGCCTATGGCAGTCTTTTACGCTGCACATCAACACAAACAGCTAATCCTTTCAGAGTATATTCATACCAACCGCCTTCTGCTGTTGCCTCGAAAAGGTCTTCGTTACTAACATAGTATATATATTCTTTATCCATCAAGAAAGAGACACATTTATAGTAGTCTTTCTTCGTGCATGCGCCTTTAAAATAGCTTATACTTGCTGGGCATTCATTTAGTAACTCATTCTTGTCATATAGGAAGTCAAGCTCTCCTATCTCATACTGCATAGAAAAATCTTCAAAATCATGATCTGCAATATAACACAATAGACCAGCTATTTTGGGGTACTGTGCAAGGAGTTCACTAAATATATTTTTTTCATAATAGTGATCCACCACTTCTGAAGGAAATTTTTTAATCAAAGCATCCAAAGCCTCATGTGGCAATGCTTTGAAACCGTCAAGCAATTCCGGGTTGGAGCTGAAGCCTTCATAATTCGCGGTAAACAATGACTTTTTATGTTCCCATAGCTTTGCCACAAAGATAAGGTCTTTATCTGTTGTTTCTCCAACAAACAAATCAGAATCAGAATAACATCTATCAACAGCTTTTTCATTAACGTTACCATCATAGGAACCAATTGCCAAATTATAACAAATATTCATGGGAACAGCCTCAATATTGATTGAGCAATACTTTATAATATATTTTTGAATATCACCTTTCGACTTTGTGAGCACCTCATTAAGAAATCTGCTCAAACCACGATCCTGATATTTCTCAAATACTATATCGAGAATTACAGAAAGTTCTACGTCAATATTCTTTGTGACAGTAGGTACATCTATCATGCCAGCTACAATAAAGTCCACAAGTTCATCTATTCTCATTTTCTTTATGCAACTTATACTTCGAGCCTTATTTACTCTCAGTGAATTGGACACAAGCTTTTTTATCCATTTATTCGGCTTAAGAGATTTAAGCTGCTTCCGAAGATATGTTATCTTTAATTTCTTCATAAGAACAAAATGCTAAAATAGACCTATAAGAAATTGAATAAATAATATAACAATATAGATAGAAAAAGCTATTAAACATATTATGATGGCTATAAAAGCAATAGTGTCTTTAATCTCATCTACTGTTATTGGATCATGAGCCTTATGAAGCTTGTGAGGATTATGCTTTATTACAATTCTAACTTTCCCCATATATCGAACTATTTATAATTATGTATATTCGTCCTCATCCCAAGCACAGTAGCCTCACCGACAAGGGCAATCTCACCCAGTCGATAATGCCTGCTGTTCTTATCCTTCACCGTTGCGCCAGCAATATCTGCCGTACGGAGCAGCTGGCTACGCAACTCCCAATCCTCAAAGTATGTTGCCGCGCCAAGGGCGAAAGCCGTTCCTGAAGGGCTCATACCGTTGATGATTGGGCCAGCATCATAATCAAACAGAAACTTAGGTGATTTATTCAAGAACTCTTTGATGCCGACAAGTTTTCCATTTTGACGAAACACCTTGCGGAAGATGTCATATTGTTCCTTGGCAAAGTCATCGTTCACCAATGTCAGATAACTGCAACTCAACGCTGAGTAAGAGCCGCGAACAGTTCTCACACTTCTCCTCGATGGATGATACTTGGCAATAAGTAGTCCCGTCTTCTTGTGAATCCATTCCACTTTTGCTTTTTCAACCCAACTGATTATAGCATCTTCATATCTGCCATCATAGATTTTCCCATAGTTGACAAGTGCCACTATCGTGACCAGCATATCGGGAAGGAATACAATGCCATTGGGAAAGGACGGCAAGTTGAAGTCACGACTCAGTTGCATGCGTCGAGCCAATGCTTCGCAACATTGCTTATATACATCGTCGTATTCATCTGATAAGCCGCCGGCCAGCTTATAGAGGCTGATAGTCCACGCCAGAATACTGAGATAGGTCATGTGGCTTTTGTTGCCATCCAATGTTTCCAAGGCATCCTCCTTCCACATTAAGGTATCATAATTTCTTATTTCTTCCGACATAACAATAGGCAGCAGATGTTCCATTTTCTTGATGCATGCATCCTTTTGGTCAGGATACAGCTTGCTGATATTGCCGAGTGCAAACATCAGCATTGAGCAGGAGTAAATTGCCCATTGCCCTCCGAACTCCTCACCTAACTCTTTTGGCATTTGGTCAAGTAACTTTCTCGGGCTGACAATGATCTTAGAGCATAGCCACCTCGCTCGTTCTAAAATATCCTGTCGCTCCTCATCCCAACTACTTGTCTGCCGAATCTTGACATCAGAATTGCCACACATCAGCCGGAGGGATGCTTCCGCTACCCAACGAGTTGTATAACTCGCATCTCGCATAGAGAAAGTGCCTCCCATTTTCTTGATTGATGTTATATTCATGGATCGATTTTAATATAGATAATCAAAGCAGTTGCTCGATAGGGTTGTTTGCTTCTACCGGGCACTTATTCTTTAATTGCAAGCATTCTTCCGTCTTGCTCTTTAGTAGTGTATTCATCTCCTTATTTGTTTTTGTAAGCTCTGTCACTTTGTCAACCTCGTCAGCTAATTTTCGTTGCAAAGTCTCAATCTTTGATTGCATCTCTTCTTTTAATCGTAAGCTATCCTCCGTTTTGCTCTGTAGAAGTGAATTTATCTCCTGGTTTCTCTTTGTGAGCTCAGATACTTTAGCCGCTTGTGCATCTGCTTCTCGTTGTAGAGTCCCTATCTTAGATTGCATATCCACTTTCTCTTTCTGAAAGGATTCCACATCTTGTCTAAGTCCATTGATTTCTTCGTTCAATTGCTTGTTTTTTTCAGTGGCACGAGAAAGTTCTTTATTAATGGCCTTGATCTTTCCTTGGCATTCGTCAATAATAGCACTTTTCTCCTGCAACTTTATCTTCAAAGAACTGATGGTTGTTCTCTGCTCCTCTATATTTCGATTTTTTTGGTATGCATCATGTTTCATGCCACTTGCTATTTTCTGATAGTCGGAGCATTTCTTTCCCAATTCATTATATTTGGCGGCCAATGCCTTTAAGGCTTTTGCCTTCCCTCTATAGTTCAGCCACAGCACCGTCACTATGAAGACAAGGCAGAACACTGTGCCTCCAATGATGCCAGCCTTTATGGATACCATTTGGTTGATAAGATGCAATAGTACCCTTTGTAAATCTGTATAAGCAAACAACAATTCCATAAATCTATACCTTTAAAACGTTTCCTCGCAAGAAGTACACTTCTGGCTGATGGTCAATGGAAAAGATGCGCGCAATGATATACGCCTCAGTTGCTGAGTTCTCCACTTCGTCTATCATGCTCCATTCCCTTGCACTAATGGGCATGTTTACGATGCTGTTTTTCGAGCAGACAGTTGTCTTCACTTCAAGATACACCTTGACCCCTTGCTTCGAGATGAAAGTAATATCGTACTTGTCGTAATTGTTTTTGTGATAATATTTCGTTCCTTGGTAATCAAGCGAGAAATCATAGTCGTCATCCTCGGTAACAATGGACGGACATATTGGCTCATATCCTTGAGATTGGAGATAGCGGTACATGAGAATCTCACCTTTGAACCCTGTGTGTGCGTTAGGACTGATTACTTCTGGCATCGTCGGGGTGAACACACCTGCGCTTACCTGCGGCAACGACGGCTCTTCTTCCATCAGTTCAGTATGATATCCCTTCTCCTTAAGATAACTTTCAATACCATCTTGCGACTCAATCATAACGACGAACAATTCATGAGCACAGCTCTTTTTGATATCCAAGAAGGAACAGAGAGGCTCCATCAATGGCTCTAAGTTGGCAGGGCGGATGTTACCTGTAAAGTAGAAATTGTCTTCCAGTCCGAAAGTTGCTTTTTCCAATTGGTCTTCATCATCACCATACGACAAGAATATCTTGTCACATTGAAAGAAATGCGTCTTGGCAACTTTACTTCTCAAGTTGCTCTTTGCTTTGTTGTATTCGTCTTTGTCTCCATCTTCTCCCATCTTCAGCAATGCCAAGGCAGAGATTCTTGACTCTAACGCATCCTTAATCTTATCGCATTCCTCTCTTCCCTTAAAACTCGGCTTCACACTCGTCTCAGTGATAATCTTCACGCCCATCAGACGCAGCAAGTCTACTACCTTGTCTTTATCCTTAATAGCACCGATATAAACGCCTTTCCGTTTACCAAACCCGTCAAGAGTGATATACCTCAACTCTGATGGGAGATAGAATTTACCGTCTGTGGCAAGGATGTGATGATCGGTTGCCCATTTTGCCAATTTGTCTTTATAGCCAGCATTTTCTATGCCACCTATTTCTATGATTCTGGAATAGATATTGGTAATCAGTTGTTTGTTCTCATCTGCTTTTCTCGTATCATTGGCAATTCTTTCCAAGACGAGAAGCATATCGTCTATTCCTACCTGAGTTTTCAGGTTCAACAACGAGTCCCAAGAGTTGTCTATCTCACCATCAATGTCAATAATAGGAAGATAGTTGCCGCCAACGGAATTGACACTTTCGATATTGGCAAATAGGTCTTTCGACAGGTGTTGCGTTCCATCCTTTGCAGGAAAATTCTGCTTGTTTTTAATTGCCCATTCGATAAAAGATGGAGAGCCTAATTCTGAGAAATATCTTTTTTGAGAATACTCTATGTAATACCCGGAATAACCAAAGGCATAATCCTTATCCAAAGTGACCTTTGACTTTAGCACTCCCGACCAAATAATCTTAAGCAGGTCATGACTTTGGTAAACACCAGGTGTTAACAATGGTGGGTAGTATATATCGCTGTAAAGGTAATGGAATGCATAGTCCGAGTAATACAACTTCTCGAATGCTATCTTAACCTGTCTTATGATGCTCCATTCCGCATGTTTTTCAATCTTCCTTTGACGGAGTTCTATCGTGTCATTCACTCCGAACCTCATCCAAAACACTTTCCATTCTTGTATGTTGGAGCCATTTGCGTAGGCTTCCGACACATAGATATCGCCACTGTAGACGCTTTCCAAATCCACTTCCGGATGGTAGTAGGAACCAAAATATAGTTCCTCCGCGATCTTTAGCGTTCCGCCCTTTGTGAGTATCTTGATTTTCGAAAGCGTGTAACTGCCTATCTTATCGAAAATGTTCTCATGCCGATTCACTTTAAACAAGAACCGCCCGACTTCTATGGCATTTTCCACTTTGACATAACCATCCTTACACAGCACGTCTTTTATAAAGGTTATATCGTCCAGCTCAGAGATGCCAAGGTCGGCAAGCCATTTGTCCATGGCTGTGTCATTCTTGATGGAGTCTGCGATATCAGGATGAAGAAAGATTACATTCTCAGCCATATCGTTTTGTTCCCGGTAGTCTGAGGGGAAGTATAGATCTTCAGGGGCGGCAAGTTCCTCATTCTCATCTAACAGGAACTTCACGGTTTTCAGCGTTTCCATGAGATCCGATTTCCCTGCGCCATCCCTTTGCTGCAAATAGTAATGAAAGAGGAAATCAACCAGCTTCTTGTCTAGTTCTACGTCAATGCCTTCAAAGCATTCCGTATCCTCAAAGAGCTTGGCAAGGCGATCCTTATCGAAGAAGAACACGCCGTAGTCCTTCAACATTCTGCTGCCTTTCCATACCCTTCGTATGAGGCTGCTATCGTCAAACGATTTTCCGTATGTCTTGTTTACGTGACGAAGCAACACCCCGGTCGAGATGGCCTCGGACATGCCTATAATGTCCATCATTGCGTGATGAGAGAGAAGCTTAATCGTAGGGTCATTCGCACTTGGAATAAAAGCTACAGTCTTTATGGCAGATTCCATTCCCTGTTCGTATGCTGTCTCCAACGGATTACTACTGCCATACGACACCTTTGGCAGCACCTCGTAGTAGTTGGGATATTTGTCTGAAATCTGCGACATCCATGTCAGAAATTCGTACGGAACCCTTGAGAATATCATCTTGTTCCAGGCGGAATCCTTGTGCAACTGCTGGCGACCCGCATCCGTAATGAAGTTCGCGTTGACAAGGAACGGCAATCCTTCATCGCCGAACTTGAAGGAAGTCGGCAGGTAAGTATACACAACGGCATTCCTCATGGGCATTAGCTTTTTCTCTTTGTCGAGTCTGATGGCGAAAGACAAATCAAAGCTCTTAGCATCTTGTAGTTTCAGCGGAGTGTATCCGTCCTCTTTCATCTCCTCTTGGATATCAGACGACACTTCTACATGATCATTGGAGTAAATCAGCCACCGGCTGTCCTCCATGCCATTCTGTGAGAGCTCTACTTGGTCGTCGATAGTTTTCTTCTCCAAAGAATAGGCCAGCTTCCCCTCCTCCCAAAATGACATCTTGATGTTTTTGGCATTGACGAACAGCAGGAATTGGCAGTCCGACATCAAGCGTTTAATCTTGTCACCTATCTTCTTTTTCCTTCCAAGTTGAATGTATGTGACAACGGTGTAATCCGACGTGTCAATGCCGATATCCGGTGGCGTGGTTTCGATAGGAATAATTTGCCAAGGCATTAGATACCGCTTCTCTGGATCCTTTGTCCCGTATGAATTCTTCCAGTTCTTATCCCAATAGTCAACCCAGTATTCTTTGTCGAATTTAAAACAGTACCCTCCCGAAAGGACTGTTACGCAGTTGGACCAGAACACCGACTTGAAGCCAATACCCTTATAGCCGATTTTTTTGATGTCCTTGGTCTTGTTCCCGTTCCCAACGTCGCACAAACCTTCTATGTCTCGTTTCGAGAAAGCCTGACCGTTGTGCATGAACACCAGATAGCCGTTCTGAATGGCTATCTTCACATTCAGACAACCGGCCGAATCCCCAAAAGCGTCCACCGCATTTTGGAATAGCTCAAAGACGAAACGTTCTTCTTCCGTGTATATTCCAGACGAGAGCTGAATCAAACTTTGCTCTTGCGTCGTCGCTTGGTCAGGATTGTTATAATCGCTTTTCTTCTTGTAGAGGGCTGATATAAAAGTATCGTTGATTGGCATTTCTGTAAACATCTATCAGATACCAAGTTCATTGCAAGAGTAAGACTCTATTTGCAGTTGAAAATCTTTGAATTCATAATTTGAAGGATTCGGCAACTCGTATTGTACACTGCCATTTGCCGGAACCCCTGCAAATGTATGTTCGATAGTTTTTTGTTCAACATTAGATGGGCCACCAAAGTAATTTGGCTGTTCTTGTGTATAACTAATAGAAACAATTACATTCTGAAAATTATACTTACTATAATTCACCAATTCGAATTTAGGATGATAAGTATCCCAAATGTTTCTGACAAACAAAAAACTACTGAGATTATTCTTCAGGCCTTCACCATCATTGTTAATGTACCCAAGTGCACTGCATGATAAAACATCCATGTGCACATGGCATGAATTATTGTCTTTCCCTGATATTAATTCAAATTCTGTTTGCGGTCTAATAAGTGCTTGTGTCTTCCCATGTGCTGCAACTGACTTGATGTTGCCTTTCTCCGTTATAGAATTACCTGCATCAACCGTTACGCAAATATCCTCAATCGTATAATCAGAAGTATTCGCAGCAATGACAAGAATACCTTTGTCTGTCTTCTTTGCACTGACCTTAACTTTGGCAACCAACTGTTCATACGTAGGCTTTTCGGCTTTTGCGGATTGTTCGAGGCTCGATACAGATGGATTCGAATTTTCTTGATAATCAGGGCTTGACGTGGAGTTAGAATTGTTAGAAATGGCAGCTGCCAAAATAACAAAGAAAACAGCAATGGCAATAAATACCCATACCCGAGATTTGTTGTTATTCTGAGAATGATTTTTCCGAGCAACCTTGACAGGCTGTGGGGCGACTTTCGTTTCGGATGACAACCTTCTTTGGATTTCATCTACCGACTGTGGTCTCTCATGTTTGTTAAGTTTCATCATCCATTCAACCATCTGCCTCATCTGTGTGCTTACATTCTGAGAGAAATGGAAAGTATTTGAGCCTTCAGATGCAATATCTGCGAACGTGGGCGGCATTGTTCTCGTTAACAGAACATAGAGAGTTGCCCCCAAAGCATAAAAGTCCGTCCATGCACCTATATTCTGTATAGTTCCCTGCAATTGTTCGGGTGCCGCAAAGCCTTGTGTCAATGACAGTGATGTCGATACCGTCAATGTACCATCGCTTTCTATTTGTTTGCTTGCACCGAAATCTATGAGGACAATGTTGCCGTTTTTATCAAGCATGATATTGGCTGGTTTGATGTCAAGGTGCCAGATACTGTGTTGGTGCATGGCGGACAAGGCGGATAGTATCTGATTTAGATAATCGCGAACGCTCGATTCTGCTAAGGCTCCATGATGATGGGTTATCACTTCTTGCAACGAGACACCATCAATATAGTCCATCACATAATACGCTGTGTCGTTCTCCTCAAACATGTCGTGTACTTTCACAATATGCTTGTTGTTAAGGCCAGCAATTCGCTGTGCCTCTTTGACAAACTTGCGCTTCTGATGGGTGAACAGATTGCTGTTCGCATTATTGCTCACAGTGACCGAACTATCTTGGCGGTCGTTGACACCCTGCATGAACAGTTCCTTAATGGCAATCTTGTTGCCCAGAACCGTCTGTGTAGCCAAGTAGGTGATTCCAAAGCCACCCTGCCCGAGAACCTTCTCAATTCTATATTTACCGTTTTGGAGCGTCGCTCCTTGATTTAGCTGCTGCATTAGAATGACGATTGCTTTTTACTAGTGCGTAAGAAATTGGTCTTCTATTAATCTTTCGCTTTGCTATTGATAATCTGCAAATATCGCTTGTATTCTTGATCAGAAATATTCTTATATTTTTTAATCACCACCTTGAATGCAGATAGATTACTTATGATGGTGAGATCTGGATCCGTCTGTATATATTTTAATCGCCGGAATCCCTTCTCTAAAGCCTTGGATAAATATAATAGAGACTTTCGCTTGTTTCCTAACCTTCCGTAAAGACAAGCTGCATTATAATAACTATCGGAATTACTGTATTTTGTTAGTATACTATCAGTAAAGGCAATAGCCTTGTCTCTTTGTCCAAGAGCAAGATAAACAAAAGGAGCCGAGTTACCTTCCTTCATGGGGGTAGGATTTAATTGAAGAGCCTTATTATAATCCTTTATCGCTGCATTCATATTGCCAACTTTAGAATACATCTCTCCACGTTCATAATAGGCATAGCTATAGGTGGTATCCAAATCTATTACAGTAGAGAAATCCAAAATAGCTCCTTTAATGTCAGCCAATTTGTCTTTTATCATTCCTCGTTCAAAATAACTTGAAGGTCGATTGACATCTATATTGATACAAGAATCTGTAGCAAGAAGAGCCTCTTGATAATTCCCCATACTCATCAAGATTTTTACTTTTAAATACGAACGTTGATAAGTTAAATCATCACCTATTTTATTAGCAGCCTCTAATGCAAGTGTATCGTTTCCCGCATCGTATAGAAAATCTGCTATAAGTGCTTGATAATAAGGATTAGCTTCAATGTCCACAGCCTGCTGATAATAGCCCGCTGCCTCATAGTAACACGATTGGCCTAAAGCCGCGTTTGCAGCAAATGCAAACCATCTGCGCTCATTTGGATATTCCCGCTGCATTACATTAAGTTTCGATAAGAGCATGTCTGTCTGCATCGGACTTAATTGATACATGACCGATATTGCTAGAGCCAAAGACTCTGAACTCTGCTCGAACAATAGAGCTTTTAAGATATCTGTTGTCACTTCATCTGCATCACCCTGAGTCTTGATTAAACATTTTGCAAGGCAACTATAAGCGTCAGCGAAAGTAGAATCCAATACAAGAGATTTTTCAAGATACCTTTTTGCTTGATCGAAGTTATTTCTTTCCATTGCTACTTTAGCTGAATCAAAGTACAGGGTAGCATGGCTTTCTATATCCATCCCCCCATATTGGGAGACAACCTGACTCTTTAGTTTTCCTGTGTTACAGATGAGACAAAAGAGTATTAGTATAGTGTATGTCGTATATTTTTTCATGAAACTTATTTTGTTAATTCATTGGCTGTATTATTGTTGATGTATGGCGGACAAGGCTGATAATATCTGACTCAGATAATCCTTGACGCACGATTCCGGTAAGGCTTCATGATGATGGGTTATCACGTCTTGCAACGACTCATCGTCAATATAGTCCATCACATAATACGCCGTGTTGTTCTCCTCAATCATGTTGTATACTTTCACGATATGCTTATTGTTAAGACCAGCGATTCGCTGTGCCTCCTTAACAAACTTGCGCTTCTGATGGGTGAACAGATTGCTGTTCGCATTATTGCTCACAGTGACCATACCATCATGGCGGTCGTTGATACCCTGCATGAACAGTTCCTTAATGGCGACCTTGTTACCCAGAACTGTCTGTGTAGCCAAGTAGGTGATTCCGAAACCACCCTGCCCGAGGACCTTCTCAATTCTATATTTACCGTTTAGGAGCGTCGCTCCTTGAATTAACTGTTGCATAAAATGCTACAATACTAATAACTGCCAAAAGTAAACAAGTAAATTAAGCCTACAATCCTATTCATCCTCAAATCCAAAATCAATATCTTTATTCGTCAAGTGTTTAACATCTATATTTTTATCAAAAGCTTTGATGAATGCATTGTACATATTAAAATCTCTTTTGGAAACTTTTACACCAAAATAAATCCCTAACAATTTGATCTTTAGATAAGGTCTTTTCCCCTTGTCTATCGTCTTAATGTACCTTATCTCTGATTCATCTTTCCATTGCTTTGATTTAATTTTTAAGATGTCAGCTATTGTGTCATCATCTATTTTGCTAATTTCTTTAATCTTCGAGTCGTAATCAACCTTTTTTTCTATCCATGGTACATCACATCTTATATTTGTCTTTAACAGAGACGTCACGTAAAACTTTAAGCAACACCCTTTGTGACAATCTCCGTAAATCGCAAACATATGTCCATTGAAACTTTTTGTCTCACATGTTGTACTGACTACATAAGTTTCATTATATAATCTCCTTAACAAAGTTTTTTTGTCATCGTTCGATATTGTTGAAGAGAATCTCACATAACCTTCTTTTATGTCATTGAGTTCATTAATCGTAGGAGCATACAACTGATGCCTATATACTATTCCTAACAGTCTTTCTGGATTCCTCAAGCTCATATATTTGAAACACAAACGTCTATCCATTTTGGTTTTATTATGTTTTTTGTATTGAAAGTTTACATAAGAATGGCACATTTTCAAATTATATTTTTGATGATCCTGCTTAGTCCAACATAATGAAAGGAGCCCAATAGAAAGGATCTTTAAATTTGTCCTTAACCATCTTCTTTGCTATTCTGAATGCATCATGTTTATCTTTACCAGAAAGTAGTTGATTATAGAAGTTTACCATCATATAAGAAGTTGCCTTATCGTCAACTTTCCATAATGTCATTATTAGTGTTTCCACACCAGCCATTTTAAAAGCCCGTTGTAAACCTACAACTCCATCTTCACTAATATCTCCTAGCCCAGTTTGACAAGCTGACAATACGACCAAGCCAACATTATGTAAATCTAAGGATGCTATTTCAGAAGATAATAAAATGCCGTCTGTGTCACGTTTCTGTTTCCTTAGCCCAAGCCAAGCCGCCTGTCCTCCCGACAACATTAATCCTGTTCTCTGCAATGGACTTACATGGTTATCTTGACGTGGCTTAATATCAATGCTTCTAAGGAATTGCAACATGTTTGACTCTTTATCGTTAAAATAGAATCCATGAGTTGCTATATGAATGATATCTACATGACTACCAGTCAAGCCCCTAAATGCCACTTCCGTTCCTTTGGCATTTTCAAACGTTTCAGTTTTAATTCCATACTCTTTCAGTTTATAAGTTATATTTTCTACCTCGTCAGCTGTAGCAGGAAGCTCCTGCCATCCTTTTCTTGATTTACCAAAATTGTTTATTGTTGCTGTATCTTGTATGGCCGTATAAGTTAATCCACCAAATAACACAACGTTATTAATATTCTTTGGGCGTTCTGGTTTGCATAAATCTCTTGTAGAGGACACCCTATGTATAACGAATATGTCATCTATTGCAATGCCTTCACTATTTGGTAATGCTTCTAAAGGAACAAGACTTAACAACCCAATCGGTGAAAAATATATGGTATCTCCTGGCTCCATATAAGCTGTTAATGGCTCCCAAATCCGTTTAAACAATTGTTTTCCGACATAATTCCATTGCGCCCCTTTAAGCCCATTTCCATTGTTAAAAGCCTCGACAATCCTATTTGAAAGTTTGTCAACATCTACTTTGTCAGACAAAACTACAAATTTCGGATTTTCCCAATCTTTCTTTAATAAGACTGCCCCATATGATTCAGACACAACATTATTAGGAAGGACAGATCCATCAATAGAAATAAATTCCAGGGCTACTTGATGATTTTGCAATGAATGCCTTATAGACTTCCAATCTAAGCTCAAATTACTGGTGTATTTCACTAATGAACTTATAGATTCTATCAGCTTCTTTTCTGTGTTTTCCTGTTCTTTATTAAGTTTTCCTATAATAACCGAATCCTCTGCGTCATTTAATTCCTTTCTTACGCTCAAAAGCTTATAATACAGTGTTTTTACATTGTTATCCTCTGATGACGCTGCTATAGTTTCTATATCCTTCGTTGTATTTAGGAGCAATCCTTTCGACACTAAGGCTGAATTGTATGCATATTGGGCACAGACGTCGCTATTGGGGAATACCATAGAAGGTAATGTTAAATTGTTTAGGCCAACATTATCTCCTTCTACAAATTCCAGACGTTGATCGGAACTCATAATAAGGAATTGCGATGTCAGATATTTAAGTTCTGCCTCATACATTTTTCTTAGGGTTTTCTCTGTTAAAAGAGAATCCTTGCTAAGCAGGCCGACACCTAATAAATTCTCATAATTTTTATAAGAGTTAGGTGATTTATCAAGCCGTATAATATCTTCAGCCAACAATTTACAATTCTCATAGTTACCAGACAATAGATAACAATACGAGAGATTATTTAGGGTCGTAAGATATTGATTACTCTTTCTTCCATATTTTTTTAGTTCTAATGTAGCACAATGTTGAAATTCTCCTATAGCATCCACATAATTCTTCATTAACATGTCTATTCTTCCAAGAAGTTTGAGAGATTTGATTTTTTGCAACGTTGTCGACACGCTGTCTTTCATTACCCCTTTGCAAAAGGGGATGACCATTTTAAGGAAGCTCTTTACAGTATCTGGGGAATGCTCAATGACGGCATCATACACATCTACATATGATGAATAAGCATCTAACATGTCAGATATAGTATTCACTCCTAGTGATTGCCTTAATTTAATAGAATGAATCTTATATGGAAGAGCTCTTTCTAACAATCCCATATTTGAATAAATATTTGCTAAATTGTCCTCCACCGTCGCAAATAATAAGCGATTAGGTGCAAATCCTTTCAAAATGTTGTATGCTCTTAAGGCATAATACTCCGCTTCTCTTTGATTGTTATGATAATCAGTATATAAGATAGACAAAGCTTTACACGTCTCAGCCATGCCAAGACTATCTGATAATTGAGCATACCGCCCTAATATTGATGTATATAAACTTATTGCTTCTTTTTTTCTTTTGGTCTTACCATACAATGCAGCAAGACGCTGCAAATCAAAAATTATTACATCTTCTTCAGCGTGAAGAGATTGATGAAGCCTTATGGCATCTTTATAACAAGTTTCCGCATCTGCAAGTTTTCCTTTACTTTCATAAATATTTCCCTTAGTGGATAAGAAAGTCGCATAATCAACAAACAGATCCTTATGGGGGACATTTCTCCAAATAGTCTCAACATCCATAAGAACGGAATCAGCTTTTGTTAGAAATCCCTGTTTATTGCTTCGCCAATACAAATTCAAGTAGGCGCAAGCGACATTATGCATCCAGACTGCATGCTCTATACTATTAGTACCGCGTAAATACTTTTCGTAATTATCTACAAGAAATGCGGCATCAACAGCTTTGTTGTATTTACCTACTCCCATATACGCACTATACATACAGGCGTTGCATATAGAAAGTTGGTAACTCTCTAAAGTATCACGTCCTATAAGATAAGTATTTATTTTCTCACGATGCATATTCATATAATTTATTGCTTCTTCAAAATTCTTATTTGAAACAAAATAAGTAAGGATGTGCATCAATGGGGTAGTTATAAAGAAATCTTGTTCGCTATTTCCATATTGTTCATAATAATCAAGTGAGGATTTTAAAGCTTCAACGGCTTCTTTTTCTTTACCCATTTTTAATAACAAATTGCTTAGTTCAAAATGCTCATATGCGGTTTTCGTTGGATAGTATTGCTTACACATTCCTACAATACTAACAGATAGATTTAAAGCTTTAGTGAGTTCGTTAGTTTGAACGTATGCATATCGTAAAGACTCAAAGATTGAAATATAACCATCTGCATTCAACCCCATTTGCATCAGTTCTCCAGTATAGTCTATCGCAAATTTTGCGGCTTTTTCATAATATATTACGGCATTTTTATATTCTTTTTTATTTTCGTAGCCATAGGCTATTGCTCTAAAAGGAATGAATAAAATATAAGGTTTTACTAATGTAGAATCATGTTTTATAACGTTCTCATATAGTTGAATTACGTTATTGCCTTTTTCTATAAATTGTTCTGGGTTAGCATCTTCTCCCACTTGGTTTAATTGTGACCATCCTTGTTGGAATGCTTGTATGGCAGATTGCGCATCTTGCCCCCAACATCCCATAAAGTAACATGACACGAGTAAAAGCAAAACCTTTTTAATCATAATTCTTCAATATTTAGGATGGCGGTACTTCTTTTCCCAAAAAGCACCGCCAACCTGTTTTTTAGTTAGTTGCAATGTTGTAGTAGTTGTTGTAACGTCCACGGTTTACAACTTTTATAATAAAGTTGCCTGTCCATCTCGGTGTCCAGCATACATAGCAGTCATCAGAGTAGTCATCATCTCCAACTATTAAATTCCCATGCTCATCATAGACATAGAGGTCAAGATCTGTTGCACCATTTCCCGAAACAGCAACTTCCGCAGGGATTCCACTCTTGAAATAGATGGAATAAGAATCGGTACTACCTCCATAGACCACTGTAGAGCCTGCTCTCGGACCACCTACTGCGCCACGTGTACTATTTGCATCTGTGTTTACCTTGTCTGCAAGGGCAAGTAATGTGGCATCACCATCTGCGAATTCCTTGGCATCCTTAATCAACTTTTGAACGGAGATACCCTCTGTCGCTTTGTCGGACTTCTCGTTAGTACCCTTTCCTTGCTCGTACTTGATATCACCCATGTCTTGGGTTTGTACCTCAGACAAAATCCGAGCAGCTTCTATCAAAGAGGAAGCAGAATAGGTTTCATAGCCAAACTTAGCCAACTCATTAGCCAACTTGATACGTGCAATGGACGAGTTTTCTGGCTTTGTCCCATCCTTCTTCTCTTGAGCGCAAGCCGCTGTTACAGCCAGCAACAAAACAATTACAAAACTTAAAAATTTTCTCATAATCAAAAGTATTGAAAATTAAACTTAAAGCTACTATTTTATATTGATATTTCTGATAGTTGAACGACCCATATTGTAGTTTATGGATGTCACACCATCCGGTAAGGCATTGAAAAAAGTCTCAAAATCGACCGTTTGGTTTGCATAAGGAATTCTTAAAGGATCGCTTGGAGAAGTTCCGATGTTATTACTGTCAATAATTCTAAATATACGTCCAGTAGAATTATCTCTGATGAAGATGTTGTTATCAACCCATATTCCCGTTTCTGGCTGAAGACTAGTGACTGACCAATGAACAATGGTTAAGTCATTTCTTAGTTCAATAGACCTAAGTCTCCATCTGTGCAAATCTGTGGTCACAGTTCGACCAATTTTTATAGTTCGAGGTCTAACATCGTATGATTTAGAATCAAGATTGTTGGAATTTAAGGAAGGATCATACTTGTCATTTCTTACAGGTCGGCTCGTAGTAATATCGCTATCACGAGTTTGCGAATCTGAAGAATTTGTATCTACACAAGTTGTATTATCTGTTCCGAGAACAACTGTGGAGTCTGAGTCCACAGCAGTTATAAAGGCTGCTTTTCTATTTCTATCATTGTTGCCTATTACTGTAATTATAATAATTGATACAAAAGCCAATAGAACAAATGTAACCAGTATCTTTACTCGATTGGAGCCTTTCCCTATTAGATTTGATGTAGCTTCATCTTGAATATCATGATTGGATTCGTCGCCTTTGTTTTCAGCTACATTTCCTGTTTCTTTGTTATCTCCTTTATCAAGCAATAGTGTATTTCTTTCGTTATCTTCTTTGTCATCAAGATTACATTTTTTAGAATCTTTTTTGGCCACAAGAATTTCACTGTCATTAACAGTTATAAGGCCTTGAAAACCGACAACGCTTTGAGGGCGTTTTTTTCTGTTAGTATTCATTAGCCGTATAATAATGTTTCTGAGCCTTTCGCTAATGGCCGCTGGCATCGGCAGCGCAAAATGCTTGTCCACACTTCCATCATCATCGATATCCGAAGGCAATGGGGGGTTCTTGTTAGTAAGCAGGGTATAGAGTGTAGCACCGAGGGCATAGAAGTCCGTCCATGGGCCGAATTTCTCCAAGTTCTGCTCCATCTGCTCACGAGGCGCGTAGCCGTTGGTATAGCTCACTGCCGTAGAAGTAGTAGCTCCTCCTTGTGCACTCTGCTGCTTGCTGGCACCAAAGTCGATTAGTTTTACCACGCCCTGTTTGTCCACCATGATATTAGCGGGCTTTAGGTCGAGATGCAGGATGCCCTCCTTATGGGCAGCCTCCAAAGCATCAAGAATCTGAGGAAGGAGTTGCATGACTTCCGCTTCTGACAATGGCTTGCCAGTGCGTTTCAGCCTATCGCTCAAGTTCTCACCATCGATGTAGTCCATGACATAGTAGGCTGTTCCATTCTCCTCAAACAAGTCATGCACCCGTACGATATGCTCGTTGTTGAGTTTGCGCAGTCGCCGCGCCTCCTTCTTGAACTTTTCTAATTGTGAAGCGAAGGTTTCGCGATTGTCCGTGTTGCTGACGCTGACTGTCGTGTTATTATTGTCACGCTGGCTGATGCCCCGCATAAAGAACTCCTTGATAGCATATTGCTCCCCAAACTGGATGTTCGTTGCGACATACGTATTGCCGAAGCCACCCGATGAGAGGTAGCGGTCTATGCGGTAGGTGCCATGTAGAATGGTACCTACACGCAACATGTTGGCAGTATTGATATTGTTGCTCATATTTCTACGTCTTGTTTCTCTTTGGACTTCGAAACTTCACTAGGTTCGTGGTTGAATAAGTCCTTACTTTTACTTTCTTTGTTCAGTTTTCTGAGATTCTCTTCATTATCAGTCTTTTTTTTCTGCTTTATCTCCTGAACACGAGGTTCTGTCGGATTGGCCTTTAAAGAGTCTTTAGCATTCGTGGTCCCGGATGCAGTAGCTTTTTTCTTCGGATCCAGACGACTCGCACTCTGCTGTGATGGCATAGAGACAGGCTTTGGAATGGAGTTATGAGGCTTGGATGTCTGATAGACATCTGTCCCAATAACCGGCTTCATACTTTTCTGAGGAGTAATTTGTTGCGGCTGCAATAACTTATAGCTCAAACTGCCTATGAGAATGATGCAGACAGCCAACAGAACATATAGTGTATAGCCTTTCTTTGGTGATTTCCTCACCTCTGCTTGCGGCTTAGGTGTCGGTCTGCTGACAATCGAGACATCGTTGCTTTGGCTCTGCGGCCGGATGTTAAGTGCGTTGTCTTTTGAGGTCTGCTCGTCATCTAACAACATGTTGTCACCAGCTTCACGCATCACCTCCTTTATGTGGATGAGATAGGCCGAATGGTTGTCCTTGTTGTCAGACGTGGCTGCAATCAGTTGCATCCGCTTTTTCTCGTCAGAACCATCGGCGGAAAGCAAACGGCAAAGCTCATCATTGTCCATCTGCTCCAACATCCCGTCACTACAGATATAGAAGTAGTCACCAGGCTGGATGTCGGCAATGTGTACGATGGCAGGACGCACACGGCTTTCCTCACCTGGTTGGATGGCCCGCGTGATGATGTTCTTCTGTAGCGATGTACGCATCTCCTCGTATGAGATCTCGCCAGCCTGATACAAGTCATAGACCAGTGAGTGGTCACGACTTTGGTAAAGGATGCGGTTCTCTTTAGGACGGATGTGATAGATACGGCTGTCACCAATATGGGCGGCTGTCAGTCCTCCTTGGTGAAAATAGAGCAGACAGAGCGTCGTGCCCATCTTTCTCAGATGACTGTTGTCCAGGCAATCCAATTGGCGATAGGCCGTCTGGAGGGCATCGAGCAGGTCGTCATCGGTAAACGACTGCTTGCTCAGACTAAGAATAGTATCACTCATCGCCTTGCACACCGTTTGGCTCGCCACTTCCCCATGCTCGTGCCCGCCCATGCCATCACAAAGGATGAATAGGCGGTCATCATCTGTCGCCTTGCCAAACGCAGGGAAAATGCTGTCTTCCTGATTGTCGCGCTGCCCCAACTCCCAAATGGCTTGTGGCTGGTATATCTCTATCTTCATTGCTTATTGTTCTTTATAGATGACATGGGTCTTCCCCATGATGATTTCACTTCCATCCCTTAATATAACCGCATCGCCTGGCTGCAATTCCTGACCATCCACATACGTGGCATTCTTGTTTTGGTCGTTGCTGATGATTGTCTGTCGAATCCCTGCCACTTCCCTCACCTCTATCTTGGCGTGGCGGCGACTCATATATCGGTCGTCGATCTCGATTTGGAGGGAGGCTTGCGAGGATGGCGCTTTCCGCCCCACTGTGTTCAAGCCGTTGGCGAGTGGATAATTCTGCCCCGCAACACAGAGATAGCAGTCCTTGGCATTAGATGCTGAAACCAATTGCGTAGCACCGTTCATCCCGCCCAACTGTGTCTCGCCGCTGTTAAGTCCTCCGGCAAGGACTGTCTTCGCCTCTAAGGGGGCTTCGTGTCTGAACCTCACTTTCAGCACAGCCTTGCACTGCGGACAGGTAATCAATTTCTCGTCCTCCATTTTGGAGTTCCTCACATCCAGGACGACACCGCAGTTAGGGCATTGTATTCTCTTTATTTCCATGTTCTTACCATTTGATGACCGGCATGAAGCCATCGAACTTCCCCCACATCACAGGATGCTGGTGGTTGCCGGAGGCCTTTACCACACCTTCATGAACGTATGTGTACAGTTCGTTAGCCGTGAGGATCCGATTGCGGTCTGTATCCGCCCCGCCACGAAGCCCACGTTCAAGAAATACCGTAAACAGACTGTTGTGAAATCCTGTCTGTATCGGCATCTCCATAGACAGCTCCGTGGAGCGGGAGGAGAGAAACAGCATGACGTTTTCCTTGCTTCTACTGTCATTGCGCTGATTGCTGTACCGCATCTTTCCAGAAAAGCAAGCGTCGGCAAAGATGACCTTATTGTGGACATCGAACTTTCTCATTACTTGGTAGATGGTGCTATAATAAAGGTATCCGTCGTAGCAGACCAATCCGCCGGGGATACCGTGCCCACTAAAATAAAGCATGATGACATCATCTTTATCGGCTTTGCCGAACATCGTGTTCATTGCCTCTATGATGTTATTAGTGGTCGCGTTGGCATCCGTGTAGCAGAGCGACTCGGAATATTTGTTTTTCTGAAAAATATTGTCAATGGTCTGCGCATCGTACGCACTGACCCTAAGGTCATTGCCCGTGCCGGGATAATCGCTGATTCCGGCACAGACAACGTACGTCCTTGCCTGCACAAAACCGACCAAAACAGAGAACAATATGATAAGTCCCAATCTTCGCATCGCTCTTACACCATCGTTCCCATGTCGGCGTCATTCATGTAGTCAGGCATGTCGGGCGACACGTCCGGATTCTCACCGTAAGACACCTGCTGCATGTTCGGGTCGATACCATCATCAGGTTGCATGGCATAGTCGGTTCCGTCGTCAGGCTGCTGCCCTGCAGCTTCCGCCAATTGCCCTACCGTTGCCATGTTGCCCTGATGATCGACAACGACATCGGGGTCGTCGAGTACGTTGTTGTCGTTAATATCGATGACAGCCACATCCGCATCACCGTCGCCGTTGAGATCCACGGCAGCTGCGGCATGGCCTTGTACCGTTCCTTGTGCCACGACATGCACGTCGTCATCTGCGTTAGTCGTGTCCTGATGGCTTTGGGATGCCACGACATACGCAGGTTCTACATCATCCTGATGATAGGCTGCCGATTGGACGGACGCATGTGAGACTGGCTCCACATCGGCCTTGGCGTCGGCAGCTTGTGAATGAGTCGTGGTATGCGCTTCCGCAACGTATGAGTTTTCCAATTCGTCTGCTCTGATTTCGGGTTTGACGGCCTGGGCATATTCTTCCCGATTGTCAGCCGTCATATTATCCCATTCATCAGCGGTGTAGGTGCTGTAGATTCCACCATGCCAGTGGAACACACCACCGGCACCGACCTGTGCACGGGCAGAGTTGAATGCATCGGTAAACGACATGTCGTCGCTTACTTCTCCCACCTTGACAGGCTGCTTGTCGGCCGTTGGTGAAGAAGCTGTTGCTGTGGCTTCTTGCTTCTCCTCACCACTGACCGCATAGAGAGCACCAGCGCCCAAGAGAATGCCGGCGGCAGAGCCGATGGCTACCTTCTTCCAACCAGCCTTCTCGGGTTGTGGCTCACTGATGGGTTGCTCCTCAAATTCTGCATACTCAACTTTTGAAGTCGGGTTCAGATACTTAGTCTCTTCATTAGTTTCCATATTCTTCCGTTTTAATGGTTTACTTTCTGTTTACCACTACAAATATCGGAAATCTTAGACAAACTTGTTCCCCTAAAAAAGGATTATCGTATGAAATGGTGGGATTAGATGATGAAATGGATTCAATCTCCATATTTGGGCGAAGGACCGTATTTATTTGGCATTGGATCTGAATCCTGACAGCACCAGACAAGCAATATAATAGCACCGACAAGAGGAATAAGGCCCAATAGCCAACACCATCCACTATGTCCTGTGTCATGAAGACGACGGAATAAGACAGCCATTGACGGCAGGAAGAATGCAAGATAGATGACTCCCCCTATAACAGATACCGATTGAGCTTGGCCTAAATCTCCATTGCCTTGAAACAATACTGCATAAGAGGCGATGTTAGTTAGAAGTCCAATGACGAAAAGAAGCAAGGTAAACCACCAATACTCCGACCGGCGTGCCCGACCTGTAAACGTTGCATACTTGCTGAAGCAGGTAGAAACAGCTTGACCAAAACTCAGAGTTGGCTTCACATGTTGAGATAAAATAGACATAACTTTAAAAGGTTGTATAGAGGATGAGCCTCATTTCCCCTACGGATTGTTATTCATGCCGAGACTCGCATTGTTGTTTCTCTTTGATGTATCGTTCGATGAAAAGTTGATGAATTTTCAATTCCTCTTGCTCCATCAGAGATTTGTCCCTAATGCCAACTATCATTGGACCGAGGTACATGCCCGGAAGTAATGCCAATGGTGATAATGCAAGTAGGATTATCCAACCGATGACATTGAGAGGTCCTAAAAACTTAATGCTTAACAAAATAATAATGAGCAGACTTGAAATGCAACATATCCATATTACCGATTTTACGCGTTCCTTTTTCATCTTGAAATACCCATATTCTGTTAATATCTGAACTTGATGCTTTGAATAATAATCTTCCGCCTCTTGGTGTAGATTCTTTGCTGTCAATGCTTTGTCTGTAATAACAGTTCTTTTATCGTTATACTGTTTATTGTCCAATATCGACAAGAAAGCTTCCACACTGCTTGGACGGTCTAATTTTTTTGGTTGTAATGATGCCGTTATAGCATCACTAATTGCAGCAGAGACGGAAGCAGGAGGCTTTGGTACGCCTTCATTCAAGATGTCTGTAGCGTTTGGTGGCGTTTTCCCTGTCACCATGCAATAGAGGGTAGCCCCAAGAGCATAAATGTCACTTTGGGGAGAGAAGACGGAAACACCACCAGCCTTATACTGCTCTAAAGGAGAATAGCCTTCACTAATGCCAGGAGGTGTTGTAGTAGTTGCATTTTTGTTCTCATCGTACTGTTTTGAAATGCCGAAATCAATCAGTATAGGCTCATTATCACGGCTGCGAACCATGATGTTACTTGGCTTAATGTCAAGATGGTTTACATTATAACTGTGTATATACTGCAACGCATGTGCAACTTTACGGATGTAATTCGATGCCTCATCCTCAGAAAGATGTCCTTTCTCACGGATCATTCTATCAAGACTTCTACCATCCACATACTCCATGACATAGTACCACGTATTGTTCTCTTTGAAGACATCTTGTACATGCACAATATTGGGATTGTCAAAGCGAGCTAAAATCTGTGCTTCTTTAATGAATTTTTTCATGTAACGTTCCACCACATCTGCTTGTTCATCAGCCTCTGTAACAGATACGATGGTGGAATCTTTGCGAGTGCACAAGCTATTCATAAAGAATTCTTTGATAGCAACCTTGCGATTGAGTGTGGTCTGTATCGCAAGATAAGTAATTCCGAATCCCCCTTGTCCGAGCACACGCACTATGGCATATTTACCATTTTGAAGTGTTACACCTTGTTGTAATTGTTGCATGTCATTTTAAAAATTTAGCCTTGCAATACGGACAAGCCTCGTATTGCGAGAGCTCATCGTAGGGCATGGTGAAATGATGGCCACAGTTTGGGCAAACGTACTTACTACGGAATTCCATATCCTGTTCTTTCCGCTTCTTAGGAACATTCGTTGAGTCCTTATACGCTTTGATAGTGAAGAGAAAAGATACTAAGATGGCTAAACAATACAGCATGATATACCATATATTACGCCCGACCGTCAAGGCAAGTATGATAGCGGTCATCGTGATGAGGCTGGTAGCTCCGCGCAAAGCATTGAACCTTCTTTCCGCAATCACCTGGTCTAACGAGTGCTGGTCGTGTTCCTCCCAAACTGCTTGTAAAGGTCGGATGTCGGCTGTCTTGGGTGCAAGTTGCTGTATGGCTTTTAAGATAGAAGCCAAGTCAATGCGATATTTCTCAGACCCGAGAGTAACAGTATCTGATTCTTTGACGTTTTTTTGTGCTATTGCCACGTCGTTGACAAACGTAACATTCTGCGGTTTGAGGTTCTTTATAGTGTAGTGGTCATTGTCGACTGTCAGCAAACAATGCTGACGGCTTACGGTCATAGGGACATCACCTGGATTTCCCAACCTTATAGATTGTTGACCGAAGGCTACTTTGAGTTGTGAAGTTTGTGGGTCGCGTCCTATAATATATTCCATTGTTAATTATTGCTTTTTGTTTTCCACGAGTAGTTGCTTCATGTTCTTGAGGGCCTCTTTGGAAATGCTGATTTGGAAAGCAAAATGCATCAAGTCGGATAGGACAAGCATCTGCTTCTGGATATTGAGTTTATATATGAAGTTCCGATTTACGATGTACCTTTTGCCGATGCGTATAAAGATGGTGGAAACAGGCCCCAACTGTGAGGCCAAAGCCTTTTCCATCTCACCGAGGTTCATGCCGATAGAGCTACGAAGCTTGTTGATAGTAACGACATTCGTATAGTTGCCATCGCTCTCAAAATAGACGATGCTATTGATGGACAGCCGAATGAGTTCGTCACGTGAGTTGAAGTAGATGTATTTCATTCCTCTTTCACTTTTAAGAACGCCTTGGGTATATACGCCGTGGTGATGCAACCTATACCATCAATTTCTATGACGACACGCTGTTGACGAGAGACGCGAGCGACACGTCCTTCTATGCCACGGAAGTCGCCATCGGTGACGACAACATGGTCGCCATTCTTGAAGTGGCACTGGGAGCGGTCGACGAATAGAATGTGGTCGCTGTCGATGCTCGTCAGGCGGATGAAGTTGTCCATCTGCTTGTCTGGAACGGCGAGCGGGGGATTCGTGCCGTCGGCGTTGGTGCGGAAATGATTGTAGTAGTAACTGAGATAGGCATTGGCAGGGGACGCGAGGGCAAGGTTAAGTCTTTCCTCCGTAGTCTGGACGAAGAGGAGATTGGGGATGAGCGGCTCTTGCACGCGTTTCTTCTTACCAGCAACCTCCTTTTCGGCATAATGCATGGGGAGATAGGAGTCGATGCCAACCTCTGCCAGCCAGTCCTTGGCCACTTGCTCGTGATGGTAAGCCACACGCAGGACAAACCATTGTTTCTGTTGCTCCTGCTCACAATTGTCCTCTGCCGTCAAAGGAGCATTTTCTACCGATACCCCGGGCTTGTCTTGACTGGAGGTCGTGCGAGGGATAAGCCGCGCACTGGAAAGGAGACTGCCGCCTTCACGGCTGTACACATTAGACAACGTGTCCATAGGTTTTATGTTAGGTATATGAAAAAAGACGTGGAACCTTCGTCACCCGTTCCACTCTTAGAGGCTCTGGTAATGCCCATTACTGTCAGAACGAGCAACGCAGAAGCCCACGCCTGTATGTATATCGCACCTTTGGCATACCTTATAAATAATAAGGTATACCTCCGGCTGGTGATTACACACCCATGGACATCTACCGCTGCCATGTTCCTTGACAGTAAGTGAAATTTACCAGATTTCTAAGAGTCAAGAACAAAGCGTCAAGTAAACGCCTTAATCATATATATGCTCCCCACTGTCAAGTCGCTTCACATAAGCAACTCTTACCCACCCTCTACGGGCTTCTGCATTGCAATACAGACTGTAAGTCAGTATTTGCCTTTACCCGATGGCTTCGGACGTGGTTAACATTGGCAAATTTATGAAGAAATATTGAAAAAGCAAAATAATGAGACAGTTTTTTTGAAGCCAATGAGAAAAAATGTATTGCTTTGATGCGTGTCTCAATCTCTCTCAAATCGATGAATTTCCTTCAGACCACTTACAGACCATGCAGAGGTCTTAACAGGCCACATAGAAATTCTAAAATATCCTAATAGACAATAAGTTATCATTGCGTTATATTGTAAAATTGGAACTAAATTCCTATTTTTGTGAACGATAAGAATAGAGCCGACCCTAAAAAGAGCCGACTTTTTTGTTTCACTAATACAATTTATGCCAATGAGTAAAACCTACATTCCAAAGATGGGACCTAAAAAGGCCGCGGCTCCACCAGAGCGACGCAAGGTAAATTAAGACTATGTTTAGCTACTGCTATGGCAGTTATTTACTTCTTGTTATGAAATATTAAGAAAAAGACTCTTGCCTTTAACTTTTTATAAGTACATTTTTATCCGTAGCTTTCCATAATTGGAAAGTTTTGTTCACCTTTGCGGTGAACAATAATAGATAGGTAGATATGGAAAACAAGAGCTTAGGAATGATTATACGCGAGGAGCGAAAGAAGAAATGCCTTACACAAGCACAACTCGGCAGACTGATTGGTCTGAAGGAGTCTCGCGTTTCGAAGATTGAGCATGGTGCACCGATAACGCCAGAGGTGGCATCTTTCATTCTTGGCAAGATGGGGTCGGCATTGCAGATTAATGTCGTTGACAAATCAGGCTTTAACTCAGAGGAAAGTGATTTTGTCGTGTCAGTTATCAACAACTTCGCTGACGAGAAGAAGGTTCCTCTCACACAAGCCTACAGCTATATCGTGACTTTCAAGGGGATGGATTTTCTACGCCAATACCAGGACATTGAGAAGACCCTCAGCAATTATGAGATTGTCAATGATGTCTCACGTGTATGTGCCAATAACGGTGGTCGTCTATGATTCTCTATCACGGCAGTAACCAACTGATTACCAAAATAGACTTGTCAAAGAGCAAGGACTTCAAGGACTTTGGTCGTGGTTTCTGTCTGACTAAGGATTATACACGTGCAGTCGCCATGGCTCAGCGGACCACTGCTATTATTGGAGAAGGCTGTCCGGAAGTGTCACCGTTCATATTCAATCCATCAAGATGCCCCATCGATGTAAGGATAAAGAAGTTCGATGGCAGAACGGCTGAATGGGCGCTTCTTTGTGCTAAGGAACAGAGAAAAGAGTACTCTTCATGCCTACAAGCATGACTATGACATTGTAATCGGTCCTGTTGCTGACTCGCGTGTAGATGCCATATTACAGGAATATCGTAGGAGCTACGGCGACGTATACGCCAATAGCACTAACCTCAACAAATTGGCAAAACAGTTGAAATATCCTGGCCCGGAGTACATACAATACTGCTTTTGTACAGAAAAAGGAATTAGACAATTAATTTTAGACTTATGATTACAGATAAACTCGAAATAGAGAAATTGCTGTCAAGACTCACAACGTACATTGCCAATAAGCTGCACCTGTCAACCATGGCAGCTGTCGGAGCAGTATGCATGTCAAAGGTAGCCAATGAGTTGGCAGGTGGAAAGATACCAGAAGGAACGACCTTCGAAGATTTGTCAGAACGACTATTCAAAGAGGTAACGATGGCACAATGAGGAGCCTATGACAGTAAAAACGTACTATAAAAGAGCTTCGGCTAATGACTTCCACACGGTCCTGCGTCTTATTGACAATGGTAAATGGCTGAACGAAAGACCCTACCACGTCATCCATAGAGTAGCGAGACTGCCACACCACCATGGGGGAATGAACGATATGACCGACTGGTGCTTCTCTAAGGAAAGCAATATCCTTATAGACACGCTTAGTGACAATACCGTAATGCACCGCCTCACAAAGAACGGCTGAACTTATTGCGGCCTCATTCATTTGCAAAACGGAGACCAACGGCAGGCATATCAGAAATCAGAAGTTGTCTGAAAACGAAATGGTGTCCTAAAGCATCGCATTGTGAGATTTTCGTTATCCATCTCCGTTTTGCGGGTCGCGGACGGCCACAAGGAACTGCACCCTGTAAAAACACTTGGTATGGTTGTGCTGTGTTTCGGTCAAGCAAGGGTCACGCCATGCGGAAGAGCAAGCGGCGATAACCTTAACTTGCGTCTTCACACTCTGTCAACCTGCCTCACGCCTTTCACGGCCTTTAGCTTCTTTACGAGTTGATTGAGGCGTGCCGTGTCTTCCACTTGGATGGTGAGGTTGCCAGAGAAGAGACCGTCGTGAGAATCGATATTGATAGACCTCATCACTATCTTCTCATCCTTTGAAATGATATTGGTGATATTGGAGACTATGCCAATGTCGTCGTGCCCCACCACGCGCAAGGTGATGGCATACTTCGACGAGCCTTTTCCAGCCCAGCGCGCCCTCACTATTCGATAGCCAAACCTGCGGCGCATTTCTGGCGCGTTCGGGCAGTCTTGCCTGTGCACCTTTATGCCGCCGCCAGCGGTGACGAAGCCGAAGATAGCGTCGCCATAGATAGGATGACAGCACGGCGCGAGCTGATAGTCGATGCCCTTGAGGTTTTGGTCTATGGTGAGCACGTCGTCGCTCTCGTGGGTCAGCTCCTCTTGAGGACTCTCAAAGTTGAACTGGTCGGCCGACACTATCTCCTTGTCCTTGTTCTCCGTATGGTCGCGCACCTCCACATATTTGGCAATAACATCGTTGGGGTCAAGTTTTCCGTCGGCTATCTGCTTATAGAAATCGGACACCACCTTGAACCCCATCTTCTTCACGAGATGCGCCATGATGCTCTCCTCAGCCTCGATGTGCTTGTTCTTGAAACGCCGCTCCAGCAGTTCCTTGGCATAGAGACCGTCCTTCTGCTGTGTCTCTTTCAAGGCAAGCCTTATCTTCGACTTGGCCTTTGGCGTCACCACTATCGACAGCCAGTCACGTTTTGGCTTCTGGTTGCTTTGCGTTATCACTTCCACGGTATCACCGGAATGCAGCTCCTGCCTCATTGAGACAGCCTTGCCGTTGACCTTGCCGCCAACACAGGCATTGCCTATATTGGAATGGATGCGATAAGCGAAGTCGAGCACCGTGGAACGGGCCGGGAACTTGAACAGGTCGCCACGTGGCGTGAACACGTAGATGTCGTCTGGCTGCAACGACATCTTGAACTGGTCCATCACCTGAAGGTTGTCGCCTGCCTCCAACGCGGCACGTATGTTGGCAAGCCATTCGTCCATCTGGCCACCACTTTTTATGCCCTTGTAGCGCCAGTGGGCCGCGAGGCCATGCTCGGCTATGTCGTCCATTCGCTCGGTGCGTATCTGCACCTCCACCCATTTGTTTTGCGGACCAAGCACAGTAATGTGCAAGCTCTCGTAACCATTCGACTTGGGCACCGATAGCCAATCGCGCAATCGCTTCGGGTTAGGTTGGTACATGTCGGTTATGATGGAGTAGACCTGCCAACACTGTTGCTTTTCCATCTCGAGAGGCGAGTCGAGGATAATGCGTATGGCAAAGAGGTCGTAGATGCCCTCAAAGCCACACTGCTGCTTCTTCATCTTCTGCCAGATGGAGTGTATTGACTTGGTGCGCCCTTTCATGTGGAACTTCAACCCTGCCTTTTCCAGCTTGTCACGAATAGGTCCAATGAAGTGGTCGATATATGCGTCGCGACTTGCCTTTGTGGCGTTGAGCTTCTCTTTTATCATGTAGTAGGCGTCGTGCTCCATGTACTTGAGCGAGAGATCCTCAAGTTCCGACTTCAGCGTGTACAAGCCGAGTTTGTGGGCAAGGGGCGCGTAAAGATACGAAGCCTCTTCCGACACCTCACGCCTCGCGTCGGCCATCGGCGTGTCGCGAATGAGACGCATCACGCACACACGGTCGGCAATCATGATGAGTATGACGCGCATGTCCTCGGCAAACGACAACAGCAAGTTGCGGAAGTTGTCGCTGCCAATCACGGGATTCTTGTCGTAGAGATGCTGTATCTTGTAGAGCCCATGGACGATGTGCTCCACGGTTTCGCCATATTTCTCGGCCACTTCCACGAAGTTGTCCACATGGCATGCCCACAAGAGCGTGGCTATCACCGACTCGCGGCGCAAGCCAATCTCATCGACGCAGATGCGTGCCGTCTCCATGGCTGTGACTATCGGGTTCAGTCCGAACACGTCGCGACTAACGTGGCCATCAGCGATGGCCTTGCGCAGGCTCGCCTTGAGCTTGGCCATGTCATCGCGCGGCATAGCGTCGCCGACCTTGTCGAAGATATATCGGCGCAACCGCCATACCTCGTCAAGCTCTTCACGAGTAAAAACAAAAGGCTTGTCTTCCATTTTTCATTCCTTTAAGTTATCCCACTTTGTTATCAACACTGTTTCATCGTCCGCGCCCGACGCGAGGCGGAATCATTATTCAGCCAAGCACTTGTCGAGTTCGGCTTCGATGGCCTTGCGGTCGAGATGCTGACCTATGAACACTATCTTCTGCATACGGTCGCCGACCTTCGGGTCCCAATCTTTCTTCACGTCGGGATTCTTGTCGAGGAAGTCGGCAAGCTCGTCGGCAGGCATCGTGGCATACCATTGACCAGCGTTGGTAATGTTGAACTGCTTGCCTGACTGCTCAAAGAGGTAGCACGTGTCCTTCTCGTCAGCGAAATAGCACATGCCCTTGGCACGCACCACGCCCTTGGGCCATTTGGTAGACACGAACTCGTCGAAATCGCCAAGGCTCATCGGGGCACGACGCTTCCACACGAAAGTCTGGATGCCATATTCCAGGGCCTCGCCGCTCTCCTCGTTCTCAAGCTCGTCGTCATCGTCTTCCATGGCCTCAATCCAGCGAGCCGACGTAGCCACCTTGTCGAAATTGAAGAGATGCGTGTTGAGAATCTTGTCGAGATCCACGTCGCCATAGTTGCACTCGTAAATCTCCGCCTTAGGCTGTATGGCCTTGATCACGGCACGAAGATGGCAAAGCTCCTCTGGCGACACCTCGGATGCCTTATTGAGCAAGATGATGTTGCAGAACTCTATTTGCTGGATTACGAGGCTCTCAAGGTCGTCCTCGCCCATGTCCGGCTTCTGCAAGGCATCGCCAAGGCCAAACTCGTCGCGCATGCGAAGGGCGTCAACAACGGTCACGATGGAGTCGAGACGCGCCACGCCGTTCATCATGATTTTCTCGGGAATCATGCGCGGATAAGTGGATATGGTCTGCGCGATGGGGGCGGGCTCGCAAATACCCGACGCCTCGATGACGATATAATCGAACTTCTTTTGGTTGATGATGTCGTTGAGCTGTTGCACGAGATCCATCTTGAGCGTGCAACAGATGCAGCCGTTCTGCAAGGCCACGAGCGAGTCGTCTTTTTGTCCAACCACTCCACCGTTCTCAATGAGAGAGGCGTCGATGTTGACCTCACCTATGTCGTTGACTATAACGGCAAACTTTATACCCTTCTCATTCTTTAATATTCGATTGAGAAGGGTAGTCTTACCGCTGCCCAAATAACCCGTGAGCAGCAAAACGGGTGTTTCCTGTCTTTCCATTGTGTTTTTGCATTCATGGCCAAGCGGCCGGTATTTGTTGCAAAAGTACAAAAAAGGTGCCAAAAGCGTGGCTTGAAAGACAAAGATTAATGTTTCAGAAGCATAATATTTCCTAAAGGTCGTTCTTCATCTCCCAACCTGTAATTGTAGAGACCACTGGGATGAGCGTGGACGCTATCTTCTGATGGCCTTTCCAGTTGGGATGCCAGTCTGATCCAATGTCGTGACCTTTGACCACGACACCGGGCATTGGCTCGGTCACACGCACGTTTTTCATGCCCGCCACATTCTCGCCAAGCTCTTTAAGGGCGGCAAGAAGGAAGATGTTGGCAGAATGCGGAGTTACGCAAAGCACGGGCAGGTCATTTCCATAATGGCTTTTCACCGTTTTGATAAGTTTTACGTATTTGCTCACGTAGTCGGCAGGAGCGCCATTCCTGGAGAAATCGTTTGTACCGAGGTTGATAATCACGAGATTCGGGCGATACTGCTTGAAATCATAGGCCACGGAATCGTGGTCGTCGAACAGCAATGGATAACGCTGGCTCATGGTGCGCATGGTCTTTCCGGCATAGTTGCGCGCGACACCCATGCCCGAATGAGCCACTATCACGTAGTCGGCATCGAAATAGCGTGCCAGGGCACAAGCGTAAGCCTTGTCGCAGTTCTCGGTCTTCAGCTCGAAGTGGCTGTCCTCAGTGCCCTCAGAGCCATAGCCGCACGTATAGCTGTCGCCTATCACCTCTATCAAACGGCTTTTCCGCGGCACCGCCTTAAACGAGCCTTTGCAGCCTGCCGTGAACGAGAAGATGGTGGAACGGCCATACTCGCCCTCTGTCACCTTCTGCAGACGCAGGCGGTGAGTGCCTTTTCCAAGGTTCTTGGCGAGCACAATGTCGTGAGGCTCCTTGCCCGTGAAGCGCAACTTTCCCATGAGCTTGCCGTCTATGAACACCTGATGGTAGCTCTCACCCTCTTCACTAACTCTTGCCGCGATGGAAGAGCCTGTAAAATCGGTTTGCACATAGGTGCCAACCCAGTCGTAGCTCACGGCGCCATTGTCCATGCGCTGCACACGTCCCGTAAAACTGATGTTAGGGTCATTGGCCTTCACCGTGCGATCGGCAAAGGCAACACTCGTGGCCATGAAAAGCGCGAGTGCCAAAGATATTAGTTTTCTCATTGATTAAATATAAGATTGTCATATTGTCGGTAAACGATTGTGGGTAGCCAACATTGGCTACCCACAATAATTATAAGACAGGGCAAGCCTCCTCGCAAGCGGACCGACTATTTCTTTCGCTGCGACTTGCGGTTGGCTCTCTGCTCACGGTATTTGGCTTTTTGCCTGGCAGAGCCAGAGCCGTGTGCTCCGGTCACATACTTCTTTTTCTTGGCTTTGGTTCTCACCTTGTCATCATCTTTCTTCTGGCCTGAAGCCTTCTTGAAACTGATGCCATTGACGAGAAGCTCCTCGAAGTCATCCATGTGGCACAAACAAGTTTAGTGGTGGAACAGGCGCACGTGTGTCATTGCCATTGCGATGCCGTATTTGTCGCAGGTGTCAATGACATTGTCGTCGCGAATGGAACCGCCGGCCTGGGCTATGAACTCCACCCCACTCTTGTGGGCGCGCTCAATGTTGTCGCCGAAGGGGAAGAAAGCATCTGAGCCAAGACACACGTTCTTGTTCTGCGCGATCCACTCTTTCTGCTCAGGACGGAGGAATGGCTCCGGCTTCTCCGTGAACCACTGCTGCCAAGCGCCATCGCGCAACACGTCCTCATATTCCTCTGAGAGGTACACGTTGATACAGTTGTCTCGGTCGGCGCGGCGGATATGATCCTTGAAAGGCAAGTTGAGCACTTTTGGGCTCTGCCTCATCCACCACTCGTCTGCCTTGCTGCCTGCCAAGCGCGTGCAGTGGATTCGGCTCTGCTGACCGGCTCCGATGCCGATAGCCTGTCCGTCCTTGGTGTAGCACACGGAGTTTGACTGGGTATATTTCAACGTAATCAAGGCAATCTTCAAGTCGCGAATGGCCTCTGGCGTGAACGTCTTGTTCTTCGTTGGCACGTCCTCGAAGAGCTTGGGATCGGAGAGATCCACGTTGTTGCGGCCTTGCTCGAAAGTCACACCAAACACCTGCTTGCGTTCCACTGGCTCTGGCACATAGTCGGGGTCTATCTTTATGACGCAGTAAGTACCCTTGCGTTTGGCCTTCAATATCTCAAGAGCCTCGGGAGTGTAATCAGGGGCTATCACGCCATCGCTGACCTCTCTCTTGATAAGCTTGGCCGTAGCCTCGTCGCAAGTATCGCTCAAGGCACAGAAGTCACCGTAAGAACACATGCGGTCTGCACCACGCGCGCGAGCATAGGCATTGGCAAGCGGTGTCAGCTCGAAATCCACATCATCAACGAAGTAGATTTTCTTCAGCGTGTCGCTCAGTGGGAGGCCCACTGCCGCGCCAGCCGGACTGACGTGCTTGAACGAAGCGGCGGCCGGCAGACCTGTCGCGGCCTTCAGTTCCTTGACAAGCTGCCAAGAGTTGAGAGCATCGAGAAAGTTGATGTAGCCGGCACGTCCATTGAGAATTTCCACTGGAAGCTCACCGTGCTCCATGAAGATGCGTGCGGGCTTCTGGTTTGGGTTACACCCGTACTTTAGTGCGTATTCCTTCATTATTAATTGATATTTAATGAATGTTGTGGCAAAGGTAAGAAAAAAAGTCGTATCTTTGCCGCGCGTTACAGAAAAAGTATGTGAGAAAAATGAAAAGAGACTTGAAACTTCTTATTGAGACAACAGGCAAGAAGGCAAAGGAAGAAAAGCATGAGCTTGAGCACGACCTCGAGGGCCTATCCAAAAAGTTGTTGAGGCATCACATCAACTTGAGCGTGACCTCATTGAAGAAACTCCTTGAGCTTGTCACGGGCAAACGCAAGTTATCATTGGCTGCTCGCGACCGTCTGGCCCTCTTCGCTGGGTTCCAAAGCTGGAGCGACCTTGAGGATGCCATCCACGGAAACACCGACGCAAGCGTCAACTACAAATAACTGAAAAAAGGAAAGAGCCGTTCCTCCAAATGGAAGAACGGCTCTTTTTTAGCTTTGTCAAGCGCAATATTATTCGCCAGTGACGACACGCTTCTCCTGGATGCGAGCAGCCTTACCAGTGAGCTTACGCAGATAGTAAAGCTTAGCGCGACGCACCTTACCGTACTTGTTGACCTCGATGTGGTCAATAGCGGGAGACTCAGCGGGGAAGATACGCTCTACACCCACCGTGCCAGACATCTTGCGCACTGTGAAACGCTTCTTGTCTCCGTGGCCGCTGATCTTGATCACGACACCACGATAGAGCTGAATACGCTCCTTTGAACCCTCGACGATTTTGTAAGCGACAGTGATAGTGTCACCTGCCTTGAATGCAGGAATCTGCTTGCCGGTTGCAAATGCTTCCTCAGCAACTTTAATTAAATCCATTGTTAATTGTAATGATTAAATGTTGTCCGTCGCTCCAACCCGACATAGCCTGGGAACACTTCTCCCAACCAGCGGTCGAGCCGAAAAGCTGTGCAAAGGTACTGACTTTTAGCGTAATAGAAAACTTTTAGGCGGTTTTCTATCCTTTTTTAACACTTTATCTTCATTTTAGATGTGCGAGGGTGAGCCTCATCTTGCCTATATAGATGCCGCTCTTGCCGTTCTGGTCGTCGGGCGTGGGGTTGCCGTCAGCGTTGTCGACATATCTGAGCTTCTTGAAATAAGTGTGACTGTGGCCCCCGAGCACGAGGTCGATGCCGCGCGTATGGCTTATCACTTCCTGGTCGCCCATGCCATTTTCTTCCCATCCCAAGTGTGAGACGCAAATCACGAGGTCGCAACGCTTCTTCTTCAGTATGTCAACCATCTCCTGTGCCGTTGCCACGGGGTCGAGATATTCCGTAGAACGGTAATTGTTGTGGTCCACAAGGCCATCGAGCTTTGGCGCGAGACCAAACACGCCTATTTTCACGCCGTCGCGCTTGATTATGACATAAGGCTTCACTATCTTGTCGAGGTCGTATTCATGAAAGCGATAGTTGGCGCACACCACCGGGCAGTTGAGCTTCTTGAACAGGCGAGCCATGTTTTCCAGGCCGAAGTCAAACTCGTGGTTGCCGATGGTAACGGCATCATAGCGCATCATGTTCATCAAGCCCACCTCAACGTCGCCTTTGAACAACGTGTAGTAAGGCGAGCCTTGCGAGAAATCGCCACTGTCGAAGAGCAGGAGACTTGGGTCTTTAGCGCGCGCTTCCTTGAGCATTGCCACACGGCGCAAGAAGCCTCCACGCCCGGCTTGCAGGGTATCGGCAAGGTGGGGCGACAACGGCATGACACAGCTGTGGGTGTCGTTGGTGTGGAGGATGGTGAGCCGCTTCTGCGCGAGCATGGTGACGCTGCAGCAAAGCAAGAACATCACCGCGGCGTGCCTTAATGTATTGGAGTGCCTTAATATATTAATGTGTAAGAATATGTGTCTTGACGTTTTCATCTTTTTGGTTTTTCTTCTCTGTATCATTTGATTATTCCGCTTGGCTCATTCCACCGTGACTCTGCCTTCAACCTTTGAGTCCACGGCCTGGCCTTGCGCTTTCTTCTCCTCAAAATATTTTACAATGACATGTCTCACGTCGTTGGCCTCGCCAGTTGGCGACACGACATTGGTCTTCGACTTGAACGCCGTCAACCCGTCGTTGCCCTGTGCCAGGTAGTCGAGCGTGGCCACGCGATAATTCTTTTGTGGGTCAATGGCCTTACCGTCAAGTGTCACCGACTTCAGCGTGCCGTCTTTGGCTATGGCCATCCTCACGCCGTGGCTCACGCCCTCGCCATGACGCGCCGCCATCTCCTTGAAGAGCTGGAGCGTCTTCTCGCCCGTGAGGGTCAGGAAACAGATGTGGTTCTCAAAAGGTGCCACGTTGAGCACGTCGCCATAGGTTACCTTTCCCTCTGGCAGCGACGCGCGTATGCCGCCCATGTTGTAGACTCCGAAATCGGGTGCCTCGTTGAATTGCTTGCCTCCCCACACGAGTATGTCGGCGAGCAGGTTGCTGAGGTCACTCTCAGGCCTGCTGGCTCTCATGGGATGTGCCGTGGAGCCTACCACGGGCGACATTTTCTCGTCCACCTGGCGCTCATACGGCTTTAGGAACTCCGCGGCTTGGGCGTCTGGCTTGGCGTCGTAACGGTTGTCAACGAGCACTCGGGTGCGATCCACGCTGATAAGGCGGTAAGGGGTGTGGCAAGACGTGGCAAGCAAGAGCGCCACGACTGGTAGATAGTTCTTTATCGAATATCTCATTATAGTATGTGTATTTATCATGATAAGCGTTTCATTCAAAATAGAAAGTCAAGGCTATCATCTTTGAACGGGCCTTGCTCACGGAGGTGGCGAAGACACGTGTTGATGGGTCATTGAGGCGAGCGGCGTGACCAGTGTCAAGGCTGTTGGTCAGACCAAACATGAACTTCAGCTCTGGCCTCAACTTGAAAAACGGCAGGTAGAAGTCGCATCCCAAGCCTGTCTCAAAGTAAAGGTCATAACGCTTGAGCTTTATGATGTCATCGCTTTTCCCGCTCAGGTTTACCACAGGGCTGATGCCCGCCATGACATACGGGCGGTGGTTGCCAGAGCGTTTCGCGGCATAAATCAGGTCCATGGAGCAGGCTATATACACCGACTTGAGGTTTTGTGTCCTGCTTGCCATGCTGTCGGGCACCTCCGTGCCAACGTTGTGAAACGTGACGTGGCGACTACCGAAATACAAGGTCGGTGCAAGGCGAAAAGAGAGATAGGTGCCCAAGCGCGCCTCTCCAAGCACGCCGACATTGAAACCGTAGTCGTAGCGGTCTTGGTCGGTGGTTATCGTGTATGTCTGCGTGGTGCCATCGGCAAGCGTCACCGTTTGCGGCCCCACGCCGACAAGCTCCAAGTCTTGGGCGTGAGTGCCCACGAGGATGCCGAAATGGAATGGGCGCAGATCAGTATAAGGACGGTTCTGCACCGTGCGGTCTTGGGCTGCCACACTGACTGCTATCAGGAAAGAGAGTACCGCGCAAAATAATTTCTTCATATTATATACAACGTGGGAAATGCCATTTTATTGTATGAGATAGGCTGCACTATCTTGGCCAATAATACCAAATATAAGGTATCAGAATGTTAAAAACGGAAAAAAACCATACCTATTTGTAGGTATTTAAGCAAAAGTCATTATCTTTGCAATACCACACTGAGGTAAGCCAGCTTTATAGCCGTAAGGCACTCGTGAGGACAACATTACAAAAACATTATTAATTTATAAACGTAAAAGAATTATGGCATACGTAATTGGTGACAACTGTGTCGCATGCGGAACTTGCATCGACGAGTGCCCAGTAGGAGCTATCTCTGAGGGCGACATCTATCACATCAACCCCGACGAGTGCACAGAGTGCGGCACATGCGCTTCTGTTTGCCCCAACGAGGCAATCAGCCTTCCTGAGTAAATCTTCCATTTATAAAGGATAAAGTAAAGGCGCGCCTTAAGCCACATGGCTTTGGGCGCGCCTTTCTTGTTTGCCTTGCTTACTTCTGCACAAACCACAGAGGGGTGCCTTGGAGCACCAACGGTGTAGTGCTTTTATCAAATGTGCCATCAATGTAGGCGCCATAAGCTATGAGCTGCAACTGCATGATTCTCGACGTGGAGTTGTACTGACCGAAGGAATAGGAGTTGTTTGCCGCGAACACGAGCTTTATCTCATGCTTCGCGCCACCATAAGTGACATTATAAGTAAGGCCAGTGGGGTTGACAAGCCACTGCACCGGGTTCATGTTGACAAAGCCTATGTAGCAGTTCATCGGCTTGGATGGCTGTGCCGCTATGGCATTGCGAATTTCCTTGTGCTCAGCGCTGGTGGTGTCAATCAACGACGCTACGGCCTTGGCTGATACGTTGTTCAAAACCATTGTTGAGTCTGACGTGATATTCCACGACGCGGGAATGCTGTCGGTCTTGCTGTTGCCATTGTTGGCCTTGCCGGCGACATAGACCAACTTGCCTGAATGAGGGCCGGCCACTGCGAAATAGCATTGCTGAATCTGCTCTTTCGTGAGGCTTTGATTGCTGTTGTCATCGCTGTTAAAGCATGAGGTCATGCCGAAAACCGTGAGTACTGCGGAAAGGAAGATTCCGAAAATCTTGAATGTTCTCATTTTTTATTATTTACGATTTGATTAATTTGTCACGAGATGTTGCCGTCATGGCATAAGCCTGACTACCAAAGTAAATGCAAGGCTTATGAAAACCTTGCATCAACTATCCGAAAAAAGCGTTAAAAATCAAACTTTACCTCTTTCATTATTTGCCTTGTAGCCCCAGCCAGGCTCTCAACAAAGCCTCCGGCCCTCTCGCGGCTTTGCTCAAGGGCCTTGCCGTCGGCAAGTTTCCGCATGACGCCCACGAAGTCGTCATAACTGGTTATCTCGAAACCTCCACCGGCCTTGAGCAGTCCTTGCGCCTCCTGGAAGTTCTTGTTGTTTGGCCCGAAGATGACCGGCTTCCCCCAAACGGCCGCTTCCAGTACGTTGTGGATGCCAACCCCGAAGCCTCCGCCCACGTATGTGACATCGGCGTAGCGATATATGCTCGACAAGAGGCCGAAACAGTCGATGATGAGACACTCGGCCCCAACCACGTTCTCGGTCGTGGCCTCGGTGTAGCGCACGGTCTTGCGCTCAAGCTTGCCAAGTATCTGCTTCATGTGGTCATCACCTATCACGTGTGGGGCTATTATGAGCTTCCAGTCGCGGTGCTCGTTGAAATATCTTATGAAGATGTCCTCGTCGGGAGGCCAGCTGCTTCCGGCAATGAAGACATGGGGGCGATCCTCGGCGGTGCCGCCGACAAAATTCTCCACTATCGGCAACGACTTGCCCGCGTCCCTGATTTGCAGCACTCGGTCGAAACGCGTGTCTCCAGTCACGGAAACGCAGTCAATGCCAATGGATTTCAGCAAGTCGCGGCTCTCCTCGTTTTGCACGAAGAAATGGGTGAAGCAGTCCAGCACCTTGCCGTAGCCCTTGCCGTAGGCGCGGAAGAATATCTGGTTTGGGCGGAAGATGCTCGACACCGAGAACGTGGGCACATGGCGCTCTTTCAGCATGTGCAAGTAGTTGGACCAGAACTCATACTTGATAAAGAACGCCATCACCGGGTTGGTCAGCCGCAAGAAGCGGCTGGCGTTGCGCTTGGTGTCTATGGGCAGATACACCACGACGTCAGCGCCATCATAGTTTTTCCGCACCTCATAGCCCGACGGCGAGAAGAACGTGAGCAATATCTTGTAGCCAGGATGCTCGCGCCGTATCGCCTCCATTATGGGTCGGCCTTGCTCAAACTCGCCCAATGATGCCGCGTGGAACCATATATACATGGCGTTGGGGTCTATCTTTTCGCGCAACACGCGGAAAGTCTGGTGTTCGCCTTTCCACATGGTGCGCACTTTCTTCGAGAAGAACGACGCCACCCACACGCCAATGTTGTATAGAATGATAAACAGCTCGTACATCAGCCCAACACCTCAATAGCTTTCTCCATTCGCTTTATGGTCTCCTCCTTGCCGAGGAAAGCCGAGATGTCGAACATGCCCGGGCCTTTGCCAATGCCCACGAGGGCCAGACGCCACGCGTTCATCACGTCGCCCATCTTGTATCCCTTGTCGGCTATCCACTTCTCCACCACGGGTTCCTGTCCCTCCACGGAGAAGTCGCCTATGCCCTTGAGCACGTCTACGAGCTCCGTCATCTGCTGGGCCGAGAAGTCTTTCCAGCGCTTCTTTGCCGTCTTCTCGTCGTAGGCCGTCGGGGCGATGAAGAAGAAAGAGCACAGTGGCCACAACTCCTTTACGAAGTTGACACGGTCTTTCATCATGCGCACCACCTGCCTTACGCGGTCAAACGACTCGTCGATGCCGTTGTTGGCCACTATCGGGGCGAAGAGCGTGGCTATCTCGTCGTCGCTCTTGCGCAGGATATACTCGTGGTTGAACCAGATGCCTTTTTGGTAATCGAACTTCGCGCCACTCTTCGAGCACTTGGTGATGTCGAACGCCTTTACCAGCTCGTCGAGCGAGAACAGCTCTTGGTCGGTGCCGGGGTTCCAGCCCAAGAGGGCGAGGAAGTTGACCACGGCCTCGGGGAAATATCCGCTCTCGCGATAGCCCGACGACACCTCACCCGTCTTGGGGTCGTGCCATTCGAGCGGGAAGACCGGGAAGCCGAGACGGTCGCCGTCGCGCTTCGACAGCTTTCCCTTGCCCTCCGGCTTGAGCAGCAACGGCAGGTGGGCGAAGCGAGGCATGGTGTCTTCCCAGCCAAACGCCTTGTAGAGCAGCACGTGAAGCGGCGCGCTCGGCAGCCACTCCTCGCCACGTATGACATGGGTTATCTCCATCAGGTGGTCGTCCACGATGTTGGCGAGATGGTATGTGGGCAGCTCATCGGCGCTCTTGTAGAGCACCTTGTCGTCGAGGATGTCGCTCTTCACGCACACGTCGCCACGAATGAGGTCGTTGACGTGAATTTCCTCGCCTGGCTCCACCTTGAAGCGGACGGTGTATTGCGCGTCGCTGTCGAGCAGCTGGGCCACCTCTTCCTTAGACAGCGTGAGGGAGTTGCGCATCGACATGCGGGTGTGGGCGTCGTACTGGAAGTTTTTCACCTCCTCGCGCTTTTTCTCCAGTTCCTCAGGCGTGTCAAAGGCTATGTAGGCCTTGCCGTCGTCGAGAAGCTGCTTCACGTATTTCTTGTATATCTTGCGACGCTCGCTCTGGCGATAAGGGCCGTGGTCGCCGCCGAACGACACGCCTTCGTCGAACTTGATGCCGAGCCATTTGAACGACTCTATGATATAGTCTTCTGCCCCTTGCACGAAACGATGGCTGTCGGTGTCCTCAATGCGGAACACGAGTTCTCCACCATGCTGGCGGGCAAACAGATAGTTGTACAAAGCCGTGCGGACTCCGCCAATGTGGAGCGGACCTGTTGGACTTGGGGCGAAACGCACCCTGACTTTTCTTTCTGACATATCGAAGAATAAATGTTTTTGAGGAACATCGCTTATGGTTCCTCTTGAAATTATTTTTTGCAAAATTAATACTTTTTTTCTGCTTTGATTGATTTTTTTCGTATTTTCGCAGCAAAAACACATAGGCACCATCATAAAGCGCCGCATTTAAGTCAGCCACATGAACACTTTCAAGAAAATCATAGGGCAAGAGGAGAACATCTGGCACAGCCTGGCCATCCGCGCCGGCCTCGTGTTTCTCACCTCTTTCATCATCATCTGGTTTCTTCCACGCAACGAGGCCAAGCAATACGCCTACGAGATTGGCGAGCCTTGGCATTATGGCACGCTGATAGCGAAGTTCGACTTCCCTGTCTACAAGACCGACGAGACGGTGCAACGTGAGCGCGACTCGCTGCTACATTCCTTCCAGCCTTACTACAACTACGACAACAGCGTGGAGTCGGTGCAAACGGCCAAGCTGAGGGTCGAACTGACAAAGGCCGGCACGCTGCCGCCGGGATTCGCGCAGGCCTTGATAGAAAAGCTGCACCAGCTCTACCAGACGGGCATCATGGGGACACCACAATACAACTCGTTCAACAACGACACCACGTCGCAGATAAGGGTTGTCTTCGGCAAGGACGCGGAGTCGAGGAAGGTGAGCCTCATCTATTCCACCATGACGGCCTATGAACTGCTGTTGGACGACAGCTATCTCTCCAAAGAGCGACTGCTGATGCAGAGGCTCAACATGAACGACTACATAATGCCCAACCTCATACTCGACCGCAACCGCACGGAGACGGCACGCAACGACTTGCTGTCGGGCATATCGCCGGCGAGCGGAATGGTGATGGCCGGGCAGAAAATCATTGGCCAGGGCGACATGGTAGACGACTACAACTATCGCGTGCTCAACTCCATGGAGAAGGAGATTGACCGGCGCCAGGTCGGCAAGTCGCAGATAACGCGCCATTTCGTGGGCAACATCATCTACGTGATCTCGTTCATGCTGCTCTTCACGCTCTACCTGACGCTCTTCCGCCGCGACTATTTCTCCAAGCCAAGGTGCGTGGCCATGCTCTACACCTTCATTGCCTTGTTCCCGCTCTGCGTGTCGCTGATGATGGAGCACAGCTATTTCAGCTTCTCCGTCTACGTGCTGCCGTTCGCCATGGGGCCAATCTTCGTGCGCATCTTCATGGACTCGCGCACGGCGTTCGTCACTCACCTCATCACCGTCCTCATATCGGCGTGCGCCCTGCGCTATCAGTTCGACTTCATCATCATCCAGACCATTGCCGGCCTCATCGCCATCTACTCGCTGCGCGAGGTGTCTACGCGCTCGCAGATATTCCGCACGGCGCTATGGGTCTTCGTGGCAACATGCGCCATGTATTTCGCGCTGAAACTCATGGAGAGCAACGGCGACATGAGGTTCGGGCGGAGCATGTACTACCACTTCCTCATCAATGGCGTGCTGCTGCTCCTGGCCTACCCTCTCATGTTCGTGGTGGAGAAGACGTTTGGTTTCGTGTCGGTGCTGACGCTCATCGAACTGTCTGACACCAACAAGGGGTTGCTTCGCAAGCTGTCGGAGATAGCCCCTGGCACCTTCCAGCACTCCATCACCGTGGGAAACCTCGCGTCGGAGATAGCCAACAAGATAGGGGCAAAGGCCACCCTCGCCCGAACGGGCGCGCTCTACCACGACATAGGCAAGATAAAGAACCCGGCGTTTTTCACCGAGAACCAGCAGGGCGGCATGAACCCGCACGACAACCTGACCGAGAAAGAGAGTGCGAGGATAATAATAGCCCACGTGACCGACGGCGTGAAGCTTGCCGAGGAATACAACTTGCCGGTGGTGATTCGCGACTTCATACTGACGCACCACGGCTGTGGGATGTCTAAGTATTTCTACATAAAATATCAAAACGAGCACCCAAACGAGGTGGTCGACAAGAGCCCGTTCACCTACCCCGGCCCCAACCCTTCGACGCGCGAGCAGGCCATACTCATGATGGCCGACTCGTGCGAGGCGGCTTCTCACTCGCTGAAAGAATATACCGAGGAGAGCATAGCCAAACTGGTGAACCAACTGGTGGACCAGCAGGTCAAGGACGGGTTGTTCAGCGAGTGCAAGATAACGTTCTACGACATAGCCGTGGCAAAACAGGTGCTCATAGAGCGGCTCAAGGCCATCTACCACACGCGAATACAATACCCAGAAAGGATAGTAAAAGAATAATAACGAAAAAAAAGTTGCCTCGCCCATGCAATCTTTCGCCATCAACGGCATTTATGTAGTCGAGACAAAGCATAACATTATATATTAATATCATAAAAAACATACCAAGATGAACAAAGCATTTGCCCAATTGGGCTACGCGGCCATGACGACGGCAGTGGCCGCCCTGACGCTCGGATCGTGCGCCACTAAGAAGGCCCAGCAAGAGAAGGATAACAACATGCAGATAGTGAGGGGCGACAACATGGACGACAACTACCTCATATTCAGCGACGCGGAACGCGCGGCCGTGGACAACACCAACGAGTTCGCGCTCAACTTGTTTCGCACGCAGGCGGGCATGGACTCCAAGGTGGTGTCGCCCGTGAGCGTGGCTTATCTCATGGGCCTGCTCGCCAACGGCGCCAGCGGCGCCACCCAAGCCGAGATAATGAAGGCACTGAGCATGGACGGCACGTCGCTGACAACCCTCAACGAGACTTACAAGGGCATACTCAACACGGCTTCGCGCCACGACAGCCAGACCAAGGTCAACATAGCCAACTGCGTGGCCGTGAACAAGCAGGTGACGCTCAAGGACAATTATAAAGACGCCATGCAGACGCTCTACAACGCCAACGTGGAGAGCATGGACTTCGCCTCGCCGAAGGCCTTGGCGAAAATCAACGCATGGTGCTCAAGGCAAACCGAGGGCATGATTCCAAAGATCGTTGACCAGCTCGACCCCGCTGCCACGGCGGTGCTGATGAACGCCGTGTATTTCAACGGCACGTGGGCAAACGTGTTCGACAAGAACGACACTAAGACGGAGAACTTCCGTGGCTACACGCGCGACATAAAGAAGGTTCCCATGATGCACCAGGAGGGCAAGTTCTCATATACCGACAACAAGGACTTCGCCGCCGTGACGCTGCCCTACGGCAACGGCACCTACTCCATGACCGTCATCCTGCCTGCCGAGGGCAAGTCGACAACCGAAATCGTCAACTCGCTCAACGCGAAGACGCTTGAGAAGATGCGGCTCGACATGGACGAGTGCGTGGTCGACTTGAAGTTGCCGCGCTTCTCCACCACGACCGAGACTTCTCTCAACAAGCCAATAGCCACGCTCGGAGCCTCGTCGATGTTCCATGCAGGCAAGGCCGACTTCAGCAACATGAGCGACGCGCCAATGTTCGTGTCGGCGATGTTGCAGAAGGCGAAGATCGAGGTGAGCGAGAAAGGCACCAAGGCCGCTGCCGTGACCGCTGCCATCATGACCATGTCGGTGCGCCCCGAAGAGCCGCGCCACGTCAGCTTCCATGCCAACCGCCCGTTCATCTACCTGATTACGGAGCGCAAATCCAACGCCATATTCTTCATCGGGCAATACACCGGTGCTGAATAAAAGTTCGACACATTATATATTATTATCGCCGTCCGCAACCCGAACGGCCCAAACCACGGCATTGCATGTGCCACGTTATTACAAAAAGAGGTCGAACATCTTTTCTGGGCCGGCATAAGACCGGCCCATGCAAGGCGATAATAATATTTTACAAATGATTGTCTGAGAATCGATTTTTTTCAACCAAGGTGTCGCTTGAGTGGAAATTTCGCAATTATGGGTCATTTTCATAAGCCATTGGCTATTAAAGACTTATAAGTTTTACGATTTTAGGGCGTTGCCAATGCCCTGATTTTGCGTCGCCGTTACACTGTAATCGCGTCGCCGTTACAGTGTAATCGCGTTGCCGTTACAGTGAAATCGCGATGCCGTTACGGTGTAATCGCGACGCGATTGCACCGTAACGGCAATTTTTTTTGGCCGAAAACCGGCCGACGGTGTTGCCAAGAGGCGGAAGGCTACCCTTTTTCCGCTCTATTTGCCCCTGTTCCCAAGTGTTAAATTTTGACCATAATATTTTACAATTCTACGTGGAAGCATGGTGCCGTGAACTTAACAAGCAAAGTTTTTTGTTTGCCTTTTCGTGTAATATTGGCAAAAACACTAACTTTGTGTCTGCAATCTGCGTTCTTTCTACTCTAAACTCAAAACAACCGTCTTATGACAAGAAAATCAAGACAATGCCTCATGGCCGTCGCCATGCTTCTGTGCTCCTGCCTCAACGCGATGGCAGGCGAATGGATTCGCGTAAACCAGCTTGGCTATCTCCCGCTTTCCACCAAGGTAGCGGTGATGATGTGTGAAGACAAGCCACAGGTGAAAGCGTTTGAGATAAGAGACGCGTTTACCGATGAGATCGTGTTATCGTCTAACGAGATAAAGGCCACGGGGCCACTTGGCAACATGAAGGCCACGTTCAGGCTCGATTTCAGCAAGCTGACAAGAAAAGGCGCCTATTATGTCAAGGTCGGGGGTTGCCGCTCACAGGTGTTCCCCATCAACGGTAACGTGTATCGTGGCGTAGCCGACTTCACCCTCAACTATATGCGCCAGCAGCGATGTGGCTGGAACCCTTACATCAAGGACTTTTGCCACCAGAAAGACGCCATCATAATGAACCACCCAACGAAGACGGGGCAACACGTCGACGTGCGCGGCGGATGGCACGACGCCGCCGACTTGCTGCAATACACTCCCACCTCGGCAAACGCCATATACCAAATGATGTTTGCCTACATGCAAAACCCAACGGCTTTCGCCGACAGCTTCAAGGCCGACGGCACGCCGGGAGCCAACGGCATACCAGACATCGTGGACGAGATATACTGGGGCCTCGCCTGGCTCGACCGCATGAATCCGGAGAAGGGCGAGCTCTACAACCAGATTGCCGACGACCGCGACCACGTGGCCATGAAGCTGCCAAACTATGACCCCGCCGACTATGGATGGGGCAAGAACGCCGAGCGCCCGGTGTATTTCGTAGACGGCAAACGCCAGCAACGTGGCAAATACGAAAATGCCACGATGGGCGCGGCAAGCACGGCAGGCAAGTTCGCGAGCGACTTCGCCCTCGGATCTATCGTCTTGAAGCCCTTTTATCCTGAATTTGCCGAGAAGATTGGAGGCAAGGCCGCTGACGCCTTCCAGGTGGGCATAGACAATCCTGGCAACACGCAAACGGTTTCGGTGGTCTCGCCTTATATCTACGAGGAAGACAACTGGGTTGACGACATGGAGCTCGGCGCCATGGAGCTGTATCGCAAGACCGGCGACAGGCTCTACTTGTCGAAGGCCGTGGAGTATGGCCGCCGCGAGCCCGTCACGCCTTGGATGGGTGCCGACAGCGCACGCCACTACCAGTGGTACCCCTTCATGAACATGGGCCACTATCAGCTGGCCAAGCTCGCCGACAACCAACGGCTTAAAAACGAGTTTGTCAGGAACCTGCGCTCCGGCATAGAGCGCGTCTGCGAGCGTGGGCGCAACCACCCCTTCCTATGGGGCGTGCCGGGCATCTGGTGCTCAAACAACCTAACCACGGCCATGCTTACCCAGTGCATTCTCTACCGCCAACTCACCGGCGACCACGCTTTCGAGGAGATGGAAGGCGCGCTGCGCGACTGGCTGCTCGGCTGCAACCCGTGGGGCACGAGCATGATAGTGGAACTGCCCAAGGGCGGCACTTACCCCACGCAGCCCCACTCTGGCTTCGTCTACCTGAACAAGGGCACGACAACCGGCGGCTTGGTCGACGGACCGGTCTATGCCACCATCTTCGGCAGCCTGAAAGGCGTGAGCCTGACCACGGGGGCGCGCGCGGCCGAAGCCCACAACTATGAGGCGTTACAGCCTGGCGACGTGGTCTACCACGACAACATGAGCGATTACAGCTCAAACGAGCCAACGATGGACGGCACGGCCTCGCTCACGTTCCCCTTCTCGGCTTACGACATCGAGGGCAGGACGCAAGACGGGACGGAAGAGGACAACAACGTGTATGAACAGGCGGGGGGCATAATAAAGGGAAACCCCGACAAGAAAAACATAACCTTGGTGTTCACCGCCGACCAATGGGCCGACGGCGCCGACGACATCATTTCCGCCTTGAAGAAAAACAAGATAAAAGGCGCGTTCTTCTTCACTGGCCGCTTTTTTGAGTTGCATGCCGACGTGGTGCGCCGACTCGTCGCCGATGGCCACTATGTGGGCAGCCACAGCTATGGCCATCTGCTCTACGCGCCGTGGGAGAACCGTGACTCCATGCTCATAACCAAGCAGCAGTTCATGGACGACATGAGACGGAGCTACGCCACGCTCGCCCGTTTCGGCATTACCGAGGCCAAGGCCCCGTTCTTCATCCCGCCTTACGAATACTACAACTCAACCGTATGCTCATGGGCAAGGCAGATGGGCCTGCGGATAGTAAACTTCACGCCGGGCACAGGCACCAATGCCGACTACACCATACCGTCGATGAAAAACTACCGTTCGAGCGACGAGATTGAAAAGCGATTGCTCGACTACGAGCACGCCCACACCCTCAACGGGCATTTCCTCATGATACATTTCGGCACGTCGCCTGAGCGCGCCGACAAGTTTTACAAACGGTTGCCACAGGTCATAAAGGCCCTGCGACACAGGGGTTACCGCTTCGTCTCACTCGAAGACATGATAAACAGTTAGCCGTCGACATGTCAGCGCCACGACGCGTTATTCCCTGTGCCACAACATGGTAGCCAACCTGCCTGATGAAAAAAAATAAAAGAGACGGTTTATGTTTTGAGATTAGCGATAAAAAGATTACTTTTGCAAGGTAAAATAAAAAAGATGAGCAAGAGGAGTTCAAAAAACAAGCCCAAATCTTTCAGCGAGGCCATAGGCATAAAAGACAGGTTCGAAAGCGACACCGTCAATTTCTTCATTGGCCTTGTCATGCTTGCCATAGCGGTATACCTTGTCATTGCCATGGTGAGCTATCTGACGACAGGCCAGGCAGACCAAAGCGTATTGGAATCGCTGAAGCCAGCCGATTTTTTCAATACCAACCACGAGTTCAGCAACACCTGCCGCGCTCTTGGCGCCATTGTGGCTTATTTCCTCATCACCGTCAACTTCGGCTTGCCAGCGTTTGCCATACCTCTCTTTTTCATCCTCGCGGCGCTGAAGCTGATGAGGATATACTCCGTCAGCCTCTTGAAATGGTTTTTCTGCCTGGCAGTAGCCATGATTTGGCTGTCAGCGTTTCTCGCCAAGTTCATCGCCCCATTGATGGGCGATGAGGTATATAACCCTGGCGGCATGCACGGCCTGCTGTGCGTGCAACGAATAGAGAATGTGGTAGGCGCACCCGGCTTCATTGCCATTCTCATAGTGACTGCCATAGCGTTTCTCACCTATCTCAGCCACGAGACGATAGAGGTGGTTCGCAAGATTCTCAACCCCGTGAAATATTTTACCGACAAGGTAAAGATTACCGTTAACAACCATCCCGTGACAAAAGACGGCGAGTTGCAGACCGACATTGTTGAGCCTGAGCCGGCAAACGTGGAAAGTGAACCGTCTGCAACCGATCAAGGGGATAACGAGGAGGTAAAGCCAAACGTGGTTGACCTAACCGACCTAAGCCAGTTTGAGACAAAGAACAAGCCGGAGAACCACGCCGAAGAGCCGCAAGCCACGGCCACCACAGGACAAGGCGACCAACCAGCCGATATAACGGTGGAGGAATCGACGGATGAACCAAAGGCCTCGGGCAACAACGCCACGACATTAACCGACCTCGACACGCCAATAAACCCATGGGAACCATTCACGAAGTATAAGTTCCCCACGCTCAACTTGCTTAAGAAATACGACAGCAAGCCGGTTATCGACATGGAGGAGATAAAGTCGAACAACGCTCGCATCGTGGAGGTGCTGAAGAGCTTTGGCGTGGAAATCAGCAAGATTAACGCCACGGTAGGCCCCACGGTAACCCTCTACGAGATCACTCCCGCTGAAGGCGTGAGGATAAGCAAGATACGCGGCTTGGAAGCCGACATAGCCTTGAGCCTTTCCGCCCTCGGCATACGTATCATCGCGCCTATACCAGGCAAGGGCACGATTGGCATAGAAGTGCCTAACAAGAAGCCGCAAATCGTGTCGATGGAAAGCGTGCTCAACACCAAGAAATTCCAGGAGACGAAGATGGCTTTGCCCATGGCCTTGGGCAAGACCATCACCAACGAGGTGTTCATGGTGGACCTTGCCAAGCTGCCCCACCTGCTCGTAGCCGGCGCCACGGGACAGGGTAAGTCGGTAGGCTTGAACGCCATCATAACGTCGTTGCTATACAAGAAGCATCCAAACGAGCTGAAGTTCGTGCTCGTGGACCCAAAGAAGGTGGAGTTCAGCATCTACAACAAGATAGCCCCCCACTATATGGCCGCGCTGCCTGAGAATGAGGACGAGCCTATCATCACCGACGTGCAGAAGGTGGTGAGAACGCTCAACTCTCTGTGCAAGCTCATGGATCACCGCTACGACATGCTCAAACTGGCCAACGTGAAAAAGATAGACGAATACAACGACAAGTTCATTCATCACAAGCTGAGGCTTACCGACGGCCATGAGTACATGCCTTATATCGTGGTCGTGATAGACGAGTTCGGCGACCTTATCATGACGGCTGGCAAGGAGATAGAGGCGCCAATAGCGCGTATCGCACAGCTTGCCCGCGCCGTGGGCATACACATGATAATAGCCACGCAAAGGCCAACCACGAGAATAATCACCGGAAATATCAAGGCCAACTTCCCTGGACGCATGGCGTTCCGAGTGGCTTCGCAGATAGACTCGCGCACTATCCTCGACCGCACTGGCGCCGACCAGCTCGTGGGACGTGGCGACATGCTCTTCCTTGGCGGTGGCGAACCCGTGCGCGTGCAATGCGCCTTCATAGACACGCCGGAGATTGAGGCTGTCAACGACTTCATTGCCGCTGAGCCTGGCCCTGTTGACGCGATGGAACTTCCGGAGCCCGACGACCCCAACGCCGTTGGCGCTGGCGGTGGCATAGAGGGTGAGGCCAAGAACCTTGACCCTTACTTCGATGATGCCGCTCATGCGATAGTGATATCGCAACAAGGTTCCACGAGCATGATACAGCGGCGCTTCTCCATTGGCTACAACCGTGCCGGACGACTGATGGACCAGTTGGAGAAAGCCGGCATAGTGGGAGCCGCGCAAGGCTCAAAGCCGCGTGAGGTGCTGTTGCAAGACGAGTCGAGCCTCAACGTGCTCTTGGCGAGAATACATGGCGCGTGAAGAGATTGATTATAGTTTAACACTTATAGGATAACTTATTTAGGGTTATGAAGAAAGTATTGTTTATCAACATCCTGTTGATGCTCTGCGTGGGCGTGTTTGCCAAAAGCGGCTCACAGGCAATGAAAGTATTGAACAAGGCCACTGCCATCGTTGGCAGGAAAGGTGGCGCGGAGGCCAACTTCACGGTATCGGGGAAGAAGACAGGCAAGCAGTCGGGAACGATAGCCATCAAGGGCAACATGTTTATGGCTCGCACAAACAAGGCCATGGTGTGGTTCAACGGCAAGACACAATGGAGCTATCTCAAGATGACAAACGAGGTGAACATCTCCACGCCCAACGAGGCAAAGCGCATGAGCATGAACCCATACACGTTCATGTCAATGTACAAGAATGGCTACAACCTGTCGATGACCACTTCGGGAAGCAACTACGTGGTGCACATGACAGCCCAAAACAAGCACAGAAGCGTGCAAGAGGCTTACATCACGATAAATAAAGGCTCTTACAAGCCTACTGCCGTGAAAATGAGGCAAGGCAACGATTGGACAACCATCTCGATAACCAATTTCAAGGCCAAGAACCAACCCAATAGCAAGTTCTCCTTCAACCAGAAGGATTTTCCAAAGGCTGATGTCATCGACTTGAGATAAACGCCGGTGGAAAAGACTTTAAACAAGGCTGATGGCTTAGACTTGACTAAACGTTTGTGGTTATACCCTGTGGCATTAACACGATGGTGACATTGACCTGAAACAATAAACTAAAAGCGGGGGCGATCTTCACCAAGACCGTCCCCGCTTTTAGTTTATCACGCAATGAGATTCAATGTGATTCTGCGTTGTTTACTTTAAGGGATTCCATCCCTGTGCCGTGATGTCAAACTCCTTTCCGTCACCGCGCGAGATCAACCGGCAACCAAGCTCTTCCTTGGTGATATATCCAATCTGCTTTATGCCACGACTCTCAAGGGCGTCTAACTTGTCGTGGTCGCCAATGGGACAAGTAAAGAGCAACTCGTAGTCCTCGCCACCGTTCATGGCACATGTGGTGACGTTCATGTTAAACTCCTCTGCCGTCACCGCCGTCTGATAGTCTATGGGAATGTTCTTCTCATAGACGCGACAGCCGCAATGACTTTGATGACAGATGTGAAGCAGCTCAGACGACAATCCATCGGAGATGTCCATCATGGCGGTTGGGTGGATATTGTTCTCGTGCAGCAACTTGATGATGTCGCCGCGCGCCTCTGGCTTCAGTTGCCTTTGCAACAAATACTCGCGTCCGGCAAAATCGGGTTGGAAATCGATTATCTTCATGCCCTCTTGCTGTAGATGCTTTACCATCTCCTCGTTGCCGTCTTTCTTTGCCTGCCTTATCTTTGCGTTGAGGTCGTCTATCTGCTTATAATAGACCGTCTTCTCACGCTCCAGGAGCTGCAAGCCCATATACGCGGCACCCAAGTCGCCACTGACGCAGATAAGGTCTGTCTCATTGGCGTCATTGCGATAGACGATGTCTTCCTTCTTAGCCTCGCCGACGCACGTGATGCTTATGGCCAGTCCTGTCAACGACGAGCATGTGTCGCCGCCCACGATGTCAACGTTCCACTTGTCGCAAGCCTGTCTGAGCCCAGCATAGAAATCGTCGAGGTCCTCGACCTTGAAACGCTTGCCCAGGGCAATGCTCACAAGCAGCTGGCGTGGCGTGCCGTTCATGGCAAACACGTCGCTCAGGTTGACCATCGCGCTCTTGTAGCCCAGTTGAGCCATGCTGTTGTAGGTGAGGTCGAAGTGCACGCCCTCCATCAGCATGTCGGTGGTGATGAGCACCTGCTTGTCGGGATAATCCAGCACCGTGCAATCATCGCCCACGCCTTTCAGCGTAGAGGCGTTCTTGGGCTGCAAATCTTTAGTGAGCCGGTTGATGAGACCGAACTCTCCAAGTTCCTTTATCTCCATCTCTTAATCGCAACGTTTAATCATCTCACGGAAGATCTCGGCCATGTTAGGCTGTGAGGCGTTGGCGGCTTCTTGCACTTCCTCGTGGCTTACCTCCACGGGAACGTCGAAACCTCCAAGGTCTGTTATGACACTGATGCCAAAGACCTTCATGCCACAATGGCGAGCCACGATAACCTCTGGCACCGTGCTCATGCCGACCGCGCTGCCTCCTAAGAGGTGATACATGCGATACTCGGCAGGAGTCTCAAACGTTGGGCCCTGCACGCCCACGTAGACACCATGAACAAGGTGAATGCCCTTTTCCTTGCCAATCTCGTCGGCAAGGTCACGCAGCCGCTTGTCGTAAGCCTCGTGCATGTCGGGGAAGCGAGGGCCTGTGGGGAAGTTCTTGCCATGTAATGGATGCTCCGGGAAAAGGTTGATGTGGTCGTCGATGACCATCAAGTCGCCAATCTTGAAACTTGGATCCATGCCTCCTGAGGCATTGCTGACGAAGAGCGTCTTTATGCCAAGTTCATACATAACCCTCTCAGGGAATGTCACTTGCTTCATGTCGTAACCCTCATAGTAATGGAAGCGTCCATCCATCGCCATGATTTCCTTGCCTCCAAGCTTTCCGAAGATTAGCTTGCCAGCGTGGCCTTCCACCGTGGAGACGGGGAAGTTGGGTATGTCCTTGTAAGCGAACTCCGTGGTGTCAGTTATCTCGGAAGCTAATTGTCCCAGTCCTGTGCCCAGGATTATCGCGGTCGTTGGCTGAGCGGGCATTCTTTCCCTTAGCCAGGATGCTGTTTCTTGAATTTTTTCGTACATAGCTTATTATCTTATTATTGAACAATTCTTCGTCTTGGCTCAACATGAACCTCACCCGTATTGGCAGCACGTATATTGCCGACTTAATGGTGGCGTTGAGTTCTGTTTGCAGCAATCGGGTGGAGTCTTTCTCCGTGGTGACGATTATCTTTGGCGACTCCATCCGCTCGAAAGCGTCGTTTATGGCCTCTACGTCTTTCGGTGTAAAGGCATGATGATCCCTGAACGTCATGGTCTTCAGCGAGCGACACTTAATCTTTATGTCGTTCTCCATCTCTTCCGGCGATGCTATGCCCGTAAGCAGGAGCACGTTGTGGCCTTTAAGCTCCGGGGCCTCATCCTCCTTTTCCTTGAACAACGGGAAGAGCTCGCCATATTCCATCGTGGTGAAGAAGAGCTCCTGATAAGGGTAGAGGCTCATGGCCTTGGTCAGCACGCGTATGTCCATTGGCTTAAGGTCGGCGGGACACTTCGTCACTATCACGAAATCGGCCCTACTCTTTCCCGACAGTGGCTCACGCAAGCGTCCGGCCGGCAGCAACTTGTCGTAGATGATGAGGCGGTGATAATCCACAAGCAGGATGTTTATGCCTGGCTTGACATAACGGTGCTGGAAAGCGTCGTCGAGAAGGATCACGCCGACATCATTGGTGTCCTTGTCCGTGGTCAAACGCGCTATGCCTTCCCTGCGGTTGGCGTCGACGGCGACATATATGTCCTTGAACTTCCGTTTCATCTGGAAAGGCTCGTCACCGATAGTGGCGGCGGTGGCGTCGTCGTCTGCCAAGACATAGCCCTTGGTCTTGCGCTTGTATCCTCTCGACAGCACGGCCACCTTCGTCAGCTTGTCGAGCAACCTAACGAGATACTCCACGTGCGGGGTCTTGCCCGTTCCACCGACGGTGATGTTGCCTACCGATATGACAGGTATGTCGTAGCTTTGCTGGTGCAGCAAGCCCACGTTGAACAGCCAGTTGCGCAAGGTCACCGCCAAGCCGTAGAGCCAACTGAGCGGCGAGAGCCAATCGCGCGTCTTTATCAAGTCACCTTCCATGATTCTTAATTGTTTATTATGACATAAGGCAAGCGTGCCTGTATTCTTCCCATCATCTGCACCTGGTTCATCAGCATGAAAGGCGCGTAATATTGTCCGAGCACCTGGCGCAGCTTCTCGTCGAGCAGTGTCCCCTTGGCGTTGCCGCCGGTTTCCATCAACTTAGATATGAAGTCTTTTCGCACAGGATAATCCACCGTGTGATACTCTTTCAACTTTGCCAATCGCGCCGCCTTTGCCACGGCCTTGTCCATGCCGCCCAAGTCGTCGACGAGCTTCAGCTTCAAGGCGTCCTCGCCCAAGAACACGTGTCCTTGCGCGCGTGCCTCCACGTCGTTCATGGACAGGTGCCTGCCATCGGCCACACGCTGCTTGAAGAGCATGTAGCCACGGTTTATCGCGGCTTGCAGTCTCGCGCCTTGCTCTTGGTTGAGAGGAGAGAGCATGAGGCCGTAGGCCGACATGCCCATTGAGGCGTTGCGGTTGGTCTCCACGCCATCAAACTTCAGTCCGAGCTTGCGCGCCATATCCGCTCCGTCTTGCACCAACCCGAAGATTCCTATCGAACCGGTGATGGTGGTTGGCTCGGCGAAGATGTAGTCGGCCCCACAACTGATGTAATAACCGCCTGAGGCGGCATAGCCACCCATCGACACCACAACGGGCTTGTGGGCTTTCTTCAGCTGTTCTATCGCGTGCCATATCTGCTCCGAATCGTAGCTTGAGCCGCCGGGCGAGTTCACGCGGATGACCACGGCCTTAACGTTGTCGTCCTTCGCCAGCCGCTCCATATCCTCGCGCATGTCGTTGCCCACTATGTAGTCGGCGTTTTGGTAAAGGTTGCCCGAAGGCTCCTGGTTCACGATGTCTCCGCAAGCATAGTACACCGCTATCTCGTCGCCCGCGTCATCGCCCGTATCAGCAGCGCAAAGGTCGGCCACGGATGCCTGCGGTATGTCGTCGTCCTTGTCTATGCCGAGCTTTCCCTTTATCGCGTTCCTTATCTCGTCGTTATACATCTGACCGTCGAAGAACTTGGCCTTGACAAGCGCGTCGGCGCTCTCAAAGGTCATCATCTCGTCGGCATGGCGATTGAGCTCCGCCTTGCTTATCTTGCGACTTTCGGAGACGGCTGTCAGTATGGTGTTCCAATAGCCATCGAGAAAACGCTGCGCCTGCTCCCTGCTTGGGTCGCTCATCTTCTCCTCGGTGAAGGTCTCCGTAGCACTCTTGTACTTGCCGCATTTGAATGCCATGGTGTTTACGCCCACCTTCTTGAACAAGTCTTTCAAGAACACGAGCTTCGTGCCAAGTCCTTGCCATTCAAGTCCTCCCTGCGGGTTGATATATATCTTGTCGGCTATCGATGCTATGTAATAGTCGTTGGTGTTGAACTGCTCACCGAAGGCCATTATCCACTTTCCCGACTTCTTGAAGTCGGCCAAGGCGTCGCGCAGCTCCTGTGCCTGCGCCAATACCGACACCATGCCGTTAGCCTCGATATATATTCCTTTTATCTTGCTGGATGTCTTGGCCTTCTTTATCGCCGTCAACATGTCGGCCAGGCCGGGATTGCTAGAGCCGTCGCCCTGAAGCATGCTCAGCGGCGAGGCGTCGGACGCGCGCTCCTGCAGCGTGCCGTTGAGGTTCAGCACAAGCACGCTGCCATCCTCCACGGCAGGCGTTGAACTTGCCGACACCGCCATTCCAAGGATGCCAACGACACTGATGGCGGACGCCACGACGACGAAGATTATTATGCCAACGATAGTGGCTAAGACGTTTTTCAGGAAGTTATTCATTTGCGTTCTGATTGGATTTTTGTTGGGAATAAGTTGATTGAAGGTTTACAGGCCGTCTCATTCGTAGTCGTCGACCACGCTGTTGACAAAGTCCATCATCGGCTTGGCCACCTTGCAAATCTCTGCCACCTGGCGCACCCAGTCCGGCTTCTCGAATATCTTCTCGTCCACACAGTGCCATGCGCAATAGTCTTTCATCTTCAAGTAGTTGAGAAACTCGTAATCCTTCGGGAAGTCCTTTGGCGCCTTCTTCAGGCAGTTCATGCCAAACCCTTTCTCGTCCACGGGCAGGTCTCCTTCCCATGCAGACTCGTTGGGGTAACCGAAATAGTGGATGAACCGTCCGTCCTCCACCCTATTCCTCCATTCGTCGATGTTGCCCATTATCTCGTTGCGCATCGACGTGAGAATGTTGGTGGGCAACCAGTATGAGCCCACCGCCACGAGGCAATGGCCCGGCTGTATGTGCAGGTAATAGCCTCCACGCAGCGACTTCCTGCCATGGGCGCAGATGTAAGCGCCGAAGTGTCGCTTGTAAGGCGACTTGTCGGATGAGAACCTCACGTCGCGGTAGAAGCGATAGCAGCAATCCTTGACCGTGAGATGGCTTATCTCTGGGTCGAACGTCGCCAACTCGTCGATGAGCGTCCGCACACCGTCCTCAAACTCTTGCTTCGCGCGTTCATATTCCGCCTTATGCGCCTGAAACCAAGGGCGGTTGTTGTTGGCGGCTATGTCAGCGAGAAATCCGTGTATCAATTTGATGTTCATGTCTATTCCAGTTTACTTCCCTTCAACAGCTTTGGGCAAATGTCGCCAAACGGGCATTTGTCGCACTTTGGCTTCGCGCTCTGGCAAACATATCGTCCATGCAGAAGCAGCCAATGGTGCGCCCGGGGTATGTCTTCCTTGTTTATGCTTTTCTCGAGCACCTCCTCCACTTTCAGCGGCGTGTTGGCCGTGGGCGGCACCAGTCCCATGCGGTGGGCCACCCTGTAGACATGCGTGTCGACAGCCATCACCGCCTTCCCGAACCACACGGCTTGCAGCACGTTGGCGGTCTTACGTCCCACGCCAGGCAGCTTCACGAGTTCCGCGGTGGTGTCGGGTATCTCGCCCTTGAAGTCGGTCACTATCATCCTTGCCATCTCCACGAGATGCCGTGCCTTGGAGTTGGGGTAGCTCACGCTTCTGATAAACTCCAGCATGTCCTCTGGCTCTGCCTTAGCCATGAGCTCCGCGGTGGGGTATCGGCGGAAGAGCGCGGGCGTCACCTCGTTGACGCGCTTGTCGGTGCATTGGGCTGAAAGAAGAGTGGCACACAGCAACTGGAACGCCGAGCCAAAGTCCAACTGCGTGGTGACTTCCGGCTGATGCTCCTTGAAATAGTCTATTATATATGTGTATCGCTCCTTTCGTGTCATACCTTGCTTCGACTTATGTGTATTTTGCAAAGATAAATAAAAAAAACGGCGTGACAAGAAAAATCATTGTTTTTATTTCATGCTTTGCCGTGTAGGCCATATATAATATGTGGAAAAGGCGATGCGAAACGCGAACAATGGCTAAAAAAAAAGAAACAGGCGGCAAACATTAGTCTCTCTATGCAAGAGCATGCTTGTCGCCTGTCGCTATGTGTTTACTTTATGTGTTTACTTTATGTCCATGGAAAGAGTGTTTATTTTATCAGTTCCACGCTTCTCTTTAGGAACTTGTCGAGCGCCTCGCCTTTCAGCATGCCGTTTTGCAGCAAGGCGAGGTCTATGAGCTGATGCACCACCTTGTTACCCTTAGCGTAGTCGGCGAGAATCTTGTTCTTCTTTTCGCGCTCGTCGTTGATGACCTTTTCGGTGTCTTGCAGGTCTTTCTTCTCCTCCGGCGTCACCTCCTCAGGCTTCTTGCCCGACTGGCTCTGGTGCAGGGCGGCAAGGCGCGCTTCCTGGCCCTTCAGGTCGCTCTCTATCGGCTTCAGCTCTTGCTCCACGCTGTTCTTGGTGTCGTCAAGCACTTCCTTCACGAGCTTATGGTCGGAGTTGAGCACCACCATGTAAGAGTCGGGCATCTGGTTGTAGAAGCTCATTCCCGGCTGGAACCGGCTCATCTCCTTCATGCGGCGCATATACTCGCTCTGCGTGATGATGACAGGCGTGTTGGTCTCGCCCAGGGCTTGCACGTCCACGGCGTATGTCGCCTTGTCACCATTAGGCATCTGCGAACGGAACACCTCTGTCAGTTTGTCACGGTCGTCTTTTGCCATCTCTTCCTTCTTGGCGTCTTCCTTGGCAATGAGGCGGTCGATGATGTCGGCGTCGACACGTGAGAAGCGACTCTTCTCCAGCTTCTGCTCCAGCATGCTCACCATTGGCACGTCGAGCTCGCCGTCGAAGAGCAACACGCTGTAGCCCTTGTCTTGCGCCGCCTTGATGTAGCTGTATTGCTCCTCCTTGTTCGTGGCGTAGAGGTACACCAGGTTGCCGTCCTTGTCGGTTTGGTTGTCCTTGATGAGGGTCTTGTACTCCTCGAAGGTGAAGTGCTTGCCCTCAACGTCCTTGAAGAGCGCGAACTCCTTGGCGCGATCGTAAAACTCCTCCTGCGACAGCATGCCGTAGTTGACGAAGAGCTTCAGGTCGTCCCACTTCTTCTCGTAGTCCTTGCGGTCGTCCTTGAAGGTCTGCTGCAAGCGGTCGGCCACCTTCTTGGTGATATAGGTGGAGATCTTCTTCACGTTGGCATCGCTCTGAAGGTATGAGCGGCTGACGTTCAACGGGATGTCGGGTGAGTCGATGACGCCATGCAGCAACGTCAGGAAGTCGGGCACGATGCCCTCCACCTGGTCGGTCACGAACACCTGGTTGCAGTAGAGCTGTATCTTGTTGCGCTGCAGGTCGATGTTGCTGTGCACGCGTGGGAAGTAGAGTATGCCGGTGAGATGGAACGGGAAGTCAACGTTCAGGTGAATCCAAAACAGAGGCTCATCCTGCATTGGGTAAAGCTCACGATAAAACTTCTTGTAGTCTTCGTCTTTCAGCGTCGAGGGCGTCTTTGTCCACAACGGCTCCACATTATTAATAATGTTGTCGGCCTCGGTCTCTACCTCCTTGCCGTCTTTCCACTCCGTCTTCTTGCCAAAGGCCACGGGCACTGGCATGAAGCGGCAATACTTTGTCAGCAGGGCCTGGATCTTGTTCTTCTCCAGATACTCCTTGCAATCGTCGGAGATGTGCAAAACGATGTCGGTGCCGCGGTCGGCCTTCTCTGTCTCCTCGAGCGTGAACTCTGGCGAGCCGTCACACGTCCAGTGCTGAGCCTGCGCGCCGTCGCGATAGCTCTTGGTGATGATCTCAACCTTGTCAGACACCATGAAGGCTGAGTAGAAGCCCAGTCCGAAGTGTCCGATGATGGCGTTGGCCTCATCCTTGTATTTTTCAAGAAAGTCGGTAACACCGGAGAAGGCTATCTGGTTGATATACTTGTCTATCTCCTCCGCTGTCATGCCGATGCCGCGGTCGCTGATGGTCAGCGTCTTTGCGTCAGCGTCGAGCTTCACGCGCACGGTCAGGTCGCCGGCCTCGCCCTTGAAGTCGCCTTTCTGCTGTAGGGTCTTCAACTTCTGAGTGGCGTCGACAGCGTTTGACACCATCTCGCGAAGGAAAATCTCATGGTCTGAATAGAGGAACTTTTTGATGACGGGGAAGATGTTCTCGGTAGTAACCCCGATATTGCCTTTCTTCATTTTGTTCGGTTGTGTTTATAATTTTTGTTTATCTGCGTTGAGAAATACAATAATTATGCCAACTTGAAATATTAACCTTATAAAATGAAGAAAAACGTGAAAGAATCTTATTTTTACGCCTTGCAGAGTAACTTTTCTGAAAGTTTGACAAGAGTTTCAAAATAATTTGCTATTTTTGGCACGTTAATTCATTTCAATAGGTTTAGGTTAGTTTTTAAAAGGTTAAAAGGTACCCCATCTCAAGTCGTGAGACCAAGGGATGGGGAGTTTTTATTTTATATACTCACCCCCTTTCCCGAAGTTTTTTTCCTATCGCAAGAGTCCACGCTTGCATATTGTCAGTTGCAAGCCACAGTTGTTGCCGAGCAGCGAGCCCCTGTCCATCCCCAAGGCCCCTCTCACCGTCCAGCCCTTGCCAAAGCCGTATTCCGCCTCAGCCAAGACGCTGGTGTTGTGGTGTGGGTATGTGTAAGGCTCATCGTAGGTGCCATATCCCCGTTGCCAACTCACGAGCAGTCGATAACCCAAACGCGGCACCGGCGTTCCCTCTACGCCCATGTGCCACGCCACGAAGCGGTTGTCTTCCACGCGCAGGGTGTGGTTGGCGTTATAGGCCGGCGAACGGTAGAGCGGGTTGCCCATCACTTGTCCCCAATGTTGCACGCACATGTAGTTGCCATGGTTGTAATAGTTGTCGCGGCCACCGATGTGGTCGGGTATCGTCGACGTGCGGTCGTGATACACGGGGCCGCTTTGATAGGTGGTGTGCAGATACTCCACCACCACGCCTTTAAGCCACTGGCAGCGCTTCAGCCTCAGCTCGCCGCCGAGCAATATGTCCTTCAAGGGATAGAGCAGGTATCTGTGGCTGACGCGCTTCTGATAGTCGGCACCGTCGCCATAGCCGTCAAAGTCGAGGTGGAACTGCTGCGAGTGGTCCTCGAAGTAATGGTCGGCATAGACCGACACGCCCCACGACGGCTTGTCGTAGCTGACGCGTGCGAGCCACGCCCCGCTTTGGTTTCCCTCTATGTTGCCATAGCCAAGGCCGTCGGTGATATCGGAGCCGGAGGGTATGAAGACCCTCCAGAAGTCTTTTATCCCCTTGCCGCCAAGCTCCATCCTCGTGAGCTTGCCGTCGCTGAGCGCCACTTTCGACCCGGCAAACTGCGCCTGCATCTCCAGGCCCAGCTCCACGGCAAGCGGCTTCTCGCCTGGCTTGCCTATCCTCAGGTAGCCGGCCTTGGAATGGTAGAGCACGTTCTCGTTGTAAGGTGTCGCGCCACCGTTGGTGAACTGGCGTTGCCACCGCTGGTCGGTGAACAGGCCATAGGCCACGTGTACCTTCACGGCAAACCAGCGCCCAAGGGCCGGTATAGTCCAATATTCGGGCACGGCAATCCTCACCTGCGGCACGGGGCGCGCGTTGATGCCAAGGGCTTGCGAACCACTGGAGAGCCTCTGGTTTTTCAGCTCCATGGGCCATTCTTTCGCGCCTATGGTGAGCACGCCATGCAGCCAACGCCCCTCGACGTAGGCCTGCTGCACGATAAACCGGCTGGCATAATGGCTGGCCACGGCCGCGTCGACGCCATAGCCCAAGCCCCAGCGACGGGCCGAGTCGGCACTGAGCGGTCTACACAACGCCCCCCTGAGATAGCCATTGTCGCGCTCCAGCGAACCGAGGCCGTGCTTGTTGGCATTGAGCCACAGCGGTGTGGTCCCCGACGAGAACGAGCCTTGAAGCTCCGCCTCGTAGTGGATATCGGAAAACGGCAGCATCTCACCTGCCGCGGCGCCATGCTGCCACGCGTATTGGGCGTGGCAATCAGGCCACAGGAACGATGCTGCCGCCAACAATAGGGCCTTTGCCTTAGTGAGAGCCATGCGTTGAACCATATAGCGATGTCACGACCGCTTGAAACAGCACGGGATCACATTTCAAGCGGTGTCTGTTTTTTTACTTATTCAAGACTTTCACGCCATTGAAAGTGCTTGTCATGGTCAAGGCTGGCGGCATGCCCTTATACTTGTAAGCGTTGACCAGCTTGACGTTGCTTCCGTCGAATGTCACCGAGAGCTCACCCGAGGTTATCTCGTAGTTGCCCTGTTTGCCATTGAGCGTGACATCAACCCTCACCGTGCCGCCGTAATCAAGATAATAGGCGTTCTTGGCGGCGTTGAACGGGATGTTCTTCACCACGTAGCTGCCCTGCATTATCTGGTTGAAAGGAGCTTTCTGGCCCGTGAAGTCGAAGTTTTCCTCGGGGAAAGTGATGTTCAATGAGCCATCCTTGTTTTCGGAGATAGCGTATTTCACGCCACCCGCCGTGGCGGAATAATTTTTGCCGGCGAAGGCGATTCCAAGGGCGTCATTGCCCATGTAGTTGCCTGTGAGCGATTCTTTGGCTGGCTCATCGTTGTCGTCTCCACACGACGCGAGGACAGCGGTCGTGATGATTGCCGCGAAGAGCAACATGGCTGATACAATCTTTTTCATTGCGTTAAATTGTGATTACCTAAATAATAAAAATGTGTATTTACAAGTCTTTTGCTAAGACAATGCAAAGGTACAAACTTTTTACTCGCCGACAATGGCATAAGCCAAAAAAAATGTCAGCCGCATGTCCATTACGCTAATTTCCGCATGCTTTGCATGGGCTTGCCGTTTTGATAACCAACAAACCATACACAACGAAATTGTGGCCGCGGACATCCGACTGCAATACAATGGTGTTAAATGTGATAATAATATTTTACAAAAGGTCTTCTGAGAATCGTTTTTTTTCAACCAAGCCGTCGCTTGCGTGGAAATGACGCGATTATGACCCGTTTTGATAAGACACTGAATATCAAACGGTTATATTTTCATTACTTTCCAGGCGTTGCCATTACGCTGATTTTGCGTCGCCGTTACAGTGAAATCGCGTTGCCGTTACGGTGCAATCGCGTCGCCGTTACAGTGAAATCGCGTCGCGGTTACGGTGTAACGGTGACGCGATTGCACCGTAACGGCAATGGTTTTTGGCAAAAAAGGCGCCGACGTTGCCAAGAAGGGGCACCTCGAAGCCATTTTTCCGCTCTAAATGCAACGGTTTCCAAGTGTTAAATTTTGGCAATAATATTTTACATTTCAACGACCTTTCCGGTTGCGGACGACCCATATCCTCCCCGCCGCGGCAGGGAAGAAAAAACGATAATCATTGGGGCGTTTCGAATAAAAGCCTTAACTTTGCAATTAATACAATTCGGAATACGTTTTTTAATTAAACAGGAAAGCTAAAACATGAAGAAGATAACGGATAAAGTGTCATGGGTAGGAAAGATAGACTGGGAACTGAAACATTTCCACGGCGACGAGCTGTCGACCCATTACGGCTCAAGCTATAACTCCTATCTCATCAGGGACGAGAAAAACGTGCTCATCGACACGGTGTGGACTCCTTACGACCATGAGTTCGTGGCCCACTTGGCCGAGGACATCGACCTGAGCGACATCGACTACATCGTGATGAACCACAACGAGAACGACCACTCGGGCGCGCTGCCTGCCCTGATGAAGCTCATCCCCGACACGCCGATTTACTGCACCAAGAAAGGTGAGCAGATATTGCGCGGCCTCTATCACGAGGATTGGAACTTCGTGAACGTGAAGCAGGGCGACACCCTCTGCATAGGCGAGAACACGCTCCATTTCATCGAGGCGCCGATGTGCCACTGGCCCGACACCATGATGACCTACGCCGACAAGGAGCAGATACTTTTCTCAAACGATGTCTTCGGCCAGCACTACGCCACCGAGAGCCTCTACGACGACACGGTGAACCAGCGCGACCTGTTCCGCGAGGCGGAGAAATATTACGCCAACATCCTCACCATCTACAACACCAACGTGAAGCGCAAGGTAGACGAGCTGGTGAAGGCCAACCTGCCGCTCAAGATGGTAGCGCCATCGCACGGAGTGATATGGACCAACCACATCAACGACATCGTGGGCTGCTATCAGAAGTGGGATTCCAACTATCAGGAAGACCAGGTGACGATTATCTACGACACCATGTGGCAAGCCACGCGGCGCATGGCCGAACAGATAGCCAACGGCGTGCGCCAGGCTCACCCCGAAACGCGCGTGGTGATAATGAACGTGACCAAGGACGACAAGAACGACATCCTGCTCGAGACGTTCCGCTCGCGCGAGATTCTCGTGGGATGCCCCACGGTGAACCTCGGCATGACGTATGCCATGGCCGGCATGCTGGAACTAATCCACGGCATGCGCTTCAAGGGCAAGAAGGCCGCCGTGTTCACCAGCTTCGGCTGGGGCGGAGGCGTGGAGAAGCGCATGCAGCAACGCCTTGAGGAGGCCGGATTCGAGATTGCCGCCGAGCCGCTGAAGGTGAAGTGGGCCCCGGACAGCGACGCCGAGAGGCAGTGCCGAGAATGGGGAAGCGCGCTTTGAACGCCCCGCGTGGCCAGCGCAAGGTAAACACACAGAACACATTAAACACAAAGAAATGACACTATCAACACTCATGCTCATCGGCGGCCTCGGCACGCCGGAGCTTATCATAATACTCATCGTCGTGTTGCTGCTCTTTGGCGGCAAGAAAATACCAGAGCTCATGAAGGCCATGGGACAGGGCGTCAAGAGTTTCAAGGATGGAGTCAACGGCATCAACGACGCCGTTGACAAGACCGTAAACGCAGATGACAAGAGCGACAAGCCAGCCACAGACACCGACAAGCATTGATGGCGAGCCATCGTTTTGGGACCATCTCGAGGTGCTGCGCTGGACAATCGTGCGCATAGTGGCGGCATGGGTGGCGGTGCTCATATTAGGCTTCGCCTTCATACCGTGGCTCTTCGACCACGTGGTGATGGCGCCGGCCTCCGACGACTTCTTCCTATACCACTGGCTCGCGTCGCTGTCGGGACATTTCGTGCCCGTGCCCACCGACCTGGTCAGGCCCTTCCACGTGTCGGTGATCAACCTCAAGCTGGCGTCGCAATTCTTCCTGCAGTGCGAACTGTCGTTTTGGCTCGCGCTGCTGGTCAGTTTCCCATACGTCGTCTTCGAGGTGTGGCGCTTCGTGTGCCCCGCACTTTACGCCAACGAGAAGCAGGGCGTGAGGTTCACCTTCGTCCTCGGCACGCTGCTTTTCTACGCCGGTTGCGTGGTGGGTTATGGACTGGTCTTCCCCTTGACCCTGCGATTCCTATACACCTACCAGCTGTCACCGGCCATCACCAACCAGTTGTCACTGGAGAGCTACATGGACAACTTCCTGATGCTCACCTTCATGATGGGCATCATCTTCGAGCTGCCGGTGCTGTCGTGGCTCATGTCAAAGATGGGACTGCTCCATCGCTCGTTTTTCAATCGCTACCGTCGCCATGCCATCGTGACGCTGCTCGTGGTGGCGGCGTTCATCACCCCGTCGTCGGACCCGTTCACGCTGTTCGCGGTCTTCCTGCCAATCTACATCCTGTGGGAACTCTCCGCGCTGCTGGTGAGGAAGTGACACTACGACGGCAGAGAAGCAGCAGGCAAACAATATTAACACCGAATGAATTGAAAATGAAAAAAGCAACATTGCTGACGCTCGCGGCCATGGCTCTTATGGCATCGTGCCAAAAGACCGAAGACGAGAAGGCTGCGTCGCTGATGAACAAGATAGACTCGCTCTACAAGGCCGGCAACTACCAGGCCACGCTCAACGCCATAACGCGGCTGCGCGCCAACCACCCCAAGGCGGTGGAGAGCCGCGAGAAGGCCCTAAAGATATGGCAAGACGCCTCGCTGAAGATGACGCAAGCCGAGATAGGCCGAACCGACTCGGCGTTGCAAGCCACGATAGCGCAATACGGAGCGGAGAAAGACCTCTACAGGAAAAACATGCTCCGCGTGAAGCGCGACTCACTGCAGGTGCGCTACGACGCCCTTTGCGGCACCGTCAGGGTGATACACAAAAGGCAAGCCGAGGACTGAGAAAAAGACCGAGGAAAAGAAAAAGCGTGTTTTCTGCCATACACTATTAAAATTTTAGTAACTTTGCAGTCTAAAGGAAGATACCGTTATGGCAGAACACGATACAAACCAAGAGTTTAAGGACACACTGAACGAGTGCCGCGACCTTTTCGCCAAGAAGCTCCACGATTATGGAGCGTCGTGGCGCATACTCCGACCCTCGTCGCTCACCGACCAGCTTTTCATAAAGGCGCGCCGCATACGCGACCTCGAGACCACGGGCAAGGCGATGATAGACGAGGGCATACGCCCAGAGTTCATCGGCTTGGTCAACTACGGCATCATCGGCCTGATACAGCTCGCCCACCCTTCCGTGCTCGCGCCCGACATGGAAGCAGCGGAGGCTCTTGACCTCTACGATGACATTGCCAAGGAGGCGTTTGAGCTGATGGTAAGGAAGAACCACGACTACGGGGAGGCATGGCGAGAGATGCGCGTGAGCAGCTATACCGACTTCATCCTCACCAAGATAGCGCGCATAAAGCAACTGGAGGACATTGCCGGAAAGGCACTGGCGTCGGAGGGCGTGGACTCCAACTTGCTCGACATCATCAATTATTCTGTTTTCGGGGCGATACGCTTGAGATAATGGCAACTATCAGCACACAACAAGGTCTAAGTAAGGCCAAGGCAGCAGCCTTGACCGTGCTGGTGAACGCATGCCGATTCCTCCTCGGCGCGACCTTCGTGTTTTCGGGGTTCGTCAAGGCCATAGACCCCATAGGCACCCAATACAAGCTTCAAGATTATATCTCGGCCGTCGGCATGGGCGGCATCGTGCCAGACATCGTTACGCTTCTCGCGTCGGTGGCGCTGTCGGCGCTTGAGTTCAGTCTCGGCGTGTTCGTCTTCTTCGCCATCCGCCGCCATCTCGTGTCGAAGATTCTCGTGGCGTTCATGGCCGTGATGACCCTCATCACGGTGTGGATAGCGCTGTTCAATCCCGTGAAAGACTGCGGCTGCTTCGGCGAGGCGTTGCGCCTGACCAACGTGCAGACACTGCTCAAGAACATAGTGCTGCTGGCCGCCTCCGTCGTCGTGGCATGGCGACCGCTACGGATGTACCGCTTCCTCTCGCGCTCCACGCAATGGATAGCCATCAACTACACCATACTCTTCGTGCTGTTGCTCAGTGCCCATTGCCTCTACCACCTACCGCTAATCGACTTCCGTCCATACCATATCGGCATGAACATCAAGAAAGGCATGGAAATACCGGCTGGCGCGCCGCAACCTGAGTTTGAGACGACCTTCATACTCCAGAAAAACGACGTGAAGAAAGAGTTCACGCTCGACAACTACCCCGACTCCTCGTGGCAGTTTGTTGACTCCAAGACCGTGCAGACCAAGGAAGGCTACGTGCCGCCAATCCACGACTTCTCGATACAGAAGGCCGACGGCGACGACATCACCGACAGCGTGCTCACGGCAAAGGGTTACATCTTCCTACTCGTGTCGCCACACCTGGAGCAGGCCGACGACTCCAACTTCGGCGACATAGACCTGCTCTACGAGTATTGCCAAGAGCGGAAGATACCATTTTATTGCCTTACCGCCTCCACCAAGAAAGACATAGACCACTGGGCCGACATCACGGGCGCGGAATACCCGTTCTGCTTCACCGACGAGACCACGCTCAAGACCATCATACGCAGCAACCCGGGCTTGCTGCTGCTGAAAGACGGAACCATAATACGGAAGTGGAGCCACAACGACTTGCCTTCAAGCTCGAGCCTCAACGCGCCGTTGTCGAAGCTCAGCATCGGGGCCATGCCGACGACAAGCCTGGGCGAGACCATCATGAAGGTCGTGCTCCTGTTCTTCATCCCGCTCATCCTCCTCGTCTTCGCCGACCGCACGTGGGCCTGGACAAGATACCTCAGGAGGAAGCGAAAAAACTGACAGCTTATTCTTTTTTTCAATATTAATATTAATCATCATGAGAAAGAAAATCGTAGCAGGCAACTGGAAAATGAACGAGAACCTGCAAGAGGGCGTCGCCCTGGCAAAGGAAATCAACGAGACACTGAAGGCAGACAAGCCAAACTGCGGTGTCGTCATCTGCACACCATTCATCCACCTGGCAAGCGTGGCTCAGGTCCTCGACCAGGATGTAGTGGCTCTCGGTGCCGAGAACTGCGCCGACAAGGAGAAGGGTGCCTACACGGGTGAGGTGAGCGCCGCAATGGTTAAGTCAACAGGTGCACAGTATGTCATCCTTGGCCACTCAGAGCGTCGCCAGTACTATCACGAGACAGCCGAGATCCTGAAGGAGAAGGTTCAGCTCGCTCTCGCCAACGGCTTGAAGGTCATCTTCTGCTGCGGTGAGACACTGGAGGAGCGCGAGGCCAACAAGCAGAACGAGGTCGTGAAGGCTGAGCTCGACGGCAGCGTGTTCAACCTCACAGCTGAGGAGTGGAAGAACATCGTGCTGGCTTATGAGCCAATCTGGGCCATCGGCACAGGCAAGACCGCCACTTCTGACCAGGCAGAGGAGATGCTCGCTTACATCCGCTCTATCGTTGCCGAGAAGTATGGCAAGGAAGCCGCTGAGGACACGACTATCCTCTATGGTGGCAGCTGCAAGCCCAGCAACGCTCCTGAGCTCTTCGCAAAGCCCGACATCGACGGTGGCTTGATCGGTGGCGCCTCTCTGAAGGCCGCTGACTTCAAGGGCATCATCGACGCTTGGAAGAAGTAATCTGGCGAATTAACGTTAAGATAATCCTACCGATGGTGCCGCGGGGAGAGACAATCGCCACGACGGCATCATCGGCATTATTGCATTATTCTGAAAGAGGAGGAGCATCGCGGATATCTCTTTCCGCTTTACCATAACAAAAACGCATTTTATTAATGAAGAGATTCGTTTTTCTTTTCTTGTCAATCATGAGTGTCATGGTGTCGGCGAAAGCCCAGACCTTCACGCAGCACCTGCAGCAAAGCCAGGCGGGCAAAGGCAAGGTCTCAGTATCACAGAGCCGAGAAATCGACGCGCTGGTCAACGGCAATGTCACGCGGAGCGCGACGCTGACGGAGGCACAAGGGCAGACTACTAAGAAAAACATTAACGCCACCCAAAAAACAAGCGTTCCGGCAACTACGACGACCACGGCAAAGACGGCAAGCGGCAAGCATGAGACAACGGCAAAAGCCACTGCCGGGAAGAACGACAGCCTGGAAAAGGCGCGCGCCCACGAGCAGGAGGAGGAAAGGCTGAAGGCGCAAAAAACCAAGGAGAACGCCGTGGAAGAGGCATTGGCCTTGCAGAGGCGAATAGCGGAAAGGAACGCTGAGGAAAAGCGAAAGGAGGCTGAGGAAAAACGCCAGCTCGCCGAGACGAAGAAGCAAGCGGCGGAGAAAAGCGCCGCAGCGGAGGCGGAAGCCGAGGCTGAACTGCATATCCCTACCGTGGACATGCGAAAGAAGGTAATGCGCGGTGCCCGCAAGGTGACGGGCTACAGAGTGCAGGCCTTCGCCGGAGGAAACACACGCGCCGACAAGACAAAGGCGCAACAAGCGGGAAACGACATCAAGATGCGATTCCCAGACCAGCCAATATACGTGCACTTCTATTCGCCTCGATGGATTTGCCGAGTGGGAAACTATCGCTCGCTCAGCTCAGCGAGGCGCATGCTCAAGGCCATTAAAGGCATGGGCTACAAGGCGGCGGTAATCGTGAAAGGACAAATAACCGTGTTCGATTAACTCGACAAGCTTTCACCATAAGCCACGCCGTGAACCACGCGCGTTCATTTTACACATTATCATATATACTTCTTAATATCATATATTCTTTCAAATGAATCCAGAGACAGAATTCCGTGATGGGCTCGACGAGCTTGCAACCCACTATAAGGCCATTTTATCACTCTTGGGCGAGGACCCAGAGCGCGAGGGTCTGCTGAAGACACCCATGCGCGTGGCAAAGGCCATGCAGATTCTGACGCGCGGTTACACGCAAGACCCGCACAAGGTGCTCACCGACGCGCTCTTTGAGGAGAAATACGACCAGATGGTGATAGTAAAGGACATTGACTTCTTCTCGATGTGCGAGCACCACATGTTGCCTTTCTATGGCAAGGCCCACGTGGCGTACATACCAAATGGACACATCACTGGACTCAGCAAGATAGCGAGGGTTATCGACATCTACTCGCACAGGCTGCAAGTGCAGGAACGCCTCACCGAGCAAATAATGAATTGCATAAACGACACCCTCAAGCCGCAGGGCGTGATGGTGGTCATCGAGGCGCGACACATGTGCATGCAGATGCGCGGCGTGGAGAAGCAAAACAGCGTCACCACGACATCGGCCTACAGCGGCGTGTTCGAGTCGATGAAGGTGCGCGAGGAGTTCATGAGTCTTCTAAGAGGTGAGGCAAAGCGAATATGATGAAGTTTATTTCATGGAATGTCAATGGGCTCCGCGCTTGCGTGAAGCCTAAGACCGACGACGAGGGCAACGTGAAGAGCAAGGGCTTCGAGGCTTACTTCAAGGAGCTGGACGCCGACTTCTTCTGCCTTCAGGAGACAAAGATGCAAGAGGGGCAACTCGACTTGCAGTTTGAGGGTTACCAATCGTATTGGAACTATGCCGAGCGCAAGGGATACAGCGGCACTGCTATCTACACACGCCACACGCCGCTGAGCGTCAATTACGGCATTGGCATAGAGGAACACGACCATGAGGGACGAGTGGTGACATTGGAGATGACCGACTTTTACCTTGTGTGCGTATATACTCCAAACTCCCAGGAGGCCGAGACAAAAGGCGGAAAGCCACGTCGGTTGGCTTACCGCATGAAATGGGAAGACGACTTCCAGGCTTATCTCCATGCCCTCGACGAGAAAAAACCGGTGATAGTGTGTGGCGACATGAACGTGGCACACGAAGAGATAGACATCAAGAACCCCAAGACCAACCACCTAAGCGCGGGGTTCACCGATGAGGAGCGAGGCAAGATGACAACTCTGCTCAGCAATGGCTTCACCGACACGTTTCGCGCGTTGCACCCCGATGATGTCACATACTCGTGGTGGAGCTATCGCTTCCGCTCACGCGAACGCAACACCGGATGGCGCATCGATTATTTCCTCACGTCTAACCGTTTGCGCGACCGCATAACCGATGCGTCGATACATACCGAGATATTCGGATCGGACCATTGCCCTATAGAGCTTGACATTGATTGAGCCATTTGCGGGATTGCGAATGCCAAAAGGAATGTTTCATGTGCTGGTTGACTCTATAAGATTTTATAGTTTGATGTGCAGATTAAAAAAGTGAAGAAATAATTTGGCGGTTACGCGGAAACAGCGTAACTTTGCTTTATCTTAGTACAATGGGCTTGTATGGATTTGACGGCAAGACGAAATTGTATGTAAGCACGCGGAGCCTCGTTGGCTAGCTCCCTAATCTGAGTGAACAAGAATTTAATTGGCGAAAACAACTACGCTCTCGCTGCCTAACTGAAGTACAGTAGGTTACTGGCTTAATCCCTGCGCCAGGCGCGGGGACGAGACATCGCTCCGAGGATGTTTTTCCGAATCCAGAGATTAAGCGGTGCAGACTAAATCGGGAATAGTCAAAGGCTGCCTCGCGCCTTTGATGAAACGCTTTAGAGGATAAGACGGCAGTTGGTGGTCCAGGTCTTGCTGCCGTACGAAAATGAAGGCTGGAATAAGCGTGTAGAAAGCGTATGGCTTCCTTGTTCGGACCGGGGTTCGACTCCCCGCAGGTCCACATCACGGAAAGTTTTTTTATGTGAAAAGGCAGAAAACGGAATCATCCGCTATCTGCCTTTTTGCTTTATAGCTATCGATTTTTCCTTATGTGTCATGCTGTGCCTGCCGTGGCTTGATACCTAAAAATGATGAGTGGCCAAGGAAAAACATTTACCTATTTTTGAGTATTGCGCACTTTTAAACAAACTTTTACCTTTGCAGCGTAAATAAAGTATATCAATAGCAATGAACAAAATCATTCTCTCTCTCGTTTCCACAGCTTTATTATTAGGTGGTTCACAGAGTGTTGAGGCACAACAAAACGCGGCCGACTCCGTGATGAACCATGCCAAGGGCAATCGCCTCAGCGTGGGCGGTTACGGCGAGGCAGCTTACAGTCGCAATTTCTTCACCGACGCGGGCAAGCGTTACTCCAACGCTACAGCTTACAAGAACGCGCCAAACCACGGTCGCTTCGACATTCCTCATGCCGTAATCTACTTAGGCTACGACTTCGGCAAAGGCTGGACAATGGGCACGGAGATTGAGTTTGAGCATGGCGGGACAGGCCAGTCAATCGAATACGAGGCAGAGGAAGCTATTGAGTATGAGCAGGAAGTGGAGAAAGGTGGAGAGGTGGAACTTGAGCAGTTCTGGCTTCAGAAGTCTTTCGGCAAGTTCGCCAACATCAAGGCCGGCCACATCGTGGTTCCTGTGGGCTTGACCAACGCTTACCATGAGCCATTGAATTTCTTTACCGTCTATCGCCCTGAGGGTGAGAACACTATTCTTCCTTGCACTTGGCACCAGACGGGTATTAGCTTTTGGGGCAAGAGCGGCAAGTTTCGCTATGAGGCTCAGTTCTTGGCTGGCTTGAACGCATATCGTTTCAGCCGTAGCAACTGGATTCAGGGTGGCGCCAAGAGCCCTTATGAGTTTGAGGTGGCCACCAAGTACGCCGGGGCCGCTCGTGTCGGCAACGTCTCCATTCCTGGCCTCCGCATCGGCTTGAGCGGCTACTATGGCAAGTCGATGGGCAACACAACACCTGAGGATACCCAGCATAAGAACATCAAGGGCAATGTATATGTTGGAGCACTCGACTTCACCTACAACAAATACAACTGGAAAATCAGAGGAAACGTTGATTACGGTTATGTAAGCGATGCCACGGCCATCACAAGCATCGTATATCCTGGCACGTCATTAGTGAAGCCGAATGAGAGCGGCAGCGGCAAATACTTCGGCAGCCATGCCATCGCCGCAATGGTCGAGGCAGGCTATGACGTCTTCTCACAGATTAGCAAGCTACGCGCGCAAAACCAAAAGATGTACGTGTTCGGTCATTACGAGTACTACGATTCTTCTGTGCACAACAAGACGGCACAGTGGACCAATCGTAAGATTGTGGCAGCAGGCATCAACTACTATCCCCTCCCACAGATTTGCGTGAAAGCCGAATACACGCAGCGCATCTTCAAGTCGCAATATAATAACGAGCCTGCAGTCAACATCGGCATCGCTTATCAGGGTTTTTTCCTCTAAAAGGGAAAGAAACGAGTGCGAGAAATTTAACAGATAACGAAATAGCAATAACATCTAATAAACAAAAAGTAGACACGAAATGAAAAAGACATTTCTAAAAGCCTCTTTGTTCGTAGCAACAATGGCCTTATCTTTGGGTTTCGCTTCTTGTAGCGATGATGATGACCCCGTAACAGAGGGTAACGTAGTTCCAGCAACAGAATTATCGGCTGTTGCCAACACTTATGTAAACGACATTATCAATCCTACCTACAAGGATTTGAGAGACAACGCCAAGCTTCTGAAAGATGCATGCGACAAGGCATACGCCAACGCCAAGGCTGGCAACTTGAGCGATGCAGATATCACTTCAGCCTGCGAGGCTTTCAAGAACGCTCGTCGTGAATGGGAGCGCAGTGAGGCATTCCTCTATGGTGCAGCAGCCAACAACGAGATTGACCCACACATCGACTCATGGCCACTCGACCACGACCAGATGGTAAAGGCACTCAACAAACAGGACATCATCGCCGGCATCAAGGGTGAAAACCCAGCCCAGTTTATCTATACAAAACACGAGCACTTCGAGTCAGTAATCGGTTTCCACGGATTGGAGTTCGTACTCTTCCGCAATGGTGCAGCACGTACTGCTGCCATGCTGAATGCCAACGAGACAGAAGCAGGCATGACATCTGTAAAGGGTATTGACGAGTTGGCATTTGCTGCCGCTGTAGCTGGCGACATCTACAACATGACTTCACTCCTCCAGTATGGTTGGAATGGTGATGCTACCCTCGGTTCTTGGTTGACATCCAATTGTAATTGGGTGGTTGAAGGTCTTAAAGGTCTGGAAAATAGCGCAGGTGCCCTTTCTTCCGCAGGTATCGGCTACGGTCAGTTCCTCCTCAATGCCACAGGCGACAAGGCTTGGTTCCCTACATGGCAGGAGACCTTGGAGAATGTATTCGTAGGCGGTTGCTCAAACATCTGCCAGGAGGTTTACACCCAGAAGCTGGGTCAGGCTTACCGTGTAGCTACCGGTCATGGTGGTACTACAGAGGATGGCAAAAAAGAGTCTCGCGACTACATCGAGTCACCATACAGCAAGCGTTCATTCATCGACTATCAGGACAACATCTACTCTATCAAAAACTCTCTCTATGGCACACGTGATGTAACTGCTACAACTCCTGTAGCTAACTCTTTGATGACCATCATGAAGAAGTACAACTACAGTGGTTATAACACATTGAACACAGCTCTCGATGAGGCTATCGCTGCATTGGAGTCTGCCAAGAAGAGCGGTATCGCTTTCGTTGACGACCCAGCACATGCACAGGTTAAGACTTGCATCGACAAAATCAATACTTTGGACGATGAGTTGAACAAGGCTGGTGCTTGGTTCCGCTCTTTGAAAGTCTCTAAGTAATATCATACTTTCCTCAAGAAAGATACATATTATTAAATATCCGACATAAGCATTACGTAGCTTTGCTTTCCAAGCCTTGGAAGCGTAGCTACGTTTAGCCATGAAAGAGAAAGAAATAAGAACGAAACAAAATACATTATGAACAAGAATCTTAAGAATTACGCTTACATGTCATTCGCCTTTGCGTTGGCAATGACAACGGCAAGCTGTTCTGATGATAACAACAAGGTTGAAATCACGGAAACAGACGCCGCGTACGTAGGCAACAAAGTGGGCAACTTCACCGCCGAGGAGTGGTATCCCGGTGGCAAGCTTGGCACGACCATGAACACTGGGTCAAGCGCATACTCTGACCAGACTCCGGCCATCGACAACGACGCGGAGCTGTTCAACCAGTTCTTCATCGGCGAGCAGATGTTCGAGCGTCAATACACATTGAACACCGGCGCGTTCAAGGGCTTGGGCCCAGCGTCTGTTCGCACGTCATGTTTCGACTGCCACCCAGAGTATGGCCACGGCAAGCGCAAGGCTCAATATGAGACTCGCTACGGCAACGGCAACGGTTATTTGCTCGTGATTTATCACCCGACCGATGGCGCCAACAGCAACGACGGCGGATATGTAGCCGAGGTGACTGGCATGCCTCAGACACAAGCTCAGTCTCCGTTCTTGCCTCCTGTTGATGAGAGCAAGATAAAGATGAGCTGGGAACACGTGACCAAGATGGAAACGGAAGACATACCGTCAATGCAGTTCCCTGACGGCGAGAAGTTCGACTTGATCTATCCTGAGATTTCCATACCAAGAGAGGCGTTCAACACCACTCCCACACCATACGAGACTGGTAATGGCGCTGTGGCGGTAAGGCTTGAGTCTACCATCGGCATTGGCGGCACCGGACTGGTGGATGCCATTCCAAACGAGGCCATCAAGGCACAGTATGCTTCTGAGGCTGCTTACTTCAAGAAGGCCGGACTTGACGTAAAGGAACATATCAACCCGTCGTTCTGGGACGCTGACAAGCAGGACTTCACCGACGCGGCATATTACACCACGTTTGGCAGGGACAGCAAATATACCACTGGCGGTGTTCACGCTGACGGCAGCACGTTCGATCCCAACAGTTCCGACTTGAACAAGAGGATTATCAAGCGTTACACTTACGCTTTGACTCGTGGCAGCTTGCAGGATGGCCCTGGAGCAAACGCCATTTGGAACATCACCAACGTGACCCGTACCGACCGCCCCGTGCTCTATACGACGAAGGCATGGGCAAAGGCCATGTCGGAGAATTCCAATGTCATAGCAAGCATCAAGAAAGACCCTTCTTCACCTTACTATGCCGACACCGACGAAGGCATCAAGGAGAAAGTCTACAACTTGCTTCTCCCTTCAACCAACCAGTTCAACAACAAGTGGCTCAACTTCAAGCCTGAGCAGAGCATGGACGATTTCTATGCCTTCATGGTATGGCATCGTGGCCTTGCCGTTCCACGCGCCCGCAACCTGAACGACCCTGAAGTGCAGAGGGGCAAGAAGCTCTTCATGGAATGGGGTTGCGCCAACTGCCACAAGCCGTCTTGGAAGACCGGCGACGACAACTACGTGACGTCAAAGTATATCGCTGACAAGAAGTTGCCTCGTTATCCGAACCAGACCATCTGGCCTTATTCCGACTTCATCCAGCACAAGCTCTACATGAAGAACGACATCCACGGTTCTTGGTGCCGCACCACTCCGCTTTGGGGCCGTGGCCTGAGCTACATCAACACGGGTGCCGAAGACCGCTTGCACGACTGCCGTGCCCGCAACGAGGTTGAGGCAATCATGTGGCACTGCTACAGCAAGAAGAGCCACTCTTACTCTGCTGCCATAAACTTCTACAAGGCATCAAAGGCCGACCGCGACGCCGTGGTCAAGTTCTTGCGCTCTATCTAATTGAAGTAATCATTAGACAAATACATGATAAAAAAAGGACAAGGCAATCTAAAACGTAGATTTGCCTTGCCCTTTTGCTACTTATTAGCATGGAATGGCCTTCTGTCTCAGTTCGTCACATGCCATGCGACAGGCCGCAACGTCGTCGTGGCATAAACAGGAGCCTTGCGACGACTTCGTAAAAAGACTGATATTCAACAATGGTAAGAAAGATAATATTCATCCTCTACATACTTGTGCTCGTATGCATGGCCGCCGCCACGATAGTGGAGAAGAGCCAAGGCACTGATTATGTACACGCTCATTATTACGGTGCGTGGTGGTTCATTTTGATTTGGGCAGCTCTCGCCGCCTTCGGCGCTTTCCACATCATCAAGCAAAAGGTGAAATGCGCCTCAACATTGACCTTGCACGCCTCTTTCCTCATCATCCTTACCGGTGCTTTGCTAACCCATGTCTCAGCGAAGAGGGGCATGATTCATCTTAGGGTCAATAAGCCGGTAAACACTTACATGGCAAGCGATGAACAACGTGGAATGAAGGAAGAGCAGCTGCCTTTCTCGCTCTGTTTGCACAAGTTTGAAGCCAAGATGCACGATGGCACCCAAGCCGTTGCCGACTACTCTTCACTGTTCACCGTGCTGGACGGCAAGGACAAGATTGACGGTGAAGTGTCGATGAACCACATCTTCTCGCATCGCTCCTATCGTTTCTATCAGTCTTCCTACGACGAGGATGGCAAGGGCAGCATACTCGCCATCAACGCCGACCCCTACGGCATACCTGTCACTTACACTGGTTACGCGCTACTGTTCTTCTCCATCATTTGGATGCTCATAGACCCCAAGGGGGGCTACCGCAAAATCTTGAAGAGCCCGCTGCTAAGGAATGGGGCCTTGATGATAACCTTCATCCTCTGCCTTGGAAATGTACAGACCGCGCGGGCCGATTCCGTCATGGATAATATCCAGAACGCCGTGCTTCCCAAGGAGACCGCTGAGAAGTTTGGCAAGATATACATTCTCTACAACGACCGCATCTGTCCAGTTCAGACCTTCGCCCTCGACTTCTGCAAGAAGATTTATGGCGCGCGAAGCTATCATGGCCTGACGGCAGAGCAAGTGCTCTCCGGCTGGGTGTTCTATGGCAACGTTTGGGCTGCCGAGCCTTTCATCAAAATAAAGGGCGGAGAGCTGAAGTCGACAATCAACTTACCCGACTATGCTTCATTAAACAGCTTCTTCAACCACGACGTGGGTGGCTATACCATCGGACAGTTCGTGCAGGAATACTACAACGGCCAGCAAGACAAGTTTCACCAGCAGGCTGCCGACATCGACGGCAAGATTCAGATCATCATGGAACTGCGTCAAGGCATCTCACTGAAGGTCTTGCCCTATACATTCACCAAGAACGTGAAAGCGTCGAAAGACCATCCTTTCATCAAGGCGGGCACGACAACATGGTTCTCGCCGGTAGACAAGCTGCCACGCGCCGTGGAGTATCAGCACTCGCTTTATATAAAGAACGTTTTCTCTTTGCTCAATGAGGACGTGAAAGCGGGACGCTTCGATCGTGTGAATGTCTACTTCGACAAGATGCGGAAATATCAGGCCATAAGTGGCGGAACCTCCTTGCCCTCCGTCGCGCAATACAAGGCCGAGCGCATCATCAACGCCTTTCCTTTCGCCACCATCCTGTTCATGGTGAACCTCACGTTGGGATTCATCGCCCTTTTCCATACCATCTACCGCATGACGCGGAAAAGGGAAGTCAAGCTTCTCAACTACTTGTTGCCCGCATTGCTGATAGTCTCGTTTCTCGCCCTGACCTTTGGCATGGCATTGAGATGGGTCGTAAGCGGCAACGTGCCCATGTCGAATGGTTATGAGACCATGTTGACAGTGGCGTGGTTTGTCATGCTCATCAGCATAGCCTTGCAGTTCAAGGTTCGCATGGTCATGGTCTTCGGCTTCCTCCTCTCCGGCTTCTTCCTCTTGGTGAGCCACATCAACCAGATGGACCCTGCCATCGGGCAGATGATGCCGGTGCTGAACAGTCCGCTGCTGAGCGTCCACGTGAGTGTCATCATGATGAGCTACGCGCTTTTGTCGCTCACCTTCATCTGTGGTCTCATGGGCATCTTCATGCGCTCTCATGCCGAGGAGCTGCAGGCTTTGAGCCGCGTGTTCCTCTATCCGGCTCTCACGACAATGGGCCTCGGCATATTCATCGGAGCCATCTGGGCAAACGTGAGTTGGGGCAACTACTGGAGCTGGGACAGCAAGGAGACATGGGCGCTTATCACGTTCATGATTTATGCCGTGGTGGTGCACACCCAGACCCTGCCCGCGTTTCGCAAGCCTCTGGCCTACCATGTCTATCTCACCTTCGCCTTCCTGAGCATAGTGATGACCTACTTCGGCGTAAACTATTTCTTGAACGGCATGCACAGCTACGCTTAGGCTGTCACGGTACTTTTACACATTATATATTATAGCCACCGCGGCTCATGGATTTTTCGAGCGTGCAACACAGGCCGACAATAATAAATAGTTTTAATTGTTTGGAGTATTCGCGATTTCATCGTACCTTTGGAAAAATAACTCACAAAACAATATGAAACGATTATTTGTATCCGCCTGCCTACTGGTGGCGATGAGCGCTACGACCATGGCGCAGACCGAGGCTGAGAGCCTTTCCTTTCTCTACAAGAGCATGTCCACGCCCGACCGCGTGGACTATCCCAAAGCCTACTGGCAGAAGCAGGTGCGCATGGCGCTGAAGGCACGCGCCGACATGCCATGGGGTAAGAAGGTGCCCAAATGGGAGTTTGAGAACTTCGTCCTTCCCGTCCGCGTGAACAATGAGGCATTGGACAATTCGCGCGAGGTCATCTACAAGGAGCTGGCTCCACGCCTCAAGGGTCTCACCATGGAGCAAGCCGCACTGGAGGTGAACCACTGGTGCCACGAGAAGGCAAGCTATCGTCCGAGCGACGGCCGCACGTCGTCGCCCCTGGCCACGATGCGCAACAGCATTGGCCGCTGCGGAGAGGAGAGCACCTTCACCGTGGCAGCCCTTCGCGCCGTCGGCATACCGGCCCGCCAAGTCTACTGCCCCCGTTGGGCGCACACCGACGACAACCACGCTTGGGTCGAGGTATGGGTCGACGGCCGTTGGCGCTTCATGGGCGCTTGCGAGCCAGAGGCCACCTTGGACAAGGGATGGTTCAACTGGGCAGCAAGCCGCGCCATGCTCATACGCGCCTTCGACTACGAGGGCAACCAAATAGCCACAACAGACACCTACGCCCCGACAAAGACCTTGAAGGTGAGGATCGTAGACGAAGAGGGCAAGGCCATACAAGGCGCCACGGTCGACTTCCGCGTCTACAACTATTCTGAGTTTTATCCCATCTTCACCACCAAGAGCGACGCCGACGGTTATGCCACGTTCACGACCGGTTATGGCGACTTGCAGGTGTGGGTCAGCGCTAACGACAAGTATGGCGTGAAGAAGGCTGACGCCTACTCCACCGAGATTGCCATAACACCTTGCCACAAGGCCGGAAGCGCATGGGTCGACGAATACGACTTGCACGTTCCCACAACAGTGCTCGAAGAGCCTGACCGCAGCGTCGTAGACACCGTGAGCGAGAACGGTCGCCGATTGGCCAAGGAAGACAGGATTCGCACCGCTTACCAGAAAAAGACGTTCTATCAGGGCGACAACGACATCCTGAAGAAAGCGCGAAGCAACTGGAAGGTCATGGATAAGTTCTTAAAGGAGAAGAACCCTAAGACCAACCTCGTGATTCAGGGCCTTAGCGAGAAGGACCTCAGGGACGTTACGATCGACGTCTTGCACGACGCTTGCCTGCTCAGCGACGACGCCTTGCGTAGTGGGGGCATACGCATCTCCACCGAGCACCTCAGGCCTTACGTGGCCTTCTTGCAGAAACGCTTGCCGAAGCTTACGGCAAAGGAGTGGATAGCATGGGTGGAAAGCAATATCAAGGTGGACAACTCCAACAACCCGAAGCAACTCTTCGTGTCGGCTGTCGGTGTTTACAACAACCGCAAGTGCGACGACCGCAGCCGTGAGCTCTTCACCGTGGCCGGGGCGCGCGCCCTTGGCATGAAAGCCAAGCTCGACCCTCTGGGCAAGGCGATGGTTGCCGACGGCGACGCTTGGTTGCAGCTCAGCGACAAGCAATCGGCCAAGCCACGGCAAGCGCAAGGCACGCTGAAGCTCGAGGTGCCGGCTGACGTGATGTACTATCACGGCTACACCATCTCGAAGATGGTCGATGGCCGACCCACGTCGCTCGACTATGCCGACGACGACCCGACCGTGACGGAGAAGTTCCGCAAGGGCCTCAACCTCCCCGCCGGCGACTACCTGCTCAACACCGGCACGCGCCTCAAGGGTGGCGACGTGCTCACCCACAGCGTGATGTTCACGCTGAAGGCCGGCCAGACCACGACCGTGCCCGTATTCTTCCGCACAAGCTCACGAAGCGTGAAAAGCGACTTGCAGCTCGACGACAGTGAGAAGAACGCGAGCGCCACGTCGGTTCAGAGCGCGCAATAACAAATGAGATAACGTCAGCCCCTTGACTTCCCGACATGGAAGCCAAGGGGCTTTAATTTTTATGTTTCGGAAATATGAAATTGGAAGTTTGCTGCGGAAATATCGCAAGCGTAAGAGCCGCCATTGAGGGTGGCGCCGACCGCGTGGAGCTGTGCCGCGACCTTGAGCTCGACGGGCTCACGCCAAGCCGCGAGATGATTTGCGAGGCCGTCGGCCTCTGTCACCCCGCCGGGTTGTTGGTTCACGTTCTCATTCGCTCTCGCGAGGGAGATTTCGTTTACGACGATACCGAGGTCAAGAAGATGGCCGACGAGATAGGCATGGCCATCACCGAGGGTGCCGATGGCGTTGTCGTTGGCGCGCTCACGCCCGGTGGCGACATCGACACCGCCGCTTGCCGCAAATGGATCGACGCGGTGAGGCAAGCCGTAGGCGACCAACGTCGCAACGTGACGTTCCATCGCGCCTTCGACGTCTGCGACGACCCCCTCGAGGCGATAGGGCAGATAGCGCGATTGGGATGCAACCGCATACTCACCTCCGGACAACAGGCCACCGCGGAGCAAGGCATACCCTTGCTGAGACAGCTTGTGGAGAAGGCGAGGGAAATATCAGCAAAGTCGGGCCACGAGCTTGGCATATTGTGTGGCGCGGGCGTGAACACCCATAACGCGAGCACCATATTGAAGGCGACGGGAGCCACGGAGATTCATGGCTCCCTGCGCACGGGTCTCGTGTCTGACGCGGAAAAGATAAGGCTGGTGAAAGAGGCTATCTCCTGACCACAATGACATTGTCGGGAGCGGCCAACGTCGCAGGCACGGCAATTCTCAGCTGCTTGTTCTTATATGTATAAGTCACCTTCTTTCCTGTCTGGAAGTCGGTGACTTCTTTTGGTTTCTTAGCCATCGGTATCGTGATGTCGCTTGGGGCTTTCGTTCCCTCGGCTGGGCAGACGTGCACATACACCTTGCCGTCCTTCTCGGTCGTCGCGCCCCACTCGCATGGCTTCACCGGGCCGGCCTCGCTGCCATAGAGCGTCTCGCCATACACGCGCATCCACTTGCCTATCTCCCTCAACCTGTCGAGAGCCAACGCCGGGAGTTCGCCGTTGGGCTGTGGCCCGATGTTGAGCAGCAGGTTCGCGCCCTTGCCCGACGTGTTGACGAGCAAGCGGATAAGCTCCGCCGCCGACTTGTAGTTCTGGTCCACGACCTTATATCCCCACATGCCGTTCATGGTCTGGCAGGTCTCCAGCGGCAAGTGGCTTATCTGCGCGGCCTTGTCCACGAAGCCCGCGGTGTTCTCTCCGGGCAGGTCACGCTCGAAAATCTGTATGTCCTCACCGTCAAATGGCTTCATGTGGTGGTTGTTGCCAATGAGGCACGCTGGCTGCAACTTGTGGATAAGGGCATATTGCTCGGGCAGGTGCCAGTCGAAGGGAACTGAGTCTTGGTCGTGATCCCACCAACCGTCAAACCATATCGCGCCAATCTTGCCGTAACGTGTCAGCAGTTCGGTGAGTTGGGCGTTCATGAAGTTGAAATAATGTGGCCAGTCGCTCTTGGTGCTGTCCTTGCCGCAATGCCTGCCCGTGCGGCCCATGGGATAATCTTGGCGCATCCAGTCGATATGGCTGTAATAGAGGTGTAGCCTTATGCCCTCGTCGCGGCAGGCGTCGGCCAGTTCCTTCACGATGTCGCGCTTGAATGGCGTAGCCTTCACGATGTTGTAGTCGCTCTGCCGGGTGTCCCACATCGAGAAGCCGTCGTGGTGGCGCGTGGTGAAGCAGACATACTTCGCGCCAGCGTCCTTGATGGCTTTCACCCACTCATGGGCGTTGAAGCGATGCGGATAGAAGGCGTCGGCGGCCTTGGCATACTCCATGCGGTCGGGCACGGCGTTTTGCAGATACCACTCGCCTTGGGCAAACGTGCTGTAGATGCCCCAGTGAAGGAAGACGCCAAACTTGGCCGCGCGGAAGTTTTCCCTCTCGGCGAGGTTTTCCTTCGTCGGGACATAACCTTGCGCCATCACTCCGAGAAATGACAGGAAAAGGGCGATAGTAGACAGTGTTCTTTTCATAAGTTGATACGGATTTATAGTTTTAACGCCAAAACTACAAATAAAACATCGAAACGACAAACATATTCTATTATTTTAGCTACCTTTGCTTAAAATTTTAGCAAAACTTATATGAGACGTTTTTTAATTTCCCTTTGCGCGCTCTGCGCTTCGCTTTTGTCTTTTTCCCAACCCAGTCAACCCAAGCCGCTGCCATGGCGCGGAATGATGATCGACGTGAGCCGCCATTTCGTGCCTCTCGACGAACTGTATCGCGAGGTTGACATCATGAGCCATTACGGTCTCAACACGCTCCACCTCCACCTGACCGACGCGGCCGGATGGCGCATGGAGATAAAAGCCTATCCACGACTCACCGAGGTGGGCGCTTGGCGCACCAGGCAGACATGGAAAGAATGGTGGAACAAGCCTGAAAAGCAGGATGGCCAGGACCTGAGCTACGTGCGTGCCTACAGCGACAGCAAGAGTGGCTTTGGCGGCTATTATACGCAGGATGAGCTGAAGGGCCTGGTGAAATACGCCCAGGCCAAAGGCATAACCATAGTGCCGGAGATAGAGTTCCCGGGCCACAGCGAGGAGGTGTGCGCCGCGTATCCCGAAGTGGCGTTCAACCACGCCGAGATGAACGTATCAAAGGAAGAGACCTACAAGTTCATGGAGACGATATTGAAAGAGGTGGCCGAGGTCTTCCCGTCGAAATACATACATTGCGGTGGCGACGAGACGGCGACGCAAAAGGAGCAATATGCCGGTGCCATACGCCGCATGAACAGCATCGTGCGCGGCCTTGGCCGCAAGATGGTGGTGTGGGACGAGGCCCTCTCCGACTCCGAGGCCGACAGCAGCATCGTCATCATGGTTTGGCGCAATGCCGACATTGGCAAGAAAGCCCTCTCGCTGGGACATCAGGTGGTGATGTGTCCCGGCTCGTGGTGCTATCTCGACAGCTATCAGGACGCGCCTGCCACTCAACCCGAGACGATGGGCGGCTACAGGCCGCTGAAGCACATCTGGGATTTCGGCAAGGAGATAGCGCCGTTTCGCGACAAGCTGCTCGGAGCGCAGGTCACACTGTTCACCGAGTATGTGCCCACGGTGAGCCTGCTGCAGTATCAGCTGTGGCCGCGCGCCCTGGCCATGGGCGAGATTGGCCTTGGCCGCACGCGCTCATACAAGGATTTCCACCGATGGGCGACACATGTCACCGACAGCTTGCGAAAGGCCGGCGTCAACGCCTTTGACCTGAGGAAAGAGATTGGCGAGCGTCCGGAATATTTCAAGAAGGTGAAGCACTTGGCCATTGGCGGCAAGGTCAAGTTCAACGGCGATTGCCGTTACAGCGACGTGTACAAGGCGGGCGGCGACAACGCCCTCGTCGACGGATTGCAAGGCACGTGGAACAACAACGACAACCGCTGGCAGGGATTCTGCTGCGACCTCGACATCACCATCGACCTCGGCAAGGAGCGCACCGTGCATGGCGTGAGCATGAACTTCATGCAGCTCACGGGGCCTGAGATTTTCTTCCCCGAGCAAGTCACGGTGAACGGTGTGCCTTGCGCCGCCAGTCCTAAGGACCTGCCCTACTCCATTTGCGACTACACGTTGAGCAAGAAGCAAACCACTCGTTTCCTCCACATCCAAGCCAAGCGCTCGCCACGCAAGGGCTGGCTGTTTGTCGACGAGGTAATAGTGAAATAAGGATGAGCTACGCTAATTCCAAGCCCCACTACGCCCTTCTCGACGGGCTGCGTGGGGTAGCGGCGTTGCTTGTGGTGTGGTATCACGTGTTTGAGGGCTACCAGTTCGCTGGCAACAAGCCCGTCATCGACTTCGCCAATCACGGTTACCTTGCCGTCGACTTCTTCTTCATCCTTTCCGGGTTCGTCATCGGTTATGCCTACGACGACCGTTGGGGCAAGACGCTCACGCTTGGCTCTTTTTTCCGCCGCCGCCTCATACGCCTGCACCCCATGGTGGTGCTCGGCGCCGTGATAGGCGCTGTGTCGTTCTTGCTCACGGGCATGGAACGTTGGGACGGCACACGTTCCACCATTCTTCTCACCCTTCTCGCCCTGCTCTGCTCTTGGCTCATGATACCCGCCCTGCCCGGCATGCGGCGCGACGTGAGGGGCAATGGCGAGATGTTTCCGCTCAACGGCCCGTGCTGGTCGCTTTTCTTCGAATACATTGGCAACATCGTCTACGCCTTCGTCATGCGCCGATTGCCCACGCGTGTCTTGGCGTGCGTGTCGGCACTGTTGTGTTGCGCCTTGGCGTGGTTTGCCGTCACCGACCAGTCGGGCTACGGCTCGATAGGCGTGGGATGGACCCTGGACACGACAAACGTCGTCGGGGGATTGCTGCGCATGCTATGCCCCTTCACCATCGGGCTGCTGATGTCGCGCGTGTTCAAGCCCCTGAGAAAGGCGCGCGCGGCGTTCTGGATAGGCGCCGTGGCGTTGCTGCTGCTTTTCCACGTGCCTTATATCGGTGGCGACGCGCCGGTGAGCCTCAACGGCGTGTTCGAGGCCGCGTGCGTCATCGTCGTCTTCCCGGCCATCGTCTGGCTGGCGGCGTCGGGCACGACCACCGACAAGACCTCGACAAGCGTCTGCCGATTTCTCGGCGACATCTCCTATCCGCTCTATATCGTGCACTATCCCTTGATGTACGCCTTCTACATGTGGCTCATCAAGACCAAGCTGTATTCCTTTGCCGCTACATGGCCCATGGCGCTTGCCACGATGGCTTGCAGCGTCTGCATAGCGTGGCTCTGCCTGAGGTTCTACGACGAGCCGGTAAGGAAGTGGCTGAAACGCCTTTAGAGCTGCTCCGCTATCTCCGTCATGTCCTTGCGCGTCTTCTTCGGGCAAGGGCAATCGGCGGCCACATGGCCCACGGGCATTATGGCCACGGCCTCATAGCCTTCCACCGGAAACAGGCGCCTGACGGCCTCGACGTCGTAGTTGGCCACCCAGCACGTGCCCAGACCGCGGTCGGCGGCGGCAAGGGCGAGATGCTCAACGGCTATGCCAAGGTCTATGTCGCCGTGGGCCTTGCCGTCGTCGGGACGCACCCAGCAGCCAGCCGTGTCTTTCATGGCCAGCACATACATTGGCGCCGTGGTGAACCAGCGCCGGTCATAGCATTGCCTTATCTTCCGCTTCGCCTCTTCCGAGGTGAGAAGCAAAAACTTCCACGGCTGCAGGTTATGGGCCGACGGCGCCAAACGCGTGCATTCCATTATGTAGTCGATGTCTGCCTTGCTGACAGGCTCGTCGGTGTACTTACGAGCCGAGAATCGTTTTTCGGCTAATTCCTTGAAATTCATATTTCCTTAATTATAAACGGTTTACTTATCGCGTCGGCTTCATGCATGAATCGCGACGCGGTTACTACGGAATGGCATCGGCTTCACGGTGTAGAGGCAAAGCCCTTGCGCCGTGAAGCCGATGTCGATATTTAAGGTGCGTTGCGTTTTGTGAAAAACTCAACAAGGGCTACGCGCCGCTATTCACTTGATGTTGTTGTCGATGAAGGCATCCAGCACTTGCGTCTTCTCGCCCACGGGCATGATGTCGTAGTCGGCGATGGCAGCCGGAATAAGGCAGCTGTAACCCTCCTTGAGCACCAGCTCGTCGCCGGTCTCGTTGACCTTTATCTTGCAGTCGCCCTTCAGGCACATGCAGACCACGAAACTGTCGAAGCCCTTCATGGCATAGTGGTGAGGCTTGTCGAGGTCGCTCACCCTGACGCAGAAATACTTGGTGTCAAGGATGACGTTTGGCGTGTTGGCCTCGTGCTTGTATTCAGAGCTGTAAGAGTCGGCCACGTTGAAGTCGAGTGCCTCGGCAGCCAGCTCGGTGTGAAGCTCGCGTGGCTTGCCGTCGAGTCCGGGGCGGTTGTAGTCGTAGATGCGGTAAGTGACGTCGGACGACTGCTGAATCTCGGCGAGCATGATGCCGCTGCAGATGGCGTGAACCCTGCCTGCCGGAATGTAGAACACGTCGCCGGCCTTCACCTCATGGCGTGCCAGCACGTCGGTGATGGTGCCGTCGGCAATGCGCTGCTTATATTCCTCTTTCGAGATTTTCGTCTTGAAACCGCAATAGAGATAGCTGCCGGGCTTGGCGTCGAGCACGTACCACATCTCGGTCTTGCCCATCTTGTTGTGCACGCGCTTTGCCATCTCGTCGTTGGGGTGCACCTGGATGCTGAGGTCTCTCTTGGCATCGATAAACTTCACGAGCAATGGCATCTTGCCGCCATACTGCTCGCTGACGGCCTTGCCGAGTATGGCCTCGGGGTCGGAAGAGATGACAGAGATGAGATCCTTGCCTTTTTCCGCGCCATTGCTTATCGTGTCGGGACTTGACGGCACTGCGCTGACCTCCCAGCTCTCGCCCACGGGGTTCTCGTGTGGGGTCAGCCCCTTGAATGGACAAAGACGGTCACCACCCCAAATGGTCTCATGAAGATTGGGGGCGAAAAGAAAAGGATAAAGGCTTGTTTTCATTGTGTGATATTTTTTATGCGTTATTATACTTATATATCATAACGTGCAAACATTGCGCATTATTGCATGAGAAACGCATTATTTTCTTTGCCGGGGCGGGCTTGAGCCGGCCCACGGCAAATCATACTGATTAAGTCGGGTAATAATATTCAACAAATGGTCGTCTGAGAATCGATTTTTTTCAACCGAGCGATCTCTTGGTTGAAAACGACGCGATTATGGGTCGTTTCCACAATTCGTTGATTACCAAAGATTTGCGAATTTCGCGGTTTTAAGGTGTTGCCAATGCGCTGATTTCGCATTGCCGTTACAGTGCAATCGCGTCGCCGTTACGGTGTAATCGCGATGCCGTTACGGTGCAATCGCGTTGCGATTACGGTGTAACGGCGACGCGATTGCACCGTAACGGCAATGATTTTTGGCAAAAAACCAGTCGACGATGCTGCGAAGGGGCACCTCGAAGCCTTTTTTCCGCTCTATTTGCCCCTGTTTTCAAGTGTTAAATTTTGGCAATAATATTTTACAAGCTACACACGGCCGCAAAGTCAAACTAATTGATACACATATAAGCCAAGGACCACACCTACGACACGTCAGGCGCAAGGCTACGCTGAGACGTGGCGCTTGCGGCATGTCTATCTTTATGATTCGTGTGGGTAATGACATACGTAACGCAACAGATGCATAATCACGGCAAATACTTGACCTACGTCAATAATGCCAGATTTTTGAATATTTTTCCCCGAATTGTTTTGCACTTTCAAAAAATCGCAGTACCTTTGCACTCGCAATTCAGAAATGGATAAGCAACAAAGGTTAAACATCGCGGAGTGGAGCAGTTGGTAGCTCGCCAGGCTCATAACCTGGAGGTCGCACGTTCGAATCCTGCCTCCGCAACTACGAATGCTCGTAACAACTTGCTAAGTAAGAAGTTACGAGCATTTTTCGTGCTCTGAATCGAAATGACTCAGACATCAGTTCAGGGCTCACCCGATAAAACAGGGGGATTAAGCATATAGCTTTGTAAGTCTGAAAAGAAAGAACTTTATATCCGTTACTCCCCTTAAAGCAGCTCTAAACGCCTTAATTTTAGCATTGAATGACTCTGCAAAAGCATTAGTTGCCCTATTAACAAAGAAGTTCAAGACTTCATCATAATGCTCGTAAAGCGTGGCGGCAATAACATTGAAACTCTTAAAGCCAGAGTCGTCCACTTTGTTATACCAGCGTGCAAGCGAGAGTCTTGCTGCATCTTTGACAGTATTCTTGGAAAATATCATTCTTAATGAATGCGTAAGTGAATAGGCTTCTTTAAGATCAGGATACGTTTCAAAGAGCACCTCAGCTCTTTGTTTCTGACTTTCTGTCCATTTGTCGGCAGATTTGAAAAGCAAATATCTGCTGCGAGCCAACAACTGCTTGTGGGTGTCACCGTTTGCAAGCACAATTGGAATGTATGCTTCACCCAAACATTTGGCCTCTTCCCTGGCATCCGTGTCTGCTTGAATGGCATCCCATCTATGCGCGATGCGCATCTCCTGCAAGGCATCACATGCAAGTTTCTGTATATGAAAGCGGTCTATGGTACGCATTGCATACGGGAAACAGCGTCTGGCTATAAGTCGCATGGAATTCGACATGTCCATTGTTATCTCCTTAACCATCAGTCTCTTGTCCTCGTCAATGCGCATAAGTGTTTCTGTGACAACATCTGCCGCCACACCTTTTACAATAGCAATGATGGTACCTTTACCTCCATGTGAAGTTCTGTTGCTTACTATCGTGTACAGTTCACCGTTGCTTGGAGCCGTTTCGTCAATGCAGATGCTTTCACCTATGTTTTCGGGAAAGACAAGCCAGTCTTCTGCATGCGAGAGTTCGGACCACTCGCGATAGCCGCTGAGCACTTCCTTGTATTGCTTTTCAAACGTATCCCCATTTATGTGATAATAGTGGTCAAGCGAACGGGAGGTCGTAGGAATCGTCTCCATACACTCCTTTTAAAAAAGCCGCAAACTCCTTGGAGTAGCGGGTCCCTTCAGCCTTAAGCTCATAAGAGTCGGAGAAGTATCGATTATTCTGCTTGTCGTACCATTTGCGTCTTCTGACGATTAGATCAACACCTTTGTCGCGAATCGGGAAGTCACGTATGGTTACGGCTTCACAGAACCCTTTGGATTCAATCTCTGGGTTCTCTTTATATTCTACCTTAACCGATTCGTCAAGATAGATGCGAATAAGGGAAGCCTCTTCTTCTACACGTACTACTTCAAAATTTGTAAGTATCTCTGATGGCAGAATTAACTGTGCCAATGCTAATAATCCTTGATTGTTCATGGCACAAAGGTATAAATTTTCTATAGAATCAAAAAGCTTCCCCCTAGATATATCGGGTGAGCCCAGTTCAGACACATATAATGAATCACAAACAGCGACCAGCCTAAAACAGTTGTCACAAACAGTGATAATCATGAGATTGTTGGCAACATAAAACCTCTAATAAAAGTAATTAGAGGATAGCAAGTTATGCTTGACAGAGACTTGGCTATGCTCTATGGGGTAGAAGCCAAAGTTCTTAATCAAGTAGTTAAACGTAATGTAGAACGATTTCTTGATGATTTCCGTATCTTGGTTGAGTGGTTCTGATGTCATAATGGCTCATAGTTCAATCAAATGCCAAGGTTGAATGTCTTCATAAATTTCGTTTACAATTGCAGAGTTGATGAAGGTTGTGGAGCCATGCTCCTCAATGCCATTGTTAGCATGGATATGACCAAAAAGATGGTAACGTGGTTTGATTTTTTCAACAGCAGTTAATAGCTCCTTTGAGCCGTAATGAATATTGTTGTCAAAATCTAAAATTCCAAACGGCGGACAATGAGTTATTAGTACATCCGTATCTGGACGTATTTTCTCAATTCCAGTATTAATTAATCCTGACACGCAATCCTGTACAAACATTGGAATGCCATGAAACTTCACTCCTTCTATAGTGACACAAGAATACCTGGGTCCATAACAATTCTCAGGAAGAAATTCTATTTCGCTATCCCAAAGAAAATCGTCATGGTTACCTGCAATAAAAATTTTATATTTGTATGGCAGATAACAGAACCAATTTAAAAAGTCTATAAATTCTCGTTTTGAACCTCCGAAACTAAAATCACCAGAATGTATGATTACATCTGCCCACGGTAATTCTGGAAGCCGATTGTGCTGACCATGCGTGTCTGATAAATGAAGTATTTTCATACGTAAATATTTTGCGCTTAACTACTAAAAGTAGAGCATTTTGTTTGTAAATCCATGCGATACGACCTGAGAATTCTACGTTAGCCATAGTTCCTTCGGTTTGAGGGATATATTCGCCACAAAGGTAACTAAAGCAAAACATTCTTATCCGCTTTGGCGAGAATTATTTTATCATGGGTGCTTCATACAATTTACACAGATCGCTTATACAACATTTCATGGTCTGCCTAAGCGACTGTGGTTCTATCACTTCTATCATTGTCCCATAGCTTTGCAACTCCATTATGAAGTCGTAGGTGGGACGAAGCGTAAGTTCGAAGTCGGCATATTCGTTGCAAGAACAAAGCTCTTTCTGTGAGAGATGCAATGGAAGAGAGCGCATGTAGTGTTGGTGTGCACCAAAGGCACGAACAACAATTCGTTGCAAGGGTATATCCTCGTCTATTACTACGCCGAAGAAGCTGGAGAAAAAGTCCTTGGCATTGAAGTCGCTAGGGAACTTGAAATGATCTTTCGTTATTTCTACATTCTCAAACCTGTCAAGTCCGTAGATACGCAACCTGCCCTCATTGATACTCAGCGCGAGCACGTAGCAACGTTTCTGGAACATTTTCAGACAGTATGGCGCAATGGGGAATGTATAGGTGTTCTTGTAGTGGAAATTTTGATAAGTAGCCATTATGACGTTGTTGCCCTTCATGGCCTCAACTATATCCGTAAGGAAATGACGGCTCGACGGGATTTCCTCTACAAGGATGCGGTCTTTGAGCAACGTATTTTGTGACAACGTATTGGCAGTAGAATAGGTGTCTCAGCCAAAGGGATGTCCGCATTATCTTCCACAACCACTTCCCTGCCCAAAGACTCTTCCAAAGGGTTTTCTCCAAAAATGCGGTAATAGTAATTCTTGGACTGTCAACGGCAGGTGGAATAAGATACACTATGATTTTATCATTATGTTCATTTTGTTGAGGAACAAGATGGCGCAAATAGTCATAGTGCATCTTGAACCATGCCAAAGACCTTCCCTCTGCATAACTTTTCGACAAGAATGGCGCAATCTCGTCAAATGATACCTTGTGCAATAATTCGCACAATGTCATATCTCATGTTTTTATCGTTATTTGCCGGCAAAGATATTGACGTGCTGACCCAATTATCAATACAGGTTAATTGTTTCTTATAAAAACTCACAAAAACAGAAGTTTTTTTCAACCTGTGCTAATAATTGGCACACCTTCATAATACTTTTGCCGCAACATTAAAGATGCAGTTATGAAAAAGTCTTCAAAATATGAAAGCGCTGTAAAGGATGCGAAGACATTGGAATCAGTTATTCCGAAACAGCTTGCAGAATACACGACAAGGGCATTAAGTAAACTAAACGAAGCGCTTGGGGGCGATGTCGGCGGATATGTAGCAAACAGACTGCACATGAGCCATGAGGAACTGAGGGAAGCATTGGCCGCCGAGCAAATCGATGGTGTTGCATTGGCCATTTATAATATAGAGAAACGTGGACAGTCGGTAGTCATAGGCGACCAAACGGGTATAGGCAAAGGCCGACAGGCAGCAGCCATGATTCGCTATGGACTGTTGTCTGGTTATCTGCCGATATTCTTCACCGACAGATATACCCTGTTCAGCGATATGTACCGCGACTGTAAAGCACTTGGCATTAAGGAGGCACGACCACTGGTGGTGAATGCTGGTGCGTCGGTTGTCGACTTTGACCATGTGGTTGAGCAGAAAGCAACATGTACGTCCGACGAGATATGGTCTCCCGCAGACGAAGAAGATAACGAAAATTATGAGGCAGAGCGCATGGCGCTCTACCAGAAACAGTATGAGGTGGTGTACAAAGCTCCCAAGAAATCTGTCCTTCAAGAAATATTCATAAAAGGTGAACTGCCGCAGGATGCCTTCGACTATCTCATGATTACCTACTCCCAACTGAAAGATGCCAAACGAGACATGACACGTCTCAACTTCCTCATGGCGTTGTGCGAGCAACATCGTGTGCTGTTCATCTTCGACGAAGCCCACAAAAGCAGCGGAGTGAACGCTGGCAAAGCATCGGTTATCACACAAGGCATAAACATGATTCTTGAAGAAACGCCACAGACCCAATGCGTGTTTCTTTCTGCCACCTTTGCCAAGCGCCCTGAATGTCTGCTCACCTTCATGAGACGCACGACCCTGAGTGCCTTGGCTACAGAAAACACGCTCAAGGATGCCTTGCACTGTGGTGGAGTGCCCATGCAAGAATACGTTTCGTCTTGTTTGGCTGCCGAAGGACAAATGATCAGGCGCGAGCACTCTGGCGAGGGTTTGCCTACTCCTGTCTATACATATCTTGATGAAGACCTCGACGTACATGGTGAGCAGTTTGACAAGGTGATGTTCTTCTTCCGTGAAATAGTAAAACTCTCTACAATGGTTCGCACAATGGTTAATCATGCCCTTATGTACAACGTGCTTCTACCCTTCAAATGCTATCCCACAAGAGCACAACTTTTCTATATCAACAAAGTGTTGTTGCTTTCCTTGAAAGCGAAAAAGGTGGCACAAGCCGCCATTGAGAATGTAAGGCAAGGAAGAAGTGTGGTGATTGGCATGAGCGACACGCTTGAGTGTATCGTACAGGACGTGACAGTGAACGAAGACGGATCCGTTCGTGGCGACATATCTGCGTTGTTGTTGCGTTTGTTGGAAAAGACGGTTTGTGGAAGCGCCCCTACCGACAGTGCCAATCGACCTGTTTTTGAAATGGTAGAAGAATTGGAAGAAATGTCGTTGAAGGCAGAAGCCGAAGAGATAAGCGACTACTACACAAGTATCAAGCAAGACATAACCGAAGAGGTGTTTCATCTCCCCGTGTCACCTATCGACGTAATACGGCAGCTGATAACTGCCGAGAAGTTTGTTGCTCCCAATGGTGAATACCTAAACATCCGTTTTGAGGAATGTACGGGGAGAGCACACCAACTGGATTATCTCTCACCTGAGGGCGATGACGACTTCATCAACGCTGTCATCGGGTCAAGAAAGAAGCGTCACTCTAACCTCATATTCAATGATTTCCAAAACAACAAGTTAGACGTTATTCTTATCAATGCCTGTGGAGCTATAGGTGCAAGTGCGCACGCCATTTCCACAGCCGAGGTGCCAGAGGACCAAGTGCGCCAACGCAAGATGCTTATAGTGCAAAACGATCTTGACGTGAATATCGACTTGCAGAAGCGTGGCCGCATCAACCGAACTGGCCAACGTGTCGACTTGCCTCCATTGTATGAGTACATCATTACGGCCATTCCTTCGGAGAAGCGCCTCAACATGATGCTCAGGGCGAAGTTGCGGTCGCTTAGTGCCAACACTGCCGCATGGCAAGACCAAGACCGTGAACAAGCCGACTTCGTGGACATTGATAATAAGTATGGCAATGAGGTGGCAAAAGAGTATTTGTCTGAACACACAGAACAAGCTGTGGTCCTCGACCTTACACGCAATGTGACAGCAAGCCGACTGCTCGCACGGAGTGCCATGATAAGTGTGGCGGCACAACAGAGCATCGTAGACGACCTGATATCGGGCTATACGACGCTTGAGGCTGAACTTCGCCGAATAAACCAGTGGGACCTGGAACGTGAATTCCGTGATTTCGAGGCCGACTTTGTAAGGGAAGAACTTTTCACTACTGCCAAGACGAAGACAAGGCTTGGCGGGTGCTCATATCTTACAACCTATAAATGCAAGCAAAAGACGTTTCCGTATAGTTTTGAGACAGTGACTGAACTTTGCCAGAAAGCTAAGGCGGTTTACGGAAATCCATATAAGGAGAACCCTGCCTTACAGAAACAGGTAAAAGATTATTATGCCCACCGAGACAAAAATGCCCACCGCCGCTTCAAGGCACGCTGCAAACTGCTGCATGACGGTGCAAAACGCATATTGACAACATATTGTGGTGATGAGGAGTTGGCAGACACATGGTTGCAAAAAGCATGCACGCCTGTAGACAAATGGAGCTCAACAGAATTTGAAGATGTGAACGAGCAGAAGCGTGCCAAGCGAATCATGCAAAAACTGGTTTCGTTCTCTAACGAGTACAACCATCTGCTTGACGCAAAGAAGCAAGAGATGAAAAAATACGCAGAAGAAAGGAAAAGACTTGTCAAGGTCTTGTCAAAAGCGGAAATAGGAAACGGATACGTCATCACTGAGAATGTGGAGGGCGAGGTAATGCCACAAGATGGAATTAAAAGTGTATTGACAGACATACGATTTGGTAAAGATGAGCAATCCAGATTCCTTCCCAGTAAAGTGGAGTTTGTATTTGCATTGACAGCTGTACACACGGAAATTCGCATCAATTTGGTTCATAATAGCAGTTGGAGCAATTACAAACGTCTTTGTGATATTTTTTATTCAAGAGCTTGGCAGCCGAGCGCAAGCGTTTGGAACAAGGAGATTGCCCTCTACAACAACAAGATTGTGGAGCGCAAGATTATCACCGGCAACATTCTTGGAGCATACGTCCATCCTGCCATCGCAGAACTGAAGCCTCGCTTCATATCCTTCTCGCTGAAGGAAAAGAAAGGTGGCAAGGCTCAAACGCAGATCGGATTACTCTTGCCTATGGACGAGTCGAAGATAAGAAAAGCGTTAGACACGGTTTCCATTCCTCTGCACGAAGGGTTCAAATATGCCACTAATACCAACACAAGTTATACGATAGCCGGCTTGGGGGTGAACTTCTCGCTAATGCCTTACAATGGTCCGATGTATGTGGTAAGCGTGAACGACAAACACTCCAAGGAGTTTGAAAAGGACAAGCGTTTTGACAGTATACGCTCTCTGTTCTTTGGCACTCCTATAAGTTCGATATACGACAAGGCAAAGGAAGACAAAGAACTGCCAGGCAAGAAAAAACGCAAGACGCTTATGCACTATCAGACAGAACAGTTGCCTTTTGAGTCGGAACCATTGCAGACCATCATACAAACGCTTGCCCAGATGGATGCTGTGATTGTCGTGCCTCGCGAACAGATAACTTACGGCGATGTGAAGGAATTCGAGTCGCGCTCCGAACGCGATGACAACGAGCCTTGGGAAGTTCTTGACTGGAAAAATGCGGACGAAGTACCCATGCCTCCAATAAGGCAGAGCCTCATGTTGCGTATATCTGCCCCTGTAGTCATGGGAGAACAGAAGGGCAAACCAGTGTTCAGACATTCCGCGCACTATTGTCTTGCGCAAGAAACAATGGCCCTCGAAGGGTTGCCCATGCCTCATATACAGCGCAGCACAATAGATGCCCTGCGACGATGCTACATGAAATGGAAAGAATACTTCCGCCTTTCTGCATCAAGGGTTAGTCAACAGCAAGAGGTGCAACCCTCGCTCGTAGAACAGTGTGAGGTGTGCCGTGATTTGCAGCGTGTGATAGGGAACAAGGCATCTTCCGTAGAACTTGCCCCAAATGTCAAGGCTCTGCTACAAGACATTCTCGACAGCGAGTATTTGGACACCAACGGACTCTACTATGCCAAGTTCGAAGACGAGATGATGTTCATGTCGCCAGAAAAGTCTGTGGCACAAGCTTTTCTTGATGCCTTGCCTTGCTCGACTACACTGGATGGCATAAGGAAATGCATAGAAGACTATCTTGAAGACAAAACCGACATTATTAATTCACCCGACAAGTGGTAATATGAGCTATATAGGTATTATAGGTGCAAAAAGACTTGACGATAGCAATGCTTCGTTAGGTCTTATCGAAGCACAAAAGAAGGCAGTCCAACTGCTTCGCTGCAGCACGGATATGCACATGATAAAACAGCAGACGGGTTGGGAAATGGGTGTAGACGGCAAATGGCGCTATGAAGTGGCAGACCCTTTCCACAATACTGTCGAAATAGAGGACCATCTGAAACGCCATTTTGGCGAGTCCATAAACATCAGCCTATGTATGCACGACATCAGCCTGCTCATAGCATACCCAGCTTTCGAACGGCTCAGTCTATACGCCAGATACACACCGACCAACAAGTTTTCAGGGTATTTCAATCCTTTGAGCTACGGCATGATGATTTGCATGGGAACGCTAAATTCTCCGTTCCAATACCAGACCGAAGGTGTGTTGCTGCATGAGGTGCAGCATCTTATACAGGAGGAAGAGGACTTTGCCCGTGGTGGAGACCTATCACAAGGCAGAAGACGATATTTGAGACTGGCTGGCGAGGTGGAAGCACGAAACGTGTGCATTAGGCACTCGATGAGTCCTGAACATCGCTGCTCGTCGTTGCGGACAGACACGCAGGATGTGCCAGACGCAGAACAGATAATAAAGTTTTGGTAAAATTTTCTGATCGTGGATTTTTCATAAATATATTAAGGTATGACAATAGCAGAATGTTTAGGAAGCATATCTTTCAATGAGATTGAAGAAATCTTATCCCAATATGGTTCTCAAATAAGATTTATTTTCCATACTTGTCTATATTTAGAAGGCGAAATCATCCTCTTCCTCATCCTCACCATTTGGGAACATGACGCTTCTCTCATACTCAGGATCATAGAATTCATACTCATCCTTCACCTGTTTGATTTTCTTCTGGACGGAACAAATCTTCTCCAACTCCGGAAATTGAAGATGTTCACGATTGAACTCCAATATCTCGTTCAGCTCTCTCTCAAAGGAGCAAACCTCTGATTGAAACTCATCCATGTCAAACTCGGAATCATTGAAGAGGTCATTATCTAGGGCCTCGTCCAAACGGTTTTCCATCTTATCCAATTGCTCTTTTATAGTTTTGTTCATTATGCTTTATTTTTAAGTTTTATGTTCGATTTATGAAATAAGAATCTTACCTGATGAAAGATTCATTTTTCGTAGGAGTCTGAGAGTAACAGGATTTGCTTCACCTTGGAAAGCAAATCTTTCTCTGTAACTTCTAAGTTCAAAGATGCCCCATTCCCTGTTATATTGACACCTAAAACACCTGCAAGTTTTATCAGATGTTTTGCACTTCCACTCTTTACAAAAAGACAAATAGACCATTCACCACAAATACAATAAAGGGTTATATAAATGGGCCTGTTGTCATACATGATTTGATAACCATATTTTTCAACATATGGAATATTGCCATCGAAGGTTTCCGCTATAAAGGAAGCTATCTCCTCGTGGAACTTCTTCTTAAAAACGTTGGCGTATTCTTCGGAAATCTCATCCTTGGCACAGATAATCTACTCTTGGGCATCTTCCAAATCATCAAATCGTCTAAAGCCGAGCATTTTTCGATAATGTTCAGTCCTTTTAACTTCGCCATTTCTTTATTAATATCAAACTTCTCCATTGTATATCAATTAAAAATTCTGATGCAAAGATAGCCCACACCTGTGTAAGTTCGTTTCACACATAAGAAGTTTTTCATGTGCCATACTTTATCGTTGAATTATCGGTATGAAGTAATAAAGTCTTTGGCAAAGATAATGCAAATCGAACGCTGAAAATCAAGCTTGCTTGAATTTTATGCTGAGATGCAGCTTATCTTGTACAAGATTATAACTAAAAGTCGAATATCCTTGGCTTTATACCGAATAATGTGACATTTTCTTCTAAAAAGAGTGATGTCACTACCCTACTTTGCAGGGGCGCCCCCTAACCATCCTTACCCGCACCTGCAAAGCGCAACCATACATTTTAGCTTGAATTTCACGGCGCCAAGACGGCTCTTTACGAAAAGTTTGAGTAAATTTGCATTGGCTTGTTGAATCACCGAAAGGCTCGGCACTGCCTACACTAATATCATAACGAACCATTAAGCATGAAAACACTTCTGACCATACTTGGCCCAACGGCCTCGGGCAAGACCGACCTCGCGGCACACGTGGCTCGCGAGATTGGCGGAGAGATAATCTCAGCCGACTCGCGACAGGTTTACCGCGGCATGGACATTGGCACGGGAAAAGACCTCGACGACTACGTGGTTGACGGCAAGCAGATTCCATATCATCTCATCGACATCCGCGAGGCAGGCACGAAATACAACCTCTTCCAATACCAAGAGGACTTCTTGAAGGCTTACCACGACATTCAGAGCCGTGGGGCGCAGCCCATTCTCTGCGGAGGCACGGGGCTGTATATCGAGAGCGTGCTCAAGGGCTACCACCTGTCGCCCGTGCCGCAAAACCCGGAACTGCGCAAAGCACTCGAAGGGAAAAACCTGGACGAGCTGACCCACATGCTAAGGCAACTTAAAGCCAAGACTGGAAGCAACATGCACAACACCACGGACGTGGACTCGTGCCAACGGGCCATACGCGCAATAGAGATTGAGACCTACAACCTTGACCACCCCACCGACGACAGGGACTTCCCCGCCATAGACAGCGTGATAGTGGGCGTGGGGATAGACCGCGTCGCACGGCGCGAGAAGATTACCAGCAGGCTAAGGAAACGATTGGACAACGGCATGGTGGAAGAGATACGCGGCATTCTCGACAAGGGCGTGAAGGCCGACGACTTGATATACTATGGCCTGGAATATAAATATGTGACGGAATACGTGATTGGCAAACTGACCTACGAGGAGATGTTCCGCCAACTGGAGATAGCCATCCACCAGTTTGCCAAGCGACAAATGACGTGGTTCAGGGGCATGGAGCGTCGTGGAGCCACCATCCACTGGATAGACGCCGCGCTGTCAATGGAAGAAAAGGTGAAGGAGACCATACGGCTGCTGCGCCTTGCACGCACACAACCTTAAAAAAACATAAAACCGCCAATTTGCCTGTGCAAACCTTTTACTAATAAGAAAAAAAACACTAAATTTGGATTCAATAAAGGAAGCTCCAAAGCAACTGTCTTCCTAAATCTGATATACAAACCTTATAATGCCTTTGTTACTATGAGTTATCTCAAATTTGAAAGGGCACAGATGATAAACCTTCAAGAATCTTTGCAAAAAGAGATTCTGAGAACTAACCGGTCAGGTGCTTACTCCTGCTCTACGGTCGTAGACTGCAACACGAGAAAGTATCACGGCCTATTGGTCGTGCCTGTTCCTGAGCTTGACCACGACAATCATGTGCTTCTTTCATCACTCGACTGCTCGGTCATACAGCATGGCGCAGCCTTCAACCTTGGCCTGCACAAATACCATAGCGGCACGTTCAGCCCAAACGGCCATAAATACATCTTCGACTTCGATTGCGACAAGATTCCGACGACCATATACAGGGTTGGCGGCGTGATATTGAAAAAAGAGGTGGTGTTCCAGCACTACGAGGACCGCGTGCTCATACGCTACACTCTCGTCGACGCCCACTCGGAGACCACGCTGCAGTTTCAGCCTTTCCTCGCCTTCCGCAGCGTGAGACAGTTCACGCACGAGAACTCAAGGGCGAGCCGCGACTACGAGGAGGTGAGCAACGGCATACGCACCAGGATGTACGACGGTTACCCTTACCTCTACATGCAATTCTCGAAGAAGCCCAAGTTCGTGTACGACCCCAACTGGTATCGCGACCTTGAATACCAAAAAGAGCAAGAGCGCGGCTATTCGTCGACGGAAGACCTGTATGTGCCAGGCTATTTCTCCATACCCATCAAGAAGGACGAGAGCATTGTCTTCGCCGCGTCCACGTCGGAGTCGAAACCGAGAGGCCTGAAGGCCCTCTTCGACAAGGAAGCCGACGAGCGCACGCCTCGCGACAACTTCATTCACTGCCTCATAAACGCGGCTCACCAGTTCCACGTGCACGACAAGGATGGCAAACGATATATCCTGGCCGGCTATCCGTGGTTCAAATGCCGCGCGAGAGACACGTTCATCTCGCTGCCTGGCTTGGCATTGTCGATAGACGAGGTTGACTATTTCGAGGACGCCATGGACACCGCCACGAAGCAGCTCTACGACTTCATGGAAGGCAAGGAGCAGACCGGACTCTTGGCAGAGGTGGAGCAGCCCGACGTGCCGCTGTGGGCCATCAGGGCCGCGCAGCAATATTCCAACAAGCTGGGGCTGACGCTTTGCGCGAAGAGATACGGCAAGCTCGTGCACGACCTTATACATTATATAATAAGCAACAAGCACCCTTACCTCGTGCTCGACACCAACGGCCTGCTGAAGACGGATGGCAAGAAGAAGGCCATGACGTGGATGAACTCCACGGTGAACGGACTGCCAGTTGTGCCGCGCACGGGATACATAGTAGAGTTCAACGCCTTGTGGTACAACGACCTCGTATTCGCCGAAGACATTGCCAAGGAGCTTGGCGACAATGCCGCCGCAGAGAGGCTGCACGAGCTGGCCGAGCGTTGCAAGGCCTCGTTTGTTGACACCTTCGTCAACGAGTATGGCTATCTCTACGACTTCGTTGACGGCGACAAGCCCGACTGGAGCGTTCGCCCGAACATGATTTTCGCCGTGGCTCTCGACAACTCGCCACTGACCCCGCAACAACAGAAGACCGTCTTCGACTACTGCACGCGCGAGCTGCTCACGCCGAAAGGCCTGCGCTCGCTGTCGCCAAAGAGCACGGGATACACCCCCATGTATGTCGGCGCGCAGACGCAACGCGACTACGCTTATCATCAAGGCACCGCATGGCCCTGGCTCGAGGGTTTCTACCTCAGCGCCTGCCTGAAGCTCTTCAAGCGCTCGCGCCTGAGCTTCATACGCCGCCAGATGGTGGGATTCGAGGACGAGATGTTCAACCACTGCGTGGGCACGCTGCCTGAGCTCTTCGACGGCAACCCGCCATTCAGGGGCAGGGGAGCCGTGTCGTTCGCGGCTAACGTGGCCGGGATATTGCGCGCCACGGAACTACTTGAGAATATCAATGAAAACAAATAGGAGGGGCGACATATGAAAGTTTTAATGTTTGGATGGGAGTATCCTCCTCATGTATTCGGCGGACTGGCCACCGCCAACTTCGGCATTTCCGAAGGACTGCACGCCCAAGGCGACGTGGAGATAACGCTTTGCCTGCCACGGCCTTTTGGCGATGAAGACCACACCTACGCGCGTATCGTGGCAATGAACTGCGTGCCAATAGTGTACAAGAACGTTGACCGCGACTACGTGAAGCAACGAATCGGCAACCTGATGGACCCTGATGAGTATTACCGGTTCCGCGACCACATATATGCCGACTTCGGCTATATGCACGTCAACGACTTGGGGTGCATGGAGTTTGCCGGCGGATACCCAAGCAACCTTAACGAGGAGATAAACAACTACAGCATCATAGCCGGACAGGTGGCGCGCGCCGAGGAGTTCGACATCATTCACGCTCACGACTGGCTCACCTACCCCGCCGGCATCTACGCCAAGCAAATCAGCGGAAAGCCACTGTGCATACACGTCCACGCCACCGACTGGGACCGCTCGCGCGGACACGTCAACCCTACCGTCTACGGCATAGAGAAAGACGGAATGGACCATGCCGACTGCATAATGTGCGTGTCGGAACTGACGAGGCAAACCGTGATAAACCATTATCACCAAGACCCAAGGAAGGTGTTCACGGTGCACAACGCCGTGTACCCGTTAAGCCCTGAGAACCAAGCCATACCGCGGCCCGACCACAGGGACAAGGAGAAGGTCGTCACGTTCCTGGGACGCATCACCATGCAGAAAGGCCCGGAATATTTCGTGGAGGCCGCCAACATGGTGCTGCACCGAACCAACAACATTCGCTTCTGCATGGCAGGATCGGGCGACATGATGGACGCCATGATTTACCTCGCGGCGGAGCGCGGCATCGCCGACAGGTTCCACTTCCCGGGCTTCATGAGGGGCAAGCAAGTCTACGAATGCCTAAAAAACTCTGACGTGTACGTCATGCCGTCGGTGAGCGAGCCGTTTGGCATCTCGCCACTCGAGGCCATGCAATGCGGCACGCCGACAATCATCTCAAAGACAAGCGGTTGCGGAGAAATACTGACAAACTGTATCAAGATAGACTATTGGGACATCAACGCCATGGCAGACGCCATATACAGCATTTGCCACAACGAGGGACTGTTCAACTACCTGCAACAGAAAGGCCAGGAGGAAGTGGCGCAAATCACCTGGGAGAAGGTTGGACGATGGATCAGGGAACTATACCTGAGAACGCTCCATTGGATTTGAGCCGAGAGACATAACAGGAAAAACAGACAGAAAAACCATAAACGACCATGAAAACAATTTGTTTATACTTCGAGATACACCAAATAGTACACTTGAAACGGTACCGCTTCTTCGACATTGGCACCGACCACTACTATTACGACGACTACGAGAACGAGCGCACCATAAGGGACATAGCCGAGCGCTCATACATACCCGCGCTCAACACCATCGGCGAGATGATAAAGGAGAACGGAAAGTATTTCCGCGTGGCGTTCTCGCTCTCCGGCGTCGGCATGGAGCAACTGGAGCAATACGCGCCTGAGGTGCTCGACAAGCTCGTGGAGCTTAACAAGACGGGCTGCGTGGAATTTCTCGCGGAGCCTTACGGCCACGGCCTGTCAGCATTGAAAGACAACACCATGTTCGCACTGAACGTGAAAAACCAATGCGACAAGATGGTGGAATACTTCGGCAAGCGACCAACCGTGCTACGCAACTCGTCGCTCATCTACAGCGACGACATTGGCCTCCAGGCCAGCGAGATGGGCTTCAAGGGCATGCTGACAGAAGGCGCCAAGCACGTGCTGGGATGGAAGTCGCCGCACTATGTCTACAACTGCGCGCTCGCGCCGAAACTGAAACTGCTGCTGCGCGACATCAACCTGAGCGACGACATCAGCCTGCGATTCAACAACAAGGATTGGGAAGGCTACCCGCTCTTCGCCGACCAGTATATAGCGAAGATCGCGCAACTGCCAGAACCGGAGAAGGTCGTAAATATCTTCATGGAGTTGTCGGCACTGGGAATAGCGCAACCGCTGTCGTCAAACATCCTCGAGTTCATCCACGCGCTGCCACGATTCGCCAAGCAGCAAGGCATCACGTTCTCAACGCCATCGGAAGTGTGCGACAACTTCAACAGCGTGGGCGACCTCAACGTGCCCGACACCCTGTCGTGGGTCGACGAGGAGCGCGACGTGAGCAGCTGGCTCGGCAACGACATGCAGAGGGAGGCGTTCAACAAGCTCTACGGCATTGCCGACAGGGTCAGGATAGCCAACGACCCAATGATAAACCAGGACTACAACTACCTGCAGGCGAGCAACAACTTCAGGTTCATGTCCACGAAGCCTTCGCAAGTGGGTATAGACAGGGGCATTTACAGCAGTCCGTTCGACGCCTTCACCAACTACATGAACATCCTTGGCGACTTCATCAACAGGGTCAACGCGCTCTATCCATCTGACATCGACAACGACCAGCTCAACTCTCTGCTGACCACCATCAAGAACGAGGGCGACGAGATTGAGATGAAGGACAAGGAAATAGAACGGCTGCAAGCCCGACTGGAGAAATCGGAGGCGACGGTGACAAAGCTCCGCAAGAAATACGAGACCAAGGAGATAACGAAGACTCAAACGGCAAAGAAGACCACCAGGGCAAGCAAGACCAAGAAGAGCGAAGCAAAAGAAGCCTCAGCCAAAGAAGAAAGCCCGACAACAACAAAAGAAGAGACTAAGGCTTAACACACGCCAAGACTGGCACACGCATAAAACATTTATAGAATAAGCATCCGTTTCCCCGGCAATTTTTTTATTGTCGGGGAAACTTTTTTTACAAGGAATGTAATATTATAATCATGATTGACGTTATTAAGTTATAACCATCAACAATAATAACTGCCCATGATAAAACGTCTACTTAAAAAAGACAAGCAGCCTTCTGAATTGTCGTTGTATGTCATACGTGAGTTCGCACGCCAATACAATGCCATCAAAAGGCAAGAAAACAACTGCTTCTGCGCGTGCAACATCACATTATCTTGAAAGTATGGAAAAAACACAAACTATAATTTCCCCATCATTGCTGTCCGCTGATTTCTGCGACCTGAAATCAGACATCGACATGATAAACCGCAGCGAGGCCGACTGGCTCCACTGCGACGTTATGGACGGAGTGTTTGTACCCAACATCTCATTCGGTTTCCCCGTCTTACAAGCGTTAAAAGGCATTTGCAAGAAGCCGCTCGACGCCCATTTCATGATCGTGAAGCCGGAAAGATACATAGACACGGCGGCAAAGGCTGGAGTGTCGATAATGACGGTACATCAAGAAGCCGTATTGCACCTGAACCGCGTGGTCAGCCAAATACATGAGGCCGGCATGAAAGCGGGCGTGGCATTGAACCCAGCTACGCCAGTGAGCGCGCTCGAAGACATCATAGAAGACGTGGACATGGTGTTGCTCATGAGCGTAAATCCTGGATTCGGCGGACAGAAGTTCATTGAGAACACCATCAACAAGGTGCGTCGTCTTGTGAAACTGATAGACCAAAGCCAATCCAAGGCCATAATCGAAGTGGACGGAGGCGTGAACAACGAGACCGCGCCACGATTGGTCAAGGCCGGTGTCAACGCTCTCGTCAGCGGCAACTACGTGTTTAAGAGCCTCAATCCTGAGGAGGTGATTAAGCAACTTAAAAACCTCTAAGAACAAACTACCGTAAAGGAGATTATTGCCACCCGCTATCTTTGAGCATAAAATGTGCTGAAAAAAAGCGGGTAGGCATTTTATCCACACGGATTAGAAAGATTATAAAGATGCCGGCTTCGCCGATTATACACACCGCCATTCAACCGTTTCCGCAGTGGCAAGCCTCCAAACCAAAGTACAGGGGCGACTATGGATGGTTAGAGGCCGCACCAACCAATATGGACAATCCATGACAGGCACCATGTAAGCGCGCTAAATAGTAAAATATTATTGCCTAAATTTAACACTTGAAAACAGGTGCTTTTAGAGCGGGAAACGTCTGGATTTTGCATTCTTGCGGAAAAAATCGCCAAAACGTTTGGTGATACGGAAAAGAAGCCGTAACTTTACACTCGCTTTCATAGAGGAAGCACACTTATCAAATATGGTGGGCGTAGTTCAGTTGGTTAGAGCGTCAGATTGTGGTTCTGAATGTCGTGGGTTCGAGTCCCACCCCCCACCCGAAAATCCCGCAGGTCAAACGACTTGCGGGATTTTTCGTTTTCACGCCTGTCACAAGCTTCGCTTCGTGAAGCCAAGCCCGGCATGGGCATTGTTTCAACAAGTTGACGAAGGGCGGTTTTCCCTTATCACATTAGGGGAACACCTACTTTCCTTTATGTTTTTTCCCCTGTCTCTTTGCTTCTAAACGCCTATCTTTGCAGTGTGTTAGAAGACAAGAGTAAAATAACCCTGTAATACCTTACGACTATGAAACGTACATTATTGGCAATCGTGGCAGCATTGGTGATGACAAGCACAATGAACGCCCAAAGACTGACGGACATCACGGCTGAGGCACGTTTTATCACCGACAAGATGGTTGTGGAGTTAGGTCTCAACAAATTTCAGCGCGACAACATTCTGAGCCTTAACCTCGCTTACCTTGACGGCATAAACAGCTATCGCGACATCAACGCCCGTGGCTGGCGCTATCGTAACAATAAAATGAAAGCCTTGCTCAGCGCAAAGCAGTGGAAGAAGTTCAAGAAGTGCCGCTACTTCTATCGTCCTATCGGATGGCGCGACAATGCCTACGTCCACAACATCTACGACAGGTACCCTCGCAAGAATCGCCCAGCACCTCCTCCACCGCCCGAGTTTGATAGAAGGATGGACAAGTGGCCGCGTCAGAGACCCGAATACGGGAAGCCTGGCAAGCCGAGGTTTGGCAACAACTCTCCAGAGGCCATCAAGATGAGACGTGAGATGCGGAAAGGCAATAGGTTCGCAAGATGACAAAGGCCCAAGCCTGATATCGCAAGATAAATCGAGTAGGAGGTAAACACTAATCATAGGTGTTTACCTCCTACTTTCACGAACACTATTTCACTCTTGGTGAAAGTCGCAATGTGCCATTAAGCACATAAGAGTAGGCTGGGATGCTGGCCGCACCACCATCTGAGACATAAGTGCCAACAAATCGCACCTTCCTTGCGCCTTGATAAGTCTCGTTACCTTCTTCACCATTTACAGAAGCGTCAATGGCATCATATCATCATAATGTCTTGAAAGGACATCTACAGGTCGTTGAAGTTAATTTCCTTCTCCGACTTGTCCTTCTTGCTTGACTTCTGCGTCTCATTGGCTTTCGAAGACTTGGATTCCGCCGAATGGTTGCCTTCCTCGGAAGACTGGTTTTCAATGGGCTCGCCGTTCTCGTCCAAGAACACTTCTTGGTCGCTTATTACGCGCGAGCTGTCAACCCTCGTCGTGTCGCGTACAACCCTCGGCTGATAGCTCTGGCAGACATACATGTCAGACGTGATGCCATCGTCGGCAGTCGGCTTTTTAAACCTGCCATGATACTTTTGGAACGCGGGGTCATCCATCACGTAATGCAAGAACAATCCCACGATTGGCAACGCGGTGCGTGAGCCTTGACCGAGAGCTCCAGTGCGGAAGTGTATGCTGCGGTATTCGCCGCCTACCCACGCGCCGACCACGAGGTTCGGACTGACACCCTCAAACCACGCGTCGGAATGGTTGTTAGACGTTCCCGTCTTTCCACCGAAGTCAGTATCCCTCGCGCCACCGGCATATTCCGCGGCCAAGAGGCTTTGGCTTGTTCCGCCCGGCTCATGAGTGCCACCAAGAAGCAGCTGCTGCATCAGGAACGCGCTCTTGTAGGGTATCACCTGTTCGGCCTCACTATTATTCTCGTATACCGTCTTGCCGTCCTTATCCACTATCTTACTGATAATCACGGGGTCATGGTGCATGCCATTGTTGGCGACAGTGCAATAAGCGTTGGTAAGCTCAAGCAACTGCACATCGCTGGAACCAAGCGCCAACGACGGAGTGTCGTCAAGCGGACTCTTGATACCCATCTTTTCAGCCGTGGCTATGATGCGGTTGATGCCCATCTCCTGCCCAAGACGAACGGCAACGGAGTTGATACTCTTGGCGAAGGCGCTCTTCAATGGTATTGAGTCGCCTGAGAAAGAGCCATTGGCATTGGTAGGCGTCCAAGTGACCACCTTCTTCTGAATCTTATCGTACACGTCCATTGAGATATACTCGTCACGACGCTTGTCGCAAGGAGTAAGCCCTTGGTTCATGGCCTCTGTATAGACAAAAAGCTTGAAGGTTGAACCAGGCTGGCGCTCTGCCGTCACCTTGTCATATTTCCACGACTTGAAGTCGATGTCTCCGACCCAAGCCTTGACCGCGCCTGTCTGCGGTTCCATCGCGAGCATGGCACAGTGCATGAACGTTACCATGTACTTGATGGAATCCTCTGAGGTCATGTCTTTCACGATGGTGCCCTTGTCATAATCGAAGAGCTTGACAGGGTGAACCCAGTTGCGATAATAATGGTTTACCGAGTCAGGCTGGTTGGGATAGCGGTTAAGCAGTGCCTTGTAGAACGGCTGCCTCTGGGC